>Ga0247669_1000017_pt1 | contig 161539 bp, 134 predicted proteins | sample CNK10_metaG_FD_182734 | JGI IMG/M metagenome (GOLD analysis project Ga0247669, IMG submission 182734) | Soil microbial communities from Purdue University Martell Research Forest, Indiana, United States - CNK10 | ecosystem: Environmental > Terrestrial > Soil > Temperate forest > Bulk soil... | reverse complement strand
CACGCGGCCGCCGGTCATATCGGTCACGTCCGTCAAGAGCGAAGGGCCGTTGAGTTCCTCCGGCGTCCGGCTCCGATAACCAAGCGGGTCAAAGATGCCAATGGCATAGAGCTGGGTGTCCGCCTCTTTCACCAGCCGCTTGATATCGTTCTCATTGTACCTACTATGATTGTCTCCCCCATCGGATATGATGAGCAAGGCCCGCTTGGCGTTTCTTGCACCCCTCATTTGACTCAAGCCGAGGTAGATGGCATCCAGCAAAGCGGTGCGTCCTTTGGTGGCGGTCAGCGCCATGCGGCTCTGAAGGTCTTCCACGCTGTTGGTGAACTCGCTGGTTAGTTCAGCGCGTTCGTTGAAACTAACCAGGAAAAATTCATCGGCCGTGTTGGCGGTCTTGAAGAACTGGACGGCGGCTTCTCGCGCTTTGCCGATTTTGTTGCCCATGCTGCCGCTGACGTCGAACACGACGCCGATGGAGATCGGTACGTCTTCCGATGAGAAAGACGCGATTTCTTGTTCCACGTTGTCTTCGAAGACGCGAAAATTGTCGGGTTCAAGGCCGGTTACAAGGCGGTTGTACGGGTCGGTGACGGTTACGTTTACGAGCGCAAGGCTTACGTTGGTGCGAATCAGGCGGTTGGGCTTGATCACGACACCCGGTGTGTCGTGCTTAAAATCGCCGCCCTTTTGTTCTTTTTGGGAGGTGGCGTCGTCGCCCGGGGCCTGCGACTGGGCCAAGCAATGGGCGGACATCAAGAAAAGCGCGGCGAAAGTTACTACAAACACTTGGTAAAGAACGCGGCTGCCAGTTCTCTCGCGTTTCACGGCTCCCCCGTCTCCCGGCTTGCCGGGACGGCCGCGCGGCACGGTCTAAGTGCGGATTCTATCACTCGCTCATTCCAATACAAGAGAGATTTCATTTCTGTTCAATTTTGGACCATAATCTGGCGCAATTTATTCCGTATCGGGTTAACGGGCGCCCCGATTCAACGTGTCGTGGTAGCATCGATATTCCAAATCGCATATTTGTTGGGCAGGCCTTCGCGATAACCACCATGAGTGCGCCAAAAATTGTCATCGTGATTCCCGCTCGGTACGGCAGCATACGGCTGCCGGGCAAACCGCTCGTCCTGCTGGCGGGTAAGCCGATGGTGCAGCGCGTATACGAGCGCGCGACGATGGCGAAATTGGCGTCGCGCGTGATCGTGGCGACGGACGACGAACGAATCGTGAAGGCGGTGGAAGCGTTCGGCGGTGAAGTGCGTATGACGCGGCCGGACCATCGCACGGGCACGGAGCGAATCGCGGAAGTGGCGGCGCACAGTGAAGGCGACATTTTCGTGAACGTGCAAGGCGATGAACCGCTGCTCGACCCGCAAGCGGTCGATACTGCGGTCCGTTCCCTGCTCGAAGATCCACCGGCGGCGATTTCTAGTGTCGCCGTGCCGGTCAGAACGCCGGGTGACATCATGGACCCGAACGTGGTGAAGACGGTTCTGGATTTCGACGGCAACGCGCTCTACTTTTCCCGCGCGCCGATTCCGTGGGTGCGCGATACGGCGGCGCATCAGGTTGTGCGCCACTTGAAACATTTAGGACTGTACGTTTTTCAGCGCGAAGCCCTGCTCGAATATCCGACGCTGCCGCAAGGCGAACTCGAGCGCATCGAGCAACTCGAACAACTGCGCTGGATGGAAAACGGCTGGAAGATTCGCGTGGCGGAAGTGGAGCATGACGCGGTGAGTGTGGACGTGCCCGCCGACGTTGAGCGTGTGGAAAAAATCCTCCAGAACGAAGGCCGCCCGGCGTGACTCATCGGGCGGCTTCGCAGTTTTGAAATAGGTGCGTTTTATTTTGTTTGCCGAATCATCGAGCCCGCATCAATGTGGTCCTGATCGGTGCACAAAATGAACGTAGTGTTCTGATTCACCACGTACGCGACAAATGGATAGGTGGTCGAAGGACTGTTACTCGTCTTGAGCGAGAACGTATTACGCGTGCCCGTACTCGTCGTCCCGTCTCCGCCCAGGGTTAGCCTTCCGGAAACTCCGACATTGAGGAAGATACCCTGATTGGAGCTGAATGCATTGAAGTCCATTGCGCCGGTGGCGTTGTTGGATGCAGCATCGGTTACCTTCACCTGTCCGACGAAGTCTTCCTCTGCGACTGCTGAAGTCGAATTGTTGATCCCGAGCCCGCTGTAGTTAAAGGCGTAGTTCCCCGCCTCACCGGAAGCGCTAAATGGGCCGCCGGTTTGCGCCAAAATCTGACCATCGAGAACGAATCCATTTTCGACATCTTGAATCAGTCCTTGCGAGGCGGAAGCCATGTACGCGATAAAGCTGTACGCTCCATTTTTGGAAAGCTGCGAGTCCGTGAAGGTGATGGTGACACGACCGCTTCCGGGGAAATTCTGATCCACGGCGTAGGTCATCGCGGAGAGAGTTCCAGACGGTACCGCAAAGGTGCTGCCGTCGTTGCTTTCGTCCTGCGCAATTCCCGTCAGCCCGCCGTTGCCGTCCGCGGTAAATCGTCCTACTCGCGTGTCAGGAATGCCAAGTCCGCTGGCCCCAGCGAGCAAGTAGGCATAGCTGCCAGTAAACGCCGCATTGTTGGCCGGTGCAGCCGTCTGGCGAATCGCATCGCCCACAGTTAAGGATGCGCTGTTGATTTCCATCAAGTGAAGGCGATTGCCGTCCACAACATAGAACACGTAATCGAACTCGGTGCCGTCGGAAAAGAAAGTCAGCGTGCCGCGCCCGAACGTCGAGCCATTCGTGGCATCGAACGTAATGCCGTTCGTCTTATCAATCGTCAGCGGGCCGGAGAGCTGCGCGGCGAAATTTTCATCAAGCACGCCTCCCTGCAATGCACCGCTGCTAAGAGTGAATTGTCCGACCAGAGAGTCTGGCAAGAAATTCTGAGACTGATCCGGCGAAATACCGGCAAAGTCAAAAACATAGCTGGCGCTCAGGCTGGCCGGTGTGAACGCGTTGCTATTCTGCAAGGCAAAGGTGCCGCTGGTCGTGGCGTTCCCGTCCGTTTGCACGATGAACCCTTGGGTCGGCGAAACCAGGGTGACGCTGAAAATCAGCGGAGTGGACCCCGTGGTCGAATTCGTGAGGTTGATTTCGCCTCTGCCATCCGCGTTGATCGTGTACGTGGTGCCAGCATTGAAAGTCAGAGTTTCATCTCCGGCGCCAACGTCGACGTCCTCGATTCCTCCCTGAATGTTGCCGTTTCCATCCGCGACAAAAACGCCGATGCGAGCCACTACATTACCGAGCGGATCATTTCCTACCATCGTGAACGCATATTGACCGTTCAAATCCGACTTGGAAAATCCGCCAACGGGGGGCGGCAGGGTCGAAGATCCGCCTCCACCACTGCAAGCCGCCTGAAACACAGCCAGTAGCAAAGACACCGTCAGCAAGCAGCGCTTCATCGCGCACCTGCCTGCTGCTTGGCGGCCGCACGTGAAATCTGTTTGCCGCGAATGCCTGCCGAAACATACGGAATACCGGTCGTGCTCCGCACGGCGATCAGATTGTTACCGACCTGTACCAGCCGTGCCAGAAACACGTTCGAGTCGCCAATCGTGTGAGTAATTCCTACCACGCGGACATTGTTTCCCTCGGCGAGCGTGAAATTGTTCTGCTGCAACAAACGCGCGTCGCCGAGATGAACGTCGACTTGGCCCGAACCGGTCTGCACAATCACGTGTGCTCCAGAGGGTGCCGCGCCACTCTTTTCGACGAATTTCAACACCGTGCCCTGGACCGACTGCTCTTTGCTCAAATCGTACGCTGCCGAATGCAACGCCGGGCCCGACTTGCCTCGCTGAGCTTGCGCCGCCGAACAAAACAGCAACGCGCCAGCGAGCACTGCCATGCCCGCTCGCTTACTGATAATTGCTTTCATTTTGGACCCCAGTTTGATGTGATCTTCCGGAACCTCAGGCCAGTACGGCAACTCTCCGGAGACAAGTCCACCCGGCAGATTAGATGTAGGCGGCACCGATTCTGGTTTCCGCGGACCGCGGTGATTTGCGCAATTCAGCAACTTGTCGACGAAACCCGGCGCCAGCGCGCATCTCTGCCCATAATTCAACACGCAAAAGGCCAGAATGTTTCGCTAACCGGAGCGAAGCAGAAAATATTCCGTTTTTAGGCTGCAAAGAGTTGGATTTGACAGAACGCCGTCGCGTGCCCATAATTGTGTGTACGTCAATCCTGTGGAGGTCGAAACAGTCCGGCACATTGGTGAAAGCCTGTGCGGGCTACCCGGATGGCGCAAAAATATATATTTGTTACCGGCGGTGTTGTTTCCTCACTTGGTAAGGGCGTAGCAGCCTCCTCCATCGGTTGTCTCCTCGAAAGTCGCGGTTTCCAAGTCAACCTTCAGAAATGCGATCCGTATCTGAACGTGGATCCCGGCACGATGTCCCCGTTTCAGCACGGCGAAGTGTTTGTGACGGAAGACGGCGCGGAGACCGACCTCGATCTCGGCCACTACGAGCGCTTCACGCACGCGAAGCTGCGCCGCGACAATAACTGGACGACTGGCCGCATCTACGAAACGATCTTGGCGAAAGAACGCCGCGGAGACTATCTCGGAAAAACGGTGCAAGTGATTCCCCACGTCACCGACGAGATAAAAGCCATCATCAAGAAAGTCTCCGAAGGCGTGGACGTCGTTATTGTGGAGATTGGCGGCACCGTCGGCGACATTGAATCGTTGCCGTTTCTGGAAGCGATTCGGCAGATGCGATTGGAACTTGGCGCGGAGAACACGCTGTTCGTTCACGTGACGCTGGTCCCCTACATCGCCGCGGCCGGCGAACAAAAGACCAAGCCGACGCAGCACTCCGTGAAGGAAATGCTTAGCATCGGAATTCAGCCGGACATCCTGCTTTGCCGCAGCGACCGCCACATTCCTGCGGAACTAAAGAAAAAAGTGGCGCTGTTCTGCAACGTGGCAGAATCGTGCGTCATTTCCATGGAAGACGTGGACACGATTTATGCGGTACCTAGGGAGCTAGCGCGCGAAGGCCTGGATAAGCAAATTCTGCGGCTGCTGCGCCTGGAAGATCGTCCACAGAATTTGCAGCCGTGGATCGATCTCGTGCAGCGCATGCACCACCCGGCTGGCGAAGCACGCATCGCGATTGTCGGCAAGTATGTGCAGCTCGAAGACGCGTACAAGAGCTTGCGCGAAGCGCTGCTGCACGGCGGGCTGGCGCACAATCACAAGACAGTGATTGACTGGATCGAGTCGGAAGAAATTGAATCGCTCGAAATCGCCGCCGAAAGACTGCACGGCTACGACGGCATTCTTGTACCGGGTGGTTTCGGCAAGCGCGGGATTCAAGGTATGGTGCACACCATTCAATACGCACGCGAGAACAAGATTCCGTTCTTTGGAATCTGCCTCGGCATGCAGTGCGCCACAATTGAATACGCGCGCGACGTTGCAAAAATCTCCGACGCGAACAGCACGGAGTTTGACCAGCAAACACCGCATCGCGTGATTTACAAACTGCGTGAACTGCTCGGCGTGGACGAAATGGGCGGCACGATGCGCCTCGGCGCATGGCCCTGCAAGCTGGAGCCAGGCTCGTTCGCCCATAAAGCGTATGGCCAAACGGAAATCAGCGAACGGCATCGCCATCGCTACGAATTCAACCGCGAGTACGAAAAACAACTGATCGCCGCCGGATTAAGAATTACCGGACGCACGCCGGACGAGAATTATGTCGAGATCGTCGAAGCGCCGGAACATCCCTGGTTCCTCGGTTGCCAGTTCCATCCCGAGTTCAAATCGAAGCCGCTCGAACCGCACCCTCTCTTTGCGGCGTTTATCGGCGCCGCAATCGAGCATAAGAAAACTCTGATGCGTCCAACCGCCGTGCAGCAGGCCGCCGCTTCCGACAAAGCGCATGCACCCGCAACCGATCCGTCACGCGCTCCCGTCGCAATGCGCGTCGCTCCAAGCGCCACGGCCTGATCCTCTGAACTGAGCGAGAGCGCAATGAAACTCGAGTTTCTTCCGTCAGGATCACCGGATTGCCCTTTACTTCGCCTCTTCGCTTTTGATCATTTTCAAGCCACCCAGTTTCGTGGGCTCTGCCGCGACCTGGCCGCGGGAAAGCGTGAAGCATTCGGGATGCCAGACGATTGTCCAGTGGATTCGATGGCAGGATGTCGGCTCAAAATGAAATGTGCTGTTGCTCCCGGCGGAATCCGTCAAATTTCCCTTTCGGCGTTTGAGTGTGTCCTTAACCAGACGGATTGGGATAACATCGCTGGGCTTGTCGACCCGTTCTGTAAATCAGGGGCTGAAGGCTGTCAGTGGCTCTGGAAAACTGGGCAAATTTCTCTTCTGTTATCGCTTGACGGAAATTGGTGATTGGCACATTGTCTTTCAGCTCCATTAAGCTCGGCCAATTGACTCTCGGTGATGGGAATCCATTTTTCCTCATTGCCGGCCCGTGCGTCATTGAATCAGAAGCGCATGCGCTAAGAATGGCCGAATCTGTCGCCAAAATCGCGCTCGGCGTCGGCGTCCCGTACATTTTTAAGGCTTCATACGACAAAGCGAACCGCTCGTCAGTGACTTCATTTCGCGGACCAGGGCTGGCGGAGGGCCTGCGCATACTTGGCAAGATTAGGGCGGACCTGAAGTTACCCGTTTTGACCGACATCCACGAGCCCTCTCATGCAGCGGCCGCCGCCGAAGTCGTCGACATTTTGCAGATTCCTGCGTTTCTTGCGCGGCAGACCGATTTGCTTGTGGCCGCCGGAAAAACGAGCCGCATCATTAACATCAAGAAGCCACAGTTTGTTTCACCCGCCGACATGAAAAACGCCGTCGAGAAAGTCGCGTCCACGGGCAACACGAAAATTATTCTCACCGAACGCGGATCGTCCTTCGGTTACCAAAATCTCGTGGTGGATTTTCGCAGCATCCCTCAAATGAAGAAATTCGGATACCCTGTCGTCTTTGACGCGACGCATTCCGTACAACTGCCCGGCGGACAAGGCCATGCAAGCGGCGGCCAACCGGAATTCATTGAACCGCTCGCACGCGCCGCAGTCGCCGCGGGAGTGGACGGTCTGTTCCTGGAAACGCACGAAAATCCCGCCGCCGCACTTTCCGACGGCGCCAACGCCCTTCCGCTGTCTCAACTCTCTGCCCTTCTCGCGCGCATGAAAGAACTCTCGACGCTTGTTCGGAAATGGGGCGCGCAATGAGTCAGGACACCGCGCGCCGCGTTCTCCGCATCGAAGCGCAAGCGATCCAGGACGTTCTCGCGCGCCTCGACGCTACCTTCGATCGCGCCGTCGATCTTTTCTTCGCGTGCAAGGGCCGCGTCGTCGTCGCCGGCATGGGCAAATCCGGTATTGTCGGCAAAAAAATATCCGCGACTCTTTCCAGCACAGGCACGCCGTCGTTTTTCTTGCACCCTGCTGAAGCGCTCCACGGCGACCTCGGCATGATCGCCCGCGGCGATACAATGCTCGCGGTATCTTACGGCGGCGAAACAGGCGAAATCGTAGCGTTGCTCGACGCCCTGAAACGCCTCGAAATTCCGCTCGTCGCACTTACCGGCAATTCAAAATCGACGATCGCGCAGGCCAGCGAAGTGGTGCTCGACGCCAGCGTCAATGAAGAAGCTTGCTCGCTGAATCTTGCGCCTACTGCGAGCACGACCGTTGCGATGGCCATCGGCGATGCGCTCGCGGTCTCGCTGCTCGAACGACGCGACTTTCGCCGCGACGATTTCGCCGCGCTCCATCCTGCTGGAAGTCTCGGTAAACGCCTGCTCCGCGTCGACAAAGTCATGCACGCAGGTGATGCGCTGCCAAAAATCTCTCCGCAAACGCCGATGCCCGAAGCTTTTCACGAAATGTCCGCAAAAAAACTTGGCATGACCACTATCGTCAATCGCGACGGTACGCTCGCGGGAATCCTCACCGACGGCGATTTACGCCGCCTCATGGAAAAACACGGCGGCGCAACACTCAGCATGACCGCCGCGCAATGCCTGAACCCGAATCCACAAACGGTAAAACCGAGCATCCTCGCGAGCGAAGCGCTCACCCTGATGGAAAAGCGCCGCATCACATCCGTCGTCGTCGTCGACGACACGCGCCGCGTGCTCGGCGTCGTTCACCTCCACGATCTCTGGGGCCTGCAACTCGTCTGATAGACACCCTTGCCTCCGTTACGCGTCGTCCCGCGTGCTACAATTTGCGATTCAATTCTCCGATTTGGAGGACACTTTGTCGTCCCGCTCTGCAAAAATCCCGCCTTCCCTCAAAAAACGCGCCGCGCAAATCCAGATTGTCCTTATGGACGTCGATGGCACCATCACTGACGGTTCCGTAACGCTCCTCTCGCAGCCCGACGGCTCGGCTCTCGAAATCAAAACGTTCGACGCGCACGACGGCCAGGGCATGACGATCGGCCGCACCGCGGGTCTCCGCCTCGGCGTCATCACCGGCCGCGAATCCGCCGCGCTTCGCCGACGAATGCAGGAAATGGGCGTCGAATTCGTCTACGAAAAGCAACCGCACAAGATCGCTGCGTTCGAGCAAGTTTTGGTCAAAGCCGGCGTCGCAGCCACCGCCGTCGCATTTCTCGGCGACGATCTTCCCGACATTCCCGTGATGAAGCTCGCCGGGCTTGCCGTCGCCGTCGGCAACGCCGCACAAGAAGTGAAAGACATCGCTCACTACACCACGAAAGCCGATGGCGGCAAGGGCGCCGCGCGCGAACTCATCGAACTCATTCTCAAATCCAAAGGTGTCTGGGAAAAATTGATCGACAAAGCTCGCGCCTAGGCCGGCCCTCGCCTTCCCTCGCTATAATTCGCACCGCATTCTGGGATTCGGGTTAGAATCCCGCCACTACGAAACATGCAGCCGCGACCGCCGGCGGCGATGTTATTCCGCGGTCTGGAGGAAGCATGAAAACGAACTATCTCGCCGTCGCCGTTGCGGCAATCGCCTATTGGATACTCGGGGCCCTGTGGTTTGGTGTGCTGTTCGCGAAGGCGTGGATGCAGCTTGAACGCATTTCGCCGGAACAAGTCGCGGCAATGCAGGGCGCTGCTGCCGCCTTTCCGTACGTAATGTCCTTTATTCTGAATTTGCTGATCGCGTTTGTCCTCTCGCAGCTCTGCGCCTGGCGCAACGCCACGACCGCCGCGCGCGGTGCCTCTCTCGGCGTTCTGCTCTGGGTCGGCATCGTCGGTCCAATCACCTACACGACGAGCATGTACGAAATGCGTCCTCTGAATCTATTTCTCATCAACGAAGGCTACGTCTTGGTGGGACTCTGCTTGATGGGAGCCATCCTCGGCGCTTGGACCAAAAAATCCGCTTAGTGCGCGGTAATCGCTGACTTTGTCTGCCCAAAGGCGGCTGGTCGTCGGGCTCACGAATCCTGATCAATTACTCTGCGCTGACGCCGCTCTCGCATCGTCGGGGACCAGCAGATTGAGCAGACGAATGATTTGTTTCTGCTCGCGCTCCTGTTCGACAGTGGCCTCCACATTTTGCGCAAGCTGCGCGAGCCGGGCCGACAAGGCTTGCAACGCGACTTCACGCGAGACGTAGGCAGTTTGCGGAAGCGGACTCATCAACCAGCCGCTTTTCGTCTTTTCAAATTCCAGAGACAGATCTCTCCAGCGAGGCTGTGCTCCCGCTTCTATGCCCGGAGAAATGGCCAACGATTCGATGCTGACTAGAGCGGTTCCGCGCTTGCCCTTGATTTGCACCGCCGAGACTCGCACCTCCCGGTAAATGATGATTGGTCTTGCGGCGCTGTTCAGACCGCGCAAGCGAAGCGATTTGCCGGAACCCTGACTCATTTCGGCAAATGCGGCGGCGACTTCGTCCGGCGCTGGATTTTTTCCGGCCACTTGCAGAACAATCCCTCGGGGGATTTCTGCTATTCCTGGACCGGGGTCGTCAGCGGCAGGAATCAAGTTCGACTCGCGTGCGGGCTTTGACAATTTGGAAGGCGGACGGTTCTCCGCGCTGCGGCTGGCGGCAAGAGTCCCTTGGTTCGTTCGGCGTGCAGTGTCGAGCGTTTGTCTGGCATGGAGCGGTTTCTCGGTCATATAGCGGTAGAAACGTGCGATGCCGCGCGACCGCCAGTAGGGCGAGTCATAGAACTGCGTGTCGGGACCCGTTCGCGTAAAGCTGAAGAAAGAATGTTCTTTGGGATCGCTGACGATGCCGACATGGCCGCGCCAAACGACCAGGTCGCCCTCTTGCGGCCTGTGCACACGTGTGAAATTCGCGCTCGCGCTCCCGATGTAGAGTTCGTGCGAACTAGCGTAGTCATAGGGAAAACCCGCTTTTTCGTAAACCTCTTGAACGAGATGCGAACAGTCCGTTTCAGAGCCGGAATCAGCGTCTACTGTGGAAATCGCGACCAGAATGTTGCGACCCTCCATCTTGTTGATTGGGCGCGTTTCGAGCGTATGCACAGAGGCTAATCCGGGGTTCTGGCCGGGGTTCTGGCCGGGGTTCTGGCCGAGCGCCGCCGAGGCCATCGTGAGGTACAACGCTGCAAAGGTGAGTTGACGCCCCATATTGTAAGTCTCTCAGACCGCGGCGAAGCCCGGGCTGTCATGCCGCGAAGACATTACCGTCCGAGCGTACAGGCCCCTTATCGGGTTGGGCTGGGCCGGGCTGGAGGAAAAAAACGTGCGGGAAGCTTTTAGGGCTGGAAGCTAAAACACGGCTACGGGCCCCTGCTAACGAATAAGACGCGCGGACGATGTCCAGGGTTGCAGGCCGATTCTCAGCCGGCGGCTGGCCGGGTTTTGAGGTTCTCCGGCTCTTGGTGTTACAAAAGAAAATCCGCCACGACCGGCTTTCCCGAGTCTCACCTTACTTTAGAACGGGCAGCACCAGGCTCGACGCCTGCGCTCCGCCCCGATAAACGCGTTCGGTCGCTTTCTGAAAATCCGCTTCCGTGGCCTTCGAAATATCAACGAACTTCTGCGGATTCCGATCCGTCAGCGGAAACCACGTACTCTGAATCTGTACCATAATCCGGTGTCCGCGACGGAACGTATGGTTCACGCTCGGTAGTGAAAAATTCAGCGCTGTCGGCTGATTCGGCGTCAAGGCTTCGGGCTTCTCAAAACTATTCCGGTATTTCGCACGGAACGGTTCGCCGCGCACAAGTTGCTCGTACCCGCCCATATGCAACTCTTTCGGATTCGGCTGCGGATCGGGAAAATTCATCGGATACACGTCAATCAGCTTCACGTCAAAATCCGAATCCGTTCCTGAAGAAGACACAAACAATCGCGGCGAAACTTCGCCCGCAAGGGTAATGTCTTCGTCGAGCGGCTCCGTCTCGTACACCAGTACATCGGGTCGTTTCGCCGCAAAACGCTGATCGGCCGTCATGTATTCCCGCGGAACCTCGTTGTCGAGCGTCTCCACAAACGGAACCGGCTTCGCCGGATCGCTCGTGTATTCATCAAAACCGCCGTCGTTCGGCGCATCAAACGAAAGCCTTCCCTTCGCACCAAAATACAATTTGCGCGGTTCAACACTCTTCGGTGGCCACGAATCGTATCGCCGCCAGACATTCGTCCCTGTCTCGAAGATTGTAATCTTGGAGGTCTTCGCGTCCCCTCCGCCCTTCAAATGCTCGCGAAAGAACGGCAGCAAAATCTCCTCGTTAAAATAATCCGAGTTTTTCGCGGCAAAATTCACCGGCCCCAAATGGTCTCCGCCGCCCGGCGCCGCCCACCCTCCATGAAACCACGGCCCCTCCACGAGCGCGTTCGGCGTCCCGGGATTCGCTTCACCGACCGCCCGAAACACGCGATACGGCCCCATGATATCTTCCGCGTCAAAGAGTCCGCCGACTGTCATCACCGCGCAGTGGACATTGTTCAAGTGCGCCGCGATGTTCCGCGACTTCCAGAAATCATCATACGTCGGGTGCCGCACCTGATCGTCCCAATAAAAATTCGTGTCCTTCAAATATCGTGTTTTTGCGTTGCTGATCGGCCCCATCTTCAAATAAAACTCGTAAGCGTCATTCGTTCCGAAATCGAATTCAGCAAAGTGCGCGGGCGGCAACTGCGGTTCTGTGTGTGGCTTGAAAAAAGTGTAGAAGCCGAAGTTCGCATCGAGCATGAATGCGCCGTTGTGGTATGCGTCGTCGCCCATATAAAGGTCTGTCACCGGCGCCTGCGGCGAACACGCCTTCAGCGCCGGGTGAGAATCAATCATGCTGGCCGCCACGAAGAATCCTGGATACGAAATGCCGTAAAGCCCGGCTTTGCCGTTATTGTCCGGCACATTCTTCACCAGCCAGTCGATCGTGTCGTACGCGTCGGTGCTTTCATCCACAATTCTCGACGCCTTGTTCGCGTCTTTGTGCGGCGTCATTTCAACGAACGTTCCTTCGCTCATAAAACGCCCGCGCACATCCTGGTACACAAAAATAAATCCATCCTTCTCGAATACCGCCGCCGGCCCTAAATGCTTGCGGTAACTGTCCGTGCCGTAAGGCCCCACGCTATACGGCGTTCTCTGGATCAAAAATGGATACGTTTTTCCGGCGCCGGCTTCCTTCGGCACATACACCGACGTAAACAGATGCACTCCATCCCGCATCGGAATCCGAAATTCATATTTCGTGTAATGAGTTTTTACGGCGTTCGGCCCCGGCTTTTCTTCCTCATCCTGCGCGCGAGCGATTGCACCCGCCGCGCCGCAGTACAGCAGTCCACACATCGCAATTCGCGCCGCCCTCAGCGATTGGTTCTTTAAATTGAACATGGAAGACTCCCGGCACGGTTTTCCGTTGCAGCAAACCTTCGCACAATACTTGCCGCGGCAACCGAAGTCAACGAATGCGCTTCCTGGTCGTAGTTATCTCTTGACTTAGTATTTATCTTGTGGTATAATTATAAGCGGGGAGCGAGTCGGCTCTCCGCGGCAAACCTGCTGTAACGGTGCACTCGCGCTTTAGCGCCGCTGCGACGCAGAAAATCCTGTTTTTTGGAGAGTCCGACAGATGTGCCACGACGCAAATTCCGCGCCACCCGTCTTTTCCGAACCAAAGACGGCCGTTCATTCGCGTAACCAAATCCTTACCTCGCCCGGTCAGGCCCAATTCGCCGCGTTCCTCGCCACCCCTGAGGAATCCGCCCGGACCGGCGTCGTCATACTGCCCGACATTCGCGGTCTCCATCCTTTCTATGAACAGCTCGCGCCCCGCGTCGCCGAACATGGTCACACCGCCCTTGCCATCGACTACTTTGGCCGCACCGCCGGCACGGCACCGCGAGGCGCATCCTTCCAGCACATGGAGCACATCCTGCGCGTCTCCCGCCAGACAATCGACGCCGACATTCTCACTGCCGCAAGTTTTCTCCGCTCCGCCGCGGGTCCTCAATGCAAAAATATCTTCGCCCTCGGATTTTGTTTCGGAGGCCGCCAGGCGTTCTTTGCCTCCGCTGCACGCTTCGGCTTCAGCGGTGTAGTCGGCTATTATGGCGCGCTCGGCCCCTATCCCAACGGCGCCACCGGGCCGCTGCAACACGCCGCCGAACTCTCGGCCCCGATTCTCGGCCTCTTCGGCGGCGCCGATCACGGCATCTCCGGCAAAGACGTCGCCGCCTTCGACGCCGCTCTCACGCGCAACGGAGTCGACCACGATTTCGTCATCTATCCGGACGCTCCGCACAGCTTCTTCGACATTAAATATTCCGAGCACGCCGCCGCATGTGCCGACTCCTGGCGCCGCGTCCTAGCGTTTCTCGATCGTCGCGACAACTGATTCACCAACATCAGAATCTGCGGGAGCCAGCGCCGCTCGCCACCTCGCTCCCCTCCGCAATGAGCGATTCACAACGGGCGTACCAGTCCTCGCTCGGTCGCCCGCGTATTCCTAACCAACAGCAGCACCAGGATCATTCCCACAAACGGCACTACTCCCGCCGTTAGAACGATTGCATCGAAAGAATGCGTCGCCCGCGATTGCATCGCATCGGAGAAATATCCGATCAACTTGAACGCGATGATGGTTCCGATTCCGGCTCCGGTCCCGCTCAGCCCGCTCACAGAAGCCACGGACTCACTTCTATACAAATCCGACGGCAAAACGTTCGCAATCGTGGAAAAGGCCGCGTAACAAAATGTCGCCAGTGCAAACAAAACCGTAATGGCAGCGAGGTTGACCGTAAAAATCGTAGGAATCAGTAGCGTCACACCGAATCCGCCGAACACAACCACCGCCTTCCTGGCTGCGCCCAGCGACCATCCTCGCCGGATCAAAAACCCGGACGCTGCCCCTCCAAAAAAATTCCCGAGATCGGCCGCGATGAACGGGACCCAAATCGCAATCAATCCGGATTTTAGCGAAATCCCTTTCGCCACCAGGTAAATCGGAAACCAGTCCGTCACAAAAAACCAGACAGGGTCTGTCAGCGCCTTCGCCACGATCGTCCCCCAAGTCTGCGGCAGCTTCAGCAAATCCACCCAACGAGAAGCGGGCCTCGCGTTTTTGTCACCGCTGGCAACATTTTCCGACAAAATCATTTCGCGCTCGCCAGCCGTGATCCGCGGATGATCCTGCGGTAGGAAGTAGAATCGCCGCCAGGCAATCAGCCAAACAAAGCCCAGCACGCCTGGAATGACAAAGGCAGGCCTCAAACCCCAGCGAAAATAAATCGGCAGGATCAGAAAAGGCGCGACAGCGCCGCCTATCGATGATCCGCTATCAAAAAGCGCCGCCGCGAGCGCCCGGTCCTTCTTCGGAAACCACTCGGACACTGCTTTCGTCGCCCCAGGCCAATTCGCGGACTCACCCACACCGAGAAAGAACCTTACGAGCGCAAAACTGGCGAGACCTCGAGCGAAAGAAGTGCAAATCGACGCGATTGAATACCAGATAACTGACAGAGTCAGTCCACGGCGAGTGCCAATCTTATCGATGAATCGCCCGCAAATGGATTGCCCAAACGTATACGCAATCCGAAACGCAATCAGAACATTCGCATAATCCGTGTTGGTCCAGTGAAAATCCTTTTTCAGGTACGGAGCAAGAAGCGACAGCGCCTGCCGGTCTATATAATTGATGACCGTCGACGCAAACAGCAATCCACCGATCCACCAGCGCAGATTGCGAATTTTCGGTGCCTGAAACGAAATGCCATCTGGTGTGGATGCCATACAGAGTCTGTCGCCTCGCGATTCCACTGCACTCGCAAAACACGTGAAGTCTACCGCTAAATAGAACGGGGAACCGCTTGGCTCAACAGCGAGGCAGACTCCCTGTCCAGGTAGATCGTTGTGTTCGGATGTCTGCGCAAAATGGAAGCCGGCGCGTTGGGACTTATCTCTCCTTCAAGACAGGCTTTGACCGCCGCCGCCTTTCGCGCATCCGGCACCACGGCAATAATCTCCTCTGCTTTCAAGATCTGCCGTATCGACATCGAAATGGCGCGAGTTGGCACTTCTCTGATGGACGAATACCAACCTTCGTTCACCTGCTGGCGGCGGCAAGCTTCGTCCAACTCGACAACAAGGTAAGCCTCGTCCGTTTCAAAGTCCGCCGGCGGGTCGTTAAACGCAAGATGCCCGTTCTCTCCGATTCCCACAAACGCCAAGTTCACCGGCTGAGCCGCCAACGCCGCGCCTGCTTCTCGAATCACCTCCCCCGTATTCCGTTCACCGTCGAGCAAATGGTGCCGCGTGATTCCCGTCTTTCGAATCAACCGCTCCAACAAATATTTTCGGAAGCTCGCCGCATGCGTGATCGGCAACCCAACATATTCATCCAGGTGGAATAATTCCACTCGTTCCCAATCGATGCCTGGAGCGCTCGTAAGTCCTTCTAAAAACTCAAATTGCGAAGCCCCAGTAGCTGCGATCAGCCGAGCCAAATCTCGTCCCGCAAGAATTCTCTTCAGCGATTCCGCCGCGTGCCTCGCGGCAGCCGCGCCGACTTCCTGCTTGTCTTGCAATATCTTTACGTCCAATGTCCGGCTCCTTTCCTCACCCTTCAACCTCCACTCGCTTTCCCAATCGGCACGCTTCGTAAATTTTCTCCACTAACGCCACGCTGCAAAGCCCCTCCACTCCGCTGCACCGCGGCTCCCGGTTCGTCCGAATCGCCTCAATAAAATCCTCAATAACCGCGCGATGCCCTCGCTCGTCGCTCACCGCCGCCGAATTCGCGCTGGAATTTCGATCGTCTCCCATGCTCTGCAGTTCACTCGGCTTATTCCGCAAATCCGCCGCAAGCAACCGGTCGTGTTCGATGATAACCGTTCCCTCGCTGCCGGTAAGCTCAACGCGACGCGGATAGCCCGGATACGCCGAAGTCGCCGCCTGGAGAACTCCCATCGCTCCGTTTCTAAATTCCAGCAACGCAACCAGCGTATCTTCCGCCTCTATTTTGTGCAGCGCCGTTCTCTTCTCCGCTTGCACGGTCACCACATCTCCAAACATCCAAAGCAACAGGTCAACCGTATGGATCGCTTGATTGATCAACGCGCCGCCGCCATCGAGCGCCAGCGTTCCCCGCCACCGCGAATCACCGTAGTAGGACTTCGGACGAAACCACTTTACGCGTGCGTCCGCCAAAATCGGCTTGCCCAGAATCTCCGCGTCCACCCATTTCTTCACCTTGATAATGTCTGGCTTGAAGCGGTCCTGAAAAAAAACGCCCAGCTTCACTCCCGCTTCGTTTGCAGCCGCAATCAACTCCCGCCCCTTACGCGTCGAAATTTCCAGCGGCTTCTCGGTCAGCACATGGAGCCCACGCCGCGCAGCGGCGATTCCCTGCTCCGCGTGCAAACCAGACGGGCTGCCAATCGCCACGAATTCCATCGGCCGGTGCCCTAAGAACTGCTCAAAATCTGAGTAAGCCGTGGCGCCGCACTCGCCGCAAAGACGCGCCACTTTTGTGGAATTGCTGCCGTAAATGGCGGAAATTTGCACGCCCGGAATGGCCATCGCGGCCCGCGCATGCGTTTCAGAAATGTTCCCGCTGCCAATCAGTCCTAGGCGAATGGTCATGAAGTTTGCTGCCGCTTTCTAACGCCGCAAAATTGCCACGCATGTCTCTATCACAATTTCAGCAAACATTGTAATCGCGAAGGCCTGCTCGCAACACTGGCCACGCCGCGCTCTCTCGGGCGATAATATCTGTTCTTCTCAATTCACTGCTCAAGGCAGGTCACTTTGCTTCACGCATGGCACGACGTTTCTCCCGGCCCCGAAGTCCCTCGCGATTTCCAGGCCGTCATCGAAATTCCACTCGGTTCGAACGTCAAATACGAACTCGACAAAGAGACCGGCCTCCTGAAGGTGGATCGCATCATTCACTCCGCCGTTTTTTATCCCGCGAACTACGGCTTCATCCCACAAACCTACGCCGAAGACAACGATCCTCTCGACGTACTCGTTCTCTGCCAGGAACCCGTCCAGCCGCTCGCACTCATCAAAGCGCGCGCCATCGGCGTCATGACCATGGTCGACTCCGGCGCCAGCGACGACAAAATCATCGCCGTCGCCACGCGCGACCCCGAATTCAGCGATTACATCGAAGCCCGCGATCTTCCGTCGCACCGCCTCCTCGTCCTTCGCCGCTTCTTCCAGGACTACAAGCAGCTCGAAGGCAAACAGGTGCAAGTCGAAGAGATTCGCCCCGCTTACGCCGCACTCACCGTCATCGAAAAAGCCCTCGCGCGCTATCAGGCCCTCAAGCCCGAACTGCTCAATGCAAAACACGACTAGCAGCCGTCACACAATTGCGACCGGGGAGGGCAAGGCTTCAGCAGTTGCAGAAAAAACCGTCAGCGTGTCATTTCGCGAGCGGTTTTTGCCCGCGGAATCTACTTTTTCTCCGGTCTTGGCAGGCCTACTCGGCGGAGACGGCCCCTAATAGAAAAGCATTATTCTTCGGCGCAAGCGAAATTGTTACCCTCTCGCACTAAATTTGCACTTGTAGGGGCGGCTTTCTGAAGCCGGCGTCTTTTGCTGGGGGAGATTCTCGTCATGAGGAAAGTTTCCATGTGGATCGGCATCAGCCTCGGCGCGTTCGTCGTCATCGCGTACATCGTCCTCAGCTTCATGGCCGGCGGACCCAGGGACGCCCTGTACATGATTCGCTACGCGCTGCCTCACATGCACCGCGGCAATCTAAAGGTCGGCGACTCTGCTCCCGACGCTCGCCTCCTCGCGCTCAACGGCACCGACCACTTTCATATTCGCGAACGCACCGGCGCCAAACCACTCGTCCTCATCTTCGGTAGTTTTACTTGACCGCCCTTCCGTCGCCAGGTCGGCGACATCGTCCAAATCTTCAACGATTACAAGGAGCACGCCGATTTTCTGACTGTCTATATTCGTGAAGCGCACCCCACCGACGAATGGCAAATGAAGTCCAACCTCAAGGAAGACGTCTGCTACGCCCAACCCACGACTCTCGAGCAGCGCCTCGCCATTGGTAATGATTTCACCAAACGTTTCAAGTTTCCGCTCCCGTTCGGCGTCGACGACATGTCCAACGCTGCCAACGACGCCTACGCCGCCTGGCCCGAGCGCCTTTACATCGTTGACGAATCTGCCCGCATCGCCTACCGCGGCGGCATGGGCCCTTTCAGCTACAATCCAAAGGAGGTCCGCGCCTGGCTCGCCGCCCGCTATGGCGAAGTAAAACACCCGGAAGCGAAATCGTCCGACAAAGATAAACCCGCAGAAAAGCCCGAACCGCCCAAATCCGACGCGCCTAGAAAATCGTAAATCCCTGTAGTTCGGCATTACCCTGATCCATTCCCACGGCCATGCCCTTGTCGCGTTTGGGCCACGTTTCTCCGCAGTTTACAAACGTAGCTCCAACCGCAGGTGGCGAGTATTTTTTGCGTTCCAGTACCACCACGCGAACGCGGACCGCTGGCAGGAATACGTGACAAACCCAATTGTTTCTTAGATTTGGGCAATTCTCAGCCGGTCGTGTTTGGCTCGGTAAATGCATTTGTCTTAAGGTGGGTCGTGAAGGAGGTAGGCATGTCCAATTTACGCGGTGAAGTGAGGCTGCTGCAGTTCGGAATGTTCGTGGCAGTTTTGGCGGCGCTGATTCTCCCGCTCTCCGCCGCAAGAAGTTACGCGGACAATCGCGTGATGGGCGAAGTGCAGTTTGAAGGCGCAAGCAAAGTCGAGCAGGACTCCGGCGTCTGGATCGATGGACAGTATCTCGGCTATCTGAAAGAGCTCAAAGGTGACAAAAAGGTGATGCTGCTGCCTGGCGAGCACGAAATCAGCGTACGACAGGCGGGCTTTGAAAATTTTGTACGCAAGCTTGTCGTCGAACCTGGCCAAAAGCTAACACTGCGCGTGGCGATGGAAAAAAGCGCGGGATGGCTGACGCCATCGTCGACAGCGACACTGAAGCTGACGGTACAGCCAAATCGAGCCGCCGTATTTCTCGACGACTCATACGTAGGCCATGTCGGCGAATTTGGCGGGAAGTTTCATTCGATGCAGATCGCGGCGGGAAAGCATCGCATCAAGATTGAGCTGCCCGGCTACCGGACTTTCGAGACCGAACTTAACCTTCTGGCAGGACAGAAATCGGAAGTAAAGACGGACCTCGTAAAGGGCAGCATCAGACAGAACGACGCAATGGTCAAGCAAGCCGCCCAGCAAACCGCAGCAACCCCGCGTTAAGTTCGGGGGCCAGGTCCCGCAGCGGCTTGCTCGTCGCCGCGATCTTAGCGGTTCAGCGCAAGAAACAGGAACATCTCACCGGGAAGTCGGGGACGGACGGGACGTTGCCTTGAAATTCGCCGTTTGCGTGACGAGGTCTCCAAGTTCTTCCGAAACTCTAGTTCGCTCGAACTAGTGCCGTCAAAATCGGCAAAATCTTGTCGCGCGGCACAATTCCCTGCCCTTCTAGCGCTGAATAAAACTTATCCGCGTCCAAATTCTTCAGCGTCTCGATTTTTCCCGACGGCCAACGAATCTCAACACTCTCAATCTTCTTCGCCGCGCCCAATCCAAAATGCACGCGCAAATCGTTCTGCGACAAATAACTCCCGCCGCTGTGAATCTCTTCCGTTTGCGTCACGCCGCCCGCCGTAATCTTCACGCGCGCGCCAATCGCGAGCCGGTTGCTTTTCGTCCCCGCCAATTCAAAACTCACCCAATGCCGCTCCGCCAAGCCCGCGTTTCGCAAATTCCCCGTATTCGACAAGGTCCCCAAATTCCGCAAAATCATCGGCGCGCCGGTCAAATCCTCCACCACCACGTCCATATTCCCGTCGTTGAACAAATCTCCTACCGCCAGCCCGCGCGACACGCGCGGCTCCCGCAACGCCGGCCCTGCCTGCTCGCTGGCATCGCAAAATGTCCCGTTGCCCAAATTCATGCTCAGCACTTTCGGCTCTTTGTACCGCGCACCGGACGCCAGCGTATCCACCTGCGGATAAACGTGCCCATTCACGCCAATTAAATCCAGCCACCCGTCGTTATCCAGATCCACAAAAGCAATTCCCCATTTCACGTACGCCAGCGACGCCATCGCCGTCCCGCTCTTGTATGCAACGTCGTTGAAACTCCACTTCCCTTCATTCCGGAATAAATTCGCATTCTCATCCGAAAAATTCGTCACCGCGAGTGACGGCAAACCATTGTGCAAATAATCTCCGACCGCAATTCCCATCGACGCCTGCTCAGAACCGTCCTCGCTCACCGCCGTTCCCGATTCCAATCCAATCTCTTGAAATTTCCCATTCCCCAAATTCTTGTACAAGAAATTCGGCGTCGAATCGTTCGCCACGTAAATATCCGGCCGCCCGGTATTATTGAAATCCGAAAAAATCACGCTCAATCCGTAATACCCCGAAGGATCGCTCACGCCGAAGCTCTTCGACACTTCCGTAAACGTCCCATCTCCGTTGTTGTGAAACAGCGAATCCCCCGCGCCCTTCAGTCCGCGCGGCCCGCACTGCACATCCAATCCCCGATATTTGCAATTCGGCGATTTCCCGAATCCCGGCAAATCGTTCAAATGGAAATCCACATAGTTCGTCACCATCAAATCCAGAAATCCGTCACCGTCGTAATCGCCAAATGCCGCGCCTGTACTCCATCTTCCATCCGCAACGCCAGCCTGTTTCGTCACATCGGTGAACGTCCCATCGCCATTGTTCCGGTACAAAACATTTCCGCCGAGGCATGTCACGTAGATGTCCGGCCAACCATTATTTTTGTAGTCGCCCACCGCTCCGCCCATCGCAAAACATGGCGTCGCAATTCCCGCCCTGTCCGTCACGTCCGTAAACGTTCCGTCGTGATTGTTGTGATAAAGCGCGCCGCGCGCCTTTTCTCCCCTAATCGCCATGTCAACGGTTGGCGCATTCGTAAAATATATGTCCAGCCAGCCGTCACGGTCGTAATCGAGCAGCAATACGCCGCCGCTCATCGATTCCACAACGTATTTGCTCTCCGGCGCCGAAGCGTGCGCAAATTTTATTCCCGCTTTTTCCGTTACGTCGATAAGTTGCGGAATAGTTTTACCGGTACACTTCAGTGACTTCGCTCCGGGCGGAGGAGGCGGTGCCTGCTTCCGCGCTTCCTGCCCGCGCGCGATTTGCGCGGACAAAATCAGCACCAAAGATGAATAGAAAAACCTGCGCAGAAAATTCGCGCTCAGCAGATGGCCGCGATACAGTAGCATTTTGCGCCTTCTAGGCTACACTATCGAACGGCTCAACACACTTTTGCGAGTTGTGTCCTACTCCGCCGAAAAATATTCCGGAGCGCGTGGTGAAGAATTTGAAACACAAGCGAACCCCGAAAGAAAACAACGTCGTCACGCTCAAAGAAGTTGCGCAGCATGTCGGCCTGACGCCCGGAACCGTTTCGGCGGTGCTGAACAATTCCGCGGCGTCGCGTTCGATCCCCGAGACGACGCGGCAAAGAATCCTGGCCGCGGCGCGCGAATTGAAATACCGGCCCAATATGCTGGCGAGAAGTTTGCGCGTGCAAAGAACTTTTACGATTGGCGTGATCCTGCAGGAAATTGGCGACGCGTACGGCTCGGTTGTAGTCGGCGGCATTGAAGAGTTTTTGAGCGAGCGCGATTTTTTCTTTCTGACTGTGGCCCACCGTCACGACAAGAAATTGTTGCAAACGTATTCCGATCTTCTGATTTCGCGCGGCGTCGAAGGATTCATAACCGTGGACACTTCGATTCCGGAAAAGCCGGCCCTGCCTACGGTGGCGGTGGCAGGCCACAAATACGTTTCGGACGTTACGAACATCACGCTCGACCATCGCAAAGCGGCGGAAATTGCGCTACATCACCTGAAATCGCTCGGCCACGAAAAAATTGCATTTTTGAAGGGCCAGTTCGAGAGTTCCGATTCCGCGGTGCGCTGGGAAGCGATTTGCGCCGTTGCACAGGAAATGAACATCACGATTCGACCGGAGCTGGTGGTGCAGCTCGAAGGTAAAGAGTCGACGCCCGAACTTGGTTATCCGTTCGGCAAACAATTGCTTGCGAGAAATGTTCACTTTACTGCCCTGTTCGCGTACAACGACATTTCCGCGATCGGCGCGATGCGCGCGTTCCAGGAAGCCGGAAAGCGCGTGCCGGAAGATATTTCCGTCGTCGGATTCGACGACATCGATTTCGCGAGCTTCGCGCGGCCAGCACTGACCACCGTAAGACAACCGCTAAGAAAGATGGGGCGCATCGCCGCGAAGACTTTGCTCGATTGGATCGAAGAGAGAGCCGAGTACACTCCCGAAATCGCAATCGAACCGGATCTGGTGATCCGGAACTCCACGGCGCCTGCGCCTCCACCGAAAAAGTCGGGCTATTGAGCCGGCACCGGATTCGCGCGGTCGTGATCGTCGCCATTCTCGCCGTCATTGCACTTGCGGGAAAATCATATTTGTGCGCGGTGATATAGTTGGTGTCGTGTTTCTCCGGCTCCATAATGTTTTTTGTCTTTCGGTCCGCCTTGCCTGCGTAGTGTTTTTCGCATTCTCGCCTTCTCTCCAGGCTCAACTTTCCACGGACGATCATCTGATGGAGCCCGGTTTCTGGCCGACCAAAAGTGTGAAGTCGGCCGATGAATTTGCAGGATCCGCGGCTTGCGCCGATTGTCACCGCGCAATCGCGGCTTCCCAGTTTCGGACTTCGATGGCAAAGGGACTATTGCGCGCAGGCAAGTCCGACCACCTGAAAAGCGGACCCCCTCTGCAATTTTCGCGAGAAGGCTTTCACTATGAAATCCAAAAGTTGCCAGACAAGGTGCTCTACTCTACGACAAACGGATCGCAAAAACGCACTGCCGAACTCACATGGGCGTTCGGAACAGGCCGCGTCGCGCAATCATTTTTGTTCAACGCGCCCGACGGAAGTTTTCACGAAGCTCGCGTTTCGTATTTCACCGCTCAGCAAAAACTTGACGTCACTCCCGCTCGCCAGATCTCGCCATCCCAGACTCTGACGGAAGCGATGGAACGCCTCGTCCCCAGCGGCGAGGTCCGCCGCTGTTTCGCGTGCCATTCGACGCAAGCCATCATTGCCAACCGCTTCGACGGGGCAAAAATTGTTCCGGGAATCGCTTGCGAAGCCTGCCACGGCCCGGGTGCCAAACACGTTGACCTAATGCAGGCAAACGCGGCGGCGGGAATTTCATCGACGAGCGGTGAATTCATTTTCAACCCCGGGCGGCTGGGGCCGGCGGACGCGGTGGATTTTTGTGGCGCGTGTCATGGAACATGGCGCGACGTCAAGCTGTCGGGAGTACGAGGAATTGCAAACGTGCGCTTGCAGCCGTACCGGTTGGAATTGAGCAAATGCTGGGGCACAGGAGACACGCGGCTTCGTTGCGCGGCGTGCCACGATCCGCACAAGGAAGTCAGTACGGACGCGGCGGCGTACGATTCAACCTGCTTGAGTTGCCACCGAACTTTTTCTGCGCAAACCGCGGACGCGCAACACGCAGCGAAGCCTTGTAGAAACGCCGCAAGCAACTGTACGACTTGCCACATGCCAAAAATCGAGATCCCTTTCATGCACGGCGCTTTCACCGATCATAAAATTCAAATTGCCAGAGCCGGCCAGCCCTATGTCGAGTGACAAAGGACGTAGCGGCTCTGGCAATTTTGCGAATCGTTGCTAACCGAAATTACTTCCGGCAGTCGAAATCCAGCCGATTTCTCCACTTAGAAATTAGTGGCGATCGTGGTCGTCCTTGTCGCGGCCCTTGTGTTTGCCGTTGTCGTGATGGTCGTCATGATCCTTCCAGCGGCCGCGGTCGTGATCGTGGTCCCGGTCCCAGCGATGGTCGTGCTCGAAGTGGCCCCGCGGGCCATCCCAATAGCCGGCGTAGAAACGTCCGCCGTCATGGCGAGGGCCGATCCAGCGCGCGCCTTCATACGGCGGTTGCGTCCAGTAGCCGCCATGCCAAACGTAATGACCCCGTACCGGATACCAGTAGCCTTCAACCCAGAGGTAGTTTGGACCGGGTTCGACTGGACGGACGGCGTAGACGCGCGGTGGCGGCGGCGCTCCGATTTGAATACCGACTGAAACCTGACTGAATGCCGCAGGAGCTCCGACAAAAATCGTGCCCGCGAGCAGTAAAGATCCTATACACGTTCTGAAGTTGAGTTTCATGATTGTGCCTTTCCCCCCGCGTCCTGAAGCGCTGCGGGAATTGCCTCCGTCAAGGATCGAATTAGGTGCAGCCGCAGAAGAGCTGGGGCGGTTTGCGGTTCGGTTCTGATGTTTCCATCGTACAAGGGTGTAAACACCCTGGAGCAGAAATTGTTGCGGGATGTGATTGGCATGGCACGTGCGCCGAGGGGCTACCCCTAACCCCCTTTTTTTTGCAAGTCTTGAAATCAAAGGGACTTTAGGGGTGGCCCTGTTGACAGGCTTGCAGACGCATTTGCAGGTCACCCACCCGAGTTACCGAGTTACGACGCTTATCGCCCGTAGCTTCGGCCTTGCCAGATGCGTTTTCCGTTGTAGTTGATGTAGGCCACGATTGAATCTTTCCAGAAGCCGACGTAGGCAAGGCCGTCGTGGAATGGATTGGCATCATCCCATTCGGGCTTTACCGCCCACTTGCCGTTCTTGTCGAGATAGCCGAGCTTTCGAGGAGATTGCGAGTCGGATGTCGCGAGCGAGAGCCCATCAGAGAGCGCCTCGGCAAAAACGACATCTCGCGGAAGTCGGGCCGTCGTAGTTCCAGACTTATCAATGAACATCCAGCGGTCTTCTGTCTGAACTGGCGCAAGTCCTTCGGAAAACTCTCCGCCCTGGTCGAATCGCGGTTCAATCGCGATGTTTCCGTCAAGGTCCATGTAGCCGAGTTTGCGGTCACGACGGATGGCGATCAGTCCTTCCGAGAAACGAATGCCATCGAGAACGACCGCCGGTGGTTTCGCGATGAAATTCCCGGAAGAGTCGATGATCCAATCGCCGTTTTCTGATTTAACGCGCGCACGGCCTTGCGCAAAAGGAAAAGAGAGAGAGTAGGGACCCAAAACGAGTTTCCCAGAGCGATCATAGAAGTTGGCACCGCCTCCTGGCTCCTTCTGTCCGAGCAAGAGGCCACCCGGTCCGTCCGCCGCCGACAAGCTTCGAAACATAGGCTCGGTGACCCAGGCTCCGCTCGGATCGATGACGCCCATAGGATGTTCGGGCAAACCCGTATCGACGATCGCAACGCCGCCGTGAAAACTTTGCGCAGTGCGATAGCGAAAAGGAATTACTGGCGCACCGCTTCGATTGATGTAGCCCCATCGGCCCTCATATTTCGCGGCCGCCAAGCCTTCCGAAAATGGCTGCACGGATTCAAAGCGCGATGGGATTACGGTATGTCCGCGATCGTCAATAAATCCCCAAGCGGCTCCAATCGGCGCCGGAAAGAGTGGCCGTTCCTCGCCCGGCTCATTCGAGCGGCTGCATCCCCCGAGAGTTACCAGGATTGCCGTCAAGACAATCCGGCTAAACTTTCCAGTCTGAAAACCGCGTAAGCTATCGGCTAAGGTGCTGGTCATGAGAATCCAGTCCAAAGCGGCAATTCTGCTCGCACTCTGTCTACCTGTTGTCTCCTGCTCACGCGGCCCAAGATATGAATTTCCTCTGGTTCAAAAATATACCAGCCAAGCGGGAGATGTCTTTTATTTCCGCCCGCTCGATGGACAATTTGTGCTGGTCGAACGTCGCAAAGCGCTGGCCGTTGCGATTGCGCCGGAACCAAACATCGAAGCCTTCTCCTACGACGATCAGATCAGAGTGAGCCGTCCAATGCCACAAGGCGAAATTTTGGAGAACGGGACATTGCTTGAACAACTGACCGCCGAGCAAGTCCTTGCCATTAGCGCAGACGGACGACTCCTCGCCGGCGGCGACACCAACGGCGTTATAAACATTTGGAATGTCCCGAACGCAACCTTGAAGGCTCGCTTGAAGGAACCGAGCGCCATCCTGAGCTTGGCGTTTTCGCCGGACGCCAGTTTGCTAGCGATCGGACTGGCCAAACCGACTGACGAACCCTCGGACACTGTTTGGATTTATGAGATTCGTGGTGAGAGCACGCAACGTGGCTTCGGCCGTAGCGCGGCGCCGTCCCTGGCCTGGTCAGTCGACGGTCGCTGGTGTGCCGCAGGATTTGACGACGGATCCGTCCTTCTGGCGGAAACCGGGACCTACAGCGAACCGCAGCGAATCACATTATCTACTTCTCCGGTCGCCGCGCTAGCCTTTCATCCGTCTGGATTGTTCCTGGCCTCTGCTCATCTCGACAAACGGGTCCTGCTGACCAAATTGCCCAAAGGAGAACCGGTGTTCACCTTCGAGCCAGCCTTACCGCCTATTCCGTTCTTCCCTCGAGTAATTGAGCGTGTGGCTTTTGATGGGACTGGCGGCCGCCTGGCAGTCGATTACGCGGACGGCGACATTAGAATTTGGGACAGTTCTGCCCTGGCGAAATCTTTGACCAAATAGCCAATCGTAGAATTGGTTCCGGCCAGACATCCTGAATAATTTTGGCTGAACAGTAAGGGACAATTGCGAATAAGGAGGGCGGGTTGAGGCCCGCCCCTTTCCTACTGACCGTTGCACGAGACGTCGTTGTTCCAATCGACGAAGGGCCCATTGGGATTGTCGCGCCAAGCCCAGACGTGCAGTTCGAAGATGGACCCAATGCCGTAGCGATTGGGGCTGGCGACGAACTGAAAGGATTGTCCCTCGAGTACGGGAGGCGCTCCGTTGTTATTTTTCAGCCAGGTCTCGGCGTCCACGATGTACTCGACGCCGACCAAGTGTAGCTGGCCGCTTGCCGGTTCGTAAATGAGCGCTTCCGGCTGCGCGGCATCGATCAGGCCGTCGGCAACAAGTGGGCCGTTGACGTAGTGGATGCCCATGGCTCCGTGGTCCGGACCGCTGACGCAACCAAGGAACGGTCCGTAGCCGGCCCCGATGGCGGCGTTGACGTCCTGGTACTGCCGCGTGGCGTCGCGAACAATCTTAACGAGTTTGGGTGAAACGGGGGCGTGCGAATGGTCTGGAGAACCGGCCTGAATCATAGCTGTGGGAAGAATCAGACCGGCGGCAAGCGCCAGACGTGAGACGCATTTTATCGAGCGGTGAAACATTGAGTTGATCCGTGACTTCATAATTCTCTTTCTCCTTTTGGGGCCCCGTTGAGTTTTCTCCTGCGGGATTCTCTTCACACGGTAAGAGCAAGATAATTCGTGGCGCCCATTCGAGAGGGAAAACTACGCGAATGGAGTCCGGGCGGCAATGCACGGCGGATGACTTCTTGATGCCCTCGCAAGTTCTTGATATACCTTGACTAGCGAAATACGCTGGCGGAAGTTCCCACCGCGAAATGACGGAATTCGGGGAGGTAATTTGCTCGAGGCCCCCCACAGTCAGACCCACCGATTCGGCGTGTTCGAAGCGAACCTCGAAGCACGCGAATTAAGAAAGCACGGCATACGCGTGCGCTTGCGCGGCCAGCCATTTGCAATTTTGGCGATGTTGCTGGAGCGGCCGGGGGAAGTGATCACGCGCGAGGAGTTGCGCAAGGGGCTGTGGTCGAACGGATCGGACGAGACGTTCGTGGATTTCGAACACAGCATGAACAGCGCAATGAAAAAGCTTCGTGCGGCGCTCAATGATTCCCCGGAAAACTCGCGCTACATCGAGACGATTCCCAAACTTGGTTACCGATTCATTGCTCCGGTCGAAAAAGGTTCGCTGGAAGCGCGGAAGGTCCCGAACAGCGAGCATCCTGTTCACGGCAAATCAGGCAGGCGCCTCGCACTCTTAGTTCCCTCTCTGGCTCTGACTTCGGTGTTGGTACTTTGGCTGGTCCAAACAGCTTCCCACCGAACAAATGCCGCCGCGCCGCTGCACTCCATCGCCGTTTTGCCTCTCGCCAATTTATCCGGCGATCCTTCGCAGGAATACTTTGCGGAAGGCATGACGGATCAGCTGATCACCGATCTGGCCAAAATCGGATCGCTGCGCGTGGTCTCCCGAACTTCGGTAATGAGCTACAAGGGCACGAAGAAAGCGCTACCGGAAATTGCAAGAGAATTGAACGTGGATGCGATTGTGGAAGGCTCCGTTGCGCGGTCGGGGGAAAAGGTGCGAATTACCGCGCAACTCCTGCACGGCCCGACGGACAAGCATCTTTGGGCAGAATCCTACGATCGTGATCTCGGAGACGTGCTGCGATTGCAGAACGAGGTGGCGGAAGCGATTGCCGGGCAGGTTCGTGCGGAGCTAACGCCGCGGCTGCAGGCTCAGCTTCGATCTGCGCGTCCAATAAACCCGGAAGCTTATGAGCCTTATCTCCGGGGGCGCTATTACTTCACAAACCAGTTCACAAAGACTTCGGCTCTGAACACGGCAAGAACCGACTTCGAAGAGTCCATCCGAAAGGATCCCTCGTTTGCTCTGGCTTATGCAGGGCTTGCAGATACCTATGTCTTTTTGGCGTTTTCCGATCACGGCGAGTTGCCTCCGGATCGTGCCTACAGATCAGCAAAAGAAGCACTAAGCAAAGCGCTGGAGCTGGACGACAGCATCGGTGAAGCCTATGACACGCTTGGTGTGCTGAGCTGGCGATTTGACTGGGATTGGGATGCCGCTGAACGTCATTTCAACAAGGCAATTGAGCTGGCGCCGAGCTACAGTTGCGCCCATGAAGATCGCGCAATCTATCTCGGTTTCCTGGGCCGGCGCGCCGAAGCACAGGTCGAGATCGCAAAGAGTAACGCCATCGATCCAAGCCCCGGCTCTGCCATAGCCGAATCGGCCGCCAATTATCAGTTACGGGACTTCAAAGCGTTGGTGGACACTGGCCGAAGGGGAGTTGCTTCCAATCCAAACGAATGGACGGAGCATCACAACCTCGCCGTGGGTTATGAGGGCATGGGAAAACTTCCGGAAGCGATTTTTGAGTATCAGAAAGCCGTTGAGCTCTCCGACGGTAATCTGAATTCAACCGCTTCGCTCGCCCATGCTTATGCCGGCATTGGCATGAGGGCGCAGGCGCAAAAGATCCTTCGCGATTTGGAACAAAAATCAAAGAGCACGTATATTTCGCCGTATACCATCGCCACAATCTACGCTGGCCTTGGCGAGAAGGACAAAGCGTTTGAACTCTTGCTGCAGGCTTACAAGGAGAAATCACCGGAAATCTCCTGGCACATCAGGGCGGACCTACGGATCGATAGCCTACGTTCTGACCAGCGCTTCCACGACCTGATGCGCCGTATCGGCTTAAAAGAATAACAATTCAGCGGAAAGCCAACCTCTCCCATCCTTTGTCTGGCTGGACTATGGGCCCCTAGAAGGCATGGAACTAGTTCCAGACTTTTGGGGCGAAAAGGGGTATCTTGTGGGCGGCGGGCCGGGCCCCCGCGGAAAAAGCCGGGACGCGGTCAGGATGACAATCTCACCGGATTGCGATCTGGTTTCAATCGGGAGGAAGCAAATGGTTACACGGCGGGAATTTATTGATGGGGTGGCGGTGAGCGCGGCGAGTTTGGCGCTGAAGACGACTACTTTGGGGACGACAGCGAAGAGTTATGCACGGATTGCGGGCGCGAACGAGCGGCTGAATTTTGCGGTGATTGGGCTGAATTCGCGGGCGTATGCGCACTTGTCGTCGTTGCAGGCGAACGAGAAGGCGGCACGGATTGTGTATGTTTGCGATGTGGACGCAAATATCTTGGGCAAGTTTGCCGCGGAGACACAGAAAGAGATGGGCGAGGCGGCGACTCCGTTGAAGGACTTCAGGAAAGCGCTGGAAAGCAGGGATGTCGACGCGATCACGATTGCGTCGCCGGATCATTGGCATACGCCGATGGCGATTGCGGGATTGCAGGCGGGCAAGCATGTGTACGTCGAGAAGCCATGCAGCCACAATCCGGCGGAGGGCGCGATGCTGGTGGCGGCGCAGAACAAATACGGGAAGCTGGTGCAGATGGGAACGCAGCAGCGGTCTTCGCGGCACACGATTGAGGTGATTGAAAAGATTCGTGCGGGAGAAATCGGGCGGCCGTATCTGGCGAAGGCCTGGTACAGCAACACCAGGAAGTCGATTGGCATGGGCAAAGAAGCAGCCGTGCCTGCGACGCTCGATTGGGAATTGTGGCAAGGACCGGCGCCGCGGCGGGCGTATCGCGACAACGTGCATCCTTATAACTGGCACTGGTTCCGGAATTACGGGACAGGGGAATCGCTGAACAACGGGACACATGAGGTGGATGTGTGCCGTTGGGCGCTGGGCGTGGATTTTCCAAAAAGGGTGACGTCGTCGGGCGGGCGGTATCAGTTTCAGGATGATTGGCAGTTCTACGACACGCTGGTGACGAGCTTTGAGTACGAAGACAAGATGCTGACGTGGGAAGGAAAGAGTTGCCAGGGAATGCGTTATTACGGGCGGGATCGCGGGTCGGCGATTCTGGGAACGACAGGAACCGTGGTGGTGGATCGCGATGGGTATGAGATGTACGACCTGCACGGAAAGAAGACGAATGAGGTGAAAGCGGGGGGCGGAACGTCCTCGGCGGATCTGGTGGGGCGCGATAGGATGACGGATGCGCACTTTGCGAATTTTATTGAAGGAGTGACGAAGGGCGGTAAGTTGAATGCGCCGATTGAAGTGGGAAATGTGGCGGTGACGATGCTGCAGCTTTCGAACATCGCGTGGATTACGCAGCGGGAGTTGCACCTGGACACGAAAGACGGAAAGATTCTGAACGATGCGGAAGCGATGAAGATGTGGGGACGAGAGTATGAGAAGGGATGGGAGCCGCATGTTTAAAGGGAAAGAGGCTTCGAGGCGGAAGTTTGTAAAGGCAGGGGCGATTGCGGCGGCGGGGATGGCGATGCCAGGTGGCATGTTTGCTGGCGGAACAAAGAGCGAATCTAAAGATTCGCGACTACAGGAGATCCGGCTGGGGATTGCGAGTTACACGTTTCGGAATTTTTCGCGGGCGGAGATGATTGGTTTTTTGAAGCAAGCGCATGTGTCCGATATGAATTTGAAGGACACGAAGGATCATCTGCCGGCAGACGCAGTGGAGGAGATTAAGGCGCTGGGAGATTACTTGTCGGCGGGGATAAAACTGCATGCGGCGGGGACGATCTATTTTCCGAAGGATGAGGACGCGGATATTCGGGCGAAGTTTGAATATGCTAAGCGTGCGGGAATTGGCGTGATCGTGGCGGGCGATCCGGCACCGACAACTTTGCCGCGGATTGAAAAATTCGTGAAGGAGTACGACATCAAGTTTGCGCTGCACAATCACGGGCCGGAGGACAAGATGTGGCCGTCGCCGTTGGATGTGTTGAAGGCTATGAAAGGCATGGATGCACGCATGGGCTGTTGCATCGATGTAGGACACACGGTGCGAGCGGGAACGGACGTAGTGGCCGCAATTCGCGAAGTGGGGCCGCGCGTGTTTAACGTGCACATGAAAGATTTGGCGAGTTTTACGGAGAAGGAGAGTCAGGTCGAAGTTGGGCAAGGAAAGATGCCGGTGAAGAAGATCTTTGAGGCGTTGATGGCAATTGGATATGCGGGATTTGTGGACTTGGAGTACGAGATTAATGAGAAGGAACCGCTGCCGGGAGTGATCGAGAGTTTGGCATTCCTGCGGGGAGTGATGGCGGGCATGGGGTGAGTCAGGAAAGGGGGCGACAGAGTGAAGTCCTGCCCCTACACCAGCAAGATAAATTAAGCCCGAGCGCGAATACAAACATTCGGCAACACTTCCGGCGCGTGACCGGATATGGGTCAGGCGAGCGACCTCCGACGCAGAGCGAGTAGAGCCAGCCCTGTAAGAAACAAAAGCAGCGTCTGCGGTTCGGGTGTGGCCACGGTGGTGGTGGCTGCGGTGACGGAAGCATCCGCGAACAAGTAGTTCCCGACCGAGACGGTGTCGGCGCTCGGATCGAAATTGGCGGAATTGGGATCGACGCCGAAGAGATCGTAGGTCAGGACGATCTGGCCCAAAATTGTGCCGACGGAACTGGGATCGATGAAGAAGCTGCCGATTCCCTGCTGGGTATTGCCGTCGAACGATTGCGTGAAGCTGGTGTTCTCCGGCGAAGGGCCGACGACGATGAATTGTGGACCGGCAAAATCGGTGTAAGTACCAAACGAATTGCTGCAAGGCGAAGTGATGACGCCGACGCAGAAGTCGGAACTGGTGATGACGGCCCAGTTGGAGCCGAGGTTTTCAATGGCGAAGCCCCAGCCCACCGTCGAGTTGGCCGGGCCGGTGATAGCACCGTTCACGGGATCGAGTGTGAGAGTGGGAAGAGTGTCTGCGCTGGCAAGCGAGCCCAGCGCCAAAATGCAGAGTAAAGCGACGGCAAGATTGCGAAGCAGTTTCGTTTTCATGTTGGTGGCCCTCATAGTCCTTTTCTATTGATACTGGTTATAGCGGAGAACGTAGCCGGAGACGCCACCGTCGTTCGCGGAGTAAGTGAACTTGGCGGTAAAGCGCGCGGTAGCGGCGCAGCCGGTGAAGTCGAGAGTTACGGTTGTTGTTCCCGTTTGAGAGGGACCCAGATTGCCAAGCGACAGCGGGAATGATGCCGCGTTCTTCAGGATCGGTTTGCACGCGGCCCCAAACGTTTGCGTTAAGGTGAAATCATGGATGAGAACTGCTTGCGTGACGCCTGGGCCGTTGTCGAGGAGAGATAATGTCCAGACGCGGGCGTTCACTGGTCCAGTCTTGGCGATAATGTTGCCTGCCATGGTTGCCCCGAGCGGCGCGAAGTTAGCGGTGATCGTCTTTCCCTGATCGATGATCACGGTAGTGGAAGGATTGGTTGGATCGGCTGCGCCTCCTGTCCATCTCACGAATCCATATCCCGGATTTGGAGCCGCGGAGACGACGACAACGGAATCTAGCGCTTCAGGATAATTTCCTGGGGCAGGAATTGTCGCTCCAGTGCCCGCTGGTGAAACTTGAATGGTCAAATTAACCATGGTGGGCGGATTCGGATTGATGTCGGGCGGTATCGAGCAGTTAAAAGCAAGAATGCCCTTCGGTATGCACAACTCAAAGGCGCCGATATCAAATCCGCTTTCTTGCGGACGAGGGAATCCTCGTTGATCGATGGTGAGCGAAGTACTAGCGTCAGCAGTATCGAATGCCGAACTGAGCTTTGAGATGGCCATCGTCGGCGTAATTCCCGGCGAATTCAATTGCAAGGGCCCCACCTGGGGGTCATCTATCGTCGCGATGCCGGGGCAGTTTGAGCTATTGGAAGAGATGGCGTTGCCGGATCCAGAAACAGATGTGGCGCCAGCAACCAAACATTGCCGGTCAGTTGCTGTTCCGTTGCCTGAGATGATCGTATTTTGCAGTTCGAAGATGACTGCGGAGGACAACAGGATGCCTGAAACTTGCTGGGTACTTTGATTACCGCTGATTGTGGAATCGTGAATGAAGAGCCCGCCACCAACGGCGAAAATCGCTCCTCCACCGTCGCCGCCATCGGCGGCAGGACGCGCGGAGTTCGCGCCGGCACCGAGGCCGCGTGTTACCGAGTTTCCCGAGAAGGTACTATTTTCAATCGTAACGATTCCACCGTCGCTGAAAATGGCGCCCCCGAATGCGGCACCGCCGCCGCCGTTGTTACAGGAGGCATCTCCGCCAGAAGCACCGCCGTGGCCAGGTCCTCCGGAGACTTGGCCGCCAGGGCCAGCGCCACCGCCGCCACCAAAACCGCCGTCGCCGCCGCTACTTCCGTTGCCGCAAGCTCCACCTGCGTCTTGCCAGCCCGAACCACCACCGCCCCCGAATCCGCCATTGTGGCCGTTCCCTCTGTCGCCGCCGGCAGACAAGCCACCCCCACCGCCACCGCCGCCGTAGCTGCCATTTCCACCATTTCCGGCAAGCAGGATCACGCTAGACCCGCCACCCCCGCCGCCACCGCCTGCACATGTGGCGTCACCGCCGTCTCCTTCAGAATCGCCGCCTACGCCACCACAGTTAAATCCCGGCTGGAGATCAGGCCGGAGTTGCTCGAAGTGGACGTTCACTCCAGGGGCATAGATCGTGCCCCCGCCGCCATCGCCAACTGGGCCGGCGCCGTCGCCAATCGCCCCGCCGCCGCCTCCTCCAGAAGAAAACGAAAAGACGCCGGTAGGAGCCGAACCGCCGTTGCCTCCGAGTCCACCACCACCACCTCCAAAGGCCGTTGCGGCGCCGTTGCCACCCGTCGCCTTGTTCCCAGAAAAAGTGCTCCGCTCGACCTTCAGGCTGCCCTCACCTTTAACATAGATCGCGCCACCGGCTCCCAACCCGCCACCTCCTCCACTACCGCCGTTTCCTCCATGAACGTGGAAATCCCGGATGTAGATGTCCAAGAGCGTGAGATTGCCGGTGCTCGCAACAGTGAAGGCACGGGCGTTTTTGCTGCCAGTCCATTGCACAGTCGAGCCGTTCGCTTCAATCGTGATGTTCGACACCACCATCGGAGTCGCCGTCGCCCCGAATGGATTCGTGGCATCGAGAACAACCTGATTCAACTGGAAGACAGCTTGAACTGGCAGAATAATCCGGTCCGCGCCATTGCCCGGGACGCATTGAGTTGTGACAAAGTGAGGCCTGCCCGTCGAGTCATACGTGTCGATGGCGATGTTGTTGTCAAATCTCGCCGAGTACATGGCTTCCTGAAGTGAACAGCCGCCGATGCCGTTGACCTTGTCTTCGAGGGATGTGACGAAAATGACGCCTTGGGCCGAAATGGGCTTCGTTCCCCCGAGAAACAGAAGTACAGCGACAAGCAGCGCGAAATAGGAGGCAAACCGGAAGCGCGATCGCCCAGCGCCGTCCAAAGTGGAGTTCGATGATGTAGCGATTGGGCGCAACACGCGACTGCCAAGGATGGAACTCATAACTCTGCCTCCGAGATAGGCCAACTGCAGCATGAGAATGGAACAACACCGCGGGGAGTCGGGTGTGCACAGTTCAAGGGGACAAGTCTCAAATTCGGCGGAAACGGTCAATGCAGCCGGGGTGAAAGAAGTGTGGTACTGAGGTGAAGGCGCAAGTTACTTAAAACAGGAATTTTGTCTTGCCGAAACCCAATCCTCTATGCAAGATTACGGCAACGTCCCCCAGGTTTTGGCATGCCGACAAGCCCCATCTATCGCTTTGGCCCCTACGAGGTCCGTACCAGGACCCGGGAAATCTATAACCAGGGCACGAAGCTCAAACTGCGTCCCCAGCCATTCCGTGTCCTAGAGCTTCTCGTCCAGCGCGCTGGAGACGTGGTTACGCGTGAAGAGTTGCGCGAGCAGCTCTGGTCCAAAGAGACTTTTGTGGATTTTGAGCACAGTTTGAATACCGCGATTAAAGAACTCCGCAGCGTCCTGAACGATTCCGCCGCTGAGCCCGGGTACATCCAAACTCTTCCCAAACTCGGCTACCGCATGATGGTCCCTGTAAAGGTAGTGGAGTCGGCCACCCCGAGCGTAGCCTCAACCGCCAAACAAGGCTCCGCGCCGGGAGACCCGGAAAACCGAAGAATCCTACCCGAGAGGCGTTCGCAGCCGCCTCCACGCTACAGGTGGCTGCTGGCGCTTGGCATTTCGCTCCTCGTCATTGCAGGATTCACTGCGTATCGCGAGTGGTCTCTCCATCGCAATACGTCCCCAGCGGAAAATCGCAAGCTCATGCTGGCCGTCCTGCCGTTCGATAATCTGACGGGCGATGCCGGGCAGGACTACTTCAGCGACGGACTAACGGAAGAAATGATCGCGCAACTGGGTCGAATCGATCCGCAAAGGTTGGGAGTGATCGGGCGCAGTTCCGTGATGCGCTACAAGCAAAACAGGGATCAACTGCAAAAAATTGGCCGGGAGCTTGGTGTTCAATATTTGCTCGAAGGGACCGTCCGCAAAGACGCGGGAAAGATTCGAATTTCGGCGGAGCTGATTCAAACAAACGACCAAACAAACGTCTGGTCTCACGAGTACGATCGCCAGTTAGTTGACATTCTGGCGCTGCAGGCCGAGATCGCGCAGGCAATTGCGGGGGAGATTCGCATCACGCTTAGCGCGCCGAAAGCCAACGGCACGCTGCGCCCCGCACAGCTCTCTTCTCAATCTTACGAAGCGTACGATCTCTATTTACGCGGACTTTACTTCTGGAATAAGCGGACACCGGAAGGATTCAAGAAAGCGATTGGCTACCTCGAGGATTCAGTGAAGAAAGACCCTGCTGCGGCGAGGGCGTACGCAGTGCTGGCGACTTCCTATGTGCTCATGAGCGGATACAGGGGTTTTGCATCGCGCGAACTGATGATGAAAGCGCGCGAAGTCGCGCGGCGGGCGGTGGAGCTGGACGAAACCCTTGCAGAGGCCCACACATCATTGGCTCTCGTAGCGCAGGACTGTGATTGGGACTGGACGAAGGCGGAAAAAGAATACCGCCGGGCGATTGAGTTGGATCCCAGCTACGCGACGGCCCATCACTGGTACGCGGAATATCTTGCCCTGATGGGACGCTTCGAGGAAGCGCAAGCGGAGATAGGGTTCGCGCGGCGGCTCGATCCCCAGTCACTCATCATCGTTTCAGACAATGGAGTCATACTCTACTATTCAAGAAAATACGAACTTTCGATGCAGGAATACCAATCCGTGCTTGAAATGGATCCAAATTTTCCCCGTGCCGTTGGGTTAATGAACTTATACGTGGAAAAAGGAATGCGAGCCGAGCTTCTGGCAACTCTTGGCAAATTAGAAAGAGAAGACGTAGATAGCGCATGGCACTGGGAACAATTGGCTTACTACAATGCCCGCGCGGGTCGGATGGCGGAAGCGCGCAGAGCGCTGCGAAAAATTGAAGAACTGAATAAAGAGCAGGGCGTCGATCCGCTGGTATTCGCGCTTGTTTATATCGGCTTGAATGAGAAAGAACGGGCCCTGGAAAATCTGGAAAAAGCTTACGCACAGCACTCGATGAGCTTGACTGGAGCGAAAGTTGACCCGGTTTATGATTCACTGCGAAACGAACGCCGGTTCCAAACACTACTGGAGCGAATGCACCTGACGACGTAGTCCACTGGCGTTTTCCGCGGAGGCAATTCCAGGAGTCTTGAGGCAGTCTGAAATTAAGCGCTAGCGGCGCGCGCCGGCGGCTTGGGCGGCTTTGCGTTTTTGGTCAGTGAGAAAATCGGCGTAGGGACCCTTGAAATCGTCGATATGGCCGTGGTCGAAGTGCCAGATGCGAGTGGCGACTTCGTCGAGAAGGTCGTGGTCGTGTGTGACGAGAAAGACGGTGCCTTCGTATTTTTGCAGCGCGATGTTGAGCGCGTTGATGGATTCGAGGTCGAGGTGGTTGCTCGGCTCGTCGAAGATGAGGACGTTGGGTTTCAGCAGCATGAGGCGGCAGAAAAGGATGCGCGCGGTTTCGCCGCCGGAGAGAGCTTTGATGGGCTTGGTGGCGTCGTCGCCGCTGAAAAGCATTTGGCCGAGAAGACCGCGCAGGGTTTGCTGGCCGGCGAGCGGATCGAATTGCGCGAGCCATTCAATGACGGTGGTGTTCGAAGTTTTGTCGAGGTCGTGTTCTTGCGCGAAATAGCCGACGCTGGTTTCGTGACCCCAGCGGACGGTGCCGCCGTCGACGCCAAAGTGGCGATCGGATTCTTCGATAAGACCCGGCGCGTTGCGAACGAGTGAACGAAGCAGCGTGGTCTTACCTACACCGTTGCGCCCAAGGAGGCCGATTTTCTCGTTGCGGTCGACGTTGGCAGAGAAACTGTTGATGACTTTTAGCTCGCCGTAGAATTTTTTGAGTGATTTAAACTCGAGCGGATGACGGCCGGATGGCTTGGTCAAGTCGAATTTAATGAACGGGCGTTGAATGTTGGATCGCGCGAGTTCGGTGGTTTGCAGGCGTTCGACTTCTTTTTTGCGGGAGGTGGCCTGCGCGGAACGGGTGCCGGCGGAAAAGCGCGCGATGAAGTCCTGCAACTGGGCGATCTTCTTTTCGCGCACCTTGTTTTCGGATTCGATGCGCGCGCGCACTGACGTTTTGGCAAGGACCATGTCGTCGTAGCCGCCAACATAGGTGATGACGGATTCGTAGTCGATGTCCGCGACGTGAGTGCAGACTTCATTGAGGAAATGGCGGTCGTGCGAGATGACGATGAGGATGCCTTCGTAGGAAGTTAGGTAATCCTGGAGCCAGTGGACGGAATCAAGGTCGAGATAGTTGGTGGGCTCGTCAAGAAGGAGCGCGGTGGGATTGCCGAAAAGCGCTTGGGCGAGAAGGACGCGAACTTTTTGGCCGCCCTGCAGCTCGCGCATTTTGCGTTCGTGGAGTTCTGAAGGAATGTCGAGGCCGTCGAGAAGAATTGCTGCGTCGGCTTCGGCGGTGTAACCGCCTTCTTCGCCGACGATGCCTTCGAGTTCGCCGAGGCGCATGCCGTCGGCGTCGGTCAGTTCTTCATGTGGCTTCGCGTAGAGGGCGTCGCGCTCCTGGAGAGTGGCCCAGAGGACCGAATTGCCCATGATGACGGTGTCGATCACGCGAGAGTCGTCAAAAGCGAACTGGTCCTGGCGAAGGACGCCGAAGCGCTTGGGGCGGGAGACGTTACCGTTCGTCGGTTCGATTTCGCCCGTTAAGATCTTCATAAGAGTGGACTTACCGGCGCCATTGGGGCCGGAAATAGCGTAGCGGCGGCCTGCCATGAAGGTGCAGGTGACATCCTCGAATAGGACGCGGGCTCCGTACCGCATAGACACGTTATTGACCGAAAGCATAGCCCTTGATTATACCGTGAAAAGAAATTTCTGCCGAACTCGCGCGAGGAAAGATTTTCGTAAACAAAAAAGCAGGCCCGGCACCTCATGCATGCGGCCTGCTTTCGGTTTTTGCGGCGTGATCGGGAACGAAGAATCAGGAGCAGCCTTTGAAGTCGGTTCGCGCGACCGTGGTAACCGTCGCAGGCATGACGACAAGAGCGGCGTTGTCAATGTCGGTGGTAGTCATGATTTCTGACGGTGAGCAATCGGCTGTGCCGCCGCTGTTTGGAAGCGCGGCGCGAGCGTCCACGGTGAAAGGTACGGGCGCGGCCGCAGGCATTGAGTAAGTGAATCCGGAAGCGGAGAAAACGCCGACGCTGGGATTGCTCGCAGGGACGACGAGAGTATATTGCGCGCAATTGGTATTCGCCGGAGTGCCGGTGGGGCAAGTGGTGCTCGCGGCGATTGAGACCAAGCCGGTCGAAGAAACGGCAGAGGCTGTTTGTGTCGCCATGATTGCTTCGAGCGGGATAGTGATTTGGCGCATAATCGCCGGCGAGCCGAAGGAAACCTGCTGTAACGCGGAAACGCTTACGTCTGTTGACGCGCCAGCGGTGCCGGTTGTTGCCGTGACAAAACCCTGCAAGGTGGCGGGTGCGATTGCTCCCGTCTCTGGTTGCAGTGGAATGGCGCCTAGATTGGTGCCGTTCGGAATATTCAGCGCGGCGGTGGCGTTGTAAGGAAGATTTCCGGGGCCGACCGCGACAGCCACGATGTCAAACGTGCCGGTCGGGAGCGGACAAAAGCGGAAGTTGCCGTTCGAATCGGCGGTGGTCTCCATCATGATGCGATCGACGCCAGCGGTGTCAGGCTGTTCGATGGCGACAAGAACATTTCCGGAGATGGGAGCCTTCGTGACGGCGTCAATGACTTGACCGCTGATGCCGGAGTTGTTGGCACTGACTTGGCCAGCGGTGAGAGCGGGTTTCAAACGATAGGCGCCGTTGCCTTCTTTCACGATGGAAGCGCAAGCGTTGAAGTCGATGTTCAGATCAACGGACTGGCCCGCAGCGACGGTAATTGGGCCGCCGACGATTTGCCCCGGGGGAATTTTCAGGCCGGTGTTGTCCTGGCTGCTGAGCTCAAGCTGATGAAAGGAATTGTCACTGAGCTCGACGCAGTTGAAACCATTTCCAGCGCATAAGTTGTTCGCAGGAACAGCGGCAGAGGCGGCGGGCGAGTTGGAAAGGAGCAAAAGGCGAATTTGCTGGTAACTGCCGACGGGGAGGCTGGCGGAGCCGAGTTGCGCCAGGATGCAATTCGTCTGCGCCTGCGAGAAGAGATCAATCTGCATTGGCGCACTAGCGAGTTGCGGAGCGATTTCCTGCCAACCGGGAGTGCTGTCATCAGCGGTGGCGCTGAGATGAACCTGGACGGACCGCACGGTTATGAACACGTGAGTGAACGACCCATTCGGAGGCATGCAGCTCGGCGGGTCGCTGATCGAGACCCGAATCATCCCGCTTGAGCTAGTTTGCATGGAAGTGTTGCCGCCGCCGCAACTCACAACGATTGCCATTAGTAGCAGAAGAAAAGAGGCGACGAAGGACGCTCGAACCGAACCATATCTAGCATGGGGAGAACCAAACGAAATTCGCATCGATACCTTTCCGACCCGGATGACTCGGACGCGGAAGGAGCCTCCGAGCACGTTCTGGAACTATCAGGACTTCCCTGTATTGAATCACTTTAGCTCGGGGACAGTGGGCGGCCACAAAGAGCAGTGCAATTGAATTGCCAGTTCACGCTTTGAACGGCGCGGTGAGTAATGAGGTATTTGCGACGAGGCGAATCGCGGTGAGGGCTGGGTTCAAGGAAGCTTTGTCATGTCGGCTATGTAAACAATTCCAGTGGATGTCGTCGTTGGAAATCGGTTGGCCCGGTTGACGCACTGGACCGAACCGCGAGGGCCGTGTCAGTTGAGTGTCACGTCGCTTGTAAACACCGTTCCCGAACTATCCGTGAAGGTGCTGTTGAGATAGCTATAGTGCGACGTCTGGACGTAGCGCCCCGCGCCCGACCGCCTTGTTATCTCTTCCATGTATACAGTAAACGCGCCACCGCTGAACGTGCCCTCCACCCGGTAAATGTTGTCGTAGTAGTTGGCAACGTTCACTTGCGTCACCGCGAGTTTTAGATCGCTTGCCGTGAGCATCAATGCCCCGTTTTGATAGACGGCGACAGTACCCATCCCGCCGTTGAAGCTGAACGAATACGCACCATCCGCGCTTGGCACATTGCTGCAGTAGGAGTTCTCCAACGTTCGGTTGCACAACGTCGTAAGCGGCTCGAAGATTGTTTGGCCCTTAGACCCGCCTGCCAGCATCGCCAGCAGCCCTGCCAGAACGAGTGCTCGTTTCATGCTTCACCTCAGTTTTGTTTTGACTTGGAACGTACCCAACGACTCGGAGAGAGGGGGAATGTCCGAGCAACTTTTTCAAATATCGAACCTAGTTTGCCGTTCGTTGGTGCGGGAAGGAAGGGGGCATACAAAACGAGGGCAACCTAATTGCCAATCGCTCCGTTAAGCAACATATTGAAAATAAGACGCTTAAGATGGCGTGATGCTATCGATCGGCCTGGACCGAGGGAAGTCTTGCCCTGCGCATTATGTAAAAATTTCCAGCCGCGGTCCGTTAATCGGCGCCTTACGCTGGGCACGGGCCTCGCTTCACCTCCATTAACGCGACTTTCACTTGACTTTAAACTGGTGAACGAATATTAACGGGGGCCGCGCGTCTTATTTCTCGCTTCAAGGGAGGCGAAATGCAGGCGTCACGCAGGGATTTCCTGAAAGTAGCTACTTTAGGCGGGGCGGCAGCCGCAGTATTTGGCTTCGATTTGCAGCCTGCCTTTGCCGAGCTCCGATCCTTAAAAATAGCCAGAGCGAATGAGACGCGGTCGACCTGCCCTTATTGTTCGGTGAGCTGCGGCGTGATTATTTATACGATTGGCGACCGGGCAAAGAACGTGACACCGCAAGTAGTACACGTCGAAGGCGATCCGGACCATCCGATCAATCGCGGAACGCTCTGTCCGAAGGGCTCTTCCCTCGAACAAGACATTTTGAATAGCCGGCGGATTATCAAGCCACAAGTCCGGCGGCCGGGCGGGACGGATTGGGAAGACATTTCGTGGGATCAAGCCCTGAACGAGATCGCGGCAAGGGTGAAGAAGACGAGGGACGATACGTTCATTGAGGTGGATGCAAAGGGCAATCGCGTCAATCGTTGCGAATCGATCGCATTTACGGGTGGATGCACGGACACGAACGAGTTTAATTATCTGGTGGTGAAATCGATGAGGAGCCTGGGAGTCGTCCATTTAGAAAACCAGGCCAGAGTTTGACACGGCCCCACGGTCTCAAGTTTGGGACCAACATTCGGACGCGGGGCGATGACCAACGGTTGGGTGGACATTAAGAACACCGACATGATGCTCATCATGGGCGGGAATCCGGCGGAGAACCATCCCTGCGGATTCAAATGGGCGATTGAAGCCAAGCGCAATCGAAACGCAAAAATGATTGTAGTGGATCCGCGGTTCACGCGAACGGCGAGCGTGGCGGATAAGTTCGCGCAGATTCGCGCGGGGTCGGATATTGCGTTTTTGGGCGGGATGATTCGCTATGCGATTGAAAAGGATCGCATTGCGAAAGATTACGTCGTGAATTATACGAATGCGGGATTTATTGTTTCGAACGATTTTAGATTGCCGGAAGACGAAGGCGTGTTTTCGGGATTTGACGAGAAGGCGCAGACGTACGACCGAGCGAGCTGGAATTACGCTGGCGCGGCAGCTGTGCAGAACAAACCCGGAGCACCTCCGGCGCTGCCGCTAATGCCGGAAAAGACGGAATTTGATGCGACGCTGCAGAATCCGCGGTGCGTGTTTCAACTGATGAAACAGCACTATTCACGGTACACGCCGGAGATGGTGGAGAAGGTCACCGGAATTCCACAAGCGAAATTCGCCGAACTTGCGGACATGTTTACGTCAATCCGCGAAAAAGGCGACATGAAGAAAGTCGCGACGATTATCTACGCGGTGGGGTGGACGCATCACTCGTTTGGGACACAGATTATTCGCACCGCAGCAATGCTGCAGTTGTTGATGGGCAATGTAGGACGCGCGGGCGGCGGCGTGAACGCACTGCGCGGACATTCGAACATTCAGGGCGCAACGGACATGGCGGGGGTGTTCGACGCGTTGCCTGGATATTTGAAAGTGCCGAATCCGGCGGATGGAAGTTTTGATGGTTGGATGAAGCGAATTACGCCGAAGCCTTCCAAGCCGGGAAATTGGGATTCGTTCAACTACTACGGGAATACGCCGAAATTTGCGGTGAGCATGATGAAGGCGTTTTACGGCGAAGCGGCGACAAAGCAAAACGGCTGGTCATACGATTATTTGCCGAAAGTGGACCGTAACTACTCGTGGGTACAGATGTGGGACAACATGTACAACGGGATCGTGAAAGGAATTTTTGCGTTCGGCATGAACGGTGTGGCGATTGGGCCGGACACGAAAAAGAATATTGAAGCGTTGAAAAAAGCGGAATGGCTCGTGGTTGGTGAGATTTACCCGGACGAGACGAGCGAGTTCTGGAAGTCGCCCGGTATCGATGCCGAAGAACAGAAGAAGATTCAGACGACGGTTTACCGGCTGCCGTGCGCAGGGTTTGCGGAAAAAGACGGGACTTTTACGAACTCCGCACGCTGGTTGCAGTGGAAGAATGCCGCATTGCCGATTCCGCCCGGGTGCAGGCTGGATCAGGACATCGTCGCGCAGATATTCCTGAAGGTACGTGACCTTTACAAAAAAGACGGCGGAAAGTTCCCTGACCCGATTTTGAAACTTACGTGGAGTTATACGAATCCGGCTTCGCCTTCTCTGGCGGAAGTGCTGAAGGAGATCAACGGGAAAACCACGGTGGACGCAGAAGATGCAGCGACGAAGGCGCAGCTAAAGGCCGGGAATCAGTTGCCCGGTTTTGCGTGGTTAAAGGACGATGGCACGACGGCGTGCGGAAATTGGATCTACTGCGGGTCGTTTACCGAAGCGGGAAATTTGACGGCGCGGCGAGACGCGAGCGACCCGTCCGGAATGGGCGTGCATCAGAACTGGGCGTGGTCGTGGCCAGCGAATCGGCGCGTGCTGTACAACCGCGCTTCGTGCGACCTCGATGGAAAGCCGTGGGACGCTTCACGCCGGCAAGTGTGGTGGAGCGAAGCGACACAGAAATGGGTTGGCAACGACGTGCCGGACTTCAAGGCGGATTCGAAGCCTGCGGACCACATGGGACCATTCATCATGAATGCGGAGGGAGTGGGACGTTTGTTCGCGCCGCTCGGCGCGTTTGCGGATGGGCCTTTCCCCACTTTCTATGAGCCGATTGAAAGTCCGACGGACAATTTGCTTCATCCAAAGCAGACGCACAATCCAATCGCGAAAAAGTTCAAATCGGCGTTGGATAAATACGGCACCGCGCAAGACGGATACGACATCGTTTGCACGACATACCGGCTGACGGAGCACTATCACTACTGGACGAAAAATAATCCGATGAACGTGCAACTTGTGCCGGAACCGTTCGTGGAAATTCCGGAAGAGATGGCGCAAGAGCGCGGGATTCTGGGGGGCGACCGCGTGAAAGTGGAAAGCGCGCGCGGCCAGTACATTGCGAAGGCGATGGTGACGAAACGCATCAAGCCGATGCAAATCAACGGGAAGAAGACGTACCAGATCGGCATTCCGATTCACTGGGGCTATCGCGGGATTGCGGAGGACGAAGGCAAGACGGAGAAGACGCCGGCGAACATGCTTTCGCCTGCGGTAATCGATCCGAACGCATTCACACCGGAGTTCAAAGGGTTCCTTGTGAAAGTGACGAAGGTCTGAGGATGAGCCAAGCCACATTGCGCGTGCAAAAAATCTCGGGCCACGCCGGAAGCGTTCCGGGCGAGGACACGCAGCGGCAATACACGGTTGCGAAGCTGGTGGACACGACGACTTGCATCGGGTGCAAGGCGTGCGAAGTGGCATGTGTGGAATGGAACGACATGCCGTTTTCGCCGACGACGTTTGACAACACCTATCAGACGATGCCGGAGACCCGTTGGAATTATTGGAACCTGATCACATTCAACGAACACGAAAAAGAGGATGGCTCGTTGATGTGGTTGATGCGGAAAAATCAGTGCATGCACTGCGCGGAGCCGGGATGCCTGGCAGCGTGCCCAGCGGACGGAGCGATCGTTCAGTACACGAATGGCATTGTCGATTTTCAACAGGACAAGTGCATCGGGTGCGGCTACTGCATCAGTGGCTGCCCATTCAATATCCCGAAGTTCAATAAAGAGACGAAGCGCGTGTACAAGTGCACGTTGTGCACGGACCGCGTCAGCGAAGGACTGGAGCCGGCTTGCATTAAGGCGTGTCCGACGGGGTGCCTGCACTTCGGCAGTAAAGAGGACATGCTGGTGCTGGCGGAGCAGCGCGCGAAGCAGTTGAAGGACAACTACAATTTCCCGAACGCGGGTGTTTACGATCCGAAAGGCGTTGGAGGCACGGGCGTGATTTATGTGCTTCATGATGCGACGCAGCCGGAACTTTATGGCGGGCTGCCGAGCAATCCGTCGATTCCTCTGATGGTGAAGTTGTGGAAAGGGCCGCTCAAGTGGCTCGGAAACGTAGCAATGGTCGGCGGATTGATTGGGCTTTTTGTGCACTACTTGCGGTTCGGGCCGAAAGACCGGGATGACGCGCCACAGGAAGGAGCGAAGCCGTGAGCCAGCCGGATCAGATTTTGCCTCATGGCCGGGTACTGCGCTACGCGTTTGCAGAGCGATTGAATCACTGGCTGGCAGCGTTTTCCTACATTTATCTGTTGCTGACTGGCCTCGCGTTCTGGTCGCCGTGGTGTTTCTGGATCGCCGCGGTGTTGGGTGGCGGACAAACTTCGCGAACGCTGCATCCATGGATTGGACTGACCTTTTTCATCGCGGTGATGCGGATGTATTCGTTGTGGGCGGCACAGATGCGTTCGACGGACGCCGACAAGAAATGGTGGCGTTCGCTGCATCATTATGTGCGGAACGAAGACGACAAGATGCCGCCGGCGGGACGTTACAACGCAGGGCAAAAAGCGCTGTTCTGGAGTTTTTTTTACGGAGCAATCCTGCTGCTTCTGACGGGAATAGTGTTGTGGTTTCCCGAGAGTATTTCCTGGAACATGCGCTGGCTAAGATACATCGCGGTGTTTTTGCATCCGGTGGCAGCGCTCGTGACGATTGCGAATTTCCTTATCCACATTTATATGAGCGTATTTGCGGAACGCGGTGCGTTCGGAAGCGTGATTCGCGGCGACGTTTCGCTGGAGTTCGCGAAGCGTTATCATCCGGGCTGGTATGATGAGATCGTGGGCGGACGCTCTTCCGCACCGCGCAAATGACGATTGGGCGACAGAAACTCTCCGAATACGACAAGCGAATCGAGCGGGCCAAATACCTGGCGGCGGAATATTCCTTCGCCGCGAAGCCGCTGAAGTTTTACGAGCAAATCACGCAGTTTCAAAGAGGGCTGTTTGCGACGTTGGCCAAGGAGTGGGGCGAGGCAGCGGTCGCGCCGACTGGAGGCGCCTTCCGTGCAGAATTAAATTTGACGGTTCTGCTGCCACAGTATTCGCGCTTTCTGGCGCTGGTGGAGGCGCACGCGCCAAAGCCTCTCGGCGCGGCGGCGACCGACGTAGCGCGGGAGGGGTCGGCTGCGTGGGTAGAGTTGCTCACCAACTACTGGCAGGATGGCGGCAGACCGGACGAAAACGGAATGTCGCGCTCGGATAGCGGCAGACCAGTGCTGCGAGAATTTCTGGCGCGCGGATTCGTGCAAGCATACGCGGAATTTGTCGGCGAGGCGATGGCCGGCGGCGACGCCGACGGGACGCCGTATCTTTGCCCGAGGTGCGATTCCCTTCCCTTGCTGGGCGTGTTGCGGCCCGAGGGCGACGGCGGCAGGCGATTCTTACACTGTGCGTTTTGCGCGCACGAGTGGGGATTCCGCCGAATTTTGTGCCCGGCGTGCGGCGAGGATCGCGAGGATAAATTGCCAGTGTTTGTGGCGGAGCAATTTCCGCATGTTCGCGTGGAGGCGTGCGATACGTGCAAACACTACCTCCGGACAATTGATTTGACCAAGGACGGAAACGCAGTGACGGAAGCAGACGATTTGGCGGCGATACCACTGACGTTGTGGGCGCAGGAATACGGTTACACGCGGATTCACGCAAACTTGCTTGGCGCGTAAAAGTTCACAAAAGCAAAGTCAAACCGACCGTCTCCGCTTACGTGGCGCTTTCCTTGGCTGACTCGGAAGGCCCCATGAAGTAATGGATTGCCGGCGTGAACACCAACGAGAAAACCATCGAACTGAGCAGGCCGCCGATAACAGAGACGGCGAGCGGCTGCAGCATTTGCGAGCCCGCTCCAAAGCCGAGGGCGAGCGGCAGCATGCCCGCGACGGTGGCAAGAGCTGTCATCGCAATGGGACGAAGACGGCGGCGGCCCGCCTGAATCATCGCGTCGTGGGGCGACATGCCCGATTCTCGAAAGTGGACTTCAGCGTCAAGAAGCAAGATGCCGTTCTTTGCGACGACGCCGATGACCATAATCATTCCCATGAACGAAGCGACGTTGAACGTCGTTCGCGTAATGAGAAGCGCAGCGAATCCCCCAAAGGTGGAAAGAATCGCAGAAGCGAGAATGGCTGTCGGCGCGGAAAATGTGCGGAATTCGAACAAAAGCACGGTGAAGAGCAATAGCAGCGCGAGAAGAAAAACTTTCAGAAGTTCTTTAAACGATTTCTGCTGCTCTTCGTATTGACCACCGTATTCGATGCGGATGGACGCGGGAAGATGGAGATCGTTGACGGCTTTCTGTACAGCGCGCATACCGCTGCCGAGATCGGTTCCTTCGAGGCGAGCGGTAACCGCAACCAGGCGCTGCAAATTCTCGCGACGAATTTCGGTTTCACCCGGAGTTTGGGTAACGGTGGCAAGTGCACCGAGCGTAGCCGTCTTGCCGGTGCTGCTGACGAGCAGCGTGTTATTCATTCGCTCGAGCGTCGAGCGATTTTCCTGCGGAAAGCGGATGCGGATCGTGTACGCGCGGCCGTCGCGCACAACGGGCGTCGCGGCGGGCGCGCCTTCGAGGACGGCGAGTGCGTCGGTGCTGACCTCGTCGGGAGTAAAACCTGCACGGGCAGCGACGATGGGGTTGACCTGATACGTCACGGAAGGGCCGCTAATGGTGTCGTCCACGCCGTCGAGGACGTCTACGACGCCATGGACCTTGCCGATGGCTTCGGCGACGCGCGGCGCGGTCTCGTTCAAGAGTTTGCCATCTTCGGCGAAGAGTTTTATGACGACAGGCTCAGGCTGGCTCGTGAGATCACCAATCATGTCCGAAAGCAGCTGAACAAATTCGATCTTGGTGGCTGGTTCCTCTGTCGCGATCTGTTCGCGGAGATCGGCAATCACGTCGTCGACGGAACGCTTGCGTTTGGCCTTGAGTTTTACGGTGAAGTCTCCACGATTTGATTCAGTGACCGCGGCGAGGCCGAGTTGAAGGCCGGTGCGACGAGAGGTGGTTTCGACTTCGGGCGCGGCGCGGAGAATTTCTTCGATGTGCTGCAGGATGCGGTTCGATTCAGCGAGTGAACTTCCGGGAGGAGTGAAATAGTCCAGGATGAAGCCGCCTTCGTCCATTGTTGGCAAGAGTTCCGTTTCCAGGAGCCGATAGGAAACATAGGAGAGAACCACGATTACGAGAGAGCCCGCGATGAGAAGGATGGGGCGTTGGACAACGGATTGCATGACGCGGGCATAGAATTCCACGCCGCGTGCGAACAGACCGGAAGCAGGTTCTTCCCCTGCCGCATGACCCGCGGACGGGATCGTTTCCTGCGATTCCGTCCGCCGGACGAGATATTGGCTCAGAGTCGGCGTCCACGTCAGCGCGAGTAGAAAAGACGTGAAGAGCGCGACGGACATAGTGATGGCGAGTGCGCGGAAGAAGGTGCCGTAAACACCAGTCATAGAAATGAGAGGCACGAAGACTACGATCGGCGTGATGGTTGAGCCCGTTAACGGAATGATGAGTTCCCGGAGTGCGTTCGTCACTGCGTCAATGCGATTTTGCCCGCTGTCGCGGTGCGCGACGATATTTTCGAGGACGACGATGGCGTCGTCGATGACCAGGCCGACCGCGGCGGCGAGGCCGCCGAGTGTCATGAGGTTAAAGCTTTGACCGGTGGCGCTAAGAATGATGAAGGTGATTAAAAGCGTGACGGGAATGACGAGTCCTGCGATGAGCGATGTGCCCCAGTCACGAAGGAAAAGAACGAGAATCACCGACGAGAGTAAAATGCCCAGGCAAACGGCGTCGCGAACGCTGGCGATGGAATCGTGGACGATGGTGGACTGATCGTAAAACGTCTCGAGATGAACGTCTGGCGGAAGAGAAGATTTCAACTCGTTGACCAAACCGTGGACTTCCATCGCGACGTCGAGCGTATTGCTTTCCGGCTGGCGATTCACGTTGAGGAGAATCGCGTCCTTGCCATTCGAAGTGACGACCGTGTAAACCGGTGCATCGGAAGGTGCGACCGCGGCTACATCCGCAATGCGAATAGGCACTCCGGCCGGGGAATTTTTGATGCTGATTTGGCCAAGTTCCGCGGGTGTGCGAACCTGACCGCTGACGAGCCCCAGCACGAGGTGGTGATCGCTTTCGATCAAGCCGGGGGATTCGATGACGTTGGTCCGACGAACCGCTTCAAGAATATCGTTCACGGTTACGCTCGCAGCAACGAGACGCGCCGGATCGGGCATGACCTGGAATTCCGGGACCCGGCCGCCTTGCACGATCACGCTGGCGACGCCGTTGAGACGATTCATGCGCGGCTTGACCTGGTACGTCGCGATCTCCCAAAGCTTCGAAGGGGGAATGCGATCGGACGTGAGGCTGTAACCGATGACAGGGAAAACGGCGAATGTGAGGCGATGCGTTTCGACTTTTGCCGTCGGAGGGAGTTCGGTTTGCAAGCGCGCGACGACGGCATCCACGCGCTGAAGCGTGAGAATCATGTCCGAATTCCAGTCGAAGAACAGATCGACTTCCGCGGAACCGCGGCTTGTGATGGACTGTACGGTCTGGAGGCCCGGGACGCTGTTCACGGCTTCTTCGATGGGCCGCGTGATGGTGACGAGCATTTGGTCGATGGGCATCACGCCGTTGTCCACGCCAATGACGACGCGGGGAAAGTCAGTCGAAGGAAAAACGGAAACGGGCATTGTGAGGGCCCGATAGCCACCGACGACAGCGAGGCTGACGATCGAGAAGAGTACCGGCCGCGCGAAGCGGCAAAACCACGGGAGATTGGGCTGCGTGGATGGGCCCTTTTGCGTGGAGCCGGAAAGGAAGGACATGCTCGGCTAGTCCTTCTCGGGAGGAGCTGACGAATTTGGCTGCGGTGACGCTGCTTCTTTGTCACTCGAAGCCGGCGCTTCAATTTTGACTTGTGTTTTGTCGGGGAGAGCGTAGCCGCCGGACGTGACGACTTTTTCTCCAACATTCAGACCACTCGTTACCTGAATGCGATCTTTGCCGCGAATGCCGATCTGCACGGTTTTGATGGAAGCGTGACTGTCTGGCGTTGCGATAACGACATACTCGGAGCCGTCGTCATTTTTGTAGACGGCTGAAGCGGGAACGGTGAGCGCATCTTTGGCGGACCGCGCGGTCATGAGCAGCGGAGCGGTCATGCCGGGCTTCAGCGCGGCGTTCGGTTTGTTGGATTGAACCCATACTTCCACCGTGGTGCTGCCGGGGTCGAGGGCAGGGCTGACAAGAGAGACTCTCGCCGGAAGCGGATCGGAACCGCCCGGGACTTCAATCTGAGCGGAGTTGCCGACTTTAAGCGTCGCGGCGTCCGATTGCGCTACATGGGCTTTCACCACGAGCGATGACGTATCCATGACGGTCAGAATTGGCTGATTGGCGGTGGCGAGTTCACCGGCATATTGCGGACGCTCGGTGACAACGCCATCGATGGGGCTGCGAATTTCCGAATAGCTGAGCTGCGCTTCCGCGGTGAGATACTTCCCTTTCGCAGCGGTAAGCTGGCCTTCGGCGGATTTCAGGCTTTGCTTCTGCCCGACGCGCTGCAAGTCGGCGAGCTGACGTTGTGCGACTTCGTATTGCGTGCGCGCCTGCGCGAGTGAGACCTGGGCCGAGTCCAGATCGCGACGAGGAACGGCGCCCTGATCGAAAAGTTCTTTGCGACTGTCGTAGACTTTTTGCTGAGCATCAAAATTGGCTTTCGCGGCAGCGGCGTCCAGCTCCGCTTTCTGAATTTCCTGGGGAAGGCTGGCGGCTGTCGTCGTTGTGTAGCCGGCTTGCGCTTGCTCGAATTCACCTTTGCTCTGTTGCGCCGCCCCGGACAGATCGGCATTTTCTAAAATTGCCAGCAGCTGGCCTTTTTTTACACGGCTTCCCCGCTGAACGAGAAATCGTTTGATTGTGGAGGTAATTTTCGGCGAGAGGATGGCTTGTTGCAGAGGGAACACGACGCCTTCGGCGGAAACGATCTGTTCGATTGGACCCTTTTGCGCGGGCTCGACTTTAACGGAGACAACGGGCGTCGGTTCCTTTTCCGATGCGCCGCATCCCGGCATGAATGCGCAAACCAGGAACGCGATTGTGCGTTTGGCTGTCGCGAGGGGAGCCGACGTAGGCACTTGCAGCCGCTGCATCATGGCGTTGTGAGCTCTCCGGTCAGAGTTTGTAAATTGGCAAGCGCGACGCGATAGCGCACGGCGCCGTCTTGAAAAGCGGCGTCGCTAGCCGTAGAGGTGTTTTGCGCGTCAACAACTTCCAGAATATTCGTTTCGCCGTTGCGGTAGCGAAGCATCGCCAAGCGAAGGCTTTCTGCGCCAAGTTGCGCTGATCGTTCGAGGTTCGCGAGTCCGATCGAGGCCGTCTCGGCTTCGTGGAACAAGGATTGAATCTCAGCCAGAAGCTTGCGTTGCGCTAGCGACAGTTCGCGCTGCGCTTGCGTCTTTTTCAACTCGGCTTGTTTGACGCGGCTTTGTGTGGCGCCCCAGTTCCAGACGGGGATGTTCAGAGATGCCACGACCGACGAGCCGAGATTGGAGATACCGTCGGTGCGCGTGGCAAAGCGCGCCGCATCGATTCCATAAACATAGTCTAGGCTGATCGCGGGAAAATATCCGGCGCGAGACGCCAAAACTTCGTGACGCGATTGCTGAACCGTCGAGAGCGCTACACGCAGATCGGGATTATCGCGCGACGCGCGCTGCTCGACTTCGGGCAAGGTGGGAAGGGCAACGGCAGTGTGCAGGTCGTCAGCCAATTCAAAATTGTCGGTGAAGTTCGGAAAAAGGAGCACGGCGAGATCGAGACGGCTGTTCAGCAGAGCCAACCTGGCTTCCTGCAATTGGCGCTGGCGGTCGTTGGCCTGCAATTCGGCTTTGATGACGTCGGCGTGGGCCACTTCGCCACCATGTTCAAGGCTTTGCGTAAGCTGGAGAAACTTCGCGCCTTCATCGGCCGCTTTCGTAGCGGACTCGAGTTTCTTCTGAGCCGCGAGAGTCGCGTAGTAGGTTTGCACCACGGTCACAACAAGGCCGCGGGAGGCGACTTCCGCGCGCGCCCTGGCTGCACTGGCTGCCGCCGCGGCAGCTCGATAAGTCGCAAACGACGCGACATCGAGGACTTGATGAACATTGGCCTGGCTGATGTACTCGTGCACTCCATTGTTGGCAATGAACCGGACCGGACTCCCGGCGCCGTTGCCTTGTGAATAGATAGCGGAAGTGTTGTACGCGACGCTCGGAAGCAGCGCGTCGCGCGCCTGATTCTTATCTTCGCGGGACACCGCTGCGTCGGTCACAGCCGCTTGAAACACCGTACTGTTTTTTCGCGCGCGGTCGAGCGCATCTTGCAGCGTAAGCCGAACAGTCGCACCTGAGTCCAGCGATGGCGATGAGGGCTGCGGCGATTGCGCAGCAACACAATTTGCGAACCTAAACGCGGCGTACAAGCACAAGCAACCGGCACGAAACTTAAAAGAACAAGCAATCATTGACTCAAACTCCTAGCCCGAAAATCGAGGGCCAGTTTCTCGATGTTAGTCTGGGCAAGATAAATGCGGGATTAATCAAATGAAGCGCTGCCAGCATTGTCCGGCGCAGGCATCGAGAAAGTAAAGACGCTGCCCGCCGCATCAGACTTGGTCAATTCCAACGTGCCGTGGTGCGCCTCCGCAATCCAGCGGCAGATTGCGAGCCCCAACCCGGCGCCACCGCTCGAGCTGTCTTGCCGCCCGCGCGATTCGTCCGCGCGGAAAAAACGTTCGAAGATACGCGGTTGCAGATCGGGACGAACCCCGGGACCATTGTCTGAAAACGCCACGGTACACGCGGCGTTTACGCGATTGCACGCAACCGTCACACCGCCGCCAACCGGCGTGTATTTGATGGCGTTGTCCAAGAGATTGAGGAACATGCGACGGAGCAATGCTTCGTCCGCGGAAATGAGCAATTCAGGTGATGGTGTGCAAGCGAGTATGATTTGCTTGGCTTGGGCGATCGTTCGAAAGTTTCGAACGCAATCGGCAACGAGTTCGTCGAGATAGAAGCTGGACGGCGCGAGAGGAAGCTGGCCAATGTCTGCGCGGGTCAGCGTGAACAGGTCCTCCACGATTTGCTTCAGCCTGAGAGCTTCCTTTCTCAAAATTTCCAGCGATTCGCGGTACTCCTCGGGTGAGCGATCCTTTTTCGAAAGAGCAACATCCGCTTCGCCGGCGAGAATCGCAACGGGCGTGCGGAGTTCATGCGAGGCATCTGCGACGAACCGCCGCTGATGCTGGAAGGAATCGTCGAGACGGTCGAGCAACCGATTGAACGACAAGGCGAGCTGGCCGAGTTCGTCTTTTGTGTTTCGCACGGCCAGCCGGTCCTGCATATTTTTCGCGCCAATGCGTTCCGCTTGGTTGCTCATTGAGACGACCGGAAAAAGGCTGCGCCGTGCCAGGAAATATCCACCAACGGCCGCAAGCAGTACGGCGAGCGGAATGACGAGCGCGTAAGTTTGCTCCAGTGCGGCAAGAAATTCTTTTTCGCCGCGCAGAGACTGCAAGGTGACGAGAATATAGGTGGCCCCATCGGCGGTAAACGACCGCGAATATCCTCGGTAAAGGCGGCCGGACGCCTTGAGTGTGCGAAACGGGCGACGAGTCGCTTCATCGGAAGTCGCCTGGCGGCGCAAGTCGTCGTAACGAGACGATTCCGATTCCATGATCGGCGGGCTTACGGGCGAAGCGAGGATGAGCTTGCCCTGCGCGTCGAATACGGAAAATGTGGTCTCGCGATAGGTGTGCTCCTGAATCGCTTCAGCAACGGAATCGCGAAAGGTCTCCGCTCCGTGAGAGTCGCGAAGTTCGGCGTGAACGGTGGCGAGAAAACCGTTGGCCACATCGCTTAACGAACTGTCTATCCGGCGGACGGAATTCTGCCGGAGTAGGAAATAAGTGCCCGACGCGAGAATAAGTAAAACGCACGCGACAGCGCCTGCGTGCCAAAGCGTCAGGCGAACACGAACCGAATTAAGCATGGTCTTTCTTTGCGGGCGTACCGGCTGTGGCGGAGCTCGCGCCGGCTTCGCCCTGCTGCGAAAGAATGTAGCCCGCGCCACGCCGTGTATGGAGTAACGGCTTGTGAGGAGGCGCGTCGATCTTTCGGCGGACGCGATTCATGTACACTTCGATTAAGTTCGAAAAAGGATCAAATTCTTCGTCCCAGACGTGCTCCGCGATTTCCGCGCGTCCGACCACACGTCCCTCGTTGCGAGCAAGAAACTCGATCAGCGCATACTCTTTCGCCGTGAACGAAATGGATTTGCCGCCGCGGGTAACACGCTGGCCAACAGTGTCTACGACGAGGTCTGCCACCGAGATCTGCGCAGGCCTTAATTCGCCGGTACGCCGGAGCAATGCCCGCAAACGGGCCAGCAGCTCGCCAAATTCGAACGGCTTGGTCAAGTAGTCGTCCGCACCGCTATCGAGACCGGAAATTCGGTCTTCGACAGCGTCGCGCGCCGTCAGCATTAAGATCGGCATGCGCTGGCCTGACTTCCGCAGCTCTCGGCATACGCCGAAGCCATCGGGTGCAGGGATCATGACGTCGAGAATCACGACATCGTAAGTATTCACGGCCGCTTCGTAGAGAGCAGCCTCCCCTGTCGCGACCGCATCGACCGCATAGCTCTGTTCGCGCAGCCCTTTGGCTACGAATCGCGCGATGCGCGAATCATCTTCGACGAGCAACACTCTCATAGCAGCATCATACTTCGGCTTTTGCCTCAGGCCAGGGCAAATCGCAGTTGTTCGCAACGTGTGCAAATTTAACCCCTGTTCATCTTTCTCGGGCTAACAATAGGCTGTACCCACAAGCAGCACACGAACACTCGGCCCAGAATTAGAACGGCAAAGCTCCCCGGAGGTCCAACGGAATGAGAAACAAACTTTTCGCATCGATAGCAGCGGTGGTTTTGCTCTGCGTCGGCGCTGCTTTGCTTGGCGCTCGACCGAAGGCGGCTCCAGCTTCGTCCGGCTATGCTCTGACCAAGACGATTTCTATTCCAGGTGATGAAGGCTGGGACTACGTCGGAGTTGATAGTGCCGCGCGGCGCGTTTACGTATCGCACGGGTCACACGTCGTGGTGCTTGATGCAGACACCTACGCAATTGTGGGCGATATTCCGGACACTGCCGGCGTCCACGGCATCGCGATCGCCGCTGACCTGGGGCGCGGCTTCACGAGCAACGGTCGCGCGAACAACTCGACTTTTTTCGATTTGAAAACACTCAAGCCGATTGGCGTTTATCCGACCGGAACGAACCCTGACGCAATCCTCTATGAGCCGGTCACGAAGCGGGTGTTCACATTTAATGGCAGAAGCCAGGACACGACGGCGTTGGACGCGATGACCGGCACGGCACTCGGAACTGTGGCGCTCGGCGGTAAGCCGGAGTTTGCTGCCGCGGATGGCAACGGCGGAATTTACGTGAACATTGAGGACAAGTCCGAACTGGTGCATCTCGATGCGAAGAAGCTGACCATCCTTCACCGCTGGCCGCTTGCACCGTGCCAGGAACCTTCCGGATTGGCGATTGATCTCAAGAATCACCGGGTGTTTGCCGGGTGCGACAATAAGATGATGGCGGTAATCGATGGCGAGACCGGAAAAGTTGTCGCGACTCCCGCGATTGGCGACGGCGTGGATGCGAATGCCTACGACCCGGGAACAAATTACGCTTTCGCTTCGACCGGTGACGGGCATTTGACGGTTGTGCACCAGGATTCACCGGATCAATATACCGTCGTCGAAAATGTGCCCACAAAGAAGAGTGCCAGGACGATGGGACTGGATCTGAAGACACACACCATCTTCCTGCCGTCAGCGGAATTCGACGCACCTGCCGCAGGCGAACGGCGCGGGAAAATGAAGCCCGGCAGCTTCGCCATACTGGTAGTAGCGAAGAAGTAGCTCGGCAGAAATGTCCGTTTGCTGGAGCGTTTTCAACGATTTAGGCGCTGAGTTTGATCGTCGAAGGTTCTGGAGCGGGCGATGGGAATCGAACCCGCGTTCAGCGTTTCGCAATTTATTGAATCCACTCATCTGAAGTCCCCGATTAGGGCGCAATTGGGCGCAGAATTTTCAATGACTCAGCCTCATTTGGTTTTTCGCTCAAGAAGAACTGTGCCTTGTTTGTGCGGTTGGAACGCACTCCGGCCCGGATCAGTTCGAGGCATGGCCACGCGTGTTCAAAATGAAACAGACTTAGGATTTTCAAATTGGGAACATGCTGCCCTAGTGGCTTCTTGGTATTTTTGCAGGAGATTCATTCAAATGCGTTGCCCGAAATGTAGCAGTCAACGAGTCCATCTCTCAAGGCGGAGCGGTATTGTTGAAAGGTTTATTCTGACTATCTTGTTCATCAGACCTTTCCGCTGCGAATGGTGCGATTGTCGTTTCTTTCGCTGGTCATCTGCTGCGAATCTCGATTCATCACGTGCAGCAACAAACTAGCCCGGCAACCCCCACTGTTCTGCCAAATAAGCTGTGGCTCCACTCCCTGTGCGTCGGGGCCAACACCAAACCGCACCGGTCATATGCACACAACATTCGATCGCTCTTGTGATGGCTGGAACAGCGCATATCCTCCTTGAAGACGGCGGTTCGTCCGGATCGCCACAGGGCAGGCAGCAAACACGTCATTTGGCAGCACTGTCCAAAACAGAACAGCGGCTTTTATCGAGGGTCTCTAAGATGTCGCTTTAGTCGTCGAGAAAGAGCGAAATTGACCCGGAAGTAGGGCTGGGCCAGGCAGTTTCCTCTTTCTCGACGCTTCGATATTTGTGCCCGGATTTCATGGCATGCGCGGTCGCAACGTCGGAATGTCTTGGCGCTTTGATTCCTGCCGAACATATTTTTGGCTTCAACTAGTGTCGCGCACGTGAATTCCGTGGAGCTTGCATGTCAGAGAAAATAAAAGCTGGTTCGATCCTCATAAAGGAGAATCTACCGTTGCCGATCGGCGTCACGGTGGACAGCGAGGCCTACTCGCCGGGTTGGAAGCTCGTAAGAAATCTGGACGGATACGGACTTGCCCGGACGATTGTGAAAGCGCACTGGAATTTCTTCTATGTAGCCCGCGAGATGAGGGCAATCGCATTCGGGAGTGCAAGCCCGGGGACGCTCCACAGAGCGCTCAGGCGAATCGTGACAAGACCCGAAGGGCAACACTACAACGCCCTCGAGGTTACAAGAGTAGTCGCGAAGCGATTTCTCGGTGTCAGTTTTATGAGGGTAACCGCGAATTTCCGCCATATTCTGGAAGGTACTGGCGTGATTCCAATCAAGGGTTTTGTTCTGGGCACGCCGGGCTCGGTTCTAAATGAAGAAGCGGCAACGAAGCGCTATGCGACGATGACTTCTAGTTCCTAGTAGATGATGACCGAGCCGTTGGATCTCAAGTCGTTCGCGGTCAGTCTCGGCATCTTGATGCTGCGACAAGAATCGATTTTGGCGAGCGTCTCGTAACCAAATGGCGGGCGCCGCAACTGTTAACTTGGGGAATTTGCGGGTGAACGCGAAAGGCCTGCTGCCGCTGGTGGTGTTCAAGATTGTACAGACTCCGTTTTCTTGCTGGCGTAGCATCGGCGATGGAGGAGTTCAAGGCCTGACCATTCAATGATTTCGCTGCACAGACTCCCGGTGCTTCGGCGGATGGGTTCGATGTTCAATCTAGCTCACAACAATAAGCCGTCTGAACAGAGCGGCATTCGTGCCGAACCCACGGCTTCTCATAGACGCCGGCCTCTCCGCGTCCTCATCGTTCACCGTGACGCAGACACCGTGGATTGCTGCCTGGAAGAACTCAGGAAAGGACAATTTGCGGTTACCGCGGATCTGGCATTGAACCTGGCACAGTGTGCGGAATACCTCCCGGCGCGACCGCACGACCTCATCATAGCCGAGTACCCTGGCCTGAACTGGAAGCGCTCACAAGCCATGCGGTTCGTTGATCAGAAAGGTCTAGAGATTCCGTTGCTCTTCCTGACCAAAGCGGGGAACATTTCCATTGTCCAATCAAACCCTGAAGGCGCTTGCGACTTTGTTGAACAAGAGCACCTCGCTCAATTGCCGATGGCCGTTCGGCGAATCCTGAATGAAAAGAAATTGCGTGAAGAGCTCGAAGAGACTCGAAGCGCATTGCGCCATTCACAATCGCTTTATCGCGCTCTCGCGGATAACCCCACCTACGGAATCTACCGTTGTGACGCAGATGGCAAGCTGCTCGATGTGAATGTCGCATTGGTCGAGACGCTTGGCTTTGCCGACAAAGCCGAACTCTTGTCTGCGAATCAGCAGTCCGAAATCATTCCCAATCTCCGCAAGGATTCCGTTTTCGCTGGCCTCATCGCTGAGACAAATCGAATCGAGCCGGTCGAACTGGAGTGGAAGCGGAAGGATGGGACAAAGCTAAAAGTGAGGCTAAGTGGCCGCGGCATATACGATGATCACGGAAATCTGGCAGGGCATGAAATCATCGTTCTAGACGTCACTGAGCAAAGAACCCTTGAAGAACAATTGCGCCACCAGGCCTCCAGCGATTCGCTCACTGGCTTGGCAAATCATCGGCGCCTGTTTGAAGTGCTGCACGCGGAGATATGCAGGAGCAAGCGCACAGGACGCGAATTCTCACTTCTTCTGTTGGACCTTGATGGACTGAAAAAATTAAACGATCAATTTGGCCATTTGGTAGGAGACCGGGCAATTTGCCGGTTGTCGCAGGTCGTGCTGGACTGCAGCCGGTCCATAGACACTGCAGCCCGGCAAGGCGGTGACGAACTTGCATTGGTGCTTCCGGAGACGGGTTCGGCCGCCGCCACGATAGTAGCGCGGCGGATCTGCGATTTAGTCAGAAATGATCTCGAAGAGCCTTCCCTCTCCGTCAGCGTTGGCGTCGCCAGTTACCCCAATGATGCTCAGACCATTGGCACCCTGCTGTACGCCGCGGATAGGGCTTTATATGAAATGAAGTCCAAGATGCCGGGAAGCGTGCAGATCGCAGCGCGTTCGGCCGGCAATGAAGATGACATGAAAAAAAAGGCTGCAAATGGCTGAACGACGTCCTTACCGGCAAAACCGGCGGCAACCAAGCCGGGAGCAATTGGGCGACTGTATCCAGTTTCTGAAGATAGCAGAGAGAGAACTCCAGCGCTCGATTTTTGCACGAGTGCCCGTGCCTGAGCTTCTAAACGGGATTTGTGGTGCGCTGGACTGCGAAATAGGAAACGTGGTTTCGCTCGCGTCTGTGCTGGATGACGTTACAACGGACTTCGCGGCGCTCGCGGGAAACGCGAAGCATTTTGGCTTGCAGATGTTTTGTTCTATGGGACTCATCTCAGCCAATCGCAGACCGCTTGGCAAACTGGAACTGTATTCTTGCGAGCCGCGGATTCTCACTCGACGAGAATTGCACCTAGTCAAACGTGCCGCCCGGTTGGCCGCGATCGCCATTGAGAGCGGGGGCGAAACTTTCGAAGATGACGATGCCACGGTCACTGACATGTATCCGAGCCGACTGCGAATGCGGGGTTGCTCTGAAATAGTGAACTAGTTTTCCAAGCATCTGATTCGCGTTTAGCCGTAAAAGGCGTGCGAATAGGTGCGTGGCGCGCCGACGAAGACACGCCAAGGCAAGCTAGTCGTGCAGGACGAGGCTCAACAGAGAAGTATTGATTTGAAGACCTCCGTTGTATTTGATGAAACCCATTTCCCTGAATTTGTTCGTGAAGAAATTCACCCGCGAGCGTGTGGTGGCAATCATCTCCGCCAGCGTTTCTTGTTTCTTTAGCGTTACAGACACTGGGAGGGTTATCTGGGCCGCCTTCAAACCAAAGCCGTACCGATGCGTTTCAAAACGATGGTGCAATCGGATGTGCCGTTGAATCGAAAGAAAAAGTTCGTTCCGCGTTGAATCGCGCGACTCGGAAAGCTAAACGCTGGGGTTGAGACGGCCAGCGACGCCAACTTTTTGTATATCTGGAATGTACGCGAATAGCCTGTTCACTCGGCGCGAGATTCTTCCTTTGGTCGCACCTTTGCAGGACTATGGGAGACCCTGGCATTGGACTCGCCCTGTAGGATGCGAGCAGCCACGTGCACGTCCTAATGACCGCGGAGGACTTTTCGCAGCGATTGGCGGACTTCTAAACCATCATCATAATTAATGAAACCTTTGCGCCGGAAACGGTTCATGAAGAAATTGATACGCGAACGAGTGGTGCCAACCATTTCCGCCAAAATCTGTTGACTGACGAGGGGAACCTCGGCGGTAAAGCGCCTTCTATTATTCAAATGCGAAAGCCGGAGAAGAATGCGAGCGAGACGCTGTTCGGCCGAAGAGGTGAAAAGTTCGACGACGTGGTCTCTGTGCCTTTTGATGCTGGAAAGCAGATAGGCGACCAGTTCCTTCGAAGTGCCATTTTTCCCACGAAGCAGCCTGAGCATGTTCTTTTTTTTGATGGTGCGAATGGAGCTAGGCGCGAGCGTGACAGCGGTGGACATGCGAAGCGGGTAACCTGCGAGACAAAGTTCACCGAATAGATCGCCAACACCGAGAATCGCGGTGACGGCGGGACGGCGCTTTTCGGCTCGATAGGTTAGGCTGACTCCGCCTTTCTGAATGTAGAAGAGAGTGTTTGCGCGCTCACCCTGTGAATAGATTCTGTGTCTGTTTTGTACGAGAGAGACCTCGCCGCCGAGGCTGGCGCCGGAGGAGAAATGGCCAGTTTCGAGAAATTCCTTTTTGACACGCTTCATGGTTCCTCTGTTGCGATTTAAAAGCATAGCGGCCGAGCGGCCCGCAACATCATTGCGGTCTTGCAATAACCCGGGCTAGTGTTGCGAATCACCTAACATCAAGCTTGCTCCTCAATAGATTTACGTTAAGGGAACCCTGAGCGAAAGACTGTCCACTAGTGGACAGTCTTTCGGAAGGCGGCGAGGAGGCGAGCGCCGCGCGCAATCGTTCGAGGCGCGGTGGCCGGCGATCGAACAAATCCAAATCGCGTGTCCGCGAACAAAAACCAGAATCTGCGTGCCGCGACCCTGCGTGTGCAATAGTGGACAGACGCGGTTCGTCGACCTCTGTAGCATTCGCACAGTCCCAATGCAGTGTGAAATGCTTGGTGCTACTACGGAGAAATTCAAGTGAAGAACAGAAGTATTTTGTATTTACTAGCAATCGGAGCTCTTACTGCGGCTCCTGTACTTGCCGACAGAATTCCCGACGCATCCAGGGAACGTGAAAGCAAATCGGTTTCAATGGAGAGTCGATTGAACGAGCATTTATTGCGCGGCGCAGCCAATGGTCACAATCCGGGGCTGGGCGGATTCCTCGAATCGAATCCGGCGTCGCACATGAGAGATTTCGACGAAGGCGGCAGGCTAGCAATCATGAACGGCCAGCCAAATGCGGCTTCGGGTGAGAGACTTGACGAACTCAATTTCCTCCCGCGAGTGCCGGTGCGAAATGAACGACTCGGGAAGGCCGGCAAGAAAGACCTTGGAAGGCCTCATCCCGTAGACGTAGATGATGAAGGATCCTCGTTGCCGCCTGTCGTTGTTACGGAACCCGAGGCATTTACGCTGGTGCTGGTCGGGGCTAGCCTGCTCGGCCTGCTCCTGTATCGGCGACATTTGGTGTAGAACGAAGGGACCCGAACTGGTGTTCCGCATCGCCAAATTCGAATAGAGCGCTCGAGTGAAATAACGGCGAAAGCATTTTCACTTGAGCGCTTGAACCGCGAGTTGAAATCAATGTACAAGCGTTTTTTTGGACTCCGTGAAAACCCATTCAACGGCAATCCCGATCCGCGGTATTTGTACTTCGCTTCGAATACGCGAAAGGCCCTGGAACAGCTGACCTACGGAGTGCAAAGCCGCAAAGGCTTGATTTTGCTCACGGGCGAGGTCGGGACGGGCAAGACAACACTGGTCAATCACCTTCTGAATTGGCTTCGACAGCGGAACACGCCGACAGCATTTATCTTCAATTCTCATCTGACCGTAAATCACCTGTTGGATTTTATCCTTTCAGATTTCGGCGTCCCCATTGATTTTCGGTTGAATGGCAATATGCTCATGCGCCTCAAGCTGTGGTTGATGGAGCGCCACCGGGCGGGCGAGAAGCCGGTTTTGATCGTGGACGAAGCGCAAGGCCTATCGATCGAGGCGTTGGAGGAAGTTCGGCTCCTGCTCAACCTGGAGCTTGGTGCGGAAAAACTGCTTCAGATAGTGCTTGTCGGGCAACCGGAGCTTGAAGACAAGCTTAGACGAGCTGAGCTTCGGCAAATCCGGCAGCGCATCGAGCTCCGGTGCAGTACCACTCCGCTTGAGCTTGCGGAGACACACAGCTACATTGCCGAGCGACTTCGGATCGCCGGTGCGAATGGAACACCGGTTTTCCCAGTGGAAACGATGGATGCCGTCCACGCCTATTCGAGAGGGATCTCGCGGGTAATCAATCTTCTTTGCGAACACGCGCTCATCAATGCGTACGCGGAACAGTGTTCGCAGGTACCGGTGTGGGCAGTCGAAGAAGCGGCGCGCGATTTCCTTTTGCAGAAGACCAATTCGATCACAGCCAGACACAGCGGCGCCAGCGGCAATCCACCTGCGTTGCAATCAACATTCGAAACGGCGCCGCCGCACTCATTCACCATAGTAGAGGCCTTGCAAGGTCCTTCCTATGAAACTTGGCCTTCCGCAGCGGCGGCATTGGCCGGCGAAACGCCTGCAATAGCGGAGGCTAAGAGAATGGTCACGCCCATCCGGCGATTCGCAGATAGCAATCAGGAAGAGACTGAGAATTCAACAATTTCTCTACTAATCGCGCCCCGCGTTTCAGGTCGAACGTGGATTCGCACTATGGCGTCTGCCCTGGCCCCGCTTGAGCGCACCTGTGCTGCGGTACAGCAGAACAAGCAATTCGTCACTGCGAACAAAATGGTGCGAGGCTGGGTTGCTGATTTTAAGTACGACTGGAATGCCATGATGAACGCCATCAACCTTCCGCAGTCGGCAAAATTCCTGTTTCAATGGCTCCGCCAACCCGCTATTTCAAAGCGTATGGATTCAAGTAGGAAACAGCCGGGTTGATACCCGCCACCGTGCACGGAAATTGGATGTCGTTCCGACGACCCACAAATCCAATTTGTTGGGGCGCGCTAATAAAAAAGCAAACAGAGACTTGTGCACAAGTGAACAGACTTGCGCAGCGATCGCGTCCATGATCGTCGTGTTGTAAAAGGACCGTTTTGTTGGGCGGTCGATCCCCGGAGCTTGAACCCCTCGGCATTCACAAGCGCCCGAGACTTCGCACGACAACTTAGCCAGGCAGTGATTGGAGCAGTCCGGGAAACTTGGACGGAAGTGTCTCTCCGCACTGACAGAAAGAAGAAAAGACAATGCCTCTCATTCAAATTCTAGTGGCTCTGATCGTAGTGGGCGTACTGCTGTGGCTCGTGAATAACTTCATCCCCATGGCCGGTAGCATCAAAAAACTTTTGAATTGGGTTGTGATTATCGCCGTGGTGGTGTGGCTGATGAATGTATCTGGAGTGCTTCACTACCTATCGCGAATCCGGGTTGGCTAAAGAAACCGGCAGAACTACCGCGACTTTGAGGGATTTTAGAGGAGAAACAATGTTTAAATCAGTTCGAATCATTGCAAGTGCATCACTGCTTCTGCTACTCGCCTGGAGCGCCCCAGCGTTTTCCCGCCAGGATCCGCACGAAAAGAACAAGGAACAGGAAAAACCGCAGAAACAGGACAGACCTGCCGAACAACATAAGCAGGATGCGAAACCCGTAAGACAAGATCACCAACAAGCAAAGCGCCAGCAAGATCGAGAGCGGCCAAACCAACAATCCAACGGCCGACAAGACGCAAGACGGCAGCAACAACAAGACAATTCAAAAAAGCAAGAGCAGCAATTGGCCCGGCGGGAGCAGGACCATCAACGGCAGGCACAGCAAAACCGGCAGGACAATTCCGCTAGGCAGCAACGACAAGAGGACTCGTCAAATCAACGGCAACAGCAGCAGGCGAGAATTCAGCAAGATCAGCAGCAACAACGCAGGCAGCGGCAAGAAAATACATCGAATCAGCGAGCTGAGCGCGGACGTGCGCAAGACCAGCAGCAGGGGAATCGGCGGCAACAGGAGAACCGGTCTACTGAACAGCGCAGTCCTGCCCACGCGCGCCAACAGCAAGCCGCGTGGCGAGGTGATCGCGCTAATAGCTGGCAGAGAGAGCACCGCAGCTGGCAGCAACGCGGCGGGTATCGGGGTTATCGCATACCGGATGATCGTTTCCGCAGCTACTACGGACAGGATCACGGATTCCGCTTCGACACTCTGCAGGTGAGATACGTCGGCAGCCATCGTCGCTTCCAGTACGGCGGCTACTGGTTCGGACTAATCGATCCGTGGCCGGAATATTGGGCTGCTGATTGGTACGACAACGACGACATGTATTTGGATTACTACGGCGACGGATATTACCTGTACAACCGCAGGTATCCGGGCGACCGAATCGCTATAAGTTTTTACCTGAGGTAGAGGTGTAACGGACGCAGTGGATCGATGGCCTGGCGCGCACTGATTGCAGAAAGTGAGTGCGCGACCGGGCCGGGGTTCCGCGCTACGACGGCTGAAGTTTGACAAGGAGAAAAAATGCTTGGAACTATTTTGGTAGTTTTTTTGATTCTGGCGCTGTTCGGAGCGTTGCCACGTTGGTCGCACAGCCGGGACTGGGGCTATAGGCCGGTGGGTGGCTTGGGATTCGTACTTTTGGTTGTCGTGGTTCTCCTGCTGATGGGGCGAATTTAGCAGGTTAGATGCCAACATGGACGAATCCAAACAGCACGCGATTGAGTTTCTTGAGAAAGAACTGAAGACCTATCTGGCGTTGTCGCGATTCTTTGTGAAGAAAGATATTCACGAACATTTTCGCGCCGCAAGGAAAAACACCCTGATTAACCCCACGTTTTACAAAGAAAGAATTAAGGAAGCGAAGAGGGTTGTTTATGAACTCAGAAAATCAGGTTGACCGGCCGACTAGTCGTTTGTCTGTGCCGCGAGGAATCGGCGCGTGGGGTCTTCGAGTTGGCGCATTACTTGCGCTCATGCTTCTGTTTGCCGGAGCTTCGGTTGCATATTCGGTATTGACGCATGAAGAGATCATAGATTTGGTGTGGACCGATCAATTGCGCCCGCTATTGTTGAAGCGCTTTCCGGCGCTTACTGAGGCGCAACTGCAGGAAGCGCATGGTTACGCGTATGGCGGAGCGGTGATTCAGGATTTGGGCTACTACCCATTCGGCAGTGTGGAATTCAGCAATTTGGTGCATTACGTTCGAAGCGGCGATTTCGTTCGCGAATTGCTAACGCAGAGCCAAGATGCAAACGAATATGCGTTTGCTCTCGGCGCGTTGGCGCACTACGCGTCCGACATCACCGGCCATCCGGCCGTCAATCAGGCTGTTTCGATCCAGTATCCCAAGCTGCGCGCGAAATATGGCAATTCCGTGCGATATGCGCAGGACCACACGGCGCACCTGAAAACTGAGTTCGGATTCGACATGGTGCAGGTGGCGAAGAATCGCTATGCGTCGCAGCAGTATCACGATTTCATCGGATTTCAGGTTGCGAAGCCGTTGCTGGAGCGGACTTTCCCCATCGTTTATGGAGTGGAATTGAAAGACGTGCTGACGCACGAGGATCTTGCAATCGGTTCGTATCGATTTGCCGTCAGCCGCATGATTCCAGAGATGACCAAGATCGCCTTGCGGACGCACAAGAAAGATTTGATGAAAGAGACGCCGAATTTTACAAAGACGAAGTTCCTTTACCGGCTGTCGCGTTCCGATTACGAAAAAGAATGGGGAAAAGACTACAAGAAGGACGGATTCAAGACTCGGCTATTTTCCGTATTGCTAAAGTACATGCCGAAGATTGGCCCGTTCAAGGCCCTGGCGTTCAATAACCCGACGGCGCAGACGGAAGATCTTTATTTCAAGAGCATTAATACAACTGGTGACCAGTACCGGATTTATCTGGAGCAGGTTCGAACAGATTCTCTGGAACTGACGAACTCAGATTTTGATACGGGCAAACTAACGGTGGCGGCGGAATATTCGCTGACGGACGAAACGTACGCGAAGTTATTGAGCCAGCTGACAGAACGGAAATTCGACCTGATTTCGCCGGGTCTCCGTGACAATATCCTGAGCTTCTATTCCGACCTTTCGCTCCCACTCGAAACGAAGAAAGACAGTGCACAATGGCAGAGTGTGTTGTCGTCGCTCGATCAACTGAAGCTGTCAAATCCAGCCCCCGCCGTCGCCGCGCGCCCCGCGGACTAACTTTGTTGGAAGTACTGAAACCTTGCGCCATCCGAATCGGGTCGGCGTTGGCGCCGTTCGCCCAACCAAACCGACGGTCGGCTGCATTCGAATGTGTGCGTAAGTGGACAGACTCTCCACGCGGGGACGAGTAAGGTTGCGTCGTAGGAAAAAACAAAAAGACTTTCGTGCAAACCCAACCGCTCTCGTCTGATCGTCTCTGCTACGTCCTACGCAACCAGACAGAAAAGATTCACAAGTTTCAGGAGAAACTCAGAATGAAATCCGTAAAAGTAGCATTTTGTTTATTTGCAGTCAGCCTGCTGGGGTCCACAGCGATGCCCAGTGCTCGTGCCGACGAATCGAATAAGAAAACCATCATAACGTTTTCCGAAGCAGTTGAAGTGCCGGGGAAAGTTCTTCCCGCAGGAACGTATACGTTCCAGTTGCTCGACTCTCTCTCTGACCGCCACATCGTTCAAATTTTCAGCGCGGACGGACGCCAGATTATTACCACGATTCTGGCGATCAATAACTACCGGTTGCGTCCGACTGGCGATACCGTGATTAAGTTCGGCGAACGGGCCGGCGATGCTCCCGAAGCCCTCCGCGCATGGTTTTATCCCGGCGACAACTTCGGGCAGGAATTTGTTTATCCCAAGGCTCGTGCGATTCAACTGGCACTGACCACAAAGGAAATCGTTCCAGCGCTTGCCGCGGAAACGATTGACGACACCACGATCAAGACGATTCCGATCGTTGCCGTGACGCCCGAGCAGAAAGAAGTTGAAGTAAATACGGCTATCCAGACGACTCCGCCGGTCGAAGTGGTCACAACCTCTGCGCCAGTTGTTGAACATGAACAAGTCGTGGTGGCACCAGTGGCACAGACGCAAGAAGCTCACGAAACCCTCGCGGTGGCACCCGTCGCACAAACAAAAGAAACTCACGAACTGCCGCATACGGCGGGTTCCATGCCGTTGATCGCCCTGCTTGGTGGCTTGGCCATCAGCGCGGCGCTCGGTTTGAAGCTAGTTCTGAAAATGACGTCCTAAACCAGCATCGCTCTCCGTGTCGCAAGTGCGATCGAAAGGTCGCGCTTGCTTCATGAGAAGGTTCATTCGTGACTCCCACTCGAAAATCGGACTGGTCTTATCAGGACAGACGGCGATTGCTTCAAGTCGCGTTCCTGTCCTCTTTTATTCTCCTCTGTCTATTCCCACTCGCGCCGATCCCATCTCTCGCGGCAAATCGTTCCCAGGCTGCAGCGCATGAGCGGGCAAAAATTGCGGTGTCAGTGAATCTCGTCGTTCTTCCGGTAAAGGTGACCGACAAGAGCGGAACATTTGTGGCGGATCTTAAATTGAACGACTTTCGTGTCTACGAAGACGGGGAGCAGCAAACGATCAGTGTCTTCGAAGAAGGAGACACGCCCGTTACGGTCGGACTTGTTGTTGACCACAGCAGGAGCATGGATCCAAAGCTGAGGGACGTGGCGGCTGCGGTATCCGGCTTCGCGCATTCCAGCAATCCATTGGACGAAATGTTTGTCGTCGATTTTAACGACACCGTTTCGGTGGAGCCGATGAAGGGCAAACCATTTTCCAGCGACGCGAGCGACCTCGAATCCGCGCTTAATGCCGTCACGGCGCGAGGACGAACGGCTCTCTACGACGCTCTGAGTGAGGCGCTCAATCACTTGCAGAGCGGTCAGTGGGAAAAGAAAGCTCTCATCATTATCAGCGACGGCGGGGACAATGCCAGCCACCTCAAATATTCGCAAGTGCTGGCGCACGCCCGGCAGTCGCAGGTAACAATCTATTCGATCGCCCTCGTTGGTTCAGAAACCGAAGAAGAGAACCCGAAACTACTCCGGCAACTCTGCAAGGATACCGGAGGAATCGCTTACTTTCCCGGCAAAGGTGAATCCGTTGCGAAGATTTCGCTCGAGATCGCACGCGATCTTCGCGAGCAGTACACGGTCGGCTATGTGCCGCGGCAAATGAAGGAATCACGAGGTTTTAGAAAGACCGAGGTGAAGGTCGTTGCGCCGGACCGCGGTACGTTACATGTGCGAAGCCGGCAAGGCTACTCAGCCGCAGGGCAAAAGCGGTCCGCCGTACAGGACGAGCCAGGTGTGAGATGAATCGGCCGCCCGGGAAAAAGGCACAACTCTCGTCAATTGGGAGACGCAGCCTGCGTGTTGGGTACTACCTGCTCTTCGTGAGCGGCGTGTTCGCCTTAAGCTACTCCGGATATGTCGCTGCGGAGTCGCAAGCGTTTCAGCAGCTCGAAGCCAAGGCATATCAGCAAGCCGGCCCGCTTTTAGAACCGCACACCCTCGAGGAAGGAGAGGTGATGGGCGAAATCGACGTGCCTCGTCTGGGCATCCGCGCAATCGTACTTCATGGAGACTCGCCAGCGCAGCTGCGCCACGCCGTTGGCCACATTGTGAAAACAGCATTGCCCGGCGAACCGGGAAACGTTGTCCTGGCCGGCCACCGCGACACCTTCTTTCGGCCGCTGCGAGATATCCGGGTGGGAGATGAAATTCGACTCAAAACTCGAGTGCGTCAGTTCGAATACCGGGTGCAATCGATTGAGGTTGTCGAGCCGACGGAAATTCGCGTCTTGCAAACGTCAACCAGCCACGAATTAACGCTGCTGACATGTTTCCCCTTCCGATATGTGGGTCCCGCGCCAAAGCGTTTTGTAGTTCACGCGCACGAAATAAGCAGAAGCGCATCTCCCTCAACCATTCAGGGCGAAGTGGAAATCGACCACAGTGTACTCAAGTGAACAGACGGATCCTAACGAAGAGCATAGGCTGAGACAGCTGAGAAACGATCTTCGGGCGGCGCCCAAGACTTTCCGATTCTCATTTTCAGTAAGGATGGAAGAAATATGCTTTGGACACTCATTGTGCTGTTATGCATTCTCTGGCTCCTCGGATTCCTGACGTCGTACACGCTGGGCGGTTTTATCCACATCCTGTTGGTCGTCGCTCTGGTCATCTTTGTTTTCAACTTGATTCAAGGTCGAAAGCGGATGGTTTAACCGCGAAAGGCAAAGAACATGAAACCAATTGCTTGGATTGGCGTCATCTTAATCATTCTGGGCGGGCTAGCCCTCGTTTATCAGGGCTTTGGCTATACGCACCAGGAAAAAATTCTGGACGTCGGACCGATTCACGCCACCACGGACGAACACGAACGAGTTTCGATTCCGCCGATCCTCGGCGGGCTGACATTGGTGGGCGGAATTGTGTTGGTCATCATTGCCGCCAAGAAAGTTTCGTGACTTAACAATTCGGCAGCATCCCGCCTGAGAGTCGGGTGACGCATCGCCCTCTCGTGATGAAACGCGTTGAAAGTCCTTCAGCCAATAATTTGTGGAAACAAAAATTCGTAGCAGGAAGTTTTGACCGTGGAGGTCAGTAATGAAGAAATACTTAGCAGCAGCAGGATGTCTCGCCCTCGTGGCGGGCGTGGTCTACGCCAAGAAAGCGAACAAGGAACAAAAGCGCCTGGCCGAATGCGGCATTGTGATGCAGGAAGTGCTCAACGTACCGGAAAATATTCCTCAAGAGCTACTTGAAAAGGCGGAATGCGTCATCGTGTTTCCCTCCGTCAAGAAATTGGCCTTGGGGATTGGCGCGGACTACGGCCGTGGAGCGATGGTTTGCCGAACGGGAGAAAAGTTCCGCGGCCCCTGGGGAACTCCTGCAATGTACGCGCTGGAAGGCGGCAGTGTTGGTTTTCAAATCGGCGGCGAAGCGACGGACTTGATTTTGTTGGTCATGAACGATCGCGGAATGGAATCGATCCTCAGCAGCAAGGTCAAGCTGGGCGCCGATGCTTCCATCGCCGGTGGACCCAAGGGAAGAACTGCTTCAGCGGATACGGACGCTTGGATGAGGGCTGAAATTCTCAGCTATTCGCGTTCACGTGGTTTGTTTGCCGGCATATCGCTGGAAGGTTCCACGATTCGCCCGGATGATGAAGCCAGCGCGGACGTTTATGGCCACGCCATCAAAGCGAAGGATATCGTCAGAGGCAACGGCACGCACATTACTCTGCCGGGCCGCGGTCTAGTCGACGCTCTGCAAAAGGGCGCACCACATAACGAATCAGAAAGGTCTGCCAGCCGGTAAGCAAGACCTGCCATTGTGCCGGGCTACCATCAAGCCGGCACGGCGGCAATGAATCAACGAACCAATGAATGGAGTTCCTCTCCGTTCAAGCCACACGGGGCCGCCTGCAAAGGGTGAAGACGCTAACGACCTTTGCAGCGCGGCCCTTTCTTTGTTTGAATCGCCAAAGCAAAATTCAACTTGAATGGGGAATTGTGACCATCAATGCGAAGCGAATTTTGACCTCTACGTCGATTTATCTGTGACGCCGGTCGTTTGCGTGCTCCGAATGGCCATTTGCATCAAGCCAAGTGAGTAGCGAACGGATGCTGCCGTGGGCTAGAGCGATGCTTGAGTCGGCGGCACCGTAATAGAGATTGATGGTGTCTCCATCCGCCGCGATGGTATAGCCGCAGGGAAATACAACGTCCTGAACATCTCCGCGACGTTCGTAATCCGCTTCGGGCGCAAACATCCAGGAATCACCGCGGATCAGACATTTTTCTGGCTCCTCGATATCAAAGAGGGCGAGACCCAGGCGGTAGATAGAACTCGAAGGCGTACGTCGTACGCCGTGATAAATCATCAGCCAGCCTCTGGGAGTTTCGAAAGGTGGCGGAGACATTCCAATCTTGTTTGCGTCCCACCATGCGCCGCGCCGCGCTTCCAGCATGAGTTTATGGCTTCCCCAGTGACGCAGATCCGGGGAATAGGAGATCCAGACGTGGGCTCCTAGCGGCGTCATGGGGCGGTGGATCAAGGCCCAGAATCCGTTGATGCGTCGAGGTAAGAGGGCGGCATCTTTGTCGTCAGGCGGCATGATGACGCCGATTCGCTCGAAGTTTCGAAAGTCTTCGGTTAGGGCGAGAGATACGCCGGGACCGCCGCGTGAATACGAAGTGTAGGCAATTGCGTATTTCTTGAGTTCGGGCACGTAGGTAATGCGTGGATCTTCAATGCCCCAGACCTCTTCGGGAAATTGTTCCGGATCAGGCCGCAACGTCGGCTCAGAGTCGATCTGCCAATGATCAATGCCGTTCAACGATCGAGCGACGCACAAATGCGAGATACCGCGACGATCTTCCACGCGGCAAAGAAGCAACGTCGTGCCATTCGGCAAAAGCGTTGCACCGGCATTGAAAATACTGTTAACGGAGTAGGGCCAATCCTTTCCAGACAGAATTGGATTAGCCGAGTGCCGGCAAAAAAGCGTTTCATACGGTTGCATTGCTGCCTTCATTGTGATTTCACCGAGTTCCTTGGATTGTTCGATCAATATTTTGTTTCCAATTGGGAGTGATGGCTGCATCGCTCAGCGGTTCTTCTCTGTGCTGTCAGATTCTTCGAGCTTGCGCATTTCGAGCAATGCCATTAGAAACGACAATGTGGATTCCGCGCCCTGATTTTCATTGGCGCGGTCGGGATGCAAACCATCTCTACAACCGCCAGAAGCCGAATCGTAAAGAGCGATTTGAAGATCGTTATCACCCAAGAACCAATTGAAGGCAGACCACGCTTCTTTGCGCCAGCGTCCCTTGCCTGTCGCGCGGTACGCTTGCAGACACGCCGAGACTGCTCCGCATGCCTCTACAGGTTGTTGGTCGAAACGGGCTTTCTCGGAATTCTTGGAATAAAAGCCTTGGGACCCTACGGGCACAAAATGACCCTTTATTTCGCAACGCTGAATCGCGACTAGCCATTCCAGCGCTTCCAGACCCGCCGAAATCATTTCTTCGTTGGCGGCGCGCATCCCAGCTCGGATCAGAGCTTGCGGCAATCGCGCGTTGGAATAAGAAAGGCTGCCTTCAAACCAATTCCAATCTGCGCTACGGTTTGCGCGATAGGAGCTCAACAATCGGTTCGCCAGGGTTTCGGAGGCGCCGAGGGCCGCGCGATCTCCCGGGAACGAATCGAGATACTCCTGCAATCCCAACAAGGCAAAAGCACAGGCGCGCGGACTTTTGAATTCAACGGCCGCGGGAATCGCCAATTCAAACATGCGCCCCGCCGCGCCTCTCCACCCTGCGTCCTTAGATCTCCCGAGAACTGTACCCAGCCCCCACAAAGCTCGGCCGTGGCTATCTTCGGAGCCTCCCGGTTCCTGCCATTGGTGTTCGTAACTGAGGCAATTCCTGAATCGCTTTGTAAAAGGATCAAAAGCAAGCCACAAGAAGGCCAGATACCTGGAGACCAAGTCGGCGTAGCCCTGTGGCACCGGGATTCCCAGTTGTTCCATCAAGATGGAGACAATCAAGGCACGAGCGTTGTCGTCGGTCGAATAGCCTTCCGGGTAATTTGGGACCACGAAAACGGCGTGCTCGATGATTCCCGTCTGGTCCGTCATTCGATACAGGTGATCGAGTTTTATTTCCGGAAGCCTGTCGAGAGTTTTTTCCGTGTTTTGCGCGAAAAATGTGGCTCGCGGATTTCGTAGACGTTCGTTGTAGATCCGTTCGAAGCTGTTCATATACTTCTGCGCCACGCGGCTCCAGATCATGTCTCTTGCATAAAGGTACGCGCGCTTACGCATCGCGTGCCTTGCGGTGCTGTTGTCCAGAAGTTCGATTGTTTTTTCTGCCAGAGCCTCCGGATTGTCGAATGGAACTAGAACGCCGCGCTCGTCATCCAGAAGTTCGATTGCGTGCAAATAGGACGTGGAAATAATGGCCTTCCCGGCGCTCAATGCGTAGGCAAGGGTTCCGGATACAACTTGCGCCTTATGTTTGTACGGCGTTATGTATATGTCCGCCGCGCCGATCAATTCCATCATTTCTTGCGGGCTCACGAAACGATTGCGAAAAATCACATTGGCTTCGACGCCGAGCTCTTTCGCCAGGTTTTGTAAGTAGTGCCTGTACTTATCACCTTCCCGCCGCAGGATATGCGGGTGCGTCACTCCGGAAACCATGTAAACGACATTGACGTGGCGCGAAAGAATCGCAGGCAGTGCGCGAATGACGTTTTCGATCCCCTTGTTCGGCGAAAGCAGGCCGAACGTAAGCAGGACCTCTTTGCCTTCCGTCCCAAACCCGTCTTTGTAGAAGCTGGGGTCGGTGAAAGGCAGGTCGGGAATTCCATGCGGAATCAGATCGATCTTTTTCGCTGGAACTTGAAACACTTCCTGCAGGATATTCGAGGACTGCTGGCTCATTACGATCAAGCGGTCCGAGAGAGTTGCAATTTCTTCCATCACCGCGCGCTGGTCTGGATTGGGTTCACGAAGCACTGTGTGCAGTGTCGTGGTGAAAGGCATTTGCAGCCGCCGCAGAAGTTCCAGAATGTGGCTGCCGGCGGGGCCTCCGAAGATTCCGTATTCATGCTGCAAACAGACCAGATCAATATTGCTGAAATTCAGAAATTCGGCGGCCTGCCGATAGGAAGCAAGGTTGTCCTCAGAAAGCTCGAAACGCACTCTCGGCGGATAGGTGTAACCTTCCTCGGTATCGTTCACCGGGAGCGCTAGCAACTCGATTGCGCCATATTCCGCGTGGATGGCGTCGCATAGGTCCGTCGTGAACGTTGCAATTCCGCAATGCCGCGGAAGATAGTTGCCCACGACCGCTATTCTTGATGGAAGCAGTGCGCGCGGTGGCGGAAGCGTAAGCCGAATTACTTCTTCGATTGATCCAGGTGACGACGAGTCGTTCAAGTCTATGATTTCTGTTGGGGGCATAATTTTTGGTAGTGACATTTTTGGTTTCCGAAAAATCAGCCACACGCAAAAGAGTCACCCGTGCGGCTTCAAAGAACGCATTCGCTGGAGGCCGTATCGAGGTAGCAGCCTTTTTCGCCTCGGCCCGGCTTGTGTCCCCTTCATTCGAGAGGAGAGCCTTCTACTCGTGCAAAACAACCGTAAGCAACGACTTGTTGACCTTGATCTTGCCGTTGTATTCGATGAATCCCAATTTTCTGAATTTGTTCATGAAAAAATTCACACGGGAACGCGTGGTCCCTATCATGCTTGCCAGGGTTTCCTGGGAAACCCTCAAAACACGGTTTGGCTCGCCTTCTTTCCCATAACGCGCCAGAAGGAGAAGCGTGCGTGCCAGTCGCTTTTCGCTGGAATTGAAAAGTTGATCGATCAAGTCTTCTTCGACCCGGATATTGCGCGCAAGCATATACGCGATGAAATGGTCAGAGAGCCCATGCTCCGCGTGAAGCACGCGCAGTAGCTCTTTTTTCTGAATTGTAAGCACTGTAGTCGGTGTTACTGCGGAAGTCGTGCCCATCCGAACCGTCTGGCCTGCCATACAGCCCTCGCCAAAAAAGTCCGTCGGGCCAAACATGGCCACGACCGCTTCCTTGCCAGACCCATTTACGACAGTCAATTTCACGCCGCCACTTTGGACGTACATCACCGTCTCGGCGGCATCGCCTTGCGTATAAATAGACTCGCCTCTACGATATTCGTGAATTTTCCTGGCTACGCCTGCCGTATCGAGAAACTCTTGTGCATTGAACAACTTGTTCAGCCCGTTCTTTTTCCTACCCGTGGGTTTCATATTGGGTCGAAACAAGCCCTCTGCGGACGCGTTTGAGACCGAGCTTACGGTAGCAAACTACTGAATCCCAAGACTGTATAAAACAGAACAGCGCGCCCCTTTGACAGTCTCTAAAGTGGTCCTTTAAGCGGCGCGAAAGAACGATTTTGACTGGGAATAGGCTGGGCCAGGCAATATTCCTCTTTCGCGCCGCACTGTTCGTGTAAATTCTGGAAATCGCACTTTCTCCACAACTCTATCGGCAAGTACAGCCAACGTTTCCAAAACAGCATGGCAGACGCTCGAAGGAGATTCTATGTTTGTGCGCAAAGTAATGGCCGTGTTGAGCGAACAGTATCTCGAAATTCAGCCTTTTGGTGGTGACCTGCGGTGCTTGTGAATTCAACCTTTCACAAGATCGTCTCAGCTTTATAACTGTCCTACGTTCGGTTTCCGCGGAGTTCATATGCCACATGAAATTAAAGCTGGTTCCATCCTCGTCCGGGAAAACACAGTGTTTCCACCAGGTGTCTTGGTGGAAAGCGAAGTCTTATTCTCTGGATGGAGGCTCGTCGGAAATTTGGATGGATGCGCGTTCGCCCGAATAGTTGCCAAAGCGGATTGGCATTTCTTCTATCTGGCCGGCGAGATCAGAGCCGTCGCAATTGGCACTGGCGGCACTGCCGCTTTTCGGCGGGCACTTAAACGAATCCTGACAAAACGCGAAGGGCAAAACCACAACTCGCTCGAGATTACCGAAGTCACAGTGAAACGGTTTCTCGGCATTCCCTTGATCAGCGTCAAGGCAAACTCCCGTCACCTCCAAGAAGGTATCGGTTTGGTCCCCGCAAAAGATTTTGTTCTGAGAAATCCCGCATGGACGCCAGACGAAAAACCAGCCACAGACCGGTACACGGCGATGATTTCAAGTTCTTAGCAAATAGGAGTGAATATGAAAATGAAAGCGACGCTCAGCTTGTTTCTTGTTTTTTTCTCTTTTGTGGCCGTGGCGCCGGCACTATCCGCGCAAGATCTTTCGAAGTATCGAGAATTTACTCTCGGAATGAATCTGACCACTATTTTGAAGCTTACGGACCAAAAATTATCGGACGTGAATCAGGCTCCCGGGATCTCACGGGTCCTTCAGGAACTAACCTGGTGGCTGCCAAGCGCTTCTGGTAGCCCCTACGGGTCAGACAGCGTCGGGCGGATTCTTTTCTCTTTTTGTGACGGCGTTCTCTACAAAATAACCGTGACTTACGAGCAACACTCAACCGAGGGCCTCACCGCGGAAGACATGGTGAAATCCGTCACGGAGAAATACGGTTCGCCCAAAACGGTTTTTCAGGAAGTCACCGCAAACGGAAGCAACTACGCAACCAAAGAAAAAGTTGTTGCGAACTGGGAAGATGCTGAACGTTCCGTCCAGCTTGTCCGCTCAGCCTTTTCTAGTCGGTTTGGGATCGTCATTTACATAAAACGAGTCAATGCAGAAGTCGAACTGGCCGTCAAGGAAGGCGCCATACGAGAACAGCAGGAAGGCCCCATAAGAGAAGCCGCTCGTCAGAAGAAACAAACCGATGACCTCGAAGCTGCCCGACAGAAGAATCAGAAGACATTTCGACCGTAGTGTTTGGTTTTCGCTCAATAAATGCAAATTTTCTTGCTGGTGCGTGATAAGTCGCCAAACCAGAAAAGCGGTTTTGCCGTTTTCCCTATGGATTGTGTGCGCAGTAAATGATGGCTAGGCAGGTCGGCCCGCGGGGTGTCCCAAATTGCACAGTTTTTCGAAGTCCCTCCCCAGTATTCTTTTTGGATGAGAATGGGCGACATGACTCCAACGCTTCTACTCGCCGTCCCATGCCCTACATGCGGTGCGACGGACGGGGAGATGTGCCGGTTGGATTCAGGTCGAGTACGCGAGCAGCCACACCTCGACCGAAGACTTTGTGCGATTGAGGCTGTCGAAGAGAAAAGAACACCTCGCCCGGGAGCGCAATCAACAGTTTGACCGATTGACCGAAACAGTTCGAGAGCGGTAGGAGAGCGAACGGGGCTGGCCTTTGTCGAATGAGAGAGGAAGAAATATGGCTCTAAAATTGAACGACAGCGAAGTGGATGGCGTGTCCGTGGTGTCGCTGGAGGGTCGCATTGTTCTGGGCGATGAGAGCAATTCTCTCCGTGAGAAATTGAAGAACATGCTTGTCGCAGGAAAAAAGAAAATTGTGTTGAACATGGCTCAGATCAAATACATCGACAGCGCGGGTCTGGGTGCGTTGGTCGCTGCGCACGTCAGCGCAAAAAGTCATGACGCGTCCCTGCGTCTTTGCAATCTGGGGGAAAAATTCCATGAAGTCTTGCAATTGACCCGGTTGATGACTGTTTTCGACGTTTACGATTCTGAAGCAACCGCCGTCACCAGCTTCCAAAAGCTCGCGGCGGCGAGCCACTAGTATTCTCCGGACACCTAGAAGAGGTCTTGCCGTTTCACTGCGGAAGGAGCGTGGACTAGAGTCCCGCCCTACACAAACCGGCGAGCATGAAGCTCCGAGGGAGGTAATAAGACTGGACTTTGACGTTGGAAGGGCTCCTAATGAACGCTGACAGGCCCACCCAAGATAGACCTGAGATAGAGATCACCGAAAGAGGAATACGATGCAGTTCAAAAAAGCAGCGATCGTGTGTGCAGTGGTGTGCGCGGGATTGATGTTTAGCGCCGCGGCAAAGGCAGCGGATCCGCAAACAGGGACGTGGAAACTGAATGCGGCTAAGTCGCTCTACAGCCCGGGACCGGCACCAAAGAGCATTACGCTGACGGTTTGGGCGGAAGAAAAGAGCGTGAAGATTCATTCGGAAGGAATCGACGGAGAAGGCAAAGCGACGAAGGTGGACTTCACGGCGAACTTTGACGGAAAGAATTATCCGGCAACGGGAATCGCAGCCGGAGACATGGTTTCCGTCGAACGAGTGGATGCAAACATTCTGCGCGTGACGATGAAAAAGGGTGGGCAGGCCGTAATGACCGTGACGTCGGTGGTATCGGCGGACGGAAAGATGCGGACGTCGACGTTTGTGGGCAAGGACAATGCAGGCCACGACGTGAAGAACATTGCGGTGTACGACAAGGAGTAGTTTTCAAGAATTGCGGACGAAGTTGACCGGCCCTCCGGAAAATAACCGGAGGGCCGTTTTTGTTAGGCGAGCGTGTGCCGGAGTCAGCGGCCTTCAAAACTTGGGCGCAAAATCCGGCCCAAACGAGCACAAATTGAGAGTGCCGAGTGAGCAAGGAAGCCGAATCAACGCGAATTTGATGAGCGGCCCGACACATGGGCGAGGAACGGAACTCTCCGGAGTGCAAACGCTGGATATGGACGCTGAAAAACTCCGGCTTGAACAAATAATCCGCGGTGGAGTCGCGCCCAGAATCCCATGCGTCGAAATAGGAGAGCCAATTCCCGTCAGCAATGCAGGAGCGTTTTCTTGATCCGTATTCCCAGAAGCGGAATATCTCCGCACATGGTCACTTATCAGGGGCACTCGAAGTTTTACCCGCGAAACTCTGCGTGGAAATATCCGCTCGACGTGCAAGAGCTTCGTGCAGCATTTCTATTCTCGGAAACTGCTTGATGATTTACGCCTGTTGTTAGTGAAATAAAGTATGTTCGATAATAATTATCCTTTGCAGAATCAGAAGGAGCCTATACTGGAAGTGTGATGGAACGGCTCCAGGAATTTCAAACCATTGCTCGCGAAGGTGGGTTCGTTGTGGTCGAAGGATCCGAAGAAGGCACTGTCCTGTGGCTGAAAAAAAAGACAGCGGAAGCCGAAGACCGGATTTGTCTCGACAGCTTGACGAACAGTGCGACGGTGTACTGGGCGACTATCCCGTGGAAGATAAACTCGAAGACGTTTCGCGAGGCATCCGAGATGCGAGCGTGGGTTCTGGCTAGGCAAGTTGTTTTGGTGTCATGACAAATCGCGAAGCTCTCATGCGCCTTTCCGCGGACAAGAACGACCGCATGGCAATGACCTCACTGCACGATAACAACGCCCACATAATCCGCACGACCGTTGGCCGCTACTTCGGAGCGGGGACGATCGCAGATAATGCGGAGTTTGCGCTAATGCAGCGCTTAGTCGACCATGCCCGCCTGTACGAAGATTCAGAGGACCCCGAGGCTTGGCTTGCACGGTGCACAAATACGGAGTGCGACCGCTTGCGTAACGAAGCGGTTCACGACAAGGCGAACAGGGATTAGTCTGCCGATTCCATCGGAGACAACAGCGGTTATCCAGCAACCGTTTTACACGGCCGGGCCAGAGCGTTCTGCGCGGGTGCAGACACATTGTGCGAGATGGTTCCAGGCGCCCCGTTTTTTCTAGTGCCTGATTGACGCCGTTACCCGAGAATTCGAATTTATTGAGAACTGTCAGGAAACTACGCTGAGCGCGATTTTTTCCATTCTAACGGCGGCAGTTCTAAGTGACCTGCATTGTGCAGATATGCCCTAGCATGTGCTGCAGCTCTGTCTTTTCCCTGTTCGATGTCATCCACTGGCTCGGAGGGCGCGATCCAATTCTTCGCGGTCACATTGTACACAGATGCCTGCACCCCTTGCGCGTTGTGTTCCGAGAACAATCGCAGGTGTTCGTCACCCACTCTGACTTCAGCCCAAACACCATGGTCCAACATTGAAGAACTCCGGAGGGATGTGTTTTCGCCCCACCCAGTCTACTAGTGACCGGTCTACTGCTAAGGTTCAGATGGCGAATGTGTTCCTGTCTCCAGGGCGATGCGGCTTTGCGGTATCCTCGAAAATGTCTGCTTCATCGCTTCCGGTGTCGTCGGCACTTTCTGTTCCAGAATGATTTTGCCTGCTTCATCCAAAACACAATAGAACGACCAGCGATCTCCCAAATCCACACCAATCGTTAGCTTTTGCTCCTTGAAGATTCCGCTCTTGAATGTCTGCACGGTGCTACTCTTCTTCATAGCCGGTCTCCTTTTCTTGTGCCTCGAGTACGTCATTCATCGGGAGCGTACCGCATCCCGCTGGAGACCGGCCTTCTCATCCCATCTGATTAACGCCGTAATCGTCGAAGTGGAACCCATCGCGAAAGCTATCCGGCAAATGGACGGTTTCGCGACAAATCAGGAGTTTCACTTCTTAGGTTTGAACTGCTGCCCTCAATCAGCAGAAGAGCGCATAAGATTTTACGGAAGTACGACTTCTCCGTCTCTGATTATGAACTCGGTTGAGTCGATCTTATGTGCTATGCCTGTCGCGTCCGTTACGATGACGTTCCCGCTGGCTTCAATGGTTTGAGCCTGCTTGTCGTACACCACTTTCTGCGCTTCAAGCGAGAACAGGTTGTAGGCCACAAACACGGGTACGTCGGGCTGTGAAGTCTGCTGACTTCTGTAAATGTAGCCACGCGAAGTGGCGTCTCGCTGCGGATACCTTACATACAGCTCAAGAGGTGTACCGTCTTTGGCCGGTAGAGGGAAAAAGTCCTCACTTCCGCAGGAGTTCTTCCACTCCTCCACCCGCTGAGCCTCGGTGTCACCGCCCACCACCGCGTCGCAGCTCATCCTTGCAGAGTACAGAGTTCCGTTCAGTGTGATAGTCGTCGCCAAGCGGATGCGGATTAGTCGTCTATATTCAGTCACCGCCAGGCCCGTAATCTGGGGACCACACGCCGTCATTTTGTACACACCGATGGGAAGATCAACTTGGTAAGCACCCTTTTCATCGACCGTTACGGTTCTGGTGATCAGTTCCCCTTGGAACGTGACCTCAGTTCGAGGGACGGCAACGTCAGAGTCTTCGTCGCCCACCCTCGCAGTGCCAGTCACTTGCTCGCCGCAAACCTTTAGCCTGCTACGCCGGACGAGCAGGCCGTTAGGGAGAGAATCCATCGGGCTGCTAATGGTCCCCTGAATATGAAATGTCACCGGTTTGGGACCATTTGGAGCAAATCGTCCGAATCCGGGGGCGAGGAGTAGCAAAGCTACGATGACATTCGTGGCCTTGGGTTTAGGTCGAGTTGCGAAGTAATCCTTCCATAGTTCAAACATTCTTTCTTCGTTTCCCGTAGGCGCTCGCATATCGAACACAGAGTAACAAATGTGACGCTGACCGACCTAGTGCCTGATTAAGGCTTACCGAACAGTTGGCCACCCTCACTCCAATTCCTTTCTGCGCGCCACGATAATCTTGGCGAGCAGGTATGGGCCTAGAATGGCCGCAATAGCAAGGATCATTAGCCACGAACTCTCAATCGCAGCCGCGAGTATCATTGATCCCTCCGCGAGCGCCATGACTCAAATCCTCTGAAAGGATAAAGCAATCCGGCCAAGTGCCTGGTAAACGCCGCACTCGTCCATGTGGATTTTCAAGTTTCCGGTTCCGCGAACTTACCAGGAACTATCAAAATCGGACGTGATAGCGTGAGCCGACTTGTGAGGTGAATACCAATGTGGGGTAAGCCGCCATTCTCCATTGCTGACAATTGTGTGATCGAGGTGCGAAATCTGCCTGCCGCACGCGAATGGTACAGAGAAAGACTCGGATTTCACGAGACGGACACAGACCGTGAAGAGGACTCTGGGCGACCGTTCACAGACTTATGTATTTCTGACGACGGCACAATTCTTTCGCTTGTGGAATTGGAGCCAGGAACCTTCCCGGGTAGGCAACATGCGGTGTTTTACGTCAAGAATCTGGAGAAGGCCCAGCAGTGGCTGATAGGCCGCGGAGTGGCAGTCCAGCCAATCGCGTCTGACTCCGGTGGCAACCACTTCTTTAACTTCCAAGACTCAGAAGGGAGCGCGATTGAAGTGTGCGTCGAACCCTAAACCGAGCGACTCTACTCTTAAGCTGTCGGACGATTGACTTGTCCGGTCTCGCGACAACCAGGAGTTGGCCCACCAGATGTTCCAAGCGAATCATGTTAACGTCAGCTTATGGAACACAAGAAAGACTTCTCAACAGAACGGACGCGAAAATTCAGGCAAACCGCGTTGTCTCCAGAGGACGAGCGCACGATCGGTCACATCGAGGAATTTGGCTGTTCTGTTGTAAGTTTCAAGCGGACTCAACACGGGCTCGGTTGGTCATACACGATCGGTGTTTTAGACACCTGTGGCCAACCCGAACTTATTGCGGTCGGCCTGGTGCCAGAAACCGCTCACTTCGCACTTAATGCTGCCGCGAAATTATTGCGTGCTGGCGTGGACCTCACCTCCGGGCGACACGACGACTTGGTAGGCGAGGTCGAATGCGAGTTCCGTCCTGTTGATCCGAAGTGGATAGAACAAATGATGGGCTGGGCGATGTGGTATTACGGTGGTACTGACTTTCCCGTGCTGCAATTGGTCTATCCGGATCTTGAGAATCGGTTCCCGACCGACGAAGGTTTTGACAAATCGTTTGAGCAGCCTTTGATGCAACCCAGCGCTCCGATGACTCGACTAGAAAATGATTTTTGGGCTTCTGCTGATCCGGAAAGCAGCCTTCTCAACCACAGCCGCGTCGAGCCACCTACTTCGATAAAACTGTGCAGTTTGGCCAGTTGATTGAAATAAAACGGGCGCTCCGTTGACTGTGGTACAGCGGCAATTGCGGCACCGAGACGCCAGGACAACTCTGCAAAAATATGGACACGTGGTAGGTGATCCGCAGCGCCGCGCCGTTCACACACTTGCGGAGAAAATCGAGCGTCACACTACGATTGAATTGGTGCCAAGTCCTGAAATGGTGCCTAGTTCTCTGTAAGTGATTTGTTTGCTTTAGTTCTGGAGCGGGCGATGGGAATCGAACCCACGTCCGAAGCTTGGGAAGCTTCTATACTGCCATTGTACGACGCCCGCTCAGTACTTTCTAAATTCTACTCTAGAATCTGTGGTTCGCGCACGGCTTTCAATCTTTGGCCCATCTGTAAACTCATCGGACGGTAGCAAGACTAAGCAAGCGTCACGGTCAAGTAGAACGCCTGGCTTGGGCGCAGGAGTTCCCGGGAGTCGTTTTTGCGGATTAACAAAGGCCAGGATGGAAAGGATGGGGCTTCGGAGGTGGGCGAAATTCATGCCGTGCTTATTGTTGCGGCACGCTCGTCAGCGAAACGGCCTTGCAGCTGATCACGCCAGTCTGGCAGCGCTACGCCAAAGGTCTGATTGAGGCGTGAATTGGCGAGAACTGAATACGCCGGCCGACGCGTGCAGGACGCAAATTCCTTTGTAGAGATGGGAACAATACGCCGAGCCTTAAGCGGCTGGCCTTTCGTCGCTGCGGCGAACCAAGCGAGGCCGCCTGATGCGGTTTCCGCGCTCTCAAGTATCGTCTTGGCGAACTCGCACCAGGTTGTTTGACCCGCTGCGCTCATATGGTAGAAGCCGCCGGTCCCGGGAAAGACGAAGCTGCCGTTATTATCCGTGCCCATTCTGGACAAAATCGTGGTCGTGGCAACCGCCACTTCCAAGGCGCAGGTTGGAGCTCCGACCTGGTCGCTTACAATCCTCAATTCGTCTCGACTGGCTGCCAGGCGCAAAATAGTCAACAGAAAGTTGTGTCCTCGCGTGGCATAAATCCAAGAAGTGCGGAATATCAGGTGAGCCGAACCTAGTTGTCCTTTGCACAGCAGCAAACACCTGGTTTATTGACGACGACACTCGCGTTCGATAGCGTCAAAAGTAGGCAAAACGGAAGCTGCAACGTCGAGGCGTGAGCCGCTTAAGCGCAATCCTCGAACAATCGGCAAGCAATGCCATCACAAGAAATTCTTAAAAGGCGGAATACGGTGCCCAATCCGATCATTACCCTGACGACCGACTACGGAACGAACGATCATCTCGTCGGCACGATGAAGGGCGTCATCCTCAAAATTAATCCGGATGTGACCATCGTTGACATATGCCACAACGTCACCGCATACGATCTACTCGACGGCGCGCTCACGATCGGCTCAGCTTATTCTTATTTTCCACCGAAGACGGTTCACGTCGTTGTTGTGGATCCCAGCGTCGGCACTGAGCGTCGGCCGCTTCTGGTCAGCGCGCAGAATCAATATTTCATCGCGCCGGACAACGGCGTTCTGTCGGTTATCTTTGAGCGCGAAGACAATGTTGTCGTACGTCACGCCAATGTCGAGCACTACTACCTCAGCCCACTCAGCAAGACTTTTCATGGACGAGACGTTTTCGCGCCGGTCGCGGCCTGGCTAACCAAGGGTTGGCAAACGTCGAGTATGGGTGACGAAATCGCCGATTACAAAAAGTTCTCCATGCCCAAGCCAAAAGAAGCAGACGGCGGCTTAAAGGGTGTCGTGCTACGCGTGGATGCATTCGGCAATCTGATTACGAATTTCCGCGCAGAGCATCTCGGGGCGAACGTGGAAGAAAACGGTAATTTCAAGATGCAGGTGGGCACGCACGCAGTCACCAAGCTCGTTGACACGTTCGCGCACGGAGCGGCCGGAGAACCAATCGCATACGTTGGCTCCAGCGGTTTCATCGAAATTGGCGTAAATAAAGGAAGTGCGGCGCGCACGTTGTCGCTAGGCCGAGGAACCCCTGTGGTTCTACCCAAAAAATAAATCTGAGATATTGGCCTCGCGTTTCTAGTGAAGACTTTCCTAGGCCGCGGCTGGGGCTGGTTGCTTCCGCCTGTGCCAGTAGCCCAATGCCGCGAACAGCAGGATGGCAGGCACACCGGTTAACCCACAAACGATAAAGAAAATGCCGTAGGCGTGAATGAGGCCATGCGTGGCGCTCAGGCTTTCGACTGCCGCGCCTGAAAACCCCTTCAACACCTTCCCCAGCCAGGCATAGGTGGAACTCAAGAGCGCATACTGGGTGGCGGTGTATCCCAAACTGGTGAGACTCGACATGTACGCGACCAGCGCAACTCCGGCAAAGCTGAGGCTGAAATTGTCACCCGCCATGACGAAAGCAAAGAGACGAATGCTGAAGCCTGCGAAAGCGAGACTCGCAAATGCGGCAGTCGCGCCTGCCTGTAGGATACCCCCGATGATGAGCGCACGCATGTGGCCAAGCTTCAGCGAGCAGTATCCGCCTGCTGCGATGCCTGCAAACGTGGCGAAGAGCCCGATGGAGCCGCGTATCGCTCCGACTGTTTGCTTCGTGAGGCCCAGGTCGTGGTAGTAGGGATTCGCCATCGGACCCATCATGAAGTCCGGTATCCGGTATAGGCTGATGGCCGCCAACATTACAAGCGCGAGCCAGCCATGCGCGCGGAAGAAAGCGATGAACGGCCCCACGACAGCATCGAAGAAGCCGCGAAACGTCCAAAATTGTGCTTCGCGTTTTTTATCGCCCGTCGTTGCATCCGTGCGCTCCGGCTCTTTCGCAAACCAGGTCGCGACAATTCCAACGGCCGTACATGCGCCATAAATACCATAAGACATGCGCCATCCCACGGCCGCTGCCACAATGAGGATAAGGGAATCCGTAGCCAAAAGCGCCAGTCGGTAGCTGAACTGATAAGCAGAAGCAAGCAGGCCTTGTTCTTCTCCGTCGTCTGCCGATTCTATTCGCCACGCATCAACGACAATGTCTTGTGTCGCTGCGGCAAAAGCAACGATAAGCGCAAATGCGCCGAGACGGCCGAGACCGGCTCTCGTGCCGGTTCCGCCCATCGCAACCAGCGCCAGCCCGACAACGAACTGCGAAAACATCATCCATCCGCGACGATGCCCAAGCCGCTTGAACAACGGCAAATCAGCGCGATCTATCAAGGGCGCCCATAGGAATTTCAGCGAATAGGCAATACCCACCCAAGAAAGAAACCCAATCGCCGTCAGGGAGGTGCGTTCATCGCGCAGCCAGTAGCCGAACGTATTGCCGACCAAATAGAAGGGAAGGCCTGAAGAAAACCCAAGCAACAACATTGTCAGCGTTTTGGGCCGCAAGTAATCGACGATTCGGTGCTTTTGCGTACTCACGCACTCATTCTCTAAGGGTGCCTCACGAAACTCAACGCTTATACCATTGGATTTTGCCCATGCTGACACTCTACCGGGCGTCATCAATCATTCTGACGCACACTTCCGGCGGCGCGTCAGGCGTCTGCTGGCCGTCGCGGTAGGCCGCGAGCACTCCGCGTGGATGGTGATGGCTGCGCACACGAATTCGACGAGATACCGCAGCGTGCAGGAGAGATTACGAACCAGAGGTCGGCGAGCCCGATTCGACTTTGCGCACGCCTTCTGCGGAAGAGAGACTCCCACCGCCAGCGCCGCCTTGTGGCAACAGCTGAATCTTCACCCGCGCCACACGGCGGCCATCCATTTCGACAACGTTAAACCGAAAATTGCCGAAGTCAAAACTTTCGCCACCCTCCGGAATAAAACCAAGTTGATCGAGTACGAACCCTCCGACCGTCGCATAAGCGGGATCTTCCGGCAACGCAATGTTATATTGCGCATCCAGATCGCGAACGCTTAAGGCGGCATCGAAAACAACCGCTCCATCCGCAAGGGTGAGCGGCTTTTCGACGACGTCAAATTCATCGTGAATCTCGCCGACAAGCTGTTCGAGAATGTCTTCCATTGTCACGAGGCCCAGAATACTTCCAAATTCGTCGACGATCACCGCCATCGAAGTGTGCTTCGTTCGAAATTCAGCCAGCAACTCTGAAGCGGGCTTCGTTTCCGGGACAATTAGAAGCTCGCGCAGAACGCGACGCAAATCGAATGGCGTCGGCGCCGCGCGCTCCTGCAACCGGCGCTCGCGATCCAGCAGCACCCACATCATGTCCTTAATATGTATAAATCCCAGCATGTGATCGATCGTTCCCCGATAAACCGGTATGCGCGATCGTTGGGTCGTAGCAAAGACACGCATGACTTGGTCCAGCGGTGCCTCCACCGGCAGGACGTGCATGTCCGGACGCGAAACCATAATTTCGCGCGCCTGCACTTGGCTCAGCTCAATCGCGCTCAAAATGAACTTTTCTTCGCCGGCTGCCAGCAATCCGCGCTCTCTCGCCTGCTGGATTTGCATCTGTAGCTCTTCGGTTGAGTGCGCGACGCCGTGTCCGCCCGGCGTCGAGACGCCCAGCGCCTTCACGATCAGTCCGGAAATTCCTTCGAGAAAATCAATCGCCCATCGAAATGTATTGAGGAACCAACGGAAGGGGCGCGCCACCAGCAACGCGACGCGCTCCGCGCGCGCAAGACTGACGGTTTTTGGAACCAGTTCACCAATCACGACGTGGAGAACGCTCAAGAGAACAAACGCGCAGGAAAGCGCCAAGGCGTGTGCCAATACCGCCGACCGCGTCGTTAGACTTCCCGGCCACACGCTTTGAAATAGATTCGCGAGCGTCGCCTCACCAAGCGCACCGAGCGCCAGGCTGGCGATTGTGATGCCCAACTGCACGCCAGACACCACGCGGTGCAGGTCGCGGAGCAGATCCTCTACGATTTTTGCGCTGGCACTGCCCCGAGCCACGAGTTGCCGCACGCGCGAAATTCTCACTGCTACAAGTGAAAACTCCGTCGCGGCAAAGAACCCATTCAGCGCCGCCAGGGCTATGACTCCGACGAGTCGAACGAAGAACATTCGCGGTTGGCTACCCCACCCAAAGTGTATCAGCACTCATGCCATCGCCGCGGCCGCGCCGGTTGCGCGCAGGTAAGCGGTCCTCTACACTCATTTTTCACTATATCAAGCGGGAGAATCCTTGTTACGCGCGCTGCGCATCTTTGGCTGGATCATTACAATCGCTTTACTTCTCTGTGGCTTCGGCCTTTGGTGGTTCGTTTACCGGCCGCTCCCACAAGTTGACGGCACGCTTTCCCTTCCCGGACTCAAAGCCGAAGTGACTGTCGAGCGCGATATCTGGGGCGTCCCGCACATTCGCGCATCCAGTCTCACTGACTTGGTCGAAGCGCAAGGCTACGTAATGGCCCAGGACCGGCTCTGGCAGATGGATTTGCTTCGCCGCGTCGGTCGTGGCCAGCTCGCGGAGATTTTCGGTCCAGAGGTCGTGAAAATCGACACGCAATTCCGCACGCTTCGCATCGGCGCGGCTGCCGATCGCGAAGCCCTCACACTTGAGGGCGAATCCCATGATGCGATGGATGCCTATGCTCGCGGCGTCAACGCGTACATCGATCAGCACAAGAAGAATCTCCCGATCGAATTTAAGCTCCTCAAATACGCGCCACAACCCTGGAAACCTGCCGACTCGCTCGTCATCGCGGGTTACATGTACCAAACGCTTTCGAACACATGGGAGTCGGACTTCAATCGCGCGAAAGTCACCGAACGCGCTGGCGCAGATCGCGCCAAGGATCTTTTTTCCCCTGACGCTGCACTCGATCACTTCGTTGTCGGCGATCCAGGCGCCGACGGCGGCGCCGAGCAATCCGGCCGCAATCCGGACGATGAAGACGATGATGACGACATGGTGCCGGACACCGTCCTCAAAGCCCGTGCGACAACGAATCTGTCGCCAAGTTTCCCGGATCTAACGTCCGCTCTCGCCCCTCAAATCGAAAATTGGATTCACGAATCTCAGGCGGACATTCGACGCTCACTCGGCAGCAACAACTGGGTGGTCAGCGGCGCGTACACCGCCACGGGTAAACCGCTTCTCGCCAACGACACGCATCTCGAACTCACTATCCCGCCCATCTGGTACGAAGCACATCTCACGGCGCCCGGCTGGAACGTTAAAGGATTTACCCTGCCCGGCGGTCCCCTCGTCGTTATCGGCCACAACGACCGTATCGCCTGGGGTTTCACCAACAACGGCGCCGACGTCCAGGACCTTTATACAGAGACATTCAACCCGGCAAATCCCGACGAGTACCGTGTCAAGGGGCAATGGCAAAAGGCTCAAGTCACCGACGAAACGATTCATGTCAAGGACAAGCCCGATGAGCACCTTCGCATCGTCGTCACACGTCACGGCCCAATCGTTCGCCGCGAAAGTGACAAAGCCTACGCACTCAGATGGACGGCCACAGAACCCGGCGGGCTTTCGAACACATACTACTATCTTGGCAAAGCGCAGAATTGGAATCAGTTCCGCGACATCCTCAAGAAGGTTTGGGGCCCTGCGCAGAACGCCGTTTACGCTGACGTCGACGGCAACATCGGCTACGTGATGGCTGCGCGCGTCCCGATTCGCAAAAAAGGTTCCGGCCAAGTTCCCATCCCCGGCGACACCGACGACTACGAATGGACTGGCTACATTCCGTTCGAAAAGCTTCCACAAATCTTCAATCCGCAGTCAGGGCTCATCGTTACCGCCAACGCCCGCGTCGTCGGCCCGAAATACAAACCGTACCTGACTGACGATTGGGAAGAGCCCTATCGCACCGCGCGCATCTATGATTTGTTGCACGACAAGCACGATCTCCGTCCGGCCGACATGCTCAAAGTGCAGTCCGACACTTACAGTTTTCCTGACGCGTTCGTCGGCGAACAGCTCGTCGCCGCAACTCTCTCCGTCACGCCAAAAGACGACCGCACCAAACAACTCGTCGCTGCCACAAAGGACTGGAACGGTATCGCCGCCACCGATTCGCCGGTAGTTCCCTTCCTCGGCTTTGCTCGACAGGAAGCGCTTCGCTTGATCCTCGAGCCCTATCTCGGCAAAGACACTGACCTCTACCACTGGCGCAAAACCGCATTCCTGCAAAAGTTGCTTACCGATCGCCCGTCGAAATGGCTTCCTCCCTCATTCAAAAGTTACGACGAATTGCTCGTCGCCGCCGCAGACTCGGCGGTTCACATGCTCGAATCGCGAACCGCTAGCACGCGCGTCGAGGATTGGCAGTGGAAGAATTTCAATGCACTTCAGATGCAGCATCCCATCGGCCGCACCGGCTTGCTCAAATTCTTCCTGAGCATCGCCGATAAACCACAATCGGGCACTCGATACAGCCCGCGCGCCGCCACGCCTCGTCATGGTCCGGCTATGCGCTTCGTCGCGAATCCCGCCGATTGGGACGACTCCATCTTGCTCATCCCCGGCGGCGAGAGCGGCCAACTCGGCAGCAGCCACTACACCGATCAATTTTCCTATTGGTTCGACGCGAAGCCGATCGTCCAACCGTTCACGGACGCCGCAGAAGCTCGAACAAAGCGGCATACGCTCACGTTAAAACCGGCTTCGTAGCCCTTCGCCCGCTATGCCCGAACTTCCGGAAGTCCAAGCCGTAGCACAAACCGTTTGCCCGCTCGTGCGCGGCAGCAAAATCGCTGCGTCCACGTCTTCCACCGTTGACCCGCTAGCCCGCGAATTTGCGCCAAAACATTTCCAATCGCTCGTCTCCGAATCACGCCGCCCACTCAAGGAGTTCCTTCCCGATCACACTCGCGTAGCGGGAATCGGCAACATCTACTCAGCCGAATCCTTGTGACACGCACGAATCGACCGGGCGCCGCCCGGCAAATTCCTTGAGCGTAAAGGAAGCTGCCAGCCTGCATAAAGCAATTGTGTCCGTTCTCCGCCGTGCCTTAGAATGTTGTTTACATCCGGCGCCGGATTTTCGCGATCCGAACTGGTGGTTTCAGGGAATCGAGAAAATTCTCCGCGCGTATGGTCGGGAAGATCAGCCGTGCCGCAGATGTTACCAGCCGATTCAGCGAATCGAACAGCGCGGACGGTCCACGTATTTTTGCAAGCGCTGTCAGAAGTAAATGTAAGAAATCGTAACCGCAAAGGAGCGGGCGCACCGCGTGATCAATCCAGTAACGAAAAAGCCGGAACCACCCAAGAAGCCGGAATTTGAGCGCTCCCTTGCGCGGCTCGAAGAAGTCGTCCGTAAGCTCGAAAGCCCGCAGCTTTCGCTCGATGAGGCGATGAAATTATTCGAAGAAGGTGTCGCTCTCTCGCGCGAATGCCAGAAGCAGCTCGAAGAAGCCGAAGGCAAAGTGGAAATTCTTCTGAAAAAAGCCGACGGCAAACTTGCCGCAGAACCTTTCGATCCGGAAGGCGACGAATCTTGACGCGCTTTTCCGAATTTTCTTCGTCCTTCACCACACGATGAAACTTCCTGCGTTCTTCGACGAAGATTTACAGGCAGTAGACGCCGCTTTGCAAAAACTGTTGCCGCCGGAGACCGCCCCTCCCTCGTCCATTCATACGGCCATGCGTTACAGCGTCTTCGCGGGAGGCAAACGCGTTCGCCCCATCCTCTGCCTAGAATCTGCGCGTATCTTCACCGCCGACGTTTCCGCAAGCATGTACCCGGCGTGCGCCATCGAATTCATCCACACTTATTCTTTGATTCACGACGACCTTCCCGCTCTCGATAACGACGACCTTCGCCGCGGCAAACCGACCTGCCATAGACAATTCGGTGAAGCCGCCGCGATTCTCGCCGGCGATGCGCTCCTCACGCTTGCATTCGAAACGGTCGCTGCCGCCCCCGTCGACGCCGACCGCCGTGTAAAAATGGCCGCCGAAATCGCCACATCGGCCGGCACCATCAATGGCATGGTCGGCGGTCAGGTCGCCGATCTCGAGGCGGAAGGAAAAAACGTTGGCCCGGAAATGCTCGAATACATACACCGTTCCAAGACGGCCGCCTTGCTCCGCGCGTCTATTACTTCCGGCGCTTTGTGCGCAGGCGCTCCAAATGACGACGTCGCACGTCTTCGTCGTTTCGGCGAAACCATCGGCTGGGCGTTTCAGGTCACCGACGACATCCTCGACGTCGAAGAATCTTCCGCTGCACTGGGAAAGACCGCCGGCAAAGACGTCGCCCAACAAAAAGCCACCTATCCCTCCGTATTCGGTCTCGAACGCTCACATCAAATCGCCAAAGAACTTTCCGAAAAAGCGATCGCCGAATTGGACATCTACGGCACGAAAGCATCGCGCCTGCGCGAAATCGGCGAGTTCCTCGTCTACCGCCGCGCCTGAATTGTTTTCATGAACGCCAAACCGCAGAAGAAGCGTCTCGATCTCCTCGTCGTCGAACGCGGTCTCGCCGCGTCCCGCCAAAAAGCCCAAGCGATGATCCTCGCCGGCGAAGTGAGCGTCGACGGTCTCAAAGCCGAAAAGGCCGGCGCTCAAATCGCCGAATCCGCACGACTCGATGTCACAAGCCGCCTCCAAAAATATGCCAGCCGCGGTGGACTGAAACTCGAAGGCGCACTCGCCGATTTCGCCGTGAGCCCCTCCGGCTTCATCTGCCTCGATCTCGGATCCTCAACCGGCGGCTTCTCCGACTGTTTACTGCAACACGGTGCAGCCCGCGTTTACGCCGTCGACGTAAACACCGATCAACTCGCCTGGAGACTCCACCAGGACCCGCGCGTCATCCAAATCAAACGCAACGCCCGCGAATTGCGTCCAGAGGAAATCCCCGAACCGATCGACCTCGTCGTCGCCGACGTCTCTTTCATCTCCGTCACAAAAATCATGCCGCCTGCTGTACTCGCCGCAAAACCCGGCGCCACATTTCTAGTTCTCATCAAGCCCCAATTCGAACTCCGCCGCGAGGACATCGGCGAAGGCGGCATCGTCAAAGATCCTTCCCTCCACAAAAAAGCAATCGCCTCGGTCGAAAATGCAGCGCAATCTAACGGCCTCGAAATCCTCGGCGTTTCACCCAGTCGCATCACTGGCTTCGAAGGCAACCAGGAGTTTTTTCTCCACGCCCGCAAAATCGTCTAAGGTAGAATCGCTTCAGTCCATGTCCTCCATCAAAACGATTGGCATAGTCTCCAGGCCGCGCCGGGTCGACATAGCGGCCATCGTGCCGCCACTTTTGAAGTGGCTCTCTGAGCGCAATATTCGCGCGCCTTACGATGAGGAAACCGCATCCTCTTTGCCCGACAGCGTTCCGGGCAAAACACGAGCGGAACTCGCCGCAGAATCCGACTTGCTGCTCGTTCTCGGTGGTGACGGCACGCTTTTATCCGCAGCCCGCGAAGCCGCTCCCCGCGGCATTCCGATTTTGCCCGTAAACCTCGGCAGCCTCGGCTTTCTCACCAGTTTCACGTTGCAAGAGCTGTATCCCGCGCTCGAAGAAACGCTGGCGGGACACCTCGCCGCCAGCGAACGCGTGATGCTCCACTCCGCCTTGATTCGCGACGGCAAAACGGTCGACGATCAACGCGTCCTCAACGAAGTTGTTATCAATAAAAGTGCGCTCGCTCGCATGATCGAAGTCCGCCTCACTATCAACGCCGATTTTGTCTGTCGTTATCGTGCCGACGGCCTCATCGTCGCAACGCCCACCGGCTCGACGGCTTATTCCCTCTCCGCCGGCGGACCTATCGTCCATCCCAATGTCGAATCACTTATCATCACGCCAATTTGCCCGCACACGCTGAGCGATCGCCCCATCGTCGTCGACGACAAATGCTGTGTCGAGCTGAGTGTCGCCGGCCCTGCCGAGTCCGTGTATTTGACTTTGGATGGACAAAAAGGGATCCCGATGCAATCGGGAGACAAAGTGCGCATCGTCCGCGCCGAAGAGCGTCTAAAGCTCATTCAACCGAAGCGCAAGTCCTACTACGAAATTTTGCGCAGCAAATTGAAGTGGGGCGAAGCGTAGAAATTACGCCAGAACGTCGCCGCGCAGCAGGTCCTTCATCGATTCTCGCTTCCGAATTATCTTCGCCCGCTTCCCCTCTATCATCACTTCCGCCGGTCTGCATCGCGCGTTGTAATTCGACGCCAGCGACATTCCGTACGCGCCAGCCGCCCAGATCGCCACAACATCTCCCGCTTTAACTTCCTCCATCGGCCAATTGCGCAAAAAACAATCTCCAGTCTCGCAAACCGGTCCAACAATGTCCGCGGTTTCACGCAACCCCTCGGCGCCTGTCGAGCGCGTCACCTTGGTTATCGCGTGCACTGCTCCATACAACGCCGGCCGCATTAAGTCGTTCATCGCCGCGTCCACCACTACAAATCTTTTTCGCTTGTTTTGCTTCACGTAACGCACACGCGCCAACAACACACCCGCCGGCGCGATAATGTTTCGGCCCGGCTCCAGTAGCAGATGAATTCCCAGGGGTTTAACAAGGCTCGCGACCAGCTTCGCGTACTCATCCCGTGAAGGAACTTGTTGGTCGGTATATCGCACGCCCAGCCCGCCGCCAAAATCCAGATACCGCAAGTGAATTCCCGCTGCACGCAATTGCGAAACATAGCCGACAACCCGCCCCAGAGCTTCACGAAACGGCTCCAGATCGGTAATCTGTGAACCAATATGCGCGCTGATCCCATCCCACGAAATCTGTTTCGCATTTGCATACTTCTTGTACAACGCATACGCCGCATCCCAACCAAGCCCAAACTTATGTTCGTACCGGCCGGTGGAAATATGCGGGTGCCCGCCCGCTTGCACGTCCGGATTTACGCGAATCGCCACGCCGGGCACGCGTCCGCCGCCCGCCACGTGCTTCGCTGCCTCTTCCAACAGCACTTCCAGTTCTTCTTCCGACTCCACATTGAACAGCAGTATTCCGCTCGCCTTGCCACGCTTTTTCGCGTTGTAACGCAGCCCCGCGCGAATTTCTTCGCGCGATTTACCGACTCCCGAAAAAACAATCCGGTTCCCGGGCACACTCAAGTGCTGCAGGTGCAACAGCTCATTGCCGGACACGACATCGAATCCACTTCCCCGTTTCGCCAGAGTTTTCAGGATGGTCAGATTGCCGTTCGACTTCACCGCGAAGCAAAGTGTGTGTGGTAGTCCCGCTAACCCGCGATCAAGTTCCGAGTACGCCGTCTCAATCGCCGCCCGGCTGTACAAATAAAGCGGACTTCCAAATTTCTCCGCCGCGCCGGCCAGGGAATGGCCCTCGCAAAAGACCGACTCGCTCTTTCCCGTCTTGTCTTTCTTCCATCCGAAACAGGGCGTGAACTCCGCCGGGTCTACGTAAGCATGATTTTGCGTTGGCACAGCCGCTTGTGCGCTCATCGAACCTTCAAAATCACCAGTGTTCGGTCATCGGACAGCGGAGCGCTCTGCGCGAACCAATCGACCTCCCGCAAAATCATGTCCGACAATTCCGTCGCGGTCAGCTCGTTGTGTGCCTCGATGATTTTTCGCAACCGCTCCGTGCCGAAAAATTGCCCCTCGCTGTTCGACGTTTCCGCAATTCCGTCCGAATGAAAGACCACAATATTCCCCTGCTCGAGCGTCACGCCCCACTCGTCGTAGTTGACATCTTCAAAAATTCCCAGCGGGAATCCCGTCAGCTCCACCTTGCCGCAACGCCCGTCCTTATATAGCAGCGGCTGCGATTGCCCCGCATTTGCAACACGCAATTTTTGCCGCCCTTTTTGCCACGTCGCGTAGCACGCCGTCATGAACCGCCCTTCAATTTTTCGTTCGCCGACAATCTGGTTCATCTGCCGCAACATCTCTGACGGCTGTAATTTCTGCGGCGCCAGGCTCCGCATTATTCCGATCGCAACCGCGCCATAGAGCGCCGCCGCAGTGCCCTTGCCGCTTACATCCGCCAGCGCAATCCCCAGCTGCTGCGGCCCGTAGCGCAAAAATTCATAAAGATCGCCGCAAACCTCTCGCGCCGAAATATACCGCGCCGCAATGTCCAACCCAAAGTCTTCCGTCGGCACAGGCCGAATCAACGCACCTTGAATGCGCTTTGCCGCCTGCAAATCCCGTTCGAGCCGCGCTTCATCCCGCGCCACTTGCTCGTAAAGCCGTGCGTTTTCGAGCGACACCGCCATATTCGCCGCAAGAATCGACAGCGTCTGCACGTGGTCCTGCGTAAACGCGTTCAGTTGCGGGCTCTCCAAATCCAGCACACCCACAATCCGTCCCTTGTGTAGCATTGGAATCGCCAGCTCCGACCGCGTTTCCGGATTCACCAGCAAATACCGCGGATCCTGCCTCACGTCCGACGCCAGTACTGGTTCGCGTAGCGTAGCCGCCGCGCCCACGATGCCTTCGCTCGCCGCCACTCGCAATTTCCCCTGCACTCTCTGGCCGTGCTTCACGTCCAGCCGGTGCCGAAAAACTTTCTGTTCTTCGTCGTAAAGCATGATGCTCAAAATCTGGTAGTCGATGACGCGCTTCACTTGCTCGGCCGCTCTTCGCAGCAACTCTTCCACGTCCAGAATCGAGCTCATCTCCCGGCTCACTTCATTCAGCAGCAGCAGCGTCGCCGCCTGCGCGCGCACTCGTTCAAACAACCGCGCATTCTCAATTGCTACCGCCAGCCGGCTGGCCAGCAGCGTCAGGATGTTTTGTTGATCTTTCGTGAAGTAATCTGGATGATTGCTCTGAATGTCCAGCACGCCAACGCACTTGCCCTGCAGCATCAGCGGCACGGCCAATTCCGACCGCACCGTATCAATCGCGTTGATATATCGCGGATCCGCCTTTACGTCGCCCACCCGCACTGCGTGCCCGGTCAACGCCGCCGTGCCCGTTATCCCCTGCCCCAGCGGAATAATCAGATTCGATGCCAATTCTCGCGTGTAGCCGATCGAAAACCGGTGTTTCAGCGTCCTGGCCGTTTCATCCAGCAGCAAAACACCAAAAATCTCGTAATCAATGTGTTTCTTGATGAGCGCTGCGGTACGCGCGAGAACTTCGTCCAAATCCAGCGACGCATTGACCTCTTCCCCGATCTGCGCCAGCGTGGCCAGAACTTCCGCTGATATCTCTGACTGCGCTTGCGTAGGCGTACTGCTCGTTTGTGTGCTGGTGGAGTCCATTAACGCTCTTCATTATAACAGGTGGCTGCTACACACTCTGTTCCCTCATTATTCCGGTGAAGGAAAATTCAAAATGCCTACATGCGGCAAATTCCGGTAGCGCTCCGCAAAGTCCAGCCCGAATCCCACCACGAATTCATTCGGTATCACGAATCCCACATAATCCGCGTGCACATTCGCAATTCGCCGGTCCACTTTATCCAGTAACACGGCAATCCGCAGATGCTTTGGCCTTCTCTGCTGCAAGATCCGCAACAAATATTGTAGTGTCAGCCCCGTGTCCAGAATATCTTCCACCACCAACACCGTCTTTCCCTCTATGCTCGAATCCAAATCCTTGTTCAGCTTCACTTGCCCCGACGAATGCGCTTCTTTCCCATAGCTCGACACTGCAATAAAATCAAACGTCACTTCTCCCGGAATCTGTCGCGCCAGGTCCGCTAGAAACGGCACCGCCCCTTTCAACACTCCCAGCAGCAGGATCGGCTCGTCCGGAAAATCCTTTCGAATCTGCCGCCCCATCTCCCGAATCCGCTTCTGGATCCTCGCCTGCGTAATCAGCGGCTTCACCGTTTCCTTCTTCACTCTCTTTGCACCACCCGCTTTCTTTGTCGCCATTCGCCGTTTCTCCAGGTCGCAAAATGTACCCCACCCTCCGTCCTCGCACAAGACGCCTTAATCCGCTCTTTGCTCACCGTTAACACACACGCAACACGCCACTCTTACACTTCCTTCATGCGAAGTCTGAGTTGAGGCGGGCATCGGCTTTCGTGATGCTCAGGAGCAATACTTTTCCACAGCCGTAGGCTTTAACATAAGCCCTCTCTGTGTTAAAGATTGTTCACATATCTCCAGGGGCTCTGTTAATAGGCGAGTTAGATGTTGCACTCGCTGGTACTGTCGTGGCGGTCGCCTCGAATGGCGGCTGCGAGCCCCCAACACACCCTGGAAGCAGTCGCGCGGGTATCTCCCGTTCAGCAGTTGAGTTGTCATCCTAGGAGGAATCGAATGAAAGCGAGTCGTTCGTTGGCTTGTTTCGCGGCACTCTGTTTCTGCGTCGCAAGTATTTTATCTCTCGGAGGCAATCCGGTCAGCGCCCAGTCCACCACGGACGGCGCCATCGGCGGCACAGTAATCGACTCTTCCGGCGCTGCTGTTCCCAACGCAAGGGTCACCGCAAAGAACTCCGGCACCAACGCCATATCGTCCGCCACCACCGACGACACCGGCTACTTCCGCATCGGCAAGCTCGCCCCCGCCGAATATAGCGTCACGGTAGACGCCACCGGTATGGCTCCCTTCACCGCCGAGCACGTCACCGTTCTCATCGGCAGCGTCACCGAACTCACCGCCAAGCTCAACGTCGCCTCGGCCGGCGCCGTCGTCGAAGTCAGCGCCGAGATCCCTGTCGTCAACACCACCTCCCAGGAATTCTCGAACGTCGTCAGCGAAACCGCCATCAGCAATTTGCCCATCAACAACGGCCGCTGGTCCAGCTTCGCGCTCCTCACTCCCGGCGCTGTAAATGACGGCAACGGTTTCGGCCTGATCAGCTTCCGTGGCATCAGTCCCCTTCTGAATAACAGCACCGTAGACGGTGGCGACAACAACCAGGCTTTCTTCTCCGAAGAGCGTGGCCGCACCCGCATCGGCTACACGCTCCCGAAAGCCGCCGTTCAGGAATTTCAGGTCAACACTTCGAACTACTCCGCAGAATACGGTCGCGCAGCCGGTGCTGTCATTAACACGGTCACGAAGAGCGGCTCCAACCAGTTCCACGGCGAAGGCTACTTCTACGATCGCGATAACGAGTGGGGCGCCATCAATCCCTTCACCACTCTCACCACCCAGCAGCCCGATGGCTCTTTCGCCACGAACCCCTACAAGCCCAAAGATGTCCGGAAAATCTACGGCTTTGGCGTTGGCGGTCCCGTCATTAAAGACAAACTCTTCTTCTTCTTTGCCTTCGACCGCTACGACAAAGACTATCCTGGCACGGCAAAGGCGGCGAACCCTGTGACATTCTTCGCCGCGCCAAGCGCATCGAACATCAATACGCTAGCTCAGCGCGAAAACGGGCTATTTCCGAACCAAACGCCAACCCAGGCACAGATAGATCAGGCAACCGCCGACTACAACGCCGGCCTTACCGGTCTTCTTTCCGAGACGGGTGCAGTCCCTCGCAAGGGCCAAGCCACTATTTTCTTGCCGAAGGTCGACTGGACGATTAACTCGAAGAATCACGCAACCTTCGAAGTGAACCGCATGCGGTGGGGCTCACCGGCTGGCATTCAGACACAAGCCAGCAACACCTTTGGCATCGCCAGCTTTGGCAACGACTATGTCCGTGCGACTTGGGGTGTCGCGAAGCTCTACACCTCGATTACCAACACACTAACCAACGAAGCCCGCTTCCAATACGGACGCGACCTGGAATTCGAATTTCCCCAGGCGCCGTCTGCTTATGAGCAAGCTCACCTCGTCACATCACCCAACTTCCCGGCGTACACCAATCCACTCGGCCTGCCGCCAGACGTGTTCATCTCCAACGGTTTCGATTTCGGCGTTCCTACATTCCTCCAGCGCCCTGCGTTCCCTGATGAGCGTCGTACACAGTTTGCTGACACCGTATCTTGGATAAAATCGAAGCATAGCTTCAAGTTCGGCGTGGACATCGCCCACTCAAACGACTTGAGCGAAAATTTGCGTTTCCAATTCGGCTCGTATAGCTACACTAGCGTGCTGAACTACCTCTCCGATTTCTACAGCCCCAACCATTGCACAACTGGAACAACGACGTTCACTTTCATTCCTTGTTACTCCAGCTATCAGCAAGCCTTCGGCCCACTCGGCTTCACCTTCAATACCAATGACGTGGCCTTCTTCGCAGAGGACAACTGGCGAATTCTCCCACGGCTAACTTTGAATCTCGGCGTGCGCTTTGAATATGAGAAACTGCCGAAGCCGTTCTTGCCCAATCCGAACGTTTTGAACACGCAAACGTTTCCCAGTGACACCAACAACTGGGGCCCCCGCATCGGATTCGCCTACGATATGTTTGGCGATGGAAAAACTTCGGTTCGCGGCGGATACGGCATCTACTACGGTCGCATCATCAACTCCACAATCTACAACGCGCTCATCAACACAGGCGTCAACGGCGGCCAGTTTTCGTTCCGCTTCAATCCGACCACAACGGCCCCCCAGTTCCCACAGATTCTCAGCACTCAACCGCCTCCCAGCGGAACCTTGGGCATCGTCTTCTTCGATCCGCAGTTCCAGGCACCGGCCGTTCATCAGACCGACCTGACGATTGAACGTGAACTTGGATGGAAGACCGCTGTGTCTGTCAGTTATCTCGGCAGTTTCGGTCGTGACCTGCCGGATTTTGTGGATACGAACATTGATCCGACTGTGGCTTCATCCGTAACATACAACGTGGGCACGGGCGGTCCTTTGGGTGGCCCAACCTATACTACGGCTCTTTACCGAGCAGATCCGATCACTCACGCCCGACCGAATCCAAATTTCGGCTCGATGACCAAAATCTTCAGCGGCATCAGTTCCAACTACAATGCGCTGGCAGTCCGCGTAAACAAGCGCTTCTCTCAAAATTTCGAACTTAATTACAACTACACATGGTCTCATTCACTTGACTTTGGCCAGAATGGCTCTACGTTTAGCGACACTAATGACTTGCTCGATCCATTCAACATCCACAGCGAGTATGGCAATTCCATCTTCGACGTCCGCCAGCGCTCTGTGCTGCACGCTGTCATCGGCACTCCTTGGAAGAAGGAAGGCGCGCTCGGCTATCTCGTGAACGGCTGGCAGGTCGCTCCGATCTACCAGGCACAGAGTGGCCTGCCATACTCACTCACCACTTCGGGCAATGCGCCGGGCGGTCTTTCCGGTGGCATAAATGGCTCCGGCGGCCGCAGCGGTATCGACATCATCGGCCGAAACACGTTCCGCTTGCCCCGCACGCAGGTGGTTGACCTTCGCCTCTCTAAGAAGTTCACCTTCAGCGAGCGGTATAGCGCCGAAGTAGTTGGCCAGGCTTACAACCTGTTCAATCACGTCAATGCTACTGGCATCACCAATCTCGGCTACATCATCTCCACTAGCGGTACACTCAACGGAGTCACCGGCGGAACGCCCTGTTCGAGTGCGTCTCCGTGCCTGAACTTCAACGGCCCCTTCGGCGCGGTGAACAACGCGAACTCAACTTTCGCCTATTCCTCCCGTCAGGTGGAAATCGGCTTCCGCTTCCTCTTTTGACCCGTGAGGGCCGCTTTCTGAAGCGGCCCTCACTTTCAGAAACAAAGAGGGGGGCTGCTCCAGCACCCCCCCCTCTTTTTCTTCTCCGTCATCTCGAGGACAGTGTCCGTCCGAGAAACCTGCTGTTTCTTCCGCCGCGTTTGTACCCTTATTTTATCTATTTACATAGTATAGTTTCCGTGCTGTTCTAACGAGCGTAATCGAGTTCCATTCGAAACTTTCTCCCCCACTTTTCCTGAAGCTCGCCTCGATTTCTCTCCTTCCTGCATTCCCTTTGGAATGAACACTTATGGATGTATATCAAAACAAAAGACTTTTACAATCCGCACCGACGCAAAAACGCGGGGGAGGGGTACTCGCGCCAATGACTGCAATCTCCCTCCGAGGAGTTTCCTGCGCAACGGATCTTTCCCTGCCAGCTGCCCTACTTCCCCGCCGCTACCTCCCGTGCCGCCACAATCGTATTCACATGAATCCGTACAGTGTCCTCGACCTGCCGCGCATACCCTCCCGCCAGCGTCGTCGCCACCGGTACCCCCTTCTTCCGCGCCTCTTCAAACACCCGCTTGTCCCGTTCTTTCAATCCCCTTTTCGTCAGCATCAGCCCACCTAGTTGGTCCTCGCAGAAGGGGTCAGCCCCACCCACGTAAAAAACAATGTCGGGCCCGAATTTCTCCAGCGATTCCATCACCACCGGGAGCAGCGTCTCCAGATATTCGTCGTCCTCGACTCGGTCATCCAAATTCAAATCCACACTCGACGGCGGCTTGTGCGCTGGATAGTTGTTCAGCTGATGAATCGAAATCGTGAACACGCTGTCGTCATCGCGGAAAATATGCGCCGTCCCATTTCCATGATGCACATCCGTATCCAGGACCATCGCTTTGCGAATCGCGCCATCCGCCTGCAATCGCCGGATCGCCACCGCCACATCATTGATTGCGCAAAATCCTTCGCCATGATTCTCGTACGCGTGATGAAATCCGCCGCCCAGATTGCAGCCAAATCCGTCGCGCAACGCGATCTGCCCCGCGAGAATCGACCCGCCCGCCGCCAACCAACAAGCCCTGGCCAGCTCCGGCGAGTACGGCACTTCCAATTTCATAATGTCGCTCGCCGTCAAGGTCCCGTTTCGCAATTTCCCGATCCACTCTGGCGTGTGCACGCGCAACAAATCCGCGTCGTTCGCTTCTTCCGGCAAAACAAAATCCTCCGGCCCCGCGATTCCTTCGCGCAAAAGCGTCAGTCGTATCAATCGGAATTTCTGCGATGGAAAAACGTGCGGTCCCAAATTCAAATCATAGTTGGGGTGATAGACCAGCCTGAAGGGCAACATGAAGGAGTCGCGCGACTAATTCTCGCGTTCGAGAATAAAATCCGGCAACGTCAAGAGCGCTCGCCCATATTCCGAGTCGCGTTGGCCATTGATGCACTGTTTCGCCTTCGCCGCATACTCATGGGCCAGCTTTCGCGTCCGCTCCAGCGCCCCGGATTCGTTCACCAGCGCCACCAGTCGCTCCGGCCTCACACTTACAAATTCTTTTTCTTCCAAAACGCGCGCCACCAAATCGCGCGCTTCGCGATGCCCGTTCTCCATCGCATAAATCAGCGGCAACGTAACTTTGCCTTCTTTCAAATCGCTCAGCACCGGTTTTCCGAGCTGCTCAGCCGAAGCCGTAAAATCCAGCAAATCGTCGACAAGCTGAAACGCCAGCCCCGCGTATTTTCCGTAATCCGCCAGCGCTTCTTCTTCGTCGCCTTCCAGTCCGCCAAGCACCGCGCCCAATCGCGCGCATCCACTGAACAAGCAAGCAGTTTTATGTGTGGCGAGCTTCAACGCATCTTCTTCCGTCACGTCAATGCGGCCGATTTTCGCGAGCTGAATCAACTCGCCCTCAACCATTTTTTGCGTGAGATCGATCAGAACGTCAAGAATTCGGAAGTTTCGCTCTTCCAGCGCCATCTGGAACGACTGCATGTACAGCCAATCGCCCGCCAAAACGCTGCGATGATTTCCCCAGCGCGAATTCGCCGAAGGACGCCCGCGCCGCGTGTCCGCACTGTCAATCACGTCGTCGTGAATCAGCGTCGCGCTGTGCAGCAATTCCACCACCGCCGCCAGTCGAATCGAACCTTCTCTGCGTCGCCCCGCATAACGATTCGCAATCAACAGCAACGCCGGGCGCATGCGTTTGCCGCCGCCGCCCAGCAAATATCCTGTGATTTCAGACACCGGCTCAAACGCGGTCGCGCTCTGCCGCGCGAGTTCCTGCTCCACCAGCAGGAGGTCTTCGCGCACCAGTTCAAAAATCTCTTTTGCCGTCAGAAGAGCGATTTCTTTTCTCCTGGCTTCCGGTGTCATCTCAGTGGGACTCCGCGGCCGTGGGCACATGCGGCCGGGCAAGACCGAAGAAGCGCCGAAAATTCTCCGAGGTCCTGGCAGCCGCTTCTTCAGCGCTCAAGTTTCTCACACTGCCAAGCATCTTTGCTACTTCCGCCACATAGGCAGGTTCATTTCGCTTGCCGCGGTAGGGCACGGGCGCCAGGTACGGAGCGTCCGTTTCAATCAAAATGTTCTCCAGTGGCAAAGCTCTTGCAATGTCGCGCAAGTTCTGCGCTTTCGGAAAGGTCGAATTCCCTGCGAACGAAATCTGGAAGCCAATGTCCACGCCGCGCTTTGCGTCTTCAAGTGTGCTCGAAAAACAATGAAGAACTCCGCCCAGTCCTGTCGCCGCCCACTCTTCTTCCAGGATTTTCATGCAGTCCTGCCAAGCATCGCGGCAATGAATCACGAGCGGTTTTTTCGCCGACTTGGCAAGCTCCATTTGTTGCCGCAAAACTTTAGCCTGAGTGTCGTGCGGTGAATGATCGTAAAAGTAGTCCAGACCAATCTCGCCCCACGCAATCACTTTCGGATGTTTCGCGAGTCGTGCCAGTTCATCCAGATGCGTTTGAGTCACTTCTTTCGCTTCGTGCGGATGAATCCCAACCGTCGTATAAATCCAGTCGTGCTGCTCGGCAAACGGCAGCGCCGCATCCAGTTTTCCCGGCCCCGGCCCTGTGCCAATCGCTACAAGCGCCGTCACCCCGGCCGCCCGCGCGCGCTCCAGCACCCCTTCGCGGTCGTCCGCGAATTGCGGAAAATCAATGTGGCAATGTGAATCGATCAGTTCCATTGAATGAGGTCAGTGATTTAGCGCCAGAAGAGTCACGAACTTGCACTACCTACTTCAAGCGTGCGCCGATTTCGACGTCTTCGTCGGGAAATCCTGCGAGCACGGGACGCCCCTCGGGGCCGACTGAAGCCGCAACGATCATTCCGTTCGATTCCACGCCGCGCAATTTTCTTGGCGCAAGATTTACAACGACGGCGACTTTTCGGCCGATCAGTTTTTCCGGTTCGTAAAACTGCGCAATGCCGGCGCAAATCTGGCGAATCTCCGTGCCAATGTCCACGGTAAGTTTCAGCAACTTGTCCGCGCCGACGATGCGTTCGGCGGTTTTGATTTGTCCGACGCGCATCTCGACTTTGGTGAAATCTTCGATGCCGATTTTCTCCGGAGCCGGAGCAGCGACGCCTCCCGCCGTGGCCGCAGGCGCCGGAGCCGCCGCCGGTGCCGGTGGTTGTGTCGGATTCAGTTCTTCGTTTGCCATCGCTTCAATCCTCTCTATCGCTTCTTGTTTATCCACGCGCGGGAACAGCGCTTGCGCCTTGCCGAGCTGCGCGCCAGCGACAAGTTGCCCCCAACGCAATCCGTCCAATTCCACTGCGGAAACTTTGCCCGGCTGCCCGAGCAGCGTCCACACTTTCGCCGTGCTGTCCGGCAGAACCGGATGCGCGAGCACGGTTACGACGCGCAGCAATTCGGCCGTCGTCCAAAGAATTGTGGCCTTGCGCTGCATGTCGGCTTCCGAATCGCCCATCGCCCATGGCTGTTCCGACGTCAAATATTTATCGGCGCCAGCGATGGCCGCCCAGATCGCTTCGAGCGAACGGGCGAATTCAAATCTCTCGAAGCGCTCGAGCGCTTCGCCGACCGCTTCGCTTGCCACTTTCGCCAGAACATCGTCCTGCGGCAAGCGCGGTCCGGGTTTCGGGATTTTCCCGCCGAAATTCTTTTCGATCATCGCGAGGGTGCGGCTCGCAAGATTGCCAAGTCCATTTGCAAGATCGCTGTTGTAGCGCGTGACCAGCGCGTCGTAACTGAAATTGCCGTCCTGGCCGAAGACGACTTCGCGCATCAGGAAGTAACGCATCGCGTCCATTCCGAGCATGTTCGCAATCGGACGCGGCAAGACTACATTCCCTTTGGACTTGCTCATCTTGCTCGCGTCCATCAGGAACCAGCCATGCGCCCACACCTGCTTCGGCACGGGCAACATCGCCGCCATCAAAAACGCGGGCCAGTAGACAGTGTGGAAACGAATGATGTCTTTGCCGACGAGATGCAAATCGCAAGGCCAGAAGCCGCGCTTTTCGTAGTCCGGCCCGCCGACCGCGCTGAGGTAAGCGGTGAGCGCGTCAAACCAAACGTAAAAAACGTGCGGCTCTTCGCCGGGAACGGGAATGCCCCAGCGAACCGTAGTTCGCGTGATGCTCAAATCCTTCAAGCCGCCTTCGACGAAAGAAATGATTTCGTTCTTGCGCGTCTCTGGCTGAATGAAATTCGGGTTCTTATTGTAAAAATCGAGCAGTGGCTTTTGAAACGCCGACAATTTGAAATAGTAATTTTCTTCGGTGACGGTTTCCGTTGGACGTCCGCAATCGGGGCAGTTGTCGCCAGGCTTGGCATCAGTCACAAATGCGTTGTCGTAGATGCAGTATTGCCCGGTGTAATTTCCTTTGTAGACGTAGCCGTTTTCGCGGCAGAGTTTGAAGAGCCATTGAACCGTGCGCACATGGCGAATATCCGTGGTGCGAATAAACTCGTCGGCGGGAATTCCAAGTTCGTCCCAAAGCGCTTTCCACGCGACGGCCATCCTCGCCACGTATTCAGATTCGGGAACGCCGGCTTTTTGCGCGGCGCGTTCGACGTTGACGCCATGCTCATCGGTGCCAGTCGTCATTACAACTTCGTAGCCGCGCATGCGCTTGTAACGACGAATCGCGTCGGCAATCACCGTCGTATACGTATGGCCGATGTGCGGCAGACCGTTCGTGTAGTAGATCGGCGTGGTCAGATAGAATTTTGGCTTGTCACCGGGCATTGGGAAGTTCTCAGTTATAAGTTATCAGTTTTAAGTAAAAACGTGGAATGCAAAGGAACGTCCACGCGTTTCGGTGCAAAATGCAGGAGCGGCCGGCTTCAGAAAGCCGGCCCTGCAACGGCAAAACCCTACATTTTCTCAAAATTGCGTTTTGCTTCGTCCATTACCTGGTGCAGGGGAACGTGCTTTTCTTCCGCCAGCTTTTTGCAATCTTCAAACTCAGGGGCGGCGTGGCGAATGTGGCCGTTGACGCGCGAGATTTTTACGCGGACGTCGCCGAATTGCGTATGCACGTTCACGGATTCGCGAGGAAGCGTGCGGCGCTCGGCACGATACGTTCGTGCGCCGAACGTGGTCGTCTCTGCAAAAACCAAATCCATTAAAGAGGCCGTGTCGTGCGGACGGCACAGAAGCGTGAGCAAGGTCCCGGGACGGTTCTTCTTCATCTGCACAGGAGTTGTGTAGACATCGAGTGCGCCGGCGGCGAGTGCCTTTTCCTGAAAATAGCCGTAAATTTGCGGATTCATGTCGTCGAGATTGACTTCGATCACGGAAATCTCTTCGTCGAATCCCGCGACCGTTTTGTCCGCGGCTTCGCCAATCATGATGCGCACGACGTTGGGTTGACCTTCGAGGTCGGTGGTACCGGCGCCGTACCCGATGGCGAAAACGCTCATGGACGGCTGCGGGCCGAACGAAGTGCAAAGCGTTGCGACGATAGCCGCGCCTGTGGGCGTGACGAGTTCTTTCTGGACGCCATTCGAGTACGTCGGTTTGCCTTGCAGCAATTTCGCCGTCGCGGGAGCGGGCACGGGCAAAAGACCGTGCGCCATTTTTGCCGTGCCGCCGCCGACATTCAGGGGCGAGCAGGCGAATTGGTCGATGCCGAGGGCTTCAAAGCCGATGCAGGCTCCGACGATGTCCACGATGGCGTCGACTGCGCCAACTTCGTGGAAATGGATTTGTTCAATCGGCACATCGTGAACGGCGGCTTCAGCTTCGCCCAGCTTGCGAAAAATCGCAGCGGCTTGTTCGCGGACTCTTGGCGAAAGTTTCGACTTCTGCAGAATTTCCAGAATTGCGAACAGCGAACGATGCTTGCTCTGGTCGTCGGTCTTCACCTTCGCGTAGGTGGACGACATGCCGTTCTTCCAGACTCTTTCGGACGAAATCTCCCATCCGGAAACGTCGAGGCCGCGAAGTTGGTCGCGGAGATGATCGAGCGAGACTCCAGCATCGACCAAAGCGCCCAGGGTCATGTCGCCGCTGATCCCGCTAAAACAATCAAAATAAGCGAGTTTCATGAAATCTTACCGATGAATGGATACTATCGGCGCACCAGAAGAGTGTCAAACCGGTCTGGGAACGATTGAAGACATCGGAAATTGGTGGTGGGTGAGGGTGCTGCCCCCTCCCGGCACGCTGATCTGGCGTTTACCGGGGTTTATAAGACCCCGCTGCACGGCTGGTGCTACCCACCGTTTTGCAGAGTCGTATTATGGGCTCGAATTCCATTGGAGATTCGATGTTATCGGCGGAATGCAAGTGTGTCAACGAGTGGTCACGACGGTCACCGGGTTCATGTTCGGCGCGATCTGGCCAGGATTCCTCGCTCCAGCTCGGAATGACAGCGCGCTGGAGTTTGGAATCAGGTCACGAGGCGGCTGTGAAGACATAGTTGTTTAGAAATTCGTTGCGGAATTTACCTTCGGGATCGAATTTTCTGGCAAGGGCGAGAAATTCGGGAAGTTTTTCGTAGCGCGATTGCAATTGCGCCGGCGGCATGGTGAAGAGCTTGCCCCAATGGGGGCGCGGATTGAACGGCGCCAATTCCCTTTCGATAATGGGCAGAAGTTTGCTGACTTCGGGCCATTCGGGTTTCCAGGTGAAGTGGATGGCGACAGAATCTTGCTTGTAGGCGGGACTCATCCAGAGGTCGTCGGCGGCGATGGTGCGGATTTCGGTGATCATCAGGTGTGGGCCGATTTGTTCATGCAATTTTTCGACGGCGAGGATGGCGTCACGCGCGTTTTTGTGGGAAACGAAATATTCGGACTGCAATTCTTTTCCGGCGCTGGGACTGAAACCCATTTTGAAGTGAGGCAAACGGTCATACCACGGGCCGGGAACACCCATTTGTTCAGTGCAATTTTCCGCGGAGAGCGCAGCAATAGGATGGAGATTTTTTGTGGCGCGCGTGGCGCCGAAGAAATCTTTCGGCTGTTTGACGGGCGCCTTAGCCGCGTCGATGCGATGCTTGAGCCAGACTTCATTTATGCGTTGATTTTGCCAGTCGGTGAAAAGACTGACGCTGTAGGCAGCGGAGAGAATTTCGTCGAAATGTTGCTCGAGCGAGCTGAACGGAAGATTTTCGAAGACGGTCTGAGCGATCTGATACGTTGGCTGAATGTCGAGCGTAACGTTTGTGATGACGCCGAGAGCGCCGAGGCCGACAACGGCGCCGGGAAAGATATCGGGATTTGCCTTGCGGGACAGTGTTACGACGTCGCCGGCGGCGTTGACGATTTCGAGCGCGGCGACTGCGGTCGAGAGATTCCCGTTATTTACGCCAGAGCCGTGCGTGCCGGTGGTGATGGCGCCAGCGACAGAAATATGCGGAAGGGAGGCGAGATTGTTGAGCGCGAATCCACTCTTTTCGAGCATCGGAGCAATCGTTCCGTAGCGGACGCCGGGACCGACTGAAATCGCGTGCGCGGCGCGATCGATGACGGGAGGCGGCGCCGCAAAGTCAGTGGTCAGAAGTTGTTTCGTGCTGTCGGCAATGCGGTTGAAGCAATGACGGGTGCCAAGTGTTTTGAATGTGGAATGTTTGCGGACGAAATCCTGCACGGTGGCGACAGAGTTCGCGGTCGCTACGTTATCGGTGCTGTATTCGATGTTGCCGGCCCAGTTGACGAGTTTTTCGGGTGAAGCGAAGGAATCTATTTCAAGGGGCATGGCAGCGGCCGCCGTACAGAGCTTTATGAACGTGCGCTTTTTCATGGAGGCAAATTACCTTGGACCCGGGAGCAGTGTACAGCACGAAATGCAGAAATTTTTGGCGAGTGGGACTCGCTGACATCGAAGATGTCGCCCTAAAGGGACGGCTCTATAAAGTGCGAAGATTATTCGGCGTCGCGGTTGGTTACGGTGACGCGGAAGATAGGTTTGGATTTTTCGGCGGGATCGATATCGAACGTTTGGGAAGTTTTGGCGGGATCGTAGTCGCGCCAGAGCCAGATCATTTCGGCGGGGAATTCGGCGGCGCCGTGGGCGGAATTGTGCGTTCCCTTCCCGAAGCTGAAGTGAAAATCGTAATCCTTGGCGTGGAGAGCGTCGGCCATGCGGAGATTGTTGAGCGGCCAATCGCCGTAACGAAGGTCTAAATCGTTGGAACCGTCCTGGAGCCAAACGCGAATGTTGCGACGCGGCTCGCGGAGAATTTTCTCGGGATAATCCTGGCCGCCGTCGGGGTTGGACGGATCTTCTTTCCATTGGATGGACGAAAAGCTACCGATCCAAGAGATGACGCGCGCGAATTGATCGGGCATTTGCCACGCAGCGTTGAAGGCGGCGATTCCGCCAGAGGAAAGTCCGGTGATAGCTCGGCTGTAACCGTCTTTGCGGAGATTATATTTTGCGGCGACATCGGCGAGGATTTCGTCGCGCAGGAAACGCGGATAACGGTCGCTGACGGTGTCGTATAACGTGCTGCGCATGGAATCTTTCAGCGTGCGGTTCCATTTTTCGCCGTAGGCTTTGACGAAACTGTACGTGGGCGTGCCGGGTGAATCTGCGATGTCGCCGGGGTCGATGAAGATGCAGATCATGACGGGGATTCTGCCCTGCGCGATAAGATTGTCGATTGCATTGAGGGCGGGATTGTTACCGTTCCGATTGGTGTAGCCGCCGCCGTCTTGCAAAATCATCACGGCCGCTGGAGTGTCCGCTTTGTATTGGGCGGGGACGTAAATCCAATATTCGCTTTTCATGCCGTCGTAGATTTTGCTGACGTGGGTGATTTTTTCGGAAAGCGTACCGGACGGAACGCCGGGATGTTGGTACGAAAACGGCGTGAAGGCGGGAACGTCGAGTTTACCGCCAAATTTTGCGCCGGCCACGGTGTAGTAGAAAGAGTGGAGCCTGCCCATTTGATCGATGACCGCGGCGGCGTACCAGAGGTCGGTGCCAGACAGCCGATTCATGGGCGGGCCGGGCAAATCGTCGGTCGTGAGCAGAGGAAGGGACGCCGCACGGGTGGCGAAGAAAAAATCGGAGCCGTAGCCGATCCAGGCCGTTCCCTCTTGCAGGTCTTTGGCGTCGAAAGTGGCAGTGATGGCGTCGCGGAGGGATGGGCCGGGAGATTTGGCGAGTTCGATGAGTTGCAGAGCGGTAGATTTTTGCGCGGCGGCTGACTTTGCTGCGACGCACGGCAGGAGCAGCAGAGTTAGAACGAGTGCGATGCTTTTTGACATAGTGACTGGCCCCGACGAGTCAGGACGGAAAACCCTTTTGGCTAGCAAAGAAAGAGGCTCCTTTGTTTTGACCGGTCTCGCAGATGGCCTTTATACTCGCTGTTCTGCTTAGCGAGGCAAGAAGCACTGTGTATATCACACTGATCAAACGATTGCGCGAGGCGCTGGCTGCACATATTCGGGCGAAGTATGGCGAAGCCCTGGGCGGCAGTGTGCCGAATATTGCGCTGGAGCGGCCGCCGAAGATAGAGATGGGTGAGGCGGCCTCGCCGGTGGCGTTTGAGTTGGCGAAGCGGTTGAAGAAGGCGCCGCGAATGATTGCGCAGGAGATTGCGACGAGCCTGGGAGCGGTTCCGGGGATTGCGCGGATCGAAGTGGCTGGTGCGGGATACTTGAATGCGTATTTTGATCGAGCGGAGTTTTGGGCAAAGACAACCGGAGGAGATAGCCACAGAGTCACCGAGGGCATAGACAGAAGAGAAAAGATCATCGTTGAGCACACGAGCATCAATCCAAACAAGGCGGCACACATTGGGCACGTGCGGAACGCAGTGCTGGGAGATACGTTTGCGAGGATTTTGAAATTTTCTGGAAATCGCGTGCAGGTGCAGAACTATATCGACAATACAGGTGTGCAGGTGGCGGACGTCGTGATCGGATTCTTGCAAATGGAGAAGCGTACGCCGGTAAGCGTGATGAATATGGCGCGTGAGCCAAAGTTCGATTATTACTGCTGGGATTTGTATGCGAAGGCGACGCATTTTTTTGAAGAAGACAAAGCGCGTGCGGCGAAATTGCGCGGCGATACGCTGAAGGCGATCGAAGAGGGACGCGGCGAAGACGCGGAAGTGGCGCAAGTGGTTGGCGATGCGATTGTAGGTTGCCACTTGCGGACGATGGCGCGGCTGGGGATTCACTATGAATTGTTGGCGCGGGAGAGCGAGATTTTGCATCTGCATTTTTGGGATACGGCGTTTGAGATGTTGAAAAAGTCCGGAGCGATTCAGTTTGTGACGGCGGGAAAGATGGCTGGATGCTGGGTGATGCCGTCGAAGGCGGACGCCGGTGTGGAAAAGCCGGAAGAAGAGAGCGAGCACGAGCAGGACAAGATCATCGTGCGTTCGAACGGAACGGTGACGTACGTCGGCAAAGACATTGCGTACCAGTTGTGGAAATTCGGTTTGCTTGGGAAGGATTTCAAGTACGCGAAGTGGAAGAACGCTCCGGAAGGCGATGAAGTCTGGTACACGACGGCGGGCAATGGCGACGCGGGCGCGCCGCACTTTGGCGAAGCAGCACAAGCCGTTTACAACGTGATTGATACGCGGCAATCGTATTTGCAGGACGTGGTGGCGGCGGGGCTGGCAGCGCTGAGGCACAAAGAGCAGGCGGAGAAGTCGACCCACCTTTCCTATGAGATTGTGGCGCTGACGCCGCGGTGCGCTGCGGAAATGGGTTACGAGCTGACGCCGGAGGAAGCGAAGAAGCCATACGTAGAAGTGAGTGGTCGCAAGGGATTCGGAGTTAAGGCAGACGATCTGATGGACAAGCTGGAAGCGGCGACGCTCAGCGAGGTGCAGCAGCGGCACGGCGAAATGAGCGAAGCGGAACAATTGCAAACGGCGCACGCAATTGCGGTGGGAGCGTTGCGGTTTTTCCTGTTGAAATTTACGAGAAATTCGCTGATCGCCTTTGATTTCAAGGATGCGTTGAGTTTTGAGGGAGAGACGGGGCCGTATTCCCAGTACGCAGTGGTGCGAATTCGCGGGATTCGCAGGAAGGGGGCAGAAGCTGGCGGCGAAAATGTTGCGTTAGCACCGGAGACGGTCGCGGGAATTTTGAAAGGCGCGGATGGAAATGATTTGTGGGAAATGATTTTACACGCAGGCGCACTGGACTACGCGGTGGACGCGGCGATAGGCGCGCAAGAGCCGGCATTTGTGGCGAAGTATGCTTTTCAGCTGGCGCAGGCGTTTAACAACTTCTATCACAAGCACCATATCTTGTCGGAACAGGACGCGCAGAAACGGGCGTTTTTCCTGGCGTTGTGCGGGTTGGTGGAGGCGCAACTGGTAAAGGCGTTGGATTTGCTGGGGATTGAAACGCCGGAGAAGATGTAAAGCCACGAAGAAACGGCACTATTCAAGCGGCGGAACCTACAGCACCCTATGATTTTTCAATCCGGCGTTTCACTAAATAGAATCGGCAAGAATTAGCGGAGCTCCGCCAATTTTTTTCTGGCTTCGGAGACAAGTTGTGGAGGCAATCCTGCGTAGCCTTCTTGTTCCGCAATGGCCTGACCTTCCGAATAAACCCAACTGAAGAGATTCACAATAGCCGAACTGCGAGCAGGGTCAGAGGATTTAGCCGGAAAATAGGCCCAAGTGAAGCTGGTGAGGGGATAGGAATCGGCACCACGCGCGTTGACCAGCGAAGCAGTAAGGCGATGCCATTCGGGCGCTTCGACACTTTCGCAGGCCGCGACGAGCGTTCGAGAAGACGCTTTGACAAACTTGCCCGCGGGATTCAAGACCAATGCTTGCTGAATTCCGTTCTTCGCTGCGTATTGATATTCGACGAAGCCGATGGTGCCAACTTCGCTTTTCACTTTCGCAACCATATCTGCGCTGCGTTCAGCAGGCTCTCCAACGGGCCATTTGGGCGAAAGGCTCGTACCAATCTGAGAGCGAAATCTGGCGTTAGATTTTGAGAGAAAATCGGTAAAGACATAGTTCGATCCCTTGCCCGCGGGACGCTGTACCACCTTGATCGGGAGATCGGGCAGATCGGCACCAGGATTGAGTTTGGAAATTTGTGGCGCTTTCCAGTTCTTGATGGAACCGAGGTAGATTTCGGCGAGTACTTCACCGGAAAGACGCAGTTCCTGCTGGAGGTGTGGAACGTTATAGATTGGGACGATGCCGATGATGGCTACTGGTAGTTCCACGAGGTGATCTTGGACGCGCTCTTTTTCCGAGAGCGGCAATTCACCGGCGGAGAAGTCGCCGGTGCCACGAGAAACTTGCTTGATGCCTTCTTCGGCTCCGAGCGGCACGTAACGGATTTGAACGCCCGTGTGTTGTCTGCCATATTCCTGGGACCAAGCGGTATAAAGAGGCGCAGGAACTGTGGAACCCACTCCGACGACAACTAACGTCTGTTGGGCCAGCGTGGAAGAGGCGAACAGGGAAAGCCGCAAAAGCAAGCCCAACGCGAAAGTGGTTAGAGTAAGCGAACTGCGGCTCGCGCATTCTAACCAAGTGCCGGTCAGCGACGTCCTGCGATTCATCGTCTATATCTCCATGATTTTTATTGATTTCACTGCTTTTCTAGTTTGGCCAAGTACGCTTGCTAAACTTCAAATTCAGTCACGTAGAAGCGGCCATGAGACCCCCGCCCGTCGCGACCACCGGGTGGCGTCGGAAGTTTGGGCGAACAGATTTGCTAAAAAGTCTGGACCAGGTGGACGAGTGTGCGAACGGCGACGCCGGTGGGACCTTTGGCGAGCCACGGCTTGGCATCGTCGTTCCAGGCGGTGCCGGCAATGTCGAGGTGAATCCATGGCGTATCGCCCGCGAATTCGCGGATGAACCATGCGCCGGTGATGGAACCGCCGCCTTTGCCGCTGCCGATATTTTGGATGTCCGCGAAACTTCCCTTGATGAATTCGCGGTATTCGTCGTCCATGGGAAGCTGCCACATTTTTTCGCCGGTAGCTTTGGCAGAGGCGAGAAGCTTGTCGGTCCAGGCTTGATCGGAGCCGAAAACGCCGACGTTGACGTTGGCGAGGGCGACGACGATGGCGCCGGTGAGCGTGGCTGCGTCAACGAGATGCGTTGCGCCGAGCTGCTTCGCGTAATGGACGGCGTCGGCGAGGATGAGGCGACCTTCGGCGTCTGTGTTGAGGACTTCAATCGTTTTGCCGGACATGGCAGTCTGAATGTCACCAGGCTTTTGCGCTTTGCCGCCCACCATGTTTTCCGTAGCGGGAACGACGCCGATGACTTTCACGTTGGGCTTGAGCGCGGCAAGAGCGCGCATGACGCCGAGCATCGTGGCGCCGCCGGCCATGTCGTATTTCATTTTTTCCATACCGTCGGCGGGCTTGATGGAGACGCCGCCGGTGTCGAACGTGACGGCTTTGCCGACGAGGCCGATGACCGGAGCCCCGGGTTTCGGATTAGCCGGCGTGTAGGTCACCACGATGAAGCGTGGCGGCTCGGCGCTGCCCTGGGCAACGCTGAGGAGCGCACCCATTTTCAAGTCGGCAATTTTCTTTTCATCGAAAATCTCAACGGCGAGGCCGGCTTCTTTGGCCATAACTTCGGCTTTTTCGGCAAGGACGCGTGGCGTGAGCTTGTTCGAAGGTTCGTTGACGAGGTCGCGTGTGAAATTCTGCGATTCGGCGATGACGCGGCCACGAGTTATCCCTTTTTGTACCGCGGCTGTTTCGGCTTCCGGAAATCCAACGAGGGAAACGGACTCGATTTTCTTTTTGTCTTTCTTGTCGGTCTTGTATTTGTCTGTTTCGAAATCGCCGGCGAGCAATCCTTCCACGATCGCCTGAGAACCATCTTCGGCCGGGAGCGTGCCACCGGCGAGAAACGCGAAATTCCTTACCGACTTCGCCTTAAGGGAGCGCAATGCAGCGCCGGCAACTTTCCGCAGCGTCGCGACGTTAAATTGATCCTTCTTCCCCGCTCCGACGAGTAACAAACGCGCCGCTTTCAATCCTGCGGGCGCGTGGATCAAGGTGAACTCGAGCGTCTTGCCAGTAAGCTCGCCGCCTGTCGCAAGCTTTTTCAGCAAGCCACCGGTCAACTGATCGAGTTCCGCGACGCGGCCTTGAATGGGGTCATCGCCTTCAAAGACGGGCGTGACGAGCGCGTCGGTGTCGAGCGAAGCGTAGGGCTTGGTTTCCAACGTGATTTGCATGATGAAGTTATCGCCTCCGGTTGCGATACATGGCCTGATCGGCTTCCCTGCGGGCTTCCTTGGTGCGCTCGTCCTGGCGGCGGTCCCACTGCTTTTTGCCTTGCGCCAGGGCAATTTCGCACTTCGCGATGCCATCGCGGAAGTAAATTTTTATGGGGATGACGGTCAGCCCTTTGGACTGCGTTTTAGCGGCGAGCTTATAGAGCTCATTTTTATGCAGGAGTAACTTGCGACTACCCAACGGTTCATGGTTCCAAGGGCCACCTGGCATATATTGGGCAATGTGGGCGTTGACGAGCCAGGCGCCATTGGGTTTGAAGTCTACGTAGGCGTCGCGGATGTTCGCCTTTCCTTCGCGTAAGGCCTTTACCTCGGTGCCATGCAGGATAAGACCTGCTTCCAAACGCTCCAAAAGATGATAGTTATAGCCTGCCGCGCGATTCTGCGCGACAATTTGTTCCTTGGGTTTCTCGGATTTTTTTGTCGGCTTGGCCACAGCCCTCCACTATAGCGACCAGATGTTGCCGGATGCAAGACAGCCAACCCTGTATTGTTGTTGGGGCTCTAAGCCAATGCTAGACTCGAAGAAGTCCTGTGTTGAGGCAACGGAGAAGAAATGCGCCGCTGGGGAAATGTAGTCCTGTGTGTGGGAATCGGCCTGGTCGCTGCCGGATGTCCAAAAGGCGGCACCGATTATAATCAGGCGCGCAAGGCAGAAACTCTTCAAGACCTCGATACCGCCCTTCAGTACTACCAAAAAGCTTACAACTCCGACCCGAAGAATGCGGCTTACCGCATCAAGTTGAACCAGATCCGCTTTGAAGCGAGCCAGTTTCACGTCAAACAAGGGCTAAAGCTGAAGGAAAAAGGTGATTTGCAGGCGGCGGTTGCGGAGTTTCAGCGCGCAACGACGATTGACCCGACAAACGAAGCCGCCGCGCAAGAAATACGGAAGACGTTGAGCATGATAGCCGAGCAAAACAGGCAGACAGACGCTCAGGCCAGCCCCGAAGAGAATGAATCCGCGTATGCCTCGGCGCCACCGGAATTGAAGCCGCTATCGAACGCGCCGATTAATTTGCGGGCGTCGGATGATGCAAAGGTGATTTTTAACACGATTGGCAAGCTGGCGGGCATTGGCGTGATTTTCGATTCGGACTTTGCGCCGCGGCGGATTGCGGTGGATTTCAACAACGTGACGCTGGACCAGGCGCTGGCGCTGGCATGCATCCAGAGCAAAGCGTTTTGGAAACCGGTCACCGAGAATACGATTTTTATTATTCAGGACACGGCGCAGAAGCACCGCGATTATGACGAAACCATCGTGCGGACGTTTTACCTCTCGAATATTACGCAGCCGCAGGATTTGACGGACATCGCGAACGGTTTGCGCCAAGTGGCGGAAATCAAGAAGATTCAGCAGTTGAACTCGCAGAACGCGATTATCGTCCGCGATACGCCGGACAAGATTGCGATTGCGGAAAAGTTGATCAACGACATTGATAAAGCGCGGCCGGAAGTAGTGATTCAGGTGGAAGTGCTGTCGGCTAGCACGGAACGGCTGCGGGATTTGGGCGTCAACCCCGGACAGTCAGCGTCGTTGGCGTTCAATCCGCCGACGACGACCACAAACAACAACAGCACAACCACGCCGAACACTTCGCTTCCCTTAAAGGGCTTTCATTTTTCGACTGCCGACTACAGCGTGACGCTGCCGGGCGCCACGGCGAATTTCATTTTGACGGACACAGCGACAAAAATTATCCAGAATCCGGAGATTCGGTCAGTGGACGGACAACCGGCGAAGCTGCGTATCGGCAGCCGCGTGCCCATTGCGACGGGCAGTTTCCAGGCGGGCGTCGGTGTGGGCACGACGGCGGTGAATCCGCTGGTGAACACGCAGTTTACGTACTTGGACGTTGGCGTGAACATCGACATTACCCCGCACGTGCACCCGAATCATGAAGTGAGTATGAAGGTGGCGATCGAGGTGTCGCAGGTGACCGGCCAGCAAGCGATTGGCGGAATCCAGCAGCCGATTATCGGACAGCAGAAATTCGATCAGGACATTCGATTGCGCGAAGGCGAAGTGAGCATTCTTGGCGGGTTGTTCCAGCAAATCGATTCGGCTACGTTGAACGGCATTCCAGGGCTGAGCCAGATTCCGTTGATGCAGTACCTGACGTCCGACAAGAAAAAGGACCATCAGGAAAATGACGTTCTGGTTGTGCTGATTCCGCGCATTGTGCGGCTGCCGGATTGGACCAAGGCGAACTTGCGGTCGATTTATGCGGGTTCGGAACAGAACGTACAGGTGAAGAAGCAAAGCGAGATTCGGACGCCGAGCGCACCGGCTCCTGCGCCAACGCAGCCGGCGCAAACTCCGAACAACGGAGGGGCCGTGGTGAATCCGACGGCGGTTCCCGCAACAGGGCAGACAGGCGCAGCGCCGAACGCGGCGTCACCCAATATTGCGGCGCCGGCTGACGCCACGGCGGCCCGAGTACGGTTCGAGCCGGGCACGCTTAATCTGAAGCCAGGACAGACAGCGGTGCTGGGAGTTGCAGTCGACAACGTAACGGACCTGTTTGCGATTCCGATGATGCTGCAGTTCGACCCGAACGTGATTAGCATTGAAGAAGTACAGCACGGCGCGTTCCTCTCCGGCGGCAATCAGGAGATTGCGATTGTGCAGCGCGTAGATACTGAGCACGGACAAGCGATTATTTCCGCGACACGGCAGCCGAATACGCAAGGCGTGAACGGAAGCGGAACGCTGCTGGGCCTGGTGATAAAAGGCAAGACGGCGGGCACCGCGAAGATCTCCATCGTGCAGGTGAATGCACGGGACTCGCAGCAGAAGGTCATCCCGCTGGTGACCGGCGAGGCAACAGTTCAGGTACAACCGTAGTCCAGTTTTACGGAGAGTCTGGATGAAGGACTCGGGCATGAAGACACACAAAACAATCAGAGCGCAAAAGCGGCGGGCGCAGTCTGGAATGACGCTGATCGAGTTGATTATCGCGTGTTCCATCTTGCTGATTCTGGCAGGAGCGGCTTTGCCGATTGCACGGCGGAATATCCGATATCAACAAGAGGCTGAGCTGAGAAGGTGTTTGCGGGAAATGAAAGACGCGATTGACCGGTACAAAGATGCGGCGGATAAGAATTTGATTCGAGTGGAAGTGGGCAGCGAAGGCTATCCACCGGATTTGGAGACGCTGGTCACCGGCGTAAATGTGGGCGCGGGGTCGGACAAGAAGGTTCGTTTCCTGCGCGCGATACCGACCGACCCGATGACGAATCAGAAGGATTGGGGCAAGCGATGCGTTTCGGACGATCCGGATTCGACGAGCTGGTGCGGGAAGAATGTTTTCGATGTTTATTCCAACTCGCACGAAACCGGTACCGATGGGCGGCCCTATGCCGCATGGTGATTTGAGATGACAACAAAAAGGCGCAATGAGAAAGGATTTACGCTGATCGAATTGATGATCGTAATTACGATCATTTTTATTCTGATTGGCATGGCAATTGGACGGTACGACCTTGCCGTTCAGCGTGCAAGAGAAGCCGCCTTGCACACGGACTTGCAGACGATGCGGGGCGCGATTGACAACTATACGATGGACAAGATGAGCGCGCCGCAGTCGCTGGAAGACATGAAGAGCGCTGGTTACATGCGTGAAATTCCGACGGATCCGATTACACAACAGAAAGATTGGGTGCTGGACTTTGAAGACGTGGCGCTAAGCCCGACACAAAGCGGGACGGGGATCACGAACGTGCACTCCGCTTCGACGGAGGTCTCCAAATTCGAACACACGCCGTACAACACTTGGTAAGGAAACCGTTTCGCGCAAGTCTTTCCCGACGGCCACAAGCGCGCTGCAGAATTTAATCCCCGTGAGAATTGACTGCTGGATCGCTCACCACGGCAAGTTGGCTCGCGCGCCTAGAGTGTAGCAGCCTCCAGTTTCCACCCGGGTCCGCGCAGGACGCGCCCTGACGTGACACCTGTCAACTTGCCATCTTCAAATTCCAGCTGTCCATTTACGAAAACGTATTTGACGCCCTTTGAGACCTGCGAAGGCTGGGTGTACGTCGCTACGTCTTGAATGGTCTTTGGGTCAAAGATTGTGATGTCCGCGAAGTACCCCTCCTTCAACAAACCGCGATTTACGAGGCGCTCGCGTTGGGCGGGAAGCGATGTCATCTTGCGGATGCCCTGTTCGAGCGGCAGGAGTTTTTGGTCACGGACATAGCGTGCCAGAAAACGCGGCATGGCGCCAAACGCGCGCGGGTGAGTGTGCTCTTCATAGAGCGGGCCATCGAGCGACTGTTCGCTAGCATCAAGACAAAGGCTGGTCCATGGTTGTTTCAAACCATAGACAAGGTCGTTTTCGTTTGCCATGAAGTAGAGTGCGCCCGTTTGCCCTTTGTCCGCGATGATGAAATCAAACAAGGCGTCCATCTCTGATTTTTTCTGGGCAAGAGCGATCTGCGCAATCGTCTTGCCGTCAAATTTCTTCGATTCTGGATTTTCGACTCCGGAAACCATGACGCCAGCGCCACCACCGCTATCAAAGAAGATATTCTCCCATCCGGGATGATCGGCCGCCATCTCTGCCTTGATTTTGGCGCGCGTCGCAGGGTCGTGTAGCCGCTCCAGAAGTTTCGCCATCCCTCCGTCTGCCACCCACGGCGGAAGACTGGAAGCGAGCGCCGTGCCGCCGGCGATGTAGGGATACATGTTGGCGGTCACATCCTGCCCCGAATCGCGTGCAGCCTGAATTTGGGCAACAATCTTCGCCATGTTGCCCCAGCGCGTTTTGCCGGAAACTTTCAGGTGGAAAATTTCGACGGGGACATTTGCCTCGCGACCTATGCGCAGTGCTTCGTTGATGGCCTGCGGCTCGGTCTGCCCTTCGCTTCGCATATGCGTTCCGTAGATCCCGCCATATTTCGAAGCGATCTTTGCCAACTCGATCAGTTCTTCGGTCTTGGCGTAATGCCCCGGCGGATAGATGAGCGCGGTGGAAACGCCGAGAGCGCCGTCGCGCATCGCTTGATCCACCAGCCCTTTCATTTTTTCCAACTCGGCAGGCGTCGGAGCGCGGTCCACGTCTCCGAGAACCGCCTCTCGAACCTGGCCAAGCCCGACATAAGTTCCAATGTTCAGCGGTGTGCCTGATTTTTCCAGGCGCTTGAAATAGCCGTCCAGCGTTGTCCAATCGACCTTCAGGTTGTAGTGATCAAGCGCGGGCTGTAGCGCCGCAAGAGTAAGCTCTGTTTGTGGCGCAATCGAGCCGCCCTCGCCGGTGATTTCTGTGGTGATTCCCTGGGCCAACTTGCTCAGGGATCGATTGTCAATCAAAAGCGATGCCTCCGACTGCCCGAGCATGTCAATGAAACCCGGCGAAACGACCAGTCCTTTTGCGTCAATCACCCGCTTGGCGTGCGCATCCTCAAGCTTGCCGATGGCCGCGATGCGATCGCCGCGAATGGCGATGTCACCAGACACCCAAGGATTTCCCGAACCATCGATGATGGAACCATTTCTGATGATCACATCGTAGTCAGGACGCGCAGATTGAGTCTGCCGCACTGCCGGCATTGCGTCGTACGCCGCTGCCACAATTTCTCCGAGAGCCTCGCCCGCGATTTTCTGAACAGCGTCTGGTTCGTCGGGGGCAACAGAAACCATGTTTACGTACAAAGCCAGAACGAGATGTTTGCCGTTCGCAGTCTCCATGTAACCCGCCAGGCCTTTGCCTGTAACCATTAATTTCTTGTTTAGCTCATCGTACGCCACGTATGTTCCTGTTTTTGCGTGAACATGTCCGGCGGCCGGAGAATTCACCTGGATCTTTACGAGCGTGCCGTCTTTTCCAAGAACCGGTAGAGCTTGATAAAAATCCTGGTAGTCTTTTTGTTTCGACATGTAAAGAAGGTAGTGGACCATGAAGTCCGGAGAGAAATACGCGTTGCCTCCGGCACCATCGCTCTGTGCCGCGCCGCCCAAGTCAAGTCCGGCCTTGGTAAGGAATTCGTGTTCCAAGTCGAAGCCTGCCTGATCAATCTGCTGATCCTTATGTGCGAGCAAAGCTCCGAGAAGGTAAGGCAGAGAGCTGGCATGCAGATTCTGGCTGACCTTCAACGTAACCTTCACTTCCTCTTTGAGAGGCGGCGAGACATGCTCAGCGACCATGTTTTCCTGCGTGTATTTTGCTGCGAGCGCTTTGAAATCGATCTGTTCCGTAGGTGAAGGCAAAGCGCCGCTGACACCCTGAGCCTTCAGCGCTTCCAGCAAAACGGTCATTGCGAAGCGACTGGGCTCGGGCACGGGATACGATGACATGGTCGACTTCCCACCAAGGGGCAGACTGCCGCTGAGAACGACACTTCGCGTTCCGTCCGAATTCAGCTTCTCGTTTTCGTATTTGATCGATGGCTTGGAATCGGCTTTGCCAGTCGTCGCTTGATTGATGATCGTCACGTAGGCCGTTTGCGGCGCGATTCTTACTTGCGCTGCCGCACTTTCCGTTGCCCCCGGACTGATCACGACGTCTGTGACATTGTCGTTGACCACGATCGGCGAAATGACCACGCCTGTGCCCAATTCCCTTTCCCCTTCGGGAAAGAGCGTGGCATCAACCAGCACTCGGCCATTGAGCTTCTTGATTCCCTTCGCGGCAACCTGGTGGGCAAGTTCGCGAATTACTTGCAGCGGATCGCCGGGCAGACCCTTGCTGTCTGGTCCACCATACGAATGATCTTCGTCTTCGAATGCGAGGGTGCCGTTAGCCTGGATGCGATTGGAGAGATTCAAGTCCCCGCTCGCGACTAGCACCAGGTCGCCCTGAAGCGTGCCGTCTTTCGAGACGGGACCTGTACGATAAATTTTGGTATGAAAGCGATAGTCGCCGCCCAGAAGCTCCAACGCCGTGCCGGCAGAAAGCAATTTGGTCGTCGAACCCGGAACAAACAGTTGCGGAGAATTCAGCTCGTAGACCACATCTCCGCTATCGGCCGCAATGAACTTGATGCCGAACCTCGAGTGCGCAAATTCTGGGCGCTCCATAATTTTCTTGATACGCGATTCCAACGTCGCGGTATCTTGAGCGCGTAGTTCGCCGCCACATGCACTCAAAACGGTTGCGATGGCCAGTGTGACCAATCGGATTGCGTTCATTTTTTTCATGTGGTGCCCCCGCGTAAATTATTCCTGTCGTTTAACAGATTCAGCATTTCTTAAATGACTCCCGGAAGATTTAGATCGCTACCTGTGCGCTCGACCAAACACCGCGGCGCACAGTAATCTTCTCGATGAAATCGCGTTTGACGGCGTATCCAAGTCCCGGAGTTTTCGGAACCAGAATCGTACCCCGCGGTGTGACCTCGACTGCGGGTTCGATGATGTCCTCGCTCCAATAGCGCTGGCTCGCGGAAACGTCGCCCGGAAGCGAAAATCCCGGAAGCGTGGACATTGCAATATTGTGAGCGCGGCCGATGCCGGACTCCAACATTCCCCCGCACCAGACCGGGACGCCGTGAGCACGGCACGTGTCCTGCATCAATCGAGCCTCGGTGTGGCCGCTGACTCGACCCAATTTAATGTTGATGATCCGGCAGGCCTTCAATTCAATGGCCGTCAACGCATGCCGTGTGTTGTGAATGCATTCATCCAGACAAATTGCCGTCTTGATCTGGCTCTGCAGCTTGGAGTGTGCGTAGATGTCGTCCCAGCTCAGCGGCTGTTCCATCATCAACAAATCGAATTCATCGAGACTTCGCAGATGAGAAGCGTCTTCCAGGCTGTAAGCAGAGTTCGCATCAACGGAAAGCCGTATCCGTGGAAATTCTTTTCGCACCGCGGCCACGAATTTGTAGTCCTTGCCCGGCTTGATTTTCAGCTTAATTCGCTGGTAGCCGCTTGCCAGTTCTTCTTCCACCCTCTTCACGAGCGACTCTGGAGTTTCGCGTATCCCAAGCGAAACGCCACAGACAATTTCTTCGATCGTGCCGTCCAAGAGTTTGTAGAGAGGTACGCCTCCGAGTTGAGCTTCGACATCCCATAGGGCGTTTTCGATACCGCTCTTGGCCATCTCGTGCCCGCGAGTGTGACTCATCAAGGCAGGAAGATCCGAAGCTTTGGAAATGTTCTTGCCAATCAGAGCCGGCGCAAGAAAATCGCTTAGAACATGCCATGCAGTGTCCGTCGTCTCCGCGTTATATCCCGGAGTCTCACCGGCAGTAACCTCGCCCCAGCCGCTCACGCCATCGACCACAAGTTCAACGAGCAGAATTCGCCGGTCCTGCACCGTACCAAAGCTCGTCTCAAACGGCGCCTTCAGGCGCATGCGAATTTCGCGGAGTGCGATGGTCTCAATCTTCATAAAGCTCCAGGATATAGCGGGCCCGGCGCCGCCGATCATTGCAAATCCAACTAGCTTGCCGATTCCCGGATGGACGCGTTGCGGCGCCAAAACACGTACGCTGGCGCTCCAAGAAACACGATTCCCATGCCAATCGCCGCTCGCATCGTCTGCGTTGCAATCGTATTTGCCACCAACGCCAGCGCAGCCACAACAAAAGCGGCCGGAGTGAAGGGATAGCCGGGAACCTTGTAAGGCCGAACCAGGTCTGGAAAACGCTTGCGGTAGACAAAGACGCTTGCCGCTGCAAGCGCATAAAATATCCACCCAATAAAAACCACGTAGGTCAGCAGCTGTTCGTACGTTCCGCTGGCGGCCAACACTGCGGACCAGACCGCCGCCACACAAATCGACAGGGCTGGCGTCCCGAACCTGAAATGAACGCGTGAGAGCGACTCAAAAAAGAGTCCATCCTTGGCCATCGCGTAGTAGACGCGGGGGGCGTTGAGCATGATTGAATTGGCCGCGCTGAACATGGAGACAAGGATAGCAGCCGCCACAAGTTTTCCCGCACCGCCGCTAACAACCGCACTCAGTGCGGACGCCGCCACGCGCGTAGATCCTGCAACGCCGGATGTTCCGAGCGCGGCGAGGTAACCGAGGTTCGCGAATACGTAGATTGCGATCAGGGCTGCTGTACCGACGAAAAAGGAAACCGGGAAAATTTTTTGCGGGTTGACCGTCTCTCCGGCCGTATATGTCACATACTGCCAGCCCTCGTAGGCCCAGAGCACGCTGATCATCGCCAATCCAAATCCGGCGATGCCTGGCGTTGAATGAGCCACAGAATTCTGTTCACCAAACACCGAGTGTGTGCCACGCCAGAGCAGTACGGTGCCAAGAACCAAAATTGCGCCGACCTTGATTGCTGTAGTTACATTCAGCAGGTTCGCGCTCTTTCTTGTTCCGAGGACGTTCACCACTGTGATGACGAAAATCATCGACACTGCGGCGATTTTTATCTGCAGGGGGGAGAGCTGAACGAACTCTCCGAGGTAATTGCCGAAAGCGACCGCCAGAGTTGCGACCGATCCAGAACTGATCACGAAGAACATCGTCCAGCCGAACAGGAAAGCGGGGAAAGGTCCAAAGCAGTCGCGAATGTAAACGTAGAGCCCACCCGCCTGCGGCTTCATCGAACTTAGTTCGCCGTACGTTAGCGCGCCGAGGAGTGAAAGCACGCCGCCCGTTAGCCAGACCGTGAGGGCCACGGGTACGGAATTTCCAACTGCACGTAACACAGCACCCGGCACGAGGAATATTCCGGACCCGATCACCGTGCCCACGATCATCAAAATCAGGTCCCACATGCCAAGGATGCGGCGAAGCTGCCCTCGCGTTTCCGGGGCCGCCCTCGAGCCCGGTCTGGCCGGCGAATCACTCCCCGGCTTTGTTTTGCTTTCGAAGGTGCCCACAGCGCCCCTTGGGTCCGCAATCCGGCTTAAGTCACGCGTTATAAACTTACTGCAAATCCCGCTTCGAGTTTCGATTTCGGTGTGTCCATCTTCACTTGCAGGGTGTTAGGGAGATACAACAGGTGTTGCAGCGTGTCAAGGATATTCACTATTTGTTGCATCGACAGAATCCGCGTATATGGTCTGTCCGGCCTAGCGACAAGCAAAACCTGGCATGCAACAAATATTGAAACCCCTTGACAACATGCAACAACCGTTGTATTGGCTTAGCACATATTTCTTGCGTTTCGCTGTTCCGCGCGATTCACTTAGGGGTCGGTACCTGGCTCAATCGAGTACAACCCGTTTTCCCAACGGCAGTCGGCCTGCCGGAGATCTCAGGCAAGGTCCGACTACGCTGGAAAGGCGCATCGCTTCCGCGGAGAGAAAACTCAATCCGAGCCGCCGGAAGCTCCTCCGATCGATCCTCGAAAATCCCGAGGACACTTTTTTCCTTTCTTCCCGCGAACTTGCCAAACGCTACGACGTTGACGCCGCAACCATCGTCCGTACCATTCAAGCCCTCGGGTACAACAAGTACGCGCAGTTCACCGCCGATTTGCGGGCGCATTTTGTTACGCAAATCACGCCCTATGCCGTTTTGAAAGCTGCGTCAAAAGAAAAGCGCACCATCGCCGATCGCATTCGTCATGGCGTGGAGATGGATCTTCGCAACTTGCAGGCGCTGCAATCTTCTCTCAATCCAGAAAAAATCATCGCGCTGTCCCGGCAAGTCGGTCGAGCACACAGAATCCTCATCGTGGGAATCGATTTGGCCGCCGGCTTGAGTTGGCATTTGGGCTACGGACTCATGACCCTCGGATTCAATGCGGAGGCTCCGGTCGGCAGCACCGGAAATGTGCAGCGGCGTGTCAGGAGCATGACTCGCCGTGATCTTCTCATCGCCATCAGCTTTGGGCAGTGCCTTCGCGACACAGTGGAAGCCGCTCTGCGCGCGAAAAAACTCGGCGTGGCGACGTTTGGCATCACCGACAGCGAGACTTCCCCAATTGCCCGCATTTGCGAGGACTGCTGCATTGCTTCCGTGGCGAGCCCTTCCTTTGGCGGTTCTTACGTCGCGCCAATGAGTCTGCTTGGCGCGATTTTGATCGCCTGTGCGCACACGCAAACCACCCGTTCGCTGGAATTGCTTCGCCGAAGTGAAGAAGAGGATCGCGCCGATCACCGCTGGTACCGCTCCGAGAAACGCAACGCATCGGTCGAGTAAAAGGCTTCGATTAAGTTGGGTCCGGGATTTTCAGATGGTGGAGGAAACAATGCCCAGGTACTTTCGCTGCGATGCATTTCGCAAATCAAGTCTATTTCTTTTGATTGTCGCGGTCGGCTTATTTGCTGTTCCACGCATCATGTTCGCACAAACCACTTCGACCATCGAGGGCGCTGTGACCGACAAGCAAGGTCTCGCGCTTGCCGGTGCGCAAGTCCGCGCTGAAAGCGCGTCGCTCGCGGTCGACCGTTCGGCGACAACCGATTCGTCCGGCGAGTATCGCCTCTCGGCCCTGCCTGCCGGAACCTACCGCATCACAGTGACCCGAGACGGTTTTCGTACCGAAATATCGAGCGGTCTGGAAGTCACGCTGAATCGCACGCTGCGCTACAACGTTCGGCTGGATGTCGGAACCAGTCACGAGCAAGTTGAGATCTCGGCCGAACTACCGCTGTTGGAAACGCAGAGTTCCGCTATCAGCACCACCATCATGCCGCGCGAAATCAACGATATGCCAATTAACGGCCGGAATTATCTGGACCTACTGCAACTCGTTCCGGGCGTCGCGATAAATCGGCAGGCGGACCTTAACAGCGACAACGCAACTCCGATTCTCGGCGAGCGCGCCAACAATACGGGCTTTCTCATCGATGGTCTGCCAAATCAGAACGAATTGGGCGGTGGGCCCGCGGCGCAATTTAATCAGGACACGATTGCGGAATTTCAGGTGATCACCTCCGGTTACAAAGCGGAGTTCGGACATTCTTCGGGAGGCGTGGTCAACGTCATCACGAAGTCCGGACAAAATGCCACTCACGGTCTTGCGTCCGCCTACCACCGGAACAACGTGTTCGATAGTTCCGATATTCCCGGCAGGGACGTGCCATATCTGTTGCGTTGGGACTATGACGCGGCAGCGGGCGGCGCGCTCGTCAAAGACAAAGCCTTCTGGTTCGGTTCAGCCGAGGGAATTCACGAAAATCGTCAGCTCAACTTTGTGCCCCCGCCAAACACTCCTCAATTCATCACCGACAACGAAGAACGTTTCAATGAACCGACCACCGACCGCGAGACTCGTCTCTTCGGCAGATTCGATCAAGTTCTGGGCACGCACCACCTGTCCGAGCAAGCTAACTACACCAACGTTCACGTAAACAGCACTAACCCCTTGTCGGCCTCGACCTCCCTCCCCTCCACACGCACCAATTCCGGCGATCGCAATCTCATGCTGGGTCTTAGCGACACCGCCACTTTTGGCAACGCCGGCAGTCCTTTCATCCTCAGTGTTCGCGGCCAATACCGTAACCAATCCACCCTTACTAGCCCGGCACACCAGGAAGCCGGACCCGATACCATCTTCAATATCTTTAGCGGATTCGATACCGGCGGAATCTTCGGCGATGTCGGCACACCGGAAATCGGTTTTCTTTTTACTCCTTCGACGCTGGAGCAAAAGTACGGCACTTTCGGAGCAAGCCTCGCCAAAACCTTCAATCGTCACACCTTGAAGTTTGGATGGGACTTCGAGCGCACTCAGGTTGACGGCGTCGAAGCCAATGGTCAGCAAGACCAGCTCTTTGCGACGCAGGCGGATTACGAGCAATTCGGTCCGATCAACTCTGGTTTCTTCCTCCTCTTGACGATCGGCGGCCTCACCCCGGATGCCAACAAAGTCAAGCTGCGCAACAACTACGATGGCCTCTGGATTCAGGACGACTGGAAAGTTACCCGCACCTTCACGCTGAATGGCGGAGTTCGGTGGGACTATGATTCCGCGTTCAAGAAAACGGACAACGTTTCTCCACGAATCGGCTTTGCCTGGTCTGCCACTCCGAAAACCGTCGTCCGCGGAAGCTTCGGCCTCTTCTATGACCACTTCCGCCTCGGCCTGGCTCGAGACATTCCTGGTTTCGGTGGAGCGGATATTCGCTTGGATCAGCCGCTCTCGTTCCCGCGCTTGTTCTACGGCGTACCCACAATTGCTCCGGCGCTATTCGGCGTGTGTCAGTCCACAAATCTGACGGACGCACAGATCGCTGCGTCCGGCGCCACATGTCCGTTTGCCGGCGTCATTCCAGGAGACACTTCAACCCTTTATGGAATCGACCACCTCAATAATATTGGGATCACGCCCATCCCTGCGAATGTACCCGTAAATCTCGGCAACGTTCAACAATTGTCCGGCCTCACACCAGACCAATTCCTGGCGGCTGCCGACACCGCCATCGCCAAGGGCTCCGGTTTCTGGGAATGGGGTCCGTTCGGCACTCTGTCATTCGAAGTCTTAACGCCTGGAAGCTTTCCTGTCACCATTGATCCCAGCTTTGCCACGCCCTACACACGCAGCTATACGCTCGGCGTTCAGCGTCAACTCAGCGAAGACTGGGTTGTGTCAGCGGACTACTATCACAAAGCAATTGTAAATCTCCTCGGCAATCGCCAGACGAATCTCCCATTTGACGCACGCGTTACTCAGTTGGTGCCTCCGTCTCAGGTAAATGGCTTTGGCCCTTGGTATTCAGGCATCTACGATGCGGGAATTCTTTCCTTTGAAAAGCGCCTGCGACAGCGATTCACTCTTGGCGGAAGCTATGCATACGTTTCCGAACACGACGACGCACTCAGCTCCAACTTGGGTACAGGAGCGATTGGTGGCGGCAACGCTTTCCCCAGCGACAGTTTCCGGGGAATCATACCTCTTGTGACTGATCCCTCCGGCGCTTGTGCCGGCCAGACAAACGCGAGCGCTGCTTTCACCGCATGCAATGGCGCTTTCGTTCCCAAACAGGGCACTTTCTACGATGGAGCAAAACTCGACAGCGGACCGTCCGATTTTGCTCTTCGTCACACCTTCGAACTGCACGGCCTTGTGGAACTACCCTGGAAGATTCAGTTCAGCAGCCTGCTGCGCGCCCAGAGCGGCTTCCGCTATACCGCGGTTGCAGTGCAACCTGTCGACGTGGATGCCAATGGCACGTTTACCATCCGCGACCTAAAAACAGGCCGCAATGCCTTCAGCGCTCCGCCTTTCGTCAACATGGACCTGCGCATCGCGAGAACTTGGACCATCCACGAGCGGTTTAAGCTCGAGGGCCTCTTCGAATTCTTCAATCTCTTTAACAACGGCAACCCTGCTGCGATTCAGACTCAGCAGTCACAACCTACTACGTTCGGCAATATTTCCCAGCGTCTTCCCGGCCGCGAGGGCCAAATCGCATTGCGGCTCAGCTTTTGATCCTTTCGCCGGTATAGACGTGGCGCGATGAGAACGACGGGGTCTTTGGAGATTAATTCAATTCAGGGGGATTCATGAGCAAGGTAACTCGAGTGGTCAGCCTCTTCACATGCATTTTCACCGGGCTCGCATTCATCAATCTGTCTCCCGCGCAGACGAAGAAAGAGACGGCTCCAAATTCCGCGGCCGAAGCACCCAAGATGGGCGAAACAAAGCCTGCTCCGTCGACGACACCCGAACTGACGGGCGCCGACCTAGAAGCATTTCTCGACGGCATGATGCCGTCCCAATTGAATCGCGAAGACATCGCGGGCGCGGCCGTTGCCGTGGTCAAGGACGGCAAGGTTATTTTCGCCAAAGGCTACGGGTTCTCTGACGTCGAGAAACGCACTCCTGTGACCCCGGACGCCACTCTCTTCCGCCCCGGTTCGATCTCGAAGCTCTTCACATGGACATCCGTCATGCAACTGGCCGAGCAGGGCAAGCTTGATCTCGACAAGGACGTAAACGAGTATCTCGACTTCAAAATACCGCCCGCTTACGGAAAGCCCATCACCCTGAAGAACATCATGACGCACACCGCCGGATTTGAAGAGCTGGGCCGCGACCTCTTCGTCTCCGATGCGCAGCACATGCACTCGCTCGAACAGTTCCTCAAGCACCATACGCCCGATCGCATCTTCCCTCCGGGCATCGTTCCGGCTTACTCCAACTATGCAACCGCGCTCGCCGGCTACATCGTTCAGCGTGTCTCAGGGAAACCCTTCGAGCAGTACGTCCAGGACAATATCTACACGCCGCTGAATATGCAGCGCACCACTTTCGTCCAGCCCCTTCCAGACAATTTGAGGCCGCTCATGTCCAATGGATACAAGAAGGCTTCCGAAAAGGCTCACCCTTTTGAATTTGTGGAAGCCTATCCCGCGGGCAGCGTCTCCACTTCGGCTCAGGACATGTGCAATTTCATGATCGCTCATCTTCAAGACGGCCAGTTCGGCGACAGACGGATTCTCAAGCCCGAAACAGCAAGGCTCATGCACTCGCGGCTTTTTGGCGCGGACGATCGCTTGAACGCCATGGCTTACGGGTTTTACGAGGAGTCGCGCAACGGCCATCGCATCATCGGCCACGGAGGCGATACTGTTTTCTTCCACAGTGACCTCCATCTTATCCTCGATAAGAACGTCGGATTTTTTGTGTCTTACAACAGCGCAGGTAAAGGAGAAACAAGCGCACGAACCGTTCTCTTTGAATCTTTTCTCGATCGGTACTTCCCTTTTACTCCGCCTGCTGGCGCCAAAATGGATAACGCTGCTGCTGACGCCCAACAAATTGCCGGCTCCTACAAATCCAGCCGCAGATTCGACTCGTCGTTCCTTTCCATCACTACTCCTCTCGGCGAACCGAAAGTCGCCGCCAACGCGGACGGCACCATTACCGTCGATGCCCTGAAAAATCCCGACGGCCAGCCGAAAAAGTTCGAAGAGATCGGTCCATTTCTCTATCGCGAAGTTCACGGACAAGACCATGTCGCATTCAAGAAAGACGCGGACGGGAATTGGCAATTCCAGATGGACTATCCGTTCTTCATCTTCCAGAAAGTTGGCTTGCTTCAGAGCAAGACTTTCAATCTCATCGTGCTCTGCTTCGGCATCGGCGTTGTTGCCTTGACCGTTTTGCTTTGGCCCGTTGCGGCCCTTGCCCGCAAGCACTACGGAAAGCCTTTGAACTACACGCCCTCAGCCAGCAGGTTTCATTTGCTTGTTCGTCTCATCTGCATCGTGCTTCTCGTTTTCAATATCGGCTGGCTATCCGTACTCTCCATGGCCGATGACCCCAATGGAATTAACAGCCTTCCACCCTGGATCATCTTTTTCAGCATTCTCGGAATGATCGGCGTCATCGGAACGATTCTTGTTTGTATAAATGCGCTGCGTGGCGTTCGTGAACCGGGGCGCTGGTTCTGGACCAAGCTGCAGGATGTAGTCCTGGCCGTTGCGTGTCTTGGGCTGATCTGGTTCGCCTACACCTGGCATCTGATGAACTTCAACGTTCACTACTAGTCAGCGAGGTTGCCGCGCTAAATTGCAGGCCAAAGTTGAAGCAAGATCCGCAAGTCCGGAGCCGGGACTGACGCCTTATTGCACCAGTTCGTTTCGCCTACGCCAAAAATAAATTGCGAAACACAACACCACGATTGGCACCACGGCGCCAAATTCGTCGATGTACCACGCGGTCTTACCGGTATCGCGCGTCAGCGGCGTAAAGATGGCTTGAATATAGAGGTTGTGGCTCGCGTGCAGCAGCGCGCCAGTCCATAGACTGCCGGACTTCAGCCTCATCCAAGCGAAAACAAAAGAAATCGAAATAACCATCACGGTAAAACACGACAGCCCGTACCAGGTCGGCGTCCCGCTGTTGTAATCGCCCCAAATCAGGAGTGGATAGTGCCAACAAGCCCAAATTGCGCCGCTGATCAGCGCCGTGCCGGTAAAACTCACATTCTTGCTCAATTCGGGAACCAGGAAGCCACGCCAACCAATCTCCTCGCCAAGCGCCGATGCCAGGCCTTTCGCCAGACCGAAACTTCCCGCCAGCAAAACGTACGCTGCCGTGGAAGTCACCGGTGAAACGCGCAAGCCCATCCGCTGCGCAAGGACGTCCATGAATTCATGGTTCGGAAAGCCGCCCAAGCGAGCGACCCATACAATGCTGTACGCGATTGCTGCGTAGAGTAGTGGAATGAACCAACTCTGGACCGCGTAGGGACTTTGCGGCCACTTCCAACCCAGATCCCGCAAGTCGCGGCCGCTCAGCTTGAGCGTCGCTATTCCCGCCAGCGCTGGACACCACATGATGCCGAAAACAAAAAGGCCTCCGCCGCCGCCAAGACTATGCGCCCTGAGAATCAGGAAATAAAAAACGGAACTGAACGCAAGAACGAGCAGGAAATAAATCCCTATCTGCTGTCGGGAGTTCCTGTTTCCTGGCATCTAAATCTCCTGGCTTTCGATGTGCACGGCTTGCTCTGCGAGATGACGGATTTGAGCCCGATTTGAACAGACTTTCGGCCTGCTTTCAAGATTCCTCCTCCGAAGCTCCTGGCGCGCATCGTGGACCTGAACCCCAGACACACCATGCGTGACAAGCAGTCTCGCCACTCCTCGTGCACCGCCAGGCTGTCGGGGAGCAATCGCAGCTTCTCCTCGAAGAATTTGGCTCGCCGGTCTGTTTCTTGAGGGGAAAGAGCGTAGCCGTTGCGGTCGAGAGGGCGGGTACACGTGTTCCAAAATTCGCCCACATTTTGTGACGTATAGCAAAGTACATCATCGCGCCGAAGAATGGCATCAATTGCCGAGACTACGAGAGGATAATCGTTGTGGTCCGGCTTAACCCACCGGAGAAGGATGTTGCTATCGAGGAGGTACTGCGTCCCTGCCATCTAGCCGGTCCTCATAGAAGCTTTCGCGCGAGAAGCTTTCGGTCGGCAAATTCGGCAGCTTTTCCGATCCTCCTGCCATTCCTTCAAGCATACGATGAAACTCCTCGACGGTCAGCACACCTTGAGGCAGAGCATTCGCAGTCAAAGCCTCTTTGAGAAGCCGCTCTGCCAGTTTCTCCAAAGGTACACCTTGAGAACGTGCCTCGGAGATGAGACGAGCTTCCATCTCTGGATTGAGGTCAACCCGAATGGTCATCGTAATGCCCCTCTATCAAATAGATTAAACGTGTTCTGGCCGAAATACGAGCAACAAGCGGGTTCGTTGGCCGCCCAACGAAGCTGTTACAAACCGAACCACCTGAAGCCATCACAAAGTGCCGGAGGCCATGCGCAAACCGGTGCCACGCCGACTTAGGAAAGGGGACAACCAATCAGGAAAGGTAAGGCACCGGCAACGCAAAACGCGCGGTTATTCCCAAAAGGAAGAAGGGCTTGCTGGTGGAACTCAACTAGCCCTTATGACCGATGAGAATTCGTTGTGGGACCCGCGACGTACTCAAAACTCCGTAAATTCCGTTCCGCGTGGCGATCGTTCGACCGGTGGCGGCATGAAGGAATCACTGGCTCCTCTTATCGGACGCAACTCCGCAAGCTTCTAAAGCAGTTTGCAGATTCCAAACGTTTATCGAGTTTGCTCCGTTCACTATTCCGGCCGCCAACCACTGGCCATTCGGGCTGATTGCCACGGTACCGTTTCCTATCTCCGGCTTGGAGCAGTATCGCTTTCCAAAGGAATCCCATACGCTAAAACCTTCGCTGGTGTAGGTAAAGATGAGCTTCCCGCTCTCATTGAAAGCCGCGAAATGGGTGTAGTCAGTTCCTACTCTTGCGAGTTCCTCCCCGGAACTGAGTCGTAAGAGTCGAGCCATCTCCGAACTTCCGACCACGAGCAAATCCTTCTCAGGAAACGTTGCTATTGCTGTTACGTAACCGTGGCCATTCGGAAAGTCACTAACCTTGCTCCAATCCTTGGTGCGCCAGACAATCAAGTGCTTGGAATTGCCTCCGATCAACAATGTCCCGTCCCTTGAAAAACTTGCGTGCTTAGTATCCGTGAGAGTGGCCAACAGCTTCCCCGAAGATACGTCATAAACCACATCGTCTTCGCCATTCGCGGTCACATCAAGGAAGGCCGCGGTTGGATCAATTTCAAGTCTCTGGATTGTGTTATCCGTCTTCTTCGTGGGCCTTTCTATCTTCCTGATCAATTGCCCCGAGGCCAGTTCATAGATTTCGATGCCCTTGCCGTCTTTCGCGAGTAGTCGTCCGTCCATGGTTAAACTGGCCGAGGAACCACCGTCAAAAGTGTGGAGCTTCTTGTGATTCTCCACGTCCCACAAATCAACACTCCCCGGCGTACTTCCGACGGCCAGTAACTTGGCGTCACCACTGAAAGACAAACTGCTTAGTTCAATCTGCAATCCTCCTCCATATATGGCAAACGAGCCTTTCGTTCCTCCCTTGCCATCACTTTGCGGGGGACCTAATACCATCCCACTTTTTTGTGGTTTTAGGTCTTTGTCCCGGAGTACGAAATCCGGTCCCGGAAACACACTGGGAGCGCCTTGTCCTGGGGATGAGGATTCTTGAGCAGAAGCAACAGGAAACAACAAAAGCAATAGTGCGCCGGAAAGAAACAGTTTCATAGGTGCTATCGTAGCCCGGAACAAATAGTCTGAACAGCCGGAAGATGAAGCCAAGTTTGGCAAATACGCTGGACTTTACATTATTTGCTGCAACTTCAACTCTGCGAGTTGCGACAACCAAGAATTTGGCGCCCGAATTCGCCCAAAAAAGAAAACGGCCTAGAAGTGGAGTCTTCTAAGCTGTTGTATCTAAACTAGACAATGGTTGCGGGGGGCTGCAATGTACCGATGCCGCCATCTTGATGCAGCCTTTCCGCTACAGCCTTGCGGACGCGGCCTGAGCCCTACTATGGAATTTGTTCCTAGATCCTTTATCCTCAACTTTCGGTCAATCGGAACAGATTGCAGTTCGGTCCTGGTTGCGTGCGGGTGTACAAATCTTCCGGTACGTCATTTAGTTTGGAAAAACTGTCAGAACAGCCCAGAACAATGGGCCATTCTGGAGGCTTGCAGTTCTTTTCAACAAAGAAGTCGTCCCAATGAAAATGTTGATGAAGCTCCGCATACCTATCAGCGACAAAGCCAAAAGCCAATCTTTTCGCTACTCTGCGAGAGAAAAGCTGAATTAAGTTCTGTATTATGCGGAACGATTGTTCTTCGGTCTTGCCATCCAAGGCGAAACCCTCGCGCACGACTTCAGCCTGAATCTTGTCAATAGAGCAGAAGACGTTGTCAGACGCCGCAAGATAGAAGTTGAAATTTACCGTTTGTGAGGTCACGCACTCTGCGCGAATGTCGTCTCTCGAAGAGAGAATTTGGTCGCCGACAGGCGAGACCCGGGTGACCTTGGCTGTGCCAGGGTCGGCCAAGGTAATTCCGTCGAGCGCGAAATGTTCTACTAATTCATCGAAGCGCGACGAGGCGGGCGGAGACTCGTAAATGTAAGCCCATCCGTGGCGCATGCTGAGATAGTAGATGTCCTCCAGCGCAGGTGCAAACTGGGTTGTGCTTGGTAAACGCCGAAACCGTACAAGCGGATTTCAAGTTTCCGATTACGACTTATCGGGCACTGGTGCGTTAGGGCTATCGGTTTATACTACGGGCAAGGTGAATTGATGCGTCTACATAGACTGCCAATGGGATTTATTTACCTGAGCTTTGCTTTCTGTGCAGTGGCAAGTCCCAAGGACCCCCCGCTGCAAGTGATAAATTGGCCAGCCACAGGTGCAACGGTAGTGCGGTTCAGCTTTGGCAAGTTCAAGGAGATTAGCTCCCTCGGCCAGCGGCACATGTATACTTCGGATGTCACAGCCGAGAATCTTTGGATCAAGAAAATCTCCCACGCAGAGTTCACCCTTTATGTTTACGACAAGGCCAAAGTCCGCGTTGGCGAAGGCTTTGTTGGCATTAGCGATGTCAACCCAGCGGGAGTGGTCAAGTTCCAGATCAGCATTGCCGCTTCCGGAGCCATCGCCTCGATGGAACTTGTTCCGCAATCGCTTCCGGTGGAGTTACAACCGGCTCTTCCTCCCAAATCCATTTCCATTACCGTTAATTCCGTGCCCCAGGGCGCGGATGTGAAAATGGATGGCACCTCTGTGGGAACGACGCCAAAGATCGTTCAAGTTGCTCCGGGGAAGCATACCCTCGTCTTCAGCAAGGAAGGCTTTAATGCTGGCACGTTTCCACTTGAGATCACACCTAATGATGTTTCTGGAGGAAGCGTAAGCTACGAACTTGGAGTCTCCGCCCACGATACTGTTGAACTTCGCGACGGTTCCATTCTAAGCGGCGACGTACAATCCATGTCAGCCACAGAAGTTTTCATACGCATTGCAGGGGCTATCCAAAATCTTAATCGCAACCAAGTTAAGCGCATCGTCCTGATTCAGCGTGACCCGCCATCCCCATAAACGGCGAAAGCCCCATGCTCTGATTGACTCGCAAGCCGGAAATGCGGATTGCATGTTTCCGGCACGAACTAATCGGGTATGTAAAAAAACTTCGCATTAGACGCGGTGTCTATTTAGCATAAGAGCAAAGTAGCCAGGAGTGCTCTGATGCCAACCCTCGACGACTGTTATCCGTGGCAAGCAGACGGGTGTGAGTGGACTATCCGATACTTGTGGCGCTGGATGAGCTCGGTTGTGCGCCTCGACGTTATCGTACTTGCACTCATGCTCGTCTATCTCTTTGCTGTTGTCATCCACGTTTACTACCGCTACATTTTGGCTCGACGCGAAACGCGGATTGATAGCGCTGACAGCAAGAAACTGGTTGCCGTCCTGAACATCAAAGTGGGCAATCTCAAATCAATTGCCCTTACCGCCCCATGCCTCGGACTTATGGGCACATGCATCGGGATTTTGGATGCGTTAGGAGGCGGGTCCATACAGAGGGACGCTTTCAGGATGATGGTCGCGTTGAAAATAGCCGTAGCGCTCATCCCGACGGCTTTAGCGATTCCCGTGGCTGCTCTGGCAACGGCTTCCTATAACTATCTCTGCACTCGCATGGACTTGCTTGCGGGCGAAGTATTCAAAGAGGTACAGAAAAGCAGCCGACATTTTCCGAGGGCCCGCAGGTTTCCTCCGACGGAGCGATTCGCGGAACTCCCTGCGTTAGGGCTGCTCTTGGCGCTCGGACTGACCATTCTCGTAAAGCTGTTTATGGCGGGCCCTTCCTTTCCTCAACAATCGGGCTTCTACGTCGAACTCGCCTCGGCTCGCTGCGAATATGATGGTGACGACACGCTCATCGTTTTGCACATAACCGATGCGGGCAAACCGATTCTCAATCTCGAGCAGCAAAACTGGAATACATTAGCAAATCGCTTGTCACAGATTTACAGCATGCGAAAGCACCCCACGCTTTATCTCCTTGCTGACCCCGATGTCCCTTTTCAAACTGTAGCTGATGCGCTCGACACCGTGGAGAACGTGCCGCTAGGCATCCAGGTACGGTTGGTAACTGCGAATGCGATGAACGCCGATTGTCTGCCCAAACCTGTTAAGGCTGGTTCGAGCCACTAAGTCGGAAGTGCATCGTATAAGTGCCTAATTAACGCGTTTATTAAGCAGTAGGGAGGCATCATAAGTTTTGACAGATGCTGCTGCCCGCTCAGAACATCGGGGGGCTTTCCTCTTCTTGCGGTAGTATTGATGCCATGAACAAACGTAAATCAAGTCGGATTACGGGCGTATTTGTCATACTGTTCGGTTTAATGCCACTCCTAAACAGCCTAAGCAATCCTCGCCTCGCATCTGCCCACGGTTCTGATCGCTTACAACTGATCGCCGTAGGATTGTGTTTCGGAATTGGCGCGTGTCTATTGGCTGGCTTGTTCCGCTTTCCGGGTGAGTGATAGATCGCTTGGGTTAGCCACTTTTCTAATAATGCGTCGCTCGCTGATCTGCTTGCACCGGGGATAAAAAGAGCAGGTATCGCGACCTGTTTCGGCCGCCTCGCCGCACTTGTGGCACACACTCTTTCCAAGATACTCCCTCAACAGCTTGACGCTCTGCTTGCGTTTATCTTTGCTTTTCGGCTTCATTCCCATATTGGCCACCCACGTAACGCCCGCCGTAACCAAGCCCTAGTAGACGTATAACCCGCATATTCGACAAGTGCAATCGTTTCAAAACCCCACGACAAATCAGGAGTCGACGCGCCCAAAGACAACGACGAAAATTTGACGCGCAAACTGTACAAAAAAAGACGCTAACAGATTTTTGCATCGCATGTGATTTCGATGCGCGGAACCAGGACAAAATGACCCGACCGTGGTGCACACGCGGAGTGCGTGGTTGGGTCGAACTTGCATCTCAAGTCAGCCGTTCCGGATAGTCTCTGGCTCACGGTTCCCGGCGTCAATACTTCGATTTGACCACCGTCCCAATGCGAACCATAGATTTTCCATTTCACGCCGCATCGCTGCGAGGTCCATGCAGCCGCTACAAACCAAGAAGTCCTTCAGCACCCCTCTTGAAGTCTTGATTCGCAGAAATGGTAACGGGATTGCCGTTGCTTCACTTTGCCTCATATCGAATTTCTGAACGCTAATCATGTCGGAAGGAGCAATTGTCAACCGAAACTCGGGTGCTAGGAAACTGTACAGCCCACTCGGATCACTCGAAAAAGTCATGGCATGTATCGTCAGTGTTTCTCGGGTCAGGCTCAGAGATCCAGATGCAAAATACACGGCCGGGTGCGCAAATAACGCTTTTCGCACTTTGGGAAAACCCGGTGGCAGAACGCCCAGCCATTTTGCGTACCACGGAAGGCACTGGACCAATTGTAGGTGATCCGGAGAACTTACATAGACTGCATTTAGGGCTATACCGTCCAAGGCCGACGTACGGGATTCGAAGGAAATCGACTCCTCTAGCAGGGCTCGCCTGAACATCCGTTTGGCAACGAAAACGACAACGCTTATTCCACCGGCGAAGTAGCTTAGACCAATAACAGCTGGCCAAGGATAACGAGGTAAGGAATGGTTCAGACCCCAAGATAGAACCAAAAGGTAATACGGTATGAAAATCGCCCAAGTCAAAAAAAGAACTTTCACTGCGATGTTTGTGCGATTTGCCATTTTGTTGATCGCCTCTATAGTAGGCGCAGTTCAGTTACATTTCGCGAATAGAGTCCGGTGCGCGTGGCTTCGGTCATACTAATTTAAGGGACTGAAATGGAACAGTCCGTTCAAAGTAGTAGTAGCCCTGCAAATAAGCATCAAATGCTTTTGGGTTAACGGGGTGCGACTGTGCAACTCTGCTTGTGTCTGCGGAGTCAAGCGCACTCGGATTTCGCGCGCAACGGCCTTTGCTAAATCATCTTCGACGGCAAGAACGTCGTTCACCGATCCAACTAATCGGTACTCATGCAAGCCGCGTTGTACAACTGCGAATTGTGTCTGAATTTTCATGCAGCTCATCGAAATTTTGCGTTTGCCAAGCTGCGACGTTGCCGCTAACTTCACACTAGCGTTTCGTAGAGTTTCAGGTCACGCCTTTTATTTTCGATGATCTGGCTACTTCGTTCTCTCCGTTCTTTCCACGTCGAAAGAACCGCACTTGCGGCTTTTGGTCGGTTCAGCCTCTTCGGATACCACGTCGTGTCCGCCAGCAACAAAAGGCCCCTAAGGGGCCATCGGCACTGAGTCCTTTTTTGTTTCGGGCTCACGGCGGCAAGACACGATGAGGTGTAGGTGCACTTACCTTTACTAGAGCGGGCGAAAGAGCAAAGCGCGGCGTTCGCTTTCACGCCGAAACGCCAACTGCATTCGATCGCTGCGGCGCATTGCTCCACTTCCGTCGATCAATCCGCCCCTCGCATTCCCCAACGCGCTTTAGAGATCGGCGAGCAATACCGCTTTCATTTTGATATGACGAAGTGTATCGGCTGCAAGTGTTGCGTCGTTGCTTGCAACGAGCAAAACGGAAATCCCGCGCACATCAATTGGAGACGCGTCGGCGAAATTGAAGGTGGCTGGTATCCGAACACGCAGCGGCTGCATCTGTCGATGGGTTGCAATCATTGTCTAGAGCCTACATGCCTCGAGGGCTGCCCCGTCGACGCGTATTCAAAAGATCCAATCACGGGAGTCGTGATCCACAACGCCGAGACTTGCATCGGCTGTCAGTACTGCACATGGAATTGTTCATACGGGGTGCCGCAGTACAACGCGGAACGTGGCGTGGTCGGGAAATGCGACATGTGCCACAACCGACTGGCTGAGGGACGCGAACCGGCGTGCGTCGGCGCTTGCCCCGAAGGCGCAATTCAAATCGAGATCGTAAATATCGCGGATTGGAAGCGAAACTACGCCGCTACGGCCAATGCTCCCGGACTTCCGACGGCGGACGACAGCCTCTCTTCAACGCGAATCACGCTTCCGAAAAATCTTCCTCCCGATACTCGCAAAGTCGACATGAACCGCGTCCGGCCGGAGCACCCTCACTGGCCGTTGGTGTTTATGACCGTGTTGACTCAATTGTCGGTCGGTGCGTTTGCAGCGATTTGGCTGTTGCAAATTTTTGGGCAATCGGCGCGTTTGAAGGTTGCAGCGTTGGTCTCGTTGACCCTCGGCGGATTGGCACTCGGTGCTTCGACGATGCACTTGGGCCGCCCCGTGTTCGCATACCGCGCACTTAAGATGTGGCGGCGCTCCTGGCTGAGTCGCGAAGTGCTGCTGTTTGGCGCGTTTTCGCAAGTTGCATTTGGATATGCGGCGATGCTCTGGCTGGGGCTGCCGGCGAGCGGCGTCGTCGGCGCGCTCACGGTTTTGGCCGGGTTTGCTGGCGTCACTGCCAGCGCTTGCATTTATCTTGTCCGCCCACGGCCTGCGTGGCGCAGCAAACACACAGTTGGGGAGTTTTATCTTTCCGGCGCGATTTTAGGCCCTCTTCTTGCAGCGGCCATAGGACTCGGTGGACGGCCGTGGCTCCTTACCGCGACCATCGTTGCTGCTGGACTGCAGTTTCTAAACCTTGCCATAAAATTTCTCTGGCTCGTCAGCTCAGAAGCGTTTGAACTAAAAGCCAGCGCGCGACTCCTCTCTACGCGACTTCGCACCCTGCTGCTACTGCGAAGCATTTTGCTGGTCATCGGAGGAATTATTCTGCCGCTGCAATCGCGCAGCATGGCCGGCCTTATCTCCGCGATGGCTCTGGCTTTCTGCGCGGAAATCATCGGCCGATACCTGTTCTTTGTAAGCGTCGTGCCAAAAAACATGGCTGCTTCCTATCTCGGCAGCCACAAGGCGGCCGCATGACGCTCAAGCGGCAGCTCGGTCTCGACATTCTCACAGAAGAGTATTCGTTTGCCGCCGATCCGGTGATGGGATTCACTTCGGCGCAAAAAGTTCCGGAACGCTGGGTTGCGACAACATGCGGTTATTGCTCAGTCGGCTGCGGCATGTTTGTCGGCGTCAAAGACGGCAAAGCCGTCAGCGTGCGCGGCAATCCGAATCATCCCGTGAACCGCGGGCTGCTCTGCCCCAAGGGTCTTTCGGAGCACCACACGATTCAGGCCGAAACGAGAGCGCAATTTCCGCTGCTCCGCAAAAACGGAAAACTGGCTCGCGTTAGCTGGGACGAAGCGCTCAATACCCTGGTCGGTAAATTCCGCAGCGTGCAGGAAAAATATGGCCCGGAAGCTCTCGGAGTGCTCAGCACGGGACAGCTGGTCACGGAAGAGTTCTATGCGCTCGGCAAGCTGATTCAGCTCGGGTTCGGCACGAAAAACTTTGACGGAAACACCACTCTCTGCATGGCGAGCGCCGTCTCCGGTTACAAGCGTTCGTTCGGCAGCGACGGTCCGCCGGGCGCGTACGAAGACTTGGAAAAAGCCGACCTGATTCTTCTGCTCGGCGCGAACGTTGCGGACAATCATCCGATTTTGTGCCAGCGGCTCGAAGCCAACAAGGCAAAGATCTTAATCGTCGCGGATCCGCGCGTCACAAAAACGGCGATGATGGCGGACATCTATTTGCCCCTAAAGCCCCGGTCGGACATCGCACTGCTCAACGGAATTCTGCACATTTTGTTCGCGCGGAATCTTGTCGACAGAGAATATATCCATCGTCACACAACCGGAATCGCCGCCCTCGAACAATCCATCGCCAAGTACACGCCGGAATTCGTTTCGCAACTGACCGGCCTTTCACAAGAGCTGCTGGTAAAAGTCGCGCTGCTCTATGGTCATGCCGAAGCCCCTTTTATCGGATGGACCATGGGCGTCAACCACAGCACAAAAGGCACCGAAACAGTCAACGCCATTAATAATCTGGCGTTGGTCACTGGAAAAATCGGCAAACCTGGCGCGTCCCCGTTTTCCATCACCGGGCAATGCAATGCGATGGGCACGCGAGAAGCCGGCTTCACGTCTAGCTTGCCCGGCTATCGCAAGTTCGAAGAAACCGCCGACCGCGAAGCGCTGGCGCAACTTTGGAATATCTCGGCCGATCGCATCCCCACATCGCGCGGCCTTGCGTATCCGGATATCGTCGAAGCGGCCCTGGCCAAGAAAATACGAGCTTTGTGGGTCATCGCCACAAATCCCATCGTTTCCTTTCCGAATTTGGGCGTGCTGCAACAAAGTCTTGAAGGGCTCGATTTCTTTGTCGTGCAAGACGGCTTCCATCCGACGCCGACTTCCGAAATCGCCGATCTCGTTTTACCGGCAGCAATCTGGGGCGAAAAAGAAGGCACGTACACCAATTCCGAGCGGCGCGTCAGCAAGGTGAATGCTGCGGTCACGCCTCCCGGTGAAGCACGCTCCGATTTCGATATTTTTCTTGCCGTCGCAGAAAAACTCGGCTGCCGTGATGAGCTTTTTCCCGGTTGGTGCGGCCCACAAGATGCATTCGCGGAATGGAAGCGCGTATCCGCCGGCCGTCTCTGCGATTACTCGGGCTTGGACTATACGCTCCTCGAAACGCGTGGTGGCATTCAATGGCCCTTTCCTGCTGGCACCACAGAAATCACAACGAGCCGTCTTTATGCCGACGGAAGCTTCCCGACCGAAGATGGCAAAGCGCGTCTGCTCCCCATCGAGTGGGAACCGTTCCCCGAACAACCGACTGAAGACTATCCATTCGTTCTAAATACCGGTCGCACCGTCGAGCATTGGCACACACGAACAAAAACGGCACAAGTCGCCATCCTGCAACATCTCTCGCCCAACGCGTGGCTCGAAATGAATCCGCGCGACGCAGAAGCGCTGAAACTTTTGCCGCACGCCCACGTTGACATCGTCTCCAAGCGGGGCCGAACCACAGGCGTAGAGCTTCGTATCACGGAGATTATCGCGCCGGGCCAGGTGTTCATGCCGTTCCATTTCGCGGAAACCAACATCAACGAAGTTACCCAGAGCGCCTTCGATCCATTTTCCCGCGAGCCGAACTACAAGCAGTGTGCCGTACGAATTGAGAAGACGCCTCCGTCCGCTAAATCTGCGCGACGGGGCTTCTTGTTCAAGAAATCCGTCACCGTCGAGGAGAACCGCGCTTGAACAGACTTGTAGTTGTCGGAAACGGAATGGCAGGCGTGGCCTGTGTCGAGCAGATTTTGAAGCACGCGGCGAAATTCGATATCACCGTCTTCGGCGAAGAGACGCACGTCAACTACAACCGGATCTTACTTTCTTCAGTGCTCGCGGGCGAAAAAGTCGCCGACGACATCGTTCTGAACTCACTTGGTTGGTACGAGAAAAATCAGATTCAGCTGCGGCTTGGCGTCCGAATCGCGGAAATCGATCCCACCTCAAAGACTGTCACCGGCGACGACGGCTCCGTCACTCCTTTCGACAAACTTCTCCTGGCCACGGGGAGCGTTCCCTTGATTCCGCCGATGGAGGGCACGAGAAAAGACGGCGTTTTCGTTTTTCGCAATCTCGATGACACTCGCGCGTTGCTCGATCGCGCCGGCAAAGGTGTCAAAGCCGTGGTGATCGGTGGCGGTTTGCTTGGCTTGGAAGCCGCGCGCGGCCTGCAGGTCCAAGGCTGTGACGTCACCGTTGTCCATTTGATGGACGCGCTGATGGAACGCCAACTCGATTTAACAGGCGGTGGATATCTCAAATCGAAGATGGAATGCCTAGGCGTAAAAGTCCTTCTCGAGCGAAGCACCGCCGCAATTCTCGGCAACGGGAAGGTCGAAGGCATCGCGTTCAAAGACGGCTCCAGCATCGAAGCCGATCTCGTCGTCGTTGCCGCGGGAATTCGTCCAAATGTCGAACTTGCGCGGAAAGCAGAACTTCAGGTAAATCGCGGCATAGTCGTCAACGATTTCATGGAGACGTCGAAACCGGATATTTTTGCTGTCGGCGAATGCGTCGAGCACAACGGCACGTGCTACGGCCTCTTAGCTCCGCTGCTCGAACAAGGTAAAATTCTCGCCGCAACAATCACCGGCAACAAAGGTCCGCGCTTCGAAGGTTTCGTCCCCGCTGCAAAACTCAAAATCATGGGGGTGGATGTTTTCTCCGCAGGAGATTTCTCTGACAAGACGCCCGGTACCGACGTCGTCCGTTACGAAGACGCCGCGCTTGGGATCTACAAAAAGCTAACCCTGCGCGACGGAAAGCTTTCCGGCGCCATTCTCGTCGGCGACACGACCGACAGCCATCGCTACATGGATTGGCTCCGCACGAAGGAAGATCTTACGTCGCATCGGCGTCAGCTTCTCTTTCCCGCGCCTTCGGAAGATCTGGGGCTTGATGTGGCGGCCATGCCAGATACCAAAATCGTCTGCGGCTGCGTCGGCGTGACCAAGGGCGCGATCATCGAAGCAATTCACGGCAAAGGCGTCAACACCCTCGCACAGTTGAAAGAATGTACGCGCGCTTCCACCGGCTGCGGCAGTTGTACGGAACATTGCCAACAACTTCTCAAAGCCGTCGTCCCGGAATTTCAGGAAGAATCGGAACGCATTCTCTGCAAGTGCCTGTCGTATAGCGAAGAAAAACTCCGCGACATCGTCCGCGGCCAGCGCATCTTTTCCGTCCAGCAGGTTCTCGATATCTACGGCAACGGCCTGGGCTGCGAAATTTGTAAACCCGCTCTCAGCTACATGATGGACGTGGTCTGGTGCGGCGATCATGACGAGGACCGTTCCGCGCGCTACATAAATGATCGCGTTCACGCCAACATTCAAAAAGACGGAACTTTCTCCGTGGTTCCCCGCATGCGCGGCGGCGTAACTTCCGCAAAAGAACTGCGCCGCATTGCCGACGTCGCTGACAAATACAAAGTGCCGATGGTGAAAGTCACCGGCAGCCAACGCATCGATCTCCTCGGCGTCAAAAAAGCGGATCTTCCAAAAATCTGGGCTGACCTCGGCATGCCGAGCGGCCAGGCCTACACAAAAGGTGTGCGCATGGTGAAAACGTGCGTCGGCACGGATTTCTGTCGCTTCGGCGTGCAGGATTCTACGAAGGCCGGCATCGAACTCGAACGCCGCCTCGAACACCTTTTCACTCCTGCCAAAGTAAAAATGGGCGCCGTCGGCTGTCCGCGGAATTGCGCCGAAGCCACCGTAAAAGACATCGGCTTCGTTGGGCAGGAAGGCACATGGCAAGTGGTCGTTGGCGGAGCAGCAGGAAAAAAAGTTCGCAAAGCAGACTTGCTCATCACCGTCGAATCCAGCGAAGAAGCTCTCCAGGCTGCAACGCTCTTTTTCCAGTATTACCGCGAGAACGCGAACTATCTCGAACGTACATACGACTTCATCGAACGCATCGGCATTGAGAAAGTCCGGCGAGAAACCGTTTACGCGCCGCTTGCCGTGCAGCAAGGCTTGCGCGAACGCCTTCGCAAATCGAAACGTTTTGCCCGCGACGCTTGGCTGGAAGGCGATGAACCGCGTCATCCCACACAGTTTGTTCAGATTGAGCCAATTGAAAAGGTGTTGCAATGAGCCAAAGCGAAACTTTTGTCAAACGATGGGTGCGCACTGCGTGCATTGAGAGCATTCCTCTGCGTGAAGGGCGTGCCGTTCAGATCGCGGGGCATGACATCGCCGTCTTCAACCTCGGCAATCGCTTCCTCGCCGTCGAAAACAGATGCCCACATCGCGGCGGCCCTCTCGCCGACGGCATCGTCTCTGGTGGAAATGTGGTTTGCCCGCTCCACGCATGGAAAGTTGACCTCGCTTCAGGCGAGGTGACCAATCAACCTGCCCCGCCGCAATGCGTAAAAACGTTTCCGGCGCGTGTCGAGAATGGCGTCATTTCACTCGAAATTGCCGTCGCTGCGTCTACGAGCACGCATTGCCACGCGGACTGCTTGGCTTCGATTTCTCAGGGCCCCTATCTCGACAAAAGTGCGTCACACGAGGTGTAATCATGGATACAAAAAGCTTCTTCAAATCAGGCCATTTCCCCACGCTCATGGCTGCATTTCTTTATTTCGACGTCAGCTTCATGGTGTGGGTGCTGCTCGGTCCGCTTGCGCCCTTCCTTGGCGAGCAGATGCACCTCACGGCAACGCAAAAAGGTTTGCTGACCGCAATTCCTCTGCTCGGGGGCTCGCTCTTCCGGCCCGTGCTGGGTGTTCTCGGCGATCGCCTCGGTGGACGCAACACAGGCTTACTCGGCCTGTGCCTCACGCTCGTGCCACTGCTCTTAGCCTGGAAGTTCGCACATACACCCGGTCAGTTTTACTTCCTCGGTCTATTGTTGGGGATTGGCGGTGCGAGTTTTGCCGTAGCGTTGCCGCTCGCGGGTAAATGGTACCCCCCCGAATATCAAGGACTCGTGATGGGAATAGCCGGGGCGGGAAATTCCGGAACGCTCGTCGCTACACTTTTCGCTCCGCGCCTCGCACAAAAATTCGGTTACGCCAACACGTTTGCATTGGCGATGCTTCCCGTACTGCTCGTCATTCTCCTCTTCGCCCTTCTTGCCAAGGACAGCCCGCGCCAGGGCAAACCACTTGCCTGGAGTGACATCCGTTCTGTCCTCAAAGAATCGGACACCGCCTGGTTCTGTTTTTTCTACTGCTTCACGTTCGGAGGTTTCGTGGGTTTCGCCAGCTTTCTCACCGTTTTCTTTCATGATCAATACGGCCTCGCCAAAGTTCGCGCCGGCGATTTCACAACGATCGTTGTGCTTGCCGGAAGTTTTCTCCGTCCGGTCGGCGGCTGGCTTTCGGACAAGATTGGCGGCTACCGCTTGCTACTCGTTCTCCTTTGCGCGCTGTCCGTTCTGCTCTGTTCCGTCGCTACGCTACCCGCGCTGACAACCGAAGTGGTTCTTTTGTTCTTCACAATGGGCATGCTCGGCATGGGCAATGGCGCCGTCTTCCAACTTGTTCCTCAGCGATTTCCGGAACGCATCGGCGTGCTGACGGGCCTCGTCGGCGCGGCAGGTGGCTTCGGCGGATTCCTGCTTCCCTCGCTTCTCGGCACGATTAAAGACCGCACCGGACAATACTCTTGGGGTTTGTATCTCTGTGCCGCAGCATTTCTGCTTGCAAGCGCTACGTTGCTGCATCTCGGTACACAATGGCACCTAAGGTGGCACCAGGCCTCCATCGATCGCGCTGGAATTTTTTCGTACCAAAAACTCTTTCGGGCTCCGTCTCCAGAGGTTGCGGAATAGCTGCGCATCCGCGCTGACTTTATTTACGCAGAAAGGAAAACTGACAATGATTTGCACAAAGCTCACTCGAAGTGTATTTCTAGCGCTCGCGCTGCTCTTCGCCAGCGCCGCCTGCGCGCAAGAACTCGTCGCCGTCGCCGGCCAAACCGAGCCAACGGCGGCCGCCCCAAGAACCGGGTCGAGCCCGGCGCCGAAGCCGGAAACTTCATCACCGCACAAGCTTGGACCGCTCGATCTCACCGTCAACTGGCGATTCCGTACGGAAGCCTGGGATTGGTTCGAACCCCCCATTGCCGCCCAAAAGGCATATCCGCTTGAACACTCGCTGCTGCGCGTTGGCCTTGGCCAAAAATCCGAACGTTTCGAATGGTTTATCGAAGGCGCGCAAGACGCGATTCTCGATCTTCCCACTGGCGCGGTTCTGGCCGGACGTCCGGGGCAACTCGGCCTGGGTGGAACCTATTTCGCGGCCAACGGGAACGGCCAGAACAACGCCAATGGCTTCGTCCGTCAGGCTTACGTGGCCTTCGCGCTCCCCGCCGGCGCGAAACTGAAATTGGGCCGTTTCACCTTTCTAGACGGCGCCGAAGTCACGCCCAAAGACAAATCGCTGGCGACGCTCGTCAGCACGCGCGTCACGCAGCGCCTCATCGGCGATTTTGGCTTTTCCGCTGTCGGCCGCAGCTACGATGGCGCACAACTTGCCTTCAATACGCACGCTGGAAATTTCACGCTCCTCGGGGCGCGCCCAACGCGCGGTGTCTACCAAGTAGACGCCATGGGCGAACTCGACGTCGACCTCTTCTATGGCGCGTACACGGTGCCAGTCAATCTCGCCAAATCGTCCGGCGAACTTCGCCTCTTCAGTCTCGGTTACATAGATGAGCGCGCCTCGGTTCTGAAAACGGACAATCGGGCCACAGCATCGCGCGCCGCCGACCACAATCACATCCGCATCGGTACATACGGCGCCGATTATGTTCACGTTTTCCGCACGCAAGACCACGGTCAATTTGACATCCTTCTCTGGGGCGCGGTCCAGAACGGTAGTTGGGGCGCTCTCACGCAGCGCGCCGGCTCTTTCATCGCAGAAGGCGGTTGGCAACCGACGATCCGCGTCATCAATCCCTGGTTTCGCGCCGGCTATTCGTTCGGCAGCGGCGACAACAATCCCACCGACACGCACCACGGAACGTTCTTCCAAGTCCTCCCAACGCCTCGTCCCTACGCCCGCTTTCCGTTCTACAATATGATGAACAATGAAGATTTCTTCGGCTCAGCAACGTTTCGCCTGCCGCGTAAGTTCGTCGTCAAAAGCGAGTTGCATGCTCTGCGCTTGGCCAACGCGAACGACCTCTGGTACGGCGGCGGTGGGGCGTTTCAGCCGCACACCTTCGGTTACACTGGCCGCGCCAGCGCCGGCAATCGCGCTCTCGCCAATGTGTGGGACGTCAGCATGGACGTTCCCTTGCGCTACGGTTTCTCGCTTACGACGTATTACGCGCATGCTTGGGGCAAGGATCTCGTCCAAAGTATCTATCCGGCCGGTTCCAACGCCCAGTTCGGTTACGTCGAAACGAATTTTCATTTTTAGCAATCTGTTCTGGAGAGTTCTGGAGAGCCTGCAAAGAAGGACAAATGCCGCCGGCCAGCTTTAACGACCTGCGCGTGCTGGCCCTGGAAAGCCGGCACGCCAGGGAAATCTCAAAGCTCATCGCCTCTTACGGAGGCCGGCCTACCGTTGCGCCCGCAATGCGCGAAGTTTCCATAGACTCAACCGAAGCGCTCGCCTTTGCCCAGGCGCTCATCGAAGGTAAATTCGACATGGTGATTTTTCTCACGGGAGCGGGCACCCGCGCCATCGTCACCGCCGTCCAAGGCACCTACTCGCGCGAACAACTGACGGAAGCGCTCGAGCGGGTAGTGGTCGTGGCGCGCGGAGCCAAGCCCGTTTCCGCCCTCCGCGAACTTGGCGTCCGTCCCTCGCTCGTCGCGCCTGAACCCAATACCTGGCGCGAAGTCCTCCGCGTCCTCGACGACGAAATCGCCGCATCGCACCCCATCAAAGATCTCCAAATCGCCGTGCAGGAATATGGTGTCCCCGCGCCGGAACTTCTCGCCGGACTCCACGAGCGCGGCGCCCACGTCACCACCGTTCCCGTTTATCAATGGTCGCTGCCGGAAGACGTCGAACCGCTTCGCCAGGCCGCCCGTTCGATCGCCGCCGGCGAATTTGACGTCGTGCTTCTTACTTCCGCCGTCCAGATCAGCCACCTTTTCCAAATCGCCGCCGACCTGAAAATCCAGGACGAAGTCCGCCGCGGTCTCGAGCGTCTCGTCATCGCCTCCATCGGCCCGTCCACTTCCGAGTGTATCCGGTCGCTCGGCCTCCAGCCGGATATGGAAGCTTCGCACCCACGCATGGGCTTTCTGGTCAAGGAAGCCGCCGAACGCTCTACCGAACTCCTCGAACAAAAACACAGGGATCCCGCCCTCAGCATCCTGCACGAAATCGGCAGGCGTATGGCCACAGCTAGTCCGCTACGCGAAGTCCTCGACCGCATTATTGACTTTGCGGCCTCCGTTGCCCGTTTCGATTCCTGCTTCATCTTCGTCCTGGAAGAGGACGAACTCGTTCTCCGCGCATCCAAGAATCCTCATCCTGCCGAAATCGGCCACGTCAGCTTGCGCCTCGGCGAGGGCATCACCGGCTGGGTCGTCGAACACCATCAGCCCGTCGCTATCGCCCGTAACGCGTTTCAAGATCCGCGTTTTCAGTTCTTCAATGAACTTCCAGAAGACCGCTACGAATCTTTTCTTTCTGTGCCGCTCTTGAGTCGCGGCCGCCCTGTGGGCGTGATAAACCTCCAGAACCGCGAGCCGCACACCTACAGCAAGCTCGAAATCCGACTCATTTCCACGATCGGCTTTCTTGTTGGAGCAGAAATCGAAATGGCCCGGCTCGAGGACAAAAGTTCAGAACTTACCGAAGAGCTGGAAACGCGCAAAGTCGTCGAACGCGCCAAAGGAATCCTTCAGCGCGAATCCTGCCTCAGCGAAGAAGAAGCTTATCTGGCGTTGCGTCGCCAAAGCCGCCAGCAGCGCAAGTCAATGAAGGAAGTTGCCGAACGCATACTTGGTGAGAACGCGAAACAAGGGCAGAAGAACCGCAGCGCTTCCTGAAGACCTGAGGGTTCCGGCTGATTATTCTGTGCGGTTTTGCGTGGACAATTCCACCGTTTTGAGGTCGATGTTGAACATGAGAGCTTCGGAGATTCGCACACATTCGCCATTTTCGGGTGCGTAACGCTCGGCGACCGCACCGACAATTAAGACGACCGGTGCCTCATGCTGCAAACTCTCACCCAGTTTGGCGAGCCTCGCAAAATGGATTTGTTGCTGCGTTGTGGTGGCGCGCGACACGATCAGGCAGGGCGTGTTTGGATCGAGCCCTTCCGATCGGAGCCGCTCCGCCAGCCCTCCGTAGTCAGCGCCTGGCATATAAATGAGCGCCGTCGTGTCCTGCGTCACAACTCCATTCCAGTCGAAAAACTCTTTTCCGGCACACTGATGGTTGCTCAGCAACACCAGCTTTGAAGCCAGGTGCCGGTCCGTCAATGGAATACCAGCGCGCGCAGCCGCGCCGAATGCCGCCGTAATTCCAGGCACGACTTCGTACTCGACGCCCGCTTGGCGAAGCGCTTCCATCTCTTCGCCAGCCCGTCCGAAAATGAGCGGATCGCCGCATTTTAGCCGTACCACGTTCCAGCCTTCTTTTGCGGCATTGATCATCAACGAATGGATTTGCTGCTGCGTAATGCGCACACGCCCGCAGCGCTTGCCAACGCTCTCGGTGTGAACGTGTTCCGGAATCATCCCGAGAATTTCGGACGAGACTAAGTCGTCGTGAAAGACCACATCTGCCGACCGCAGCAGGCGCGCAGCCTCGAGGGTCAAAAGCGATGGATCACCTGGCCCAGCACCTACGAGGTACACTTTCCCGTTGACCATAGACTGTATTTGCAGGACGCCGAAGCGCCATCGCCTCCTGAATTACAAAGCGAACTCCCTCCTTGCGGCGATGGTAGCATTCGTAATCATGATGCTTGCCGTAAAAGAAGTTATGCAATGCATCGAAACGATTGCTGAGCGCGGCGCGGTGCTCCTGCCGTTTTCCATTGCGAAACAGATGGGTAATTTAGGCCAAGACCTGTTCGGGGGGTGCGGGGCGGGGGCGTTTGCGTTTCCATTCGTGGTCTTTGCGGAGGCGGGCGATGTGTTTTTTGACCTGGGTTTCGAGTTCGGCGAAGGTGGATTTGCAAACGGCGGGGAGATGTTCGCTTTTGTCGGTGGCATGAAGCGTACCAGTGGGAAGAGTCAGATTTAGAGCGAGGCCGAATTCTTTGGTTCGCGGCATCATGGAAAAAACACAATGAAGTTGAACGAGATCGGGATCATAGCTTTTAAGAAGTTTGTTTAATTTTTCCGCGCAGCGCCGCAACGATTTTTCAGCCGGAGCGTGACGTTCTACTTCTTTGAAAACGATGGAGAGTTTCATGTGCGCACCTGTGGAAAATCGCCGGGGAAACGAGTCGAACCGGGAAGCTGTACTGCATTGGGGTTGAGCATAGCAAGCCGGGGCGTGCGCAGCAATCGAACTTGCGCATGACAGTCAACGGCCGCGACATCCTCTGCGCGAGATTTTTTTGTCATGCAAGCGGACATCGCGGGCTAAACAAGCCCCTTCTTTTTGTTGAACGTAGATGCCACGACTAAAGTCGTGACCTCCCGAACCCTTTCGCTTTGTTTTTCGATAACAGCTGTGACTTCCCCCGTTTCGATCTGACTCAAGGGCAAGCTGGCAATCGGTTGGATGAGTTGACAGGCGTTTAGGCTGCACACTAATTTGAACGTGCGAATTGGCAAGGCGATTGCTTTGGCGCAAAAAGAAAAACCGAAAATACAGGCGACATCGCACGCAAACCTGCGAATTGGTCCGGCGGGGTGGTCCTATCCGGACTGGAACGGGTACGTTTATCCGCGGAAGAAGCCGAAAGGGTTTCATGAGGCGACGTACCTGGCGGAGTTTTTCGACACGATTGAGATCAACACGTCGTTTTACGCTCCACTGAAGCCGGAGATTGCGAAACAGTGGGTGGAACGCGTTTCGTTGAACAAGAATTTTTTGTTCACGGCGAAACTGTGGCAGCGGTTTACGCACGATCAAGCGGGAACGGCGGAAGATGAAAAATTGGTACGCGCGGCATTTGAGCCGTTGCGCGAGGCTGGGAAATTGGGCGCGGTGCTGTTGCAGTTCCCTTTTTCGTTTTATCGAACGCGCGAGACGACCGCTTACTTGCTGAAATTGTTGAAACGATTTTCGGATTTTCCGCTGGTGGTGGAAGTGCGTCACGCGACGTGGAATGTGCCGGAGGCGTTTGAATTGTTGGCGGAGCACAACGCGGGATTCTGCAACATTGACCAGCCGCTGATTGGGCGGTCGATGGGCGCGACGCAGGAGGCGACTTCGCCGGTGGGATATGTACGGCTGCACGGGCGGCGCTACGACACGTGGTTTTCGGATGATGAAAATATCCCTTCGCATGAGCGATACAACTATTTGTACTCGACGGAAGAGTTGAAGCCGTGGACGGACCGCGTGAAGAAACTGGAAAAGGCGGCGCGAGAAGTTTACGTGATTGCGAACAATCATTATGAAGGGAAAGCGGTGGTGAATGCGCTGGAGCTGATCGCGGCGCTCAAGGGCGAGAAGGTGAAAGTGCCGGAGCCGTTGCGGGAGCATTATCCGGGCCTTGAAAAGATTGCGAGCGAAGGACCGAAGGAGCCGAAGCTGTTCTGAGGAAGTTATAAATTGTAAGTTTTCAGTTTTTAGTGAAAGGCCAGAATGGTGAGCGGGAAGTTGTAGGTTTTCAGTTTTACGTGAAGACCGGAAGTAGAGAACCTGATGTTTGAACGATACACGGAGAAGGCGCGACGGGTGGTTTTCTTTGCGCGGTACGAAGCAAGCCAGTACGGCAGCCCGTACATCGAGACCGAACACCTGTTGCTGGGACTTCTACGAGAGGACCGCGGTCTTTTAATGCGATTTCCAGGCAAAGGCGACGCCGAGGAAGGAATTCGTGAAGAAATCGAAAGGCACATCACACGAGGCGAACAATTCCCCACGTCTGTGGAAGTGCCTCTGACGGCGGAGTCCAAGCGGGTCCTAAAGCTGGCCGCGGAAGAGGCCGATGAACTGGGACACCGTTACGTCGGGACGGAACACCTGCTGCTTGGTCTCTTGCGCCTGGAGGATTCGCTTGCCAGCACACTTCTAGACGCAAGGGGCGTCAGAGCGGCAACGATTCGAGAGCAACTGGCAAAAGCCTCGCGCGTTGAGAATATGAATGTGCAGCCAAAATCAGGCAAAAGAGCCGTGGATGCTTTGAACGGTTTCCTTGCCGGGCTCAAATGGCAAAAGGCGGAGGAGCTATTGATTTTCTTCGCCGAGAATTCACGATTTGTGGATGTCCATGGGAAGCGATGGAGCCGCGAAGAAATCCGTAGGGAATTTCAGATCGTATTTGCGCCCTATGCCAAGAAAAATGCGGCGTACATGATTGAAGGAACTCTGGTCGATACGAGCGACGTGCTGGTTGCCGTTGTCCTTTGGAAAAACGCAATTCTCGCCAGCCTGGAGCGGGTTTGGATGCACAGGATGAGTGTGGTGCTGGTTCCTGAAGGCGATGAGTGGGTCATCCTGCTGGTGCAAGTGACGCCGGTTCAGCCTGAGTAAAGTTGTGGCGAACGGTTGTGCGCGGCTTGAGTCGACAGAGTTCAGCGCGGCAAGAAAACGGGGCCTCTCCGGTCGGGATGACAGGGCAGGGGCATCAGTTGGGGAAATTCCGTGCTTAGGTCGAGCCAACGAGGGTTTTGGTTTTCAATTAGGAAGACTTTTGTCTTGCGGCCAACGCTTGAGTTGTTTTTCTCTCGCTATCGCGTTGCGGATCTCGTCGAACGGTTTGAAGTAGACAAGTTTGGTCGTGTTGCAGGTTTGCGAGAAGCCAGGAACGGGTTTTTGTTTGGGGTTCATCACGTGGCTCTCGAGGTGTGGTGACGCCGATGCAGAGGACGCCAGAGGCGCTGGCCATGAAGTAAACGTAGAAGCCATTGGTGGGCGATTTTGACAGGGATTGAACAAGTTGCAATCGAAGAGAGGTCCCTCACTGCGTAGCCCGGCGCGCGCACACCGCACGCAAGAAAATGCCGGGCTACTCCGGTCGGAATGACGGGTGTTGGATCGGGTGCGTGCGGAGCAATCGAATTTTGGATGTCGCGACGGGCTGTGCGATTTAGGGTTGGATGGGGAGCCAGAGTTGGACGGTACCGAGGCCGGTGATGGGGTTGAAAGATTCGTCGTAGCGCTCGAAGAAGGAGATGGGGCAGCCGGAGGTGACGGCGGCGACGTGACCGGAGGCGGGGAGCCAGGCGCTCCACATTTTTTCGAGGGTTTGCGTGATTTGGGAGATGTGGTCGGTGTGGAGAAAGATTGCGTATTTGAGCGCGGGAATGGTGAGATGAACGAAATCAGCGGGGAGTCCGGCGAAGGCGGCGACTTCGACAGCGGCGAGATAATCGAACGTGGAATGATCGGGCTGCGGATTGTGGTTGACGCCGTAAGAGACTTGGCCGATTTGCGTCGGGACATGGCCAATGTGCTGGCCGAAGCGCTCCCAGAGTTGCGGAATAGTGTGCATGGTCTGGTTGTTGTAACGCCCGCTTAAGCCTGCGATGTGGAGTTCCCTGCCGTTTTCGATTCGCGGCGATTGCATTTGGGCGGTGGACGTGGTCATGGGCGATTCTCGATTCTGTTGTTTGGGCGGTGGGAAAGATAGTTTAGGACGAGAAGGGCGCGGTTACAACGGCTTAGCCAGCGAAGACGCTACCAATCTCGAAGAAAGGCCCAAGTTCGGCTTCGCTCAAGGCAGGCTCTCAACTCCGCGGCCCCACGCTCCAGAATTCAGCGCGAAGAACAAAACGGGGCCGCTCCGGCCGGGATGACAGATGGTGGGTTGGGTGCGGGGCAAGGCAATTTGCGGACACCGAAGTGTGCACGGCGAGCTCTATTTGCCGAGGATTTGGCGGGCGTAGGCGGGGGCTTTGCCTTCGTCTTCGTGTTTGCAGTAAGTGAAGACGTCGATGCCTTGTTTGAGCCAGGCGTCGAAACGTTTTTTCCAAGAGGTGAGCTGGGCGGTTGTGTAGTTTTCCATGCGCAAACGAACGTAGGTGAAGTCCGCGGTGAGGACATCGGGAGGAGTTTGCTTTTCGGTTTCGGCGAGGCAAAGGGCGACGTTGTGTTTGCGGAGCGTGGCGTAGGTTTCTTCGGTGTACCAGGAGGCGTGGCGGACTTCGAAAGCGAATTGGAACGCGGGTGGGCGAAGGGCGAGAAATTCTTCGAGTAGGGGCTGATCGAATTTGAAATTGGGCGGAAGCTGCACGAGGACCGGGCCGAGATGGTCGCCGTCGTTCAGGACGCTGGCAACTTCGAGGAAGCGCTTTAGAGTGCTTTCGCAATCGCGAAGGCGTTTGATGTGAGTGATTTGCTGATTGGCTTTCAGAGCGAAGCGAAAACCTTCGGGGACACTCTTGGCCCAGCCGAGGAGGACGGATTCGGTCGGCATGCGATAGAAACTGTGATTGATTTCGACGGTCGAAAATTGCTTTCCGTAGAAGGAGAGCATGTCCTTGTCCGGAAGTTTTTCTGGATAGAAGCTGCCTTTCCACTGTTTGTAGGAATAACCGGAAGTACCGATGCGGAGTTGGCCAGCGCGCGGAATAAGAACCTCCGTAGATCAACATCATCATAATAGCAGGCTGGTCGCGCGATTGGAGAGCTTGAGGCTTTCTTCAGGGGCTTCAAGCCCCTGCGGGTGAGCGCTGGTTGTGTGGGAGCTAAAGCTCCCGCGTCTTGAAGAACTAACGGCGTTTGGACGGCGTGGACATTTGGGCGCTGAGGAGTTCGATGGCGTTTTCTAGGCGCTGGCGGGAGTTCCAGAAGTTGGCCCAGAGATCGCCCTTTTCCTTGAGGCGCGCGCCAATGGATTTGATGTTGAGGCTTTCGGGCTTGAGGCTGGCGCGGAGCTCACGCGGGTGGACGGGCGTCGAGACGGGGGCCTTGGGAAATGCGCGGACGGAGTAGGCGGCGGCCAGAGGACGGCCTTGCGCGTTTTGCGCGACGTCGATCAGGACGCGGCCGGAGGGACGTTTTGCGACGATGCGTTCACTGGTGACGAGATTCGGGTGTTCGGCGGTTACACCGCGGGCGATGATTTCCGCGAAGGTGCGCAACTGTTCGTAGGTGTAAACGGGTTCGACGGGAATAAAAATGTGGAAACCGGTGGCGCCGGAAGTTTTGAGAAAACTTTTGAGCTTGAGCGTTTCGAGCCGTTCATGCAGCGCTTTGGCGACGGTGACGACGACGTTGAACTCGGTGCCATCGGAGGGATCGAGGTCGAAGAAAAAATAGTCAGGATGGTCGAGATCGGAAATCGGGCTGGACCAGGGATTGTGGTCGATGCAGCCGAGGCCGGCGAGAAACAGGAGCGAAGCGAGATCATTGGCGGTGGCGTAGTGAATTTCTTTGCCGCGTTCTTCGGAGTCGATGGGAACGGTCTTGAACCAATCGGGGAGACCTTCGCGCAGATCTTTTTGGAAAAAAGCCTGGCCCTTGATTCCATCGGGATAGCGGCGCAAAACCAAAGCGCGATTCTTAAGGAACGGCAAGATGTGGTCCGCGATGGAATAGTAGTGAGCAAGAAGGTCGCGTTTGGTGAAGCCAGATTCGGGAAAATAGATTTTGTTGAGGTTGCTGAAGCGGAGACGTTTGGCGTCAAGTTCGATGTTGAGAGTCTCGGCGCGGCCGGAGAAAAGCTCCGCTTCGATTTTGGATTTTTCTGTGAGGACGCGGCCGACAATTTGCGGGGCATGAACAACGTCGGTTTGGGGCGGCGCCGCCGCTTCCGTTTCCCAGGCGCAGTCGGTGGGTTGAATGTCCTCGCGGAGACCGACGAAAACGGGATGGCGCAAGGCATGTTCGTTGGTCCAATCGCTGAATTTGACGCGGGCGACGAGAGCGGGTGAGGTCCAGAAAGGCTTTTCATTTGCGGCGGGCTTCGTTTCGAACGGGCAGGTTGAAGACGACAGTTCTTTGAGCTTTGTGAAGATTTCGTTTTGTTTGGTGGCGTCGAATCCCGTGCCAACGTGACCGATGAAGCGGAGTTTCTTGCCGTCGTAGAGTCCGAGAAGGAGCGAGCCGAATTTCAGGCCGCTGGTGCGAGGCTCGGTCCAGCCTGCGACGACGGCGTCGATGGTTTGCGTGACTTTCAGTTTGAGCCAACTGGCGCTGCGGTCGGACGCGTAGATACTGTCGATACGTTTGGCGACGATGCCTTCGAGCCCGTGCTGGCGCGCCAATTCGAAGAGTTGCCTTCCCTGCTCCAACTGATGATCGGCATAGCGGAATGTGGACGATGGATAAAGAAGCCGCTGCAAGAACTGTTTGCGCTGGAGTAGTGGAGCTTCGCGCAAGTCGAATCCATCGCAGTAGAGAAGGTCGAATGCGAAATAGACGACTGGCGTGCTTGCGATGAGTTTTTCGCTGGGCGCGCGGACGTGCATGCGTTGCTGGAGTAGTTCGAAGTCGCTTTGGCCTTGTTCGTTTAGCGCGACGATTTCGCCGTCGACGACTGCTTCGCGTGCGGCGAGATTTTTGGTGAGAGAAGCTAGTTCGGGATAACGCTTGGTAATGTCAACGTTGTTGCGCGAACGAAGCATCAGCGCGCCGCCTGAGATTGTTGCGAGAGCGCGTACGCCGTCCCACTTGATTTCGAAGAGCCAGTTGGAGTCGGAAAAAGGTCGATTCGAAAGCGTGGCGAGCATGGGACCGATACGGGAGGGCATCGGGCTTTTGCGTACCGGATGGAGGTCCGCCGGCTGGATCGGAATTGGACTGCGTTTTGGCGGAAGCTCCTGCGTGATTTCGCCGATCGTTCGGCCGGTGAGGACGGAGCCGTCGTGTGCGTCGATTTGGTATGCGGGATCTTCGGATGCGTCTTTGTGCTTAATGAGGAGCCACTCGTTGCCTTTTTCGCTGTGCTTCAGCTTAACGAGGACGAAACTGCCGCGGAGCTTTTCACCATTGAGAATGAATTTCAGGTCACCTTTTTTCAGCTGGTGGTCGGCGTCAAGAGTTCCTTCGACAACGAAACTGCCGCGATCCCAGACCATGACGGTGCCGGCGCCATAGCTGCCTTCGGGGATTTTTCCTTCGAAGCCGCCATATTCGAGAGGATGATCCTCCGTTTGGACGGCCAAGCGTTTGTCGGAGGTGTTAAGCGAAGGGCCTTTAGGTACCGCCCATGATTTGAGGGTTCCATCGATGGCCAAGCGAAAATCGTAATGGAGGCGAGTTGCGGCATGCTTTTGCACGACGAAAACACTTTCGGTGGCGAGACCGGAGGTAGCGGGCCCTTCAAGGACGGCCAATTTCGGATTCGGCAAGCGCTTGCTGCCAGACTCGGACTTGGCGGGTTGAGGCGGCGGCTCGGGGGCGCCGGAAGGTTCCGGAGTGCGATCGAAGCGGCGCTTGCGCCTGTACTCTTCTAATTTCTCCATCCGCGCATTCTAACCCATGCCGTTTCTGGAACATTGGGCGTTGTTTGTCGGCAGCGGGTCGGTTCGAATTTTGACTTATTGTGTCTCTGGCCAAAAAATTCAAACCGACCCGCTGGGTGCATTTCTGGAAAGTCCCCACAAGGATTCGGCTTGCATACGGTTTGGGAGCCGACTAATCTTTCCAATTAGCCCTTAAAAGAGTTTTTGGAACGTTGCCGGAAGGAGTTTTCATATGGCGACAAGTATCTGGAAAGGCCATCTCACGTTCGGTTTGATTTCGATACCGGTGCGGCTGTTCGCGGCCGCGCGCGGCGAAAGAATCAGCTTCAATCAGCTGCACAAAGTGTGCAATTCGAGGCTGAAGCAGCCGTTGAGTTGCCCGACCTGCAACCGGACGGTAGAGCGGTCCGAGATTGTGAAGGGCTACGAATACGAAAAGGATCAGTACGTGCTGTTTACGGAGGAGGAGCTCGACAAGATTGAGCCGCCGTCGGCCCACGTGATGGAGATTCTGGAGTTTGTAAAATTGAATGAAGTAGACCCACTCTATTTCGACGCGTCGTATTACGTTGGACCGGAAGAGGGCGGTGGGAAGGCGTACAAGCTGCTGATGATGGCGATGGAAGAGTCGGCGTACGCAGCGATTGCGAAGGTGACGATGCACCAACGGGAGCACATC
>Ga0247669_1000016_pt1 | contig 173430 bp, 144 predicted proteins | sample CNK10_metaG_FD_182734 | JGI IMG/M metagenome (GOLD analysis project Ga0247669, IMG submission 182734) | Soil microbial communities from Purdue University Martell Research Forest, Indiana, United States - CNK10 | ecosystem: Environmental > Terrestrial > Soil > Temperate forest > Bulk soil... | reverse complement strand
AGCATCACGGCGGCGGCCCGCGTTGTGATGCTGCCAGGCTTCTTTTGCGCGCAAGTAGAGGTAGCGGACTGGAGCCGCTTGCTTTGCAATACTTTCCTCGACGCCGCGGCGAACTCGTTCGAGCAGTGTAGGAACATTGAGAAAATAATTTGGCGCCGCAGCACGAATTTCATCGGCAAGTTTGTTCAAATCAGTCGAAAGCGTGAATTCTGCTTCGCGCGTCAGCCCGGAAAGCATCACGATCCACGAAGCGGCAAAATTCAGCGGTAGATAATGAAAGATGCGATCCGGCTCGCGGTGGCCCGCCATAAGTTGTTCGAGCCGCTCCGTGGTGCAGGCAATCATGTGCGTGAGATTCCCAGTCGTCAGGCAAACTCCCTTGGGCTCGCCGGAAGTACCGGATGTGTAGATTATCGTGACTAAATCATTTTCGTTGCGCGGAAGTGGTGCCGCATCAAACGGCAAAGTCAGCGAAGCATCGCGAGTCGTGTCGTCGAATAACACCCTATGCGGCGCGGCATTCCAAACAGCAGCAACTGCTGCACCTAGGTCTTCGTTGCCCGTCAGGAGCAGGCGCGGACTGCAATCCTGGAGCATACCAACGAGGTCCGCGGCCGCCTGGCGTGAATAGAGGGGGACGACGATTGCATTTTCCGCCATGAGGGCAAGGTCAGACGCAATCCATGAAATGGAATTGGCGCCAAGAAGCGCACAGCGGTCGCCGGGTTGAACTCCGCGCCTCCGCAAGAATGCTCGCGCTCGCTGTACGCGCTCTAGTACTTCCCTTCCCGTCGCCGAAACAATCTGGGTGCCTCGCACCTCGCGCAGGACGACGCGGTCGGCCGAACGCTGCAATTGGTTGAAAATCGTTTCAAGGAAATTCGGCATCGGAAATCAGCGTGTCGCGGCCATCGCTGCATTGGAACTGTCGTATCGCTCGGCGAGCCGCACAAGCGTTTCGCTCAACGGCGGCAGATAGTCTTCCCAGCTGCGAACGCCGACCTGGATAGGAAACTCCGGGTACTGACGGCGTACGAGGTCTTCGAGGATTGTTCCCATACGCGCCATCACTTTTAGATTACCAACGACCGTGCGGGCAATCCCCTCGCGAACCGAATCCGCTTCGGTGACGAGTGTCTCCATGATTTGGAGGAGCTTTGGCGCGAGATCCGGATCGTCCACGGTGAGGAACAGATGCTGATGTCCGCGCTCTCGCATTAAATTGCGGATTCGTTCGTCCATGGTGACGCCGGCGGACGCCACGAGACTCGGCATGCAGGTGACAATTCCGTGGTAACGCGAGGAAACCATGTACGCGCATTGGCGGAGGATCGAAACAATCTGGTACATGTCGTAGTCATCGGAAGCAAAGATGGGAGTGCCTGGAATTTGCGCTTCGATCTCGCGACAGGCGACCGCGTCCAGCCGCTCCATTGCGACAAGAATTGTGAAGACACGATGTTTCTGCTGGAACACTTTCGTCGCATCGACATAGCCCTGAATGTATTTCTTGAACTTGCGATCGACCTCGTCGCCAGACTTGTGAAAGTAGACGGTGCGGTACTGGCTGTTCTTGAAGGCGCCTGTCGTTATACGTGCGGCATATTTTGCCACTGAGGCATTGACCGGCCAAACAAAGGGATGAATGGGACAGAGCACGAGGACAGGCGTTTTTTCGTCCCAGCCGGCATCGCGCAATGCTTTGCGGCCGTAAGCCGCCGGGTGCGGTTCAAACGTCCATGCCGTGTCGGTACCGAGTTCGGTCGAGATGCCAAGTTTGCCCAGGACGGTTTGTGATTCCGGATTGCGCGTTATGACCAGTGAATCGCGTACGTATTTCGCGCACATTTTTTCGATGAGGGAATCCATGTGGCCGGCTTCTGCGCCGTAACCGACGGAGATTTTGTTTTCCGACGACGCAAAGCCAAGTGAGCCAATCATCATGGTTGTCAGCGCGTTGGCGAACTTGCTTTTGAACATGGAGCCTTCACAAGCGATGACGCCGTGATTTTTTCGTGTCTCGCGATAGAGGAACGGCGGAAAAACATCGGGCAGGAAAACTTGTTTGGTTCCCTCGAAATAGCCCTTGGTGCGATCGAAACTCTGCGTCATGACGCTGAAATCGGTATTTTTCGCGCCGAGCACGTGGCGCACCTGCCGCAGCATTTCATTTACACGGACGTCGGACCCGGTATTCCGGGTGCCATTGTAGCCCGCAAAGAGCAAGCGCAGCTTTTCTCCGGGCTCCCAGCGGGTGCCGCCGCCAAGCATCCATTTCAGGCGGGTCAACTCGATCAGCGCGCTGACCCACATCACGAGAAAAAAATCGGTCATGTTCCTACACTCCCGGTTGCGCTCTTGGCCGCAGCGCTTTCTGCGGGCCAGGGTCTGGCCGGATAGCGGAATCTATTTGCGCGGCTGAATCGCAGTAAAGGATAAGCATAAGACGAAAATTTTGCCGGTGCTTCGCCGCCCAGTTCGGCAACCACTCGCGAATTGTCGAACACGGTATTCCAAGTCAGGTAAGGCCAGAATACCTTGAGAAGAGATGCGCCGCGGCCCAGATCGCTCTTTTTTCGGGCAAGCCAATTGACGGTGCCGGAGAACGGAGTTCCAAGCGAAGAGACATACATTGGCTTGCGCCAGCCGCCGTCTTTGGCTAACGCGTCGGTCAATTCGCGATAAGTTTGCGAGCCCGTTCCCGAAGACAGATGGTAAGTGTTATGCGTGGCGTTTTCCTTTTGATGGATCGCGACGATTGCCTTGCCGACGTAGTCGGCAGGAATTATGTCAATGCGATCATCGGGGCGGAGCGGCAAAACAGGAAGGCTGGCAAGCACGCTGAATGCCTGCACCATATCAAATTGAGTCGTCTCGGGCTTGCGGCTATCGCCCAGAACGATCGCAGGGCGAAAAATTGTCCGCGGCACGTCCGGCAAGAGTTGATGCACCATGTGTTCACAGAATTTCTTGGTGCGGGCGTAGGGATCATAGTCCGAGCGCGACCAGTCGATCGATTCGTCTTCGCGCACAATTTCGTCTTGCCGCGTGCCGGCCACAGCAACGGTCGAAACATGCGAGTAACGCCGCAGCCCGTGGTGATCCTGAATCCGGCGCGCCAGTTGAATCACTTCCAGCGAGCCGCGGAGGTTCACATTCAGACATTGCTTTTCGGATTTCCGGTTCAAGGAAGCGGCGCAGTGAACCAGCGAGTCGGTCGAGTGCACTAGCTGCTGGTAGTCGTCAGCCGAAAGTCCAAATCGCTCACTGGTCAAATCACCGCGAAAAATCCGCACGCGAGTGGCCAGAAAATCGCGAAATTCGGGAAATTCAAAGTGCTGTTGCAGCGATTGCCACAAGCGTTCGCGGGCTTCCTGCTCGCTCTTGGCACGCACCAGAAGATTTAGCGAATCGGAATGTCCTAAAAGAAACCCCGCGGCCAGATAGCTGCCGAGGTATCCTGTGGAACCCGTGAGAAAAATCGCCATGAGCTAGGCGTTCTTTCCGGTGCCAGACGCGGCGCCTGCGGCAACGGGCTCCGGCCCCCAGTCCAACTGGCGCGGCGGCCGCGATTCTAGCGGCCGGCCTTCCATCAACGGATAGCACCAGCGACGAAGCGCGGGGATATGCACGTTAATCCAATAGTCCCACCAATCGATCGATTCGGGATCGAATGCAAAGAGTTTTTGTTCTTCGGAACTCAGGGCTGCGGAAAGCAACCGTGCATTCTCGCATTCGAAAACATGTTCGTTGTGAAGGATGAACGGCTCGTAAAGTTCGATCAATTTCTCGGCGCGGTTCAGGTCGCGCTCGGCCTTGGCCAGCGGAGACTTCTTCAACCGGAAGAATCCTGCCACGCGATTGATGCCGCTGACGACCGCTTTCTGCATGGGAATCGAAAGCCGTTCATAGCGTTGCTTGGAAACGGGAATCGTTTCGAATTTCACTTTGAGCCAATGATCGATACCCTGCTGGGTTTTGTAATGTTTGCGATGCGCCAGACCAGTGAGTTCGATGCTGCGGCCCATATTGCACGGTGTTATGCCGGAGGTCGCGAGCTGGTACATACGCGCGTTTCTTCTCTGCACGAGCGCCGCCGCGATCAGAGTCATGCCCCGGCAAACCATATCCACCGGAATAACGTCGAGGCACTTCTTTTCGTTCGAAGGAAGCTGCCGAAAATTCGTGCCGAGCAGATAAGACAACGGACCGGAAGTGTTGATACCTTCGTTCCAGCCAGCAAAAGGCGTGCGCGTGGAGCTTTCGACGATGGAGGGCCGCACTACGGCGATCGGCAGATCCTTGCCGCGCCGCGCCAAAATCGATTCACCGAGGCTCTTCGTGAACGTGTAAGTGTTCGGCCAGCCCAATCGTTGTGCGCGCTTCATTCCCGCTCGTACGAGCCGGTTCCGCTCCCAACGCAAGCGGTTGCGTCGGACAACGCCCTCGAGCTCACGCGCTTCCACTCTGGACTCATCCGCGCCCTTGCCGAGTGCTTGCCGACGCAGCGCGCGTGCAAGTTCTCTACCCTGGGCACGCTCTTCGACGCTGCGTATCAGCCCGCGCATTGATTCAATTTCACGCTCCGAATCAAAGCGCGCATCGCCCGCCGGGTTGTAATTTTCGCTTAACTCTTCCTGGACACGGCCGTCCCGCTTACCGACGATATAGCAGGTTGAAAGGTGCATCAGCGCGGCATGATCTGATGCGCGCAGAAACTCGACCAAATGCAGCGTCGAGTCCACATTCGAAGACAGCGCGTCGCGCAGATCGGGATTGAAATCGGTCAACCCGGCGCTGTTCACCACTACGTCCAACGACTTTGCCAAGCGGTCGTGCGTCGCTGCGTCTAAGCCCAGTTTCGGCACGCTTACATCGCCTTCGACCACTTCCACCTTTTCCTTCAGGAATTGGCCAAGCCCACGCTCATGAATTTCCTCGAGCGGATCGAACGTCGGCGACTCTTCCACGATCTTTTCAAACCGCCGCTGAGCCGTTGTCGTCCGATTTCTGCGGATCAGCAGCGTGATTTTTCCGATATTCGGGATTTGCTGGAGCAACTCCACCAGCCAAACTTTGCCGATAAATCCGGTTACGCCAATCAGCATCAGATGTTTTCCGGAAAGGCTCTCGCGCACGGATAGCGATTCGACCCTTGGCGCGCCTCCGAACAGCACAACGTTGCGACCAATGGAAACATGCGACCGCGTTGCCGTCTGCGTCGCATCGCTCGCCGACCTGTCTTGTTTCCAACCCAGATTTTTCTGTAACTGTGGCGCTGAAAGTCTGCCATCGGCGGCGCCGCTTGCAATCCACGCAAAAGGCCCGCGCGGCCTTACGATCGGCTTCAGCAACCGTCCAGTCGCCACGCCATCGCGAAATTCCAGTTGGTTGGAAATAAACCGCTCTACGCCAAGATGCACCGCAAGCGGCCGCAGTACGTGATCCAGCGATTGCCCAACGAGAACAACCTGCGCGCCCGCCGTGAGCGTCTCGCGCAGCTTTTCAACGGCGCTCTGTCGCAGTTTGGGCTTCAAAACGTAATGAAAATATTCTTCGCCCAGCAAGTCCAACCGGTCGCGGGTCACTCCACGTAACAGCGCGTAAAGCAGCCGAGTGGCGATCGTCCGACCCGCGAGATACGCGAAGGGTCGAAGCAAAACCATGGCGGCCATACTCGCGCGCCGTTTCCACCGCTCGGAAAAGCTCTGCCCGTGCCAGGTAAAAAAGCCAACTTGCCGCAGTGCGCTGAGCTCCAGCAGGGAACCTTCCACGCGCCAATAGACGGGCGAACCCGCGCCGGCAGGCGATTCTTTTCTTTCTGATTGGGAGACGAGATTCGACATTCCTGGCCTGGGCCTACACGCGCAAACTGGGCGCGGCAGGGCACTCCGAACAGCTTAAGCTGTGACGCGTTCGCACCTGTCTAGGTCTGGAACTTCTGGGACAACTGCTCCGACGAGGCGCATTTTCACGCTGCATGCCCTCGACGGCATCGCGCTTTGCCCTACCGGGAGCGCACCCCACTGCAATCCATTGGAAAAATATCATCGAGAGCGGGTAATCGCAAGGCGGTGAAGTGGCTCAAGCGGACGGAAGCCGCGGCACGTCGCGCGCCACGAACAGGTGTTGCGGTTCGCCGGCCCGGGTCGTCAAGCCTATCGCCGCGAACAGTAGAGAGCCAAGCACTAGACTGGCGAAAATCTCGACGAGCGGTACGGGCGCGCGCATCGTGCTCTTCAGGTCACGGCCCAGATTCCTCGGCATTGCCGAGACGACCAGCGAACCCACATAAATCGGCAACAGCAGCATCAGCAGAAATCTTGTTCCGAAGAACGGATACCGCATTCGAAACGCCAACCAAAGCGCCGCCTCAGGCAAGATCGCCAACAAGTTGAGCATGGCAAATTGGTCCAGAAAGTCGCTGCCACCAACGCGCGCCAAAATCCGGTATAGCCCAAAACAGACGAGGCCCATCGCAGCGAGGAGCCCGAATGCAGCCAAAGGCTCGCGTCGAGCGGAAAACAGAAGCTGGTTCAAAAACGGCAGGAGAGCCGAGTGGGCGAGCACTACGACCGCGAGCCCGCCCGTGAGGAATTGATCGCCGCGCAGACACCAAATCGCCAGCGAAAACAGGAGCGCAACCAGGAGCGGTTCGAAACCAACAGACAGACCCGCCGGCTTGCCGACAATTGCAGTTGCCTGCAGATAGGAAATATCGACCACCGTCAGGGGCACGCGAAAAATCAAAGAGCGAAGCGCCGCGGGCAGGAAAAACAGCACGAATTGCGCCGTCCAATAAAGCGGATAGACGGACACGACACCGAGCAGAAATAGGCGACACCAACGCATTTCCGGGGAACCTCGGAAGCGGAGGATTTTCTACCTACCGGCCGGTATTTGCAAGCAGGATCAGGAGGAGCTAGACGCCCCAGCCATAGCGTTCGGCGTGTTCCAGTGTACGTTGCATTTCAATGTGGAGAATGTCCATAAACCCTGTTGTTCCAACGGGTTTCGCCCCAGCCATGGCCAAGTCAGGTGTTCGGTTTCCGGCCTGTAAAACCCGTACGACGGATTGCTCGATCCAGTCCGCTTCAAGTGACAGTCCGAATGCATCGCGAAGCATCATAGTCGCACTCAGAATCGACCCGATCGGGTTGGCCGAATCCGTTCCGGCTAGTGAAGGCGCCGAACCGTGAATCGGCTCAAAGAGCGGCGCGCCGCTGCCAAAGCTTGCCGACGGGATTAGTCCGATCGAACCGACTAGTGCTGCGGCCGCGTCGCTCAAAATGTCGCCGAACATGTTGCTGGTGAGCATGACGTCAAATTGCGACGGCTTCAGCGTCAACTGCATCGCCGCGTTGTCAACGTACATATGCTCCAGCTTGACCGAAGGATAGGCAGGAATGAGCGCTGTTACCGTTTTGCGCCAAAGTTGCGAACTTGCCAAAACATTTGCTTTATCCACGGAACAGACCCGGCGCGACCGATTTTCCGCCCGCACAAACGCAAACTTCGCAATCCGCTCCACTTCCTGCGCGGAGTAGGACTCCGTATCCCAAGCGCGCTCTTTGCCGCCCTCGCTGGTGCTGCCGCGTTCGCCGAAGTAGATGCCGCCGGCCAGTTCGCGCACAATTTCTATGTCCAGATCACCGAGGCGTTCTGGCTTCAGCGGCGACATGCCGCGCAGAGGCTCCAGCACCTTCACGGGCCGCACGTTCACGTACAACCCCATTCCCTGGCGCAGCGCTAGCAACCCGCTTTCCGGCCGCTTTCCGACAGGAAGCGCATCCCACTTCGTTCCGCCGACGGCACCGAGAAAAACCGCGTCGGACCTCTTGCATGCATCGAGCGTGGCGTTGGGCAGCGGCGTCGCCGTCACGTCAATCGCTGCGCCGCCGACAGGGTGTTCTTCAAAATCAAATTGATGGTGGAATTCGTGCGCACACTCGCGCATGACAGTGGCAGCGGCGCGCGTCACTTCCGGGCCGATGCCGTCACCCGGCAGCAGCACGATGGTCTTTTTCATGGAGTTCCCTTAAATTCCTGTGAAACTCGCGGAGAGATCGCTTACGCGGCCGACGTTGCTCCCGCAGCAATCGGTCCAGCGCCGCGTCGCAGCACTTCGTGCGCGATGCCGACGACATCCCGCATCCGCACTGTTTTCGACTGGTCCGCAAGCGCCGTCACGCGCCGGTAGACTTCCGCGAGCTCCGCGTCGCTTGCATCGTATCCCAAATCCTTCAACGTCGTGCGCAGGGCGTTTCGGCCCGAGTGCTTCCCCAAAACGAGCGAGCGGGAAGGCACTCCAACCGTTTCCGGCGAAATAATTTCATACGTTAACGGGTTCTTAATGATGCCGTCCTGATGAATGCCCGCTTCGTGCGCGAAGGCATTGGCCCCGACGACTGCTTTGTTCGGCGCAACCTGCGCACCGGTAATTTCCGCAAGCAGCCGGCTCGCTGGAAACAATTGACTCAGATTGATGTTCGTTTGCGCGCCAAAGCTTTCTTTGCGGACGGCGAGCAAAACCGCAATCTCTTCGAGCGATGCATTTCCAGCACGTTCGCCGATGCCGTTCACCGTGCACTCAATCTGCCGCACACCTGCTCGCACGGCCGCAAGCGAGTTCGCCACGGCCAGTCCGAGATCGTCATGGCAATGCGCGCTCAGTGTCACGTCTGGCGAATCGTCCAGAAAATCGCGTACTCGCCGAAACATCTCGCCGTATTCTTCCGGGACCGCATAACCAACAGTGTCCGGCAGATTCAAAATCGTCGCGCCGGCATCTACCGCCGTCCGGCAAACTTGGCACAGGAAATCGATATCCGTGCGGCCCGCGTCTTCCGCTGAAAATTCCACCTCGCCCACAGACTGCCTGCCGTAGCGAATCATCGAGCCAATTGCTTCGAGGGCCTGCTCCCGCGTCATGTTCAATTTCACTTGCAGATGGAGATCGGATGTCGCGAGGAAGATATGCAAGCGGGACGCGGCAGCAGACTTGAGCGCTTCCACCGCTGCATCAATGTCATGCTTCTTCGCGCGCGCCAGGGCGGCAATCGGCACTGTGCGGACTTCCTTAGCAACGGCTTGCACCGCTTCCAGATCGCCCTTCGACGAAATCGGGAAACCCGCTTCGATGACGTCCACATTCAGCGCGGCAAGTTGTCTCGCCATACGGATCTTTTCGTTCGTATTCATGGAAAAGCCCGGCGACTGTTCGCCGTCGCGAAGGGTCGTATCGAAGATGCGCACTACATCCATGGGACTCTGCCTCCCGTTAAGTAACGCAGATACGGACCCTGCGGTCAAATTTATCTTTGTTCTGCTTTTGATAATTCTGCCTTATAATAGCCCGGAGCCTCTTTCATGGATCTGAGCGAACTCCAAGTCTTCCTGACCGTCGCCCGCGAAGGCAGTTTTTCACGCGCCGCGGAGCGCCTTTTTCGCACGCAACCCGCGGTCAGTCTGGCAATTCGCAAGCTCGAAGACGATCTGGGACAAAAGTTATTCGTACGCGGCGCACGGCCCGTACGCCTGACCGACGCCGGCACGCTGCTGAAGGACTACGCGGAACGCCTGATCAACCTGCGCGACGAAGTAAAAAAGGGCCTCAGCGAGTTGGAGGGCCTGCAGCGCGGAGAACTTTCGCTCGGCGTCAATGAAAGTTCGATTCATGCGCTCATGCCGGCCATCGCCAAGTTCCGCGAACTACATCCCGGCATTCAGATTCGCGTGCACCGGATGTTTTCGCGGGATATTCCGCATGAAGTTCTGAATTACCGCCTCGACCTTGGCGCCATCTCGTATGTGCCACGCGACCCGCAACTCCAAGCCACGGAAATCGTTAAAGACGAACTCACGCTGGTCGTCCCGCCAAAGCATCCGCTGGCGAAGAAGCGTGAAGTGGACGTGGCGGACCTCGGCGCGGAGTCGTTCGTCGCACACATCGTCGAATCGCCCTTTCGCCGCCGCGTCATTGAACTCTTTGCGCGTAACCGCACGGTACTGAACATGCCCACGGAAATGCCCACGATCGAAAGCATCAAACGCTTCGTGCAGATGGGGATGGGTGTAGCGATCGTGCCGCGCATGTGCGTCGCGTGGGAAATCGATCACGGCTGGATGAAAGAAGTAAAAGTGCGGCAGTTGAACCTTCCGCGGCACGTCTATCTCGTGTCGCGCCGTGGCGCCCGCCTGCCCCATGCCGCCGCGGAACTCGTTCGAATCCTAAAAGAAGCCCAGTCTTAGTTCGCGGCTTCCGCTTCGGCAACCGAGGCGAACACCGGCATCAGCTTCAGCAGGCCGGACACTTGCATGACGGCCATTCCCTGCTGATTGAGCGCCGCGAGCGCAAATCTCTGCCCCTGATTCCGGCGATGGACAAAAAGCTGCACCAGCGCCCCCACTCCGGCCGAGTCGAGAAACGCCACTCCACTCATGTCCAGCACGAGGCTTGGGGCGGGTTGAGGCCGCATCTCTTGTAGAAAGCGGTTGACGGTTTCCAGTACCAATTTCCCGTCCAGTTTTGCGACGGAGCGCGCTCCGTCGCCGTTCGCCTGCAAATTCACATTCAAATTGACGGGTTGCATAAGCCGAAGAGGATAATAGCGCAGTGTTACGGCCAAATGAATGACCAGTTAACGCTCCAAGCGGCGGTGCGGCGACCCCAGACTGTTCCAAATGGAGCTGAGCGCACTCTCAATTTAACTTTCATCACGATTCACGAAACCGATTGCCGCGTCGCGCCGATGCCCGTCGCCGCAATCGCGTTTTTTTGCTTGCTGCTAATCTGGTTGCGAACTGCGACCGCCCGGCAAGCCGTGGCCTCGCGTTCGAGAGTGGTCTTTGTGCTTCTGCTCGTTGGAATTTTTGCCTGAGGAATTGCCAGCTGCGGTGGCGCGTCTCGCGTCATCACGCGACCACCCTCAGCAGGTGGTCGCGCCAAAGGGCAATTACGTCCGTCGCAGTCACCGCGACAGCCGGAACTCTGCCGCAGCAAACGATTTCACTGACGCTCATCGTGAACTAGAATTTATTTTCCGTAGCTAACGCGGTAGAGAATTCCGGGTCCGTCATCGGATATGACGAGAGATCCATCCGGCAGTACAGCGACGCCGACCGGCCGCCCGTAGACCAATCCTTTGCTCGCGTCGGGCACAAATCCGGTTAGGAAAGGCACTGGGTCCTTGTCGGGCTTCCCGTTCTTGAATCCCACAAACGCAACTTGATAGCCCGACCGCTTCGACCGATTCCACGAACCGTGCTCGGCAACGAACGCGCCGCCTCGATACGGCTCCGGAAATTGTTTCCCCGCATAAAACGCAAACTGCAGCGGCGCCACGTGCGAGCCGAGCAACACATCCGGAATAATCGCCCGCGCCGCCAACTCCGGCTGCTCCTGTTTCACGCGCGGATCGATATTCGAGCCAATGTAGCTGTACGGCCAGCCATAGAATCCGCCATCTTTCACCGTCGTGAAATAATCTGGTGGCAGATCGTCTCCCAGTTCGTCCCGCTCATTCACGGACGTCCAGACTTCTTTGGTCGTCGGATTCAGCGCCAGACCCACGGGATTGCGCAAACCTGTCGCAAACAGCCGCGCGTTTTTGCCATCCAGGTCACAAATCGTGATCGCCGCGCGAATCGGCGGGTCATCCGTTTCAATATTTCCTGCTGAGCCGACAGCGATCAACAGGTGTTTGCCGTCTGGCGCAATTTCGATCGTGCGCGTCGAATGCCCACCGCCCGGAACTTCCAGTAATTTTTCCTCCTCCCCAATCCGCTTGGAAGTTTTCGGATCGTAGCGGTACCGAACAATTTCATTCGTATTCCCGATGTAGACATAATCGTCATGAAACGCGATGCCAAACGGATACCGCAATCCATTCGCGAACGTTTCCCGCTCTTGCGCGCTCCCGGCGTGTTTCAGATCCCGCAGTATCTCGACGCGCCCCGCTCCCGCTTCCGCTACAAACAGATCTCCATTCGGTGCAATCGCCAGCAACCGGGGCGTCTTAAAATTTTCCGCGTAAACATTCACATGGAAACCATCCGGCGCCGTCGGCAAAAATCCGTCTGGCCGGCTGATCTGGTCGGGCCCGTTCCCAGCCGACGTTGTTGAAAACGGCTTGGGTAGATCCGGCTTCATTCCATGCGTCACTTGCGCGCTCGCACCGAACGGCGCCATCGCCGCCAGCCACCCGCCGATCGTCAGTTTTCCCAGGACACTCTTCATGAGCTTGTCTCCCACGTATATTGAACGCATCTTTTGGACGCGGCGCGTTCACGAACCGTTTCTCTGACATGATACACACGCGTCGGTTTAGGTTCACGTTGCGCCCGCATCAAATCTTCTTGCTAACGATTTGCTACTCCGCCCCAGGCCGGGTAGCCTAGTTTCTGACGATGAAACCGGCCTCAAAACCACCGCTCCTCGCCCGCTCGCTCGTATTGATTTCGGTAGCGGCCCTGCTTGTATGGTATGTCGCGCGCGCTTTTTCGGGAATCCCTTCACCGCCTGCCGCGCCGCTTCCGGCGCCGGCCGTCGACCTGTCACTCGCACCAAAATCCTCGACGCAAGTCGCCATCTTCGCGGGCGGCTGCTTTTGGGGCACTCAAGCTGTCTTTGAACACGTCATCGGCGTTCAGAAAGTCACTGCCGGATACTGCGGCGGCCACGTCGATCACCCATATTATGAACTGGTCTGCACTGGCTCGACCGGCCACGCCGAGAGCGCTCGCGTTGTCTACGATCCATCGAAAATCACTTACGGCCAACTGCTGATGATTTTCTTCGGTGTCGCGCACGATCCAACACAAAACAATCGCCAGGGACCTGACGTCGGCACACAATATCGCTCTGCCATCTTCTACACCACGGACGAGCAGCAAAAAATCGCCGCCGCCTATATCGCGCAGCTCGACGCCGCGAAACTTTTCAAGCACGCCATCGCGACCGAGCTTGTCCACGCACCTGAGTTTTACGATGCCGAGGACTATCACCAAGACTATCTCGTCCACCATATGGACGACGGCTACATCCGCGCGATGGACCTTCCAAAGCTCGACCGCTTGAAACGCGACTTCCCTCAGTTTTACCGCTAGCCCGCCATGAGCCGGTTACCCTCTCGCGACACATCCCGCGAGCAGCCAACTTGCGCCATTACACTGGATGAGGTCGCCTACCCGGCGATATCCATCACTTGAGATTCAGTCCAATCAGGAGCATCCCATGAAGCTGACCGTTAGAAATTTATCCATATGCGCTGCCATCGCCAGTTTTGCGGCAGCCGGGCAGGCCATTGCCCAGGAAACGCATGCGCACGCGACTGCAAAACCGGTTGTTGCTGAATTCAAGAACGCCGAAGGCCAATCCGTTGGCACCGCAACTCTTTCCGAAGCGGCTCACGGAGTAAAAATCAGACTCGACATCAAAGGACTCCCCGCCGGCGAGCATTCCATTCACATTCATCAGGTCGCCAAATGCGAAGCTCCCGACTTCAAGTCCGCCGGCCCTCACTTCAGCCCCGCTGGACACATGGATCATGATCACAATTCCGCGCCCGCCGGGGATATTCCCGACTTCACATTAATCATTGCGCCCGACGGCACCGCGCACGTCAGCGTGACCGCGCCAAACGTGACTCTTGGCGATGACGCGAGTTCCGTCTTCAGCAATGGCGGCACGTCGATCGTAATTCACGCCGTTGCCACTCCCGGTGCGGCCAGCTCGCCGGCGCGCATCGCTTGTGCAGTCGTGAAAAAGCCGGAATAAGCGTATCGAGTAAGCGCTCTCAAAAAGACTCGCCCCGCCTGGTCTTGTGCCAGGCGGGTTTTCTTTTCTTATTGCATCCCTCTCTGCCCGTTTGTGGTAGGCTTCCCCCGTCTGCGTCCTGTTTTTTCCCCGGTCAATTGGCCATGTCTTCCGAGCGTAACAATTCCGATTGAGGAGGCTCCGATGAGAAGCCGTCGCACGCTTGTCTTCATTTTGTCCGTTTGCGTGGTCCTTGGCGCGTCGTCCTGTCAAAAGCCCTACCACGACGAAAAGGAGCGCTTCGTCTTGGTCACGACAAACACCAAGCTGCCCTATTGGCAGGAAGCCGAAGCTGGTCTCCACGATGGCGCGACGCAACTAGGCGTTAAAGCCGAGCTGGTCGGGCCGGACAATTTTGACCCGCAAGAAGAACTGCGCGCTTTCCAGAAGACGGTCGGCGAAAATCCTGCTGGCATTCTTATCAGCGTTTCTCGCCCCGATCTGTTCCAGGACGCCATCAACGCGGCCGTAACGAACGGTATCCCGGTCATCACCCTGGACGCCGACGCTCCCGACACGAAGCGCGTGATGTTCGTCGGCACCGACAATTTTCGCGCAGGGCAGGAAAGCGGCAGGCGTATGGCGGAGATTATGAAAGGCAAGGGCAACATCGTGTTGATCACAATTCCCGGCCAGCTCAATCTTGACGAACGCGCACGCGGCGTCGCCGAAGCCCTGAAAAAATATCCCGGGGTGAAAGTCATCCAGACGCTCGATGACAACGGCGATCCGCGCGTCGCTAATGACAGCATCTCGGCACTCGTCAAAGCGAAGGCGGCCTTCGAGGGCGTGCTCTGTCTGGAAGCTTCCGGGGGCTCGGGCGCTGCCGAAGCTCTCCACCGACTCGACTTACAGGGCAAAATTCCCGTCGTCGCGTTCGACAAAGACCCGGCAACTCTTGACTGGATCGAGCGCGGCGTGATCACCGCCACAATTACGCAAAAGCCGTACGTGATGAGCTACTACGGCCTCAAACTCGCTGACGACCTGCATCACAACGCCGTTCACGAATTCAAAGATTGGCGTACCGCTCCGTCTTCCCCCCTACCAAAATGGGTGGACACAGGAACGGCCGTTGTCGAAAAATCAAACGTGAACAGCTTCCGTGAGTCGCTCTCTGCTCACCCAAAGCCCATGTAGTCGCGTTATTTTTCTAAAGACGGAAAAGCCCCACGCATCCATCAACGCGTGGGGCTTTGTTTGCGTATAGCGTTCTTTACCTAGGGAAGCTCACTTGTCGTTCTTGTTCGCTGCCTCGGCCGCAAGCTTCAGTTCTCTGTCCGCCTGCTCTAACAGATCTTTGGCTTTCGCCGCGTGCCCGTCCATATCGAATTCATTCGCCGTTTGTGCCGCTGAGATCTTCCCGAATGCCTGATCGAGAAATCTCTGTGCTGCTGCAAGGTTGGGGTGCCGCCTCGGGCTGACATTGCGGGGCGGTTTCTGCGCCAAAAGGATGCCGCCGCAAAGCAACGAGCCAGTGATAAGCCCGCTTAGAACCACTTTTCGAATTGTCATCGTCGATCGCTCCAAAGTAGATTCCTGGTTGTCGGCCAATTCACGCCTCCGTCAGACCGCGTCACTTCCCTCCGCACCTTTACTCTACGCCCAACCCGCCGCACCAAAGTTCGTTTCGTTTAGGGTGGTTCCAAAGAAAGATGTCTTGCCTACACACTGGCGAACGTTGGCAGCGATCCGGATTTAGGAAGGCGCTGGGATTCACTTCTTCCCAACTTGCATTTCATTCGCACGAGATATTTATGAATTCCAAAGTATGTGAATTCGTAGACAACCACTGAAATCTCAGCTAAATACGACCTAACTTTTTTCTGTGCAGAAATACCTTGACATAGTTTCACTCTGAGACTATCTACTTCCCAACGCTTTGTGGTGGCCGAGAGTGGATTGGGGTTGCGGGGGTAGGGCCCGTTCTTAAGTGGCCGAGTGGTGTTTTCCTTCGTATTGACCTCCATTTCGCATTTCTAGTGGTTTGTACGTACTCGCCTGCCATCCCTCAGCGCCTCAGGAGGGGTGTTAATGAAATTCAGGTCTCAGCTTGTCTTCGCTCTCTTTCTAGTCGCAGCCGTATTGTTCGCTTCGCCAGCAGTTTTGGGCCAAGCTGGCACTTCCGCCATCCGTGGCACAATTACTGACGCACAAGGCGGTGTAATTGCAAAAGCTCAGATTTCAATCAAGAACGCGTCCGGTTATTCGCGCTCGGAAGAATCCGCTAGCACTGGTGCGTTCAGCTTCGAGCTGATCCCGGTCGGCGACTATCAGGTGACCGTGCAGGCGGCTGGCTTCCGGAAGGCGGAGTTCACGGCGGTCCATGCCCTCGTCGGCAACATCCTGACGCTGGACGTTAGGCTCGAAGTCGGTAGCACGAGCCAGGTCGTCCAAGTCGAATCTGGCGGGAACGAAGTCCAGATCAACACTCAGGACGCAACGCTCGGCAACACGATCGTCAACCAGCAAATTAATCAGCTACCACTGGAAGGTCGCAACGTCCTCAGTCTCTTGACGCTCCAGCCGGGCGTCACCCCGGACGGTTCAGTTGCCGGAGCTCGGAGCGACCAATCCAATATCACGCTTGATGGCGTGGACATCAACGACGCTCAGAGCAACGCCATTGACGGGGCTGTCCTTCGCCTGAATGCTGAAGCGATCGAGGAATTTCGTGTTACCACAGTCAATTCCAATGCAGATGAAGGCCGCTCTTCCGCTGCACAAATCAACCTTGTCACAAAGAGCGGAAGCAACCAGTGGCATGGCGCGGCCTTTGAGTTCTATCGCGGCAGTATTTTCGAGGCAAACGATTGGTTCAGCAACCAGGCAGGCGTGGATCGCACCAAACTCGTTCGGAATACCTTTGGGGGCGCACTGGGTGGCCCAATCATAAAGGACAAATTGTTCTTTTTTTACAGCTATGAGGGCCGGAGAGAGGCTACGGCTAAGCCAGTAACGGAAGTCGTCCCACTCCCGAGCTTGGGCCAAGGCATCTTGAATTATACATATTGTACAGATCCTCCAGACTGCAACAACGTCTTGCCATCCTCGTTGAGTGCGGCGCAAGTTCCGCAAGTCTATCCTGATACTGGCATCAATCCCGCCGCCCTAACTGCCTTGGCCGACGCAGCCGCAAAGTATACGGCCAATGACACAAGCCAAGGCGATGGTTTGAACACGGGTGGCTTCCGTTTTAACGCACCCTTGCCTGTTAAACTTAATTCCCATTTCGCCAAATTCGACTACACCATAAACAAGAAACAGAATCTCTTCGTCCGATTGAATTACATCAGCGACACCCAAGCTGACCCGGTTAATCTCGAAGCTTTTCCGGACACGCCAATCCCGGGTATTTGGAACCATCCATACGGCATTGCCGTCGGCCACATCTGGAATATCAGCAACAATTTGGTCAACAACTTTCACTACGGCTTGACTCGGCAGGCATTTACGGCGGGAGGAGACAGTTTCGGCAACGATATTAGCTTCCGCTTCGTATTCCAACCCACGGACCAGGTGCATAGCCTGAGCCGAGTGACTCCTGTTCACAATTTCCGGGACGACCTCTCTTGGATTCATGGCAGGCACGTCGTCCAGTTTGGCGCCAACTTTCGCAAGATCAATAACTCCCGTGTGAGCTTCGCCAATGCGTTTGACAATGCAGTCACCAACCCCTCTTTCTATTCTGGGGCTGGCGAGCATGTCTCTGATGCCTTCCAGAAGTACCTAATCGCCAATGATCTGCCAGGAGGGCACGTTATCCCATGTCCGCCGGGCACGCCGGTCACAGTACCACCCACTGTCTGTCACGAGGAGCTGAATTCCAGCACCGAAATCCAGAACGGAGCTACTGCAATTATTGGCCGCCTGTCTCAATACAGCGCCTTGTTTACCTTCGGCAAAGACGGTTCGATTCTAAATCAGGGAGTTCCGACATCTCGCAATTTTGCCACCCAAGCCTACGAAGGCTACGTTCAGGACGTGTGGAAAGCTCGCCCGAGCTTGACCGTTACGTTGGGGCTTCGGTACAGCTTGGAACGCCCTGTCTATGAAACACAGGGGTTCCAGGTGGCGCCTGACATTCCTCTATCGGACTACTTTAGCCAGCGCCTTGCAGGGGCAGCCCAGGGAATTAATTTCACTGACCCGATCATCCTTAACAAGTCCGGACCGGCAAACGGTGGCAAACCCATGTACAACTGGGACAAGAACAACTTCCAGCCGCGCATTGCCCTTGCCTGGTCGCCTGCCTTTTCGAGTGGAGTTCTTCACTCCATTTTTGGCGGCCCTGGTAAGTCTGTGATCCGAACCGGCTTCGCTCTTACAAATGACTATTTTGGGCAGGCTTTGGCGGTGGATTTTGACTTGAACAACACCCTCGGCTTTTCGTCTAGTTCAAACATTAATGCCAACACTTATGACACTCAGCCTTGCGCTGGCACATGTGTGGGCACCGCACCCTTGTTCACTGGTTTCAGCCAGGACGTTCATTCACTGCCCAATCTCGATACACCGGTAAATTTGGTCTTTCCTCTGCAGCAGTCTCTGGATGAAGGCGAACGAATTGAATCGAGCATCGATTCGAAACTGCAATCTCCTGTGGAATACGTCTGGAATCTGACGTACGAACGCCAGTTTAAGGGAAGTACCACGTTGAGCGTTTCGTATATTGGCCGCCGCGCACATCATCTTCTGGCGCGCCGGGACGTGGCGGCGTTCAATGACGTAGTGGATCCAAAGACAGGAATGGACTGGTACACGGCCGGCACGATGCTGGAAAAACAGCGTCAGCTGGGCACACCCACGAGCGCAATTGCAAGCATTCCCTTCTTTGATAATCTGTTTCCGGCTAACTTGGTCGATTTGTTCAACAGCGACGTCGGTGCGGGATTCCCCTCGACTTGGACGCCGACTCAGGTCTTCTACGGCATGCAGTCAAGGACCCCGTCCAATCCATTCGCTTTCTTCGCCGGTAACGACTGGACCGATGCCCAGGCCCTGGCCGATATCGTTCTGTTTGACACGGGAAACCCGACACGTTTCATGCAGCAGCAATACGGAGCGCTTTCCGCATGGAGCACCATCGGCAATTCCTACTACAACGCCATGACCGTCACCGTTCGCCAACGCCTCAAGCCGTTGACGATGGATTTCAACTATACGTTCTCTCATTCGCTGGACGATGCTTCCGGTTTGCAGACGGCCGGGGCATACGGCTCCGCCTTCATCGTCAATCCGATCCGCCAGCGCGATTGGTACGGAAATTCCGATTTCGATATCCGTCACTTAATCACCGCCTCCGCCATCTGGCAATTGCCCTTCGGACGCGGTCGGCACTTCGGGAACGGCATGCACCAGGGATTGGACGCCTTGATTGGCGGTTGGCAATTGAGCGGTATATACCGCTTTAACAGCGGCCTTCCGGAAACCACCTCTCCCTACGATGATTCCCGATGGGCAACGAACTGGAATGTGCAAGCGGATGTAACTCCGACCGAAAATGTCTCGGCATGCTCGAGCAGAACTGGCACTCCCAAGCTCTTCGGTTCTTGCGATACCAAGGCGATTTATCAGTCCTTCCGGAATGCTTATCCCGGAGAAACAGGACCGCGCAATTGGCTTCGCATCCCGAACGCAATGAACGTTGACCTCGGCCTGGGCAAGACTTTCGCCCTTACCGAGAAATATCAGCTTCAGCTTCGTTGGGAAGTCTTCAACGTCGCGAACTATCAACCTTTCGGAGCCATTGACACAAGCCGCAGCGGCTTCGGTGTTGTTCGCGATCCGAAACTCCGCGGAGCGAATCCGCCGAGCAATTGGTCCAACTACACTGCCATCCAGGGCGACCGCCGCGTGATGCAGGTCGGGTTGCGATTCAGCTTCTAACAGCGTCAGCAGCTCAAGCTGAAACTAAAAACGCCGGACACGAAAATCGTGCCCGGCGTTTTTCTTGTTCGGAATAGCTCAAGAAGCCAAAGCTAACGAGAACAGCCTGCTTCAGTCCCCCGCCAGCGCCGTTCTCGGCGCCGCCACCAGCTCCGCCAAGCCGCGCCGCACCGGCCCCAGCACAAACGCCGGCACTTCTTTCTCCGGCGCAAGCGACAAGCTGGTCGCTTTGCGCGGAAATTCGTTGCGCTGATCCAGTTTCAGACCGGCTTCCTTCAGGAATTCAGCCGAAAAGCCCATGTCTTCGGCCCGGTCGACCCCCCAGAACCAAAGCTTTTCTTCGTGCTTCTGCAGGAAGTCCAGAGACTCCTCCAGCTTCTTCATGGCACGGTCAAACGATCCTGCCAAGAAGTACACAGCAAGCGTCCAAGCGTGGCGCGGGTAATGAACCTGGATGCGTACGCAATATTTCCCTGCCTGGTTGCGTTCCATGCTGCAGCGATAGTCGTTTCTTGTTGTAGTGGAGCGAGAAGCCATAGTTCACCGTATGATCTGGGTTCGGGGCTGGGGCGTCATGCGTTGAGTTGCTCCCCGAAATAGTGCTTGGGGATGGAAATAGGCTACTGGGGCGTGATGCGAAACACAAGCCCCTGTGTCCTTAAAAATAACCCTTTTATTTTCTGTTGGTTAACTAGCCTAGCGGCCCGCCAAGGTCGCCGAAGTTCTTCATTTTGTCCTGCATGATCTTGAGCTTGCCTTCCTTTTTCAGGCGGTCATCGAGCGCCGTTCGGAAGGCTTGAAATGCTAGTGAGCGCTTATCCTGCAGTACGGCATCGGTCAAAGCCTTCTTCTGATTCTCAAAATCGGTGGGGTTCGGTTCCGTTTTCTCGGTCACGCGGTAGACGAGCCAATTAGAGCCAACGTTCTTGGCCGGCGCCACATCTCCCTGCTTCATTTGGAACGCCTCGGCGAGCTGTTTTCCGCTGCCTACGCCTGGGATAGAACCGCTGCGAGCCAAAAGTTCACTCGTTTTGGCTTCAAGGCCCAGCGCCTTGGTTGCGGAATCAAACTTTTCACCGCTTCTGACACGCTTCTCGAGTTCTTCAGCCCTGGCCTTGGCCAATTGAACACCCTTCTCGCGCTTCACATCAGCCAGAACCTTGCTCCGCTCTTCCTCAAACCCCCCGGCATGCGTCGGAATCACCGCCTTCAGTGTGATGACAACGTAACCGCGGTCGGTTTTGATCGGCATACTCACCTGACCCTGTTGAAGGCGAAACAATTCATCCTTCACAGCGGGAGCGTTTCCGAAATAGAGCAAGGGTTCGGAAGCACTAACCGGCGCCGTTTCAGCAACATCCAGATTGAACTGCTTTGTCAGGTCGTCCAAAGAAATCCTGTTCGACTTGCGAATTTCCGCGCCGATCTTGTCCGAAATCTTGTTCGCGTCAGCTTCACCTTTGTTGGCTTTTGCGTTCACGAGAAGCTGCGCCTTCACTTCATCGAGCGAAAGCGTGCGGGCGGTCTCTTTATCGAGCACCTTGATGATATGAAATCCGTATTCCGTCTTCACGACATCGGAGATTCCGCCCTTGGCCGTGCTGAAGGCTGCCTTCTCAAAAGCCGCCACGGTCTGGCCTTGCACAAGCCACCCCAAGTCGCCGCCTTTGTCCTTGGTTTGCTTGTCTTCCGAGTATTTCTTGGCCAAATCCTCGAATTTTCCGCCTTTTTTCAGTTCCTTTAGCACTTCCTCGGCGCGTTTCTGCACTTCTGTAATTTCCGCCTCGGTCGTCTTGCCGGTCGTAAAGAGCAGAATGTGCTCCACGTGAACCCGGTTCGGAACCTGAAATTGCGTGGCGCTGTCCTGATAAAGCTTCTTCAGCTCGTCGTCGGAAACGACAGTTGCAGACTTAATCTTGTTCACATCGAGCAGTGCGTAGCGAACTGACCGGCGTTCGGGTTCCTGATACTTGGACTTGTTCTTTTCGTAGTAAGCCTTCAATTCCGCGTCGTCCGGAGTGATTTTCGCCTCGAGGTCTTCAGGCTTGATAAACGCGTAGTCCAGCTTCACTTTTTGATTCTGGTAGTTGAACTGGTCTTTCAATTCTGCCGGGCTTGCGCTGATACCATCCGTAACGAGCTTCTGGAACTTCTGCATCAGCAATTCATTCCTCAGCGCAGCCTCGAAGACGGTCACGGTCATTTGGAAGTGCTGCTGCACCTGCGCGGTATATTGGTCCATGCCGACCGGGCTGTCTCCGTTAAAGGCAGTCGGGAGAATCTGTTTGATGGTCGTGGCCATCTCTTCGTTCGTGACCGTGATATTCAGACGATCCGCTTCGTACTGAATCTCCCGTTCAAAAACGAGTTGGTTCAAGATCTGCCGCGCGTAAAGCGATTCCAGCGGCTTGGGGATCTGACCGCGCTGTGAAATCTGCGTGAGTTGCTGTTGAATGTCCTGCAGCGAGATATTTTGCCCACCGACCGTTGCGACCGTGTCGGTCGAAGCTGCTCCGGCACCAGGCCCCTGCGGCACAAGATACAACAACATGCTGACGGCGATCAGGCCGACAAAAATTCCGATGAAAATCCTCGTAAGCACCTGCTTGTTCTCAAATAGACCCGCCATGCCGTGCTTCTCCCTCTTCTACGCTCTTCTGGGGTTGGACAAACTCTAGATTATAGACGACCGGAACCCGTCCCCCAAATTGTTTCCTGCCGCCGCCAGCCGCACCCCAGAGAATGGGCGAAATCATTCGCCAATCTGTGGCGGAGGCGGCGGACCGACGTCAAGCTTATCGAACGTCATGCTGCCGCCGACGGGCCAGGTCCATGTCATCGACGAGACATACCCGTCTTTGTTTCGCGCAAAGCGAACGTAGGCGTATTCGCAACGGGCAAAAAACGTGTCTCCCTCCACCATGGTAAGGGTGCGCCAAAAAGGATAATCATTCCAGTGCATGGCGAGATGTCCTTCATGGATGGCCAGCGTCTGTGTATAAGGCATCGCAGAGGAACGAAACTCGCCGTCGTATTGCTTCATGGAGCGTTCGCCCAACGTCAGGGCCTGGATCGCCGGCGGCTTCGAAAGAGTTCCGCCAAAAAGGACGGCCTCCATGTCCTTGGGAATTCGCGCTGAAAACCCGGACTGGATATTACTCAGAACGACGGCGTAGATATGCTCGGCGGGATAGAACGCCATATGCGAATTGAAGCCTTCCAACTGCCCGGATTGTTCAATCAATTGTTTTCCCGAGTAATTTCGCTTACCCCAACCGTAAGGGTATTTCCACTTGGCGTTTTGGAATTGCGCATTCGTATCGATTGCTTTCAGCCAAACGAGTAAATCGGCCGCAGTTGCGTAAACGGATCCGGCACCCGGTTCGGCCGCCTCGTTGAAGGGTAGCGCGACGGGGCCGCCGTCATCAGAGCTGGCAACGCTGCCGAATGCATTGCGGCCGGCGGGCAAATCCCGGCAGGCGAGCCCGGAGTTCTCCATGTGTAGCGGAGCGAAAATATTCTGGCGAAGAAAATCGTCGAAGCTGTTGCCCGAGACGCGTTCTGCAATCAACGAAAGCAGGAAATAACCCTCATTGCTGTACTGCGAATTCTTTCCCGGAGCGAACAGCGGCTTCGCCGAGCGAAGCCTGGCCAACAGTTCATCAGAGGGCAAGCAATCAGATGCCGCGTCACCGCCCTCAATCACGCCGACGCCCGATTCGTGCAACAGCAACTGTTCCACGGTGATAGCGTCGCCGTTCGGCACGCCTGTGACGAACTGGCCCAGCTTATCCATCAATTTGAGTTTGCCTTGCGCGACAAGGATTTCGATCGCAGCAGCTGTAAAAGTCTTCGAGATCGAAGCCGTACGAAACCGCGTGTCGATTCGATTGGAAGTGCCTAGCTGAGGGTCGGCCTTGCCATACGCTCTTTGCGCAAGCACTTTGTCGCCCTGCGCGATCAGTATCACGCCGCTGAAATCACCGGCATCGGCGAACGACTTCGCCCAGACATCGGCACGCGCGTCAACAGTTCGGGGATCCAGCGATGTGGCCGGCGCGGTTTGCACCTGGCCTCCCAGCGCCGGTTGAGTCACCGGCACCCCGGCGAGAACAGCCAGTGACATCGCGAAAATGGTCACTCTTGAGCGCATGGCGCGGCGGACCTCCGTCAGGCAGGGCAAGAAAAGCGTACCGCAATGAGATGCCGGGACGAAGCGTTTCGCGTCGGCGCCGGTATCGTTACCTGGCCTTGTTGCTCGAACGCTATTTGCAAATTGACTACGGCTGGCCTTCGAGAAAGCGCTATGGGCCCAACCGCTGTGCTAAATTGCGAAATTGGCGTACTCACCGCGCCAAATGGACAAAAGCGACAGTATGGATCCACAACGGCCCGGGCAAGGCAACAAAGTTCAGCGTGTAGAGGTCTATTGGCACGCGGTGTCGTACAAGACCGTCGCAATGGTCTTGCTCCTCGCGGTGGCTCTGATCTTTGTTTCGATCTACTTCGTTTTCCCCAACGTGTATGCGTACGTGGTGAAAAAAGTTACGGAAGCAGGAACGTCCGACCCCGATCCGATGACGAACGGACAATCGAAAATCAAATTTGTGAACCTGGACGGCAGGGTCCAGGTGAAAAAAGTCAACTCCGTGCAGTGGGTGGACGCCGATTTTCACACGGTCCTGGACAAAGGTGATCTGATTCAAACCGGCGCGGACGGTATTGCTCGAATCGCCTTCGCGGACTCGACTTCCTATGTCGTAAACCGCGAGACATTGATCACCGTGGAAGAAAATAACGTCACTCACGAACAGACCAGCACCGCTGTGCACATCAATACCGGTCAGGTCGATCTCTCCACCGCGAGTTCCCCGAATGCCCGCGCAGCCGTCAGCGGCGAAGACTTCCTCGCGCAGGTCCGTCCGAACAGCCATGCGTCGGTAAAGTCCGATCCAAAGGCGGGCGAGAGCGAAATTACGGTTACCGGCGGCAGCGCGGAAGTGCAACACGGACAAGAGCACAGCGAACTCAATTCGCACCAGCGCGCGACGATTTCTGGTGGCGGACCGATTCAGAAAACCGACGTGCTGGCGCCGCCCGAACTTCTCGAGCCCAAAAATCTCGCGCCAATCGTGACGGAAAACCCGAAAGCGGCGAGCATTCACTTTGAATGGAAGCCCGAGTCTGACGCGGTTTCCTACAACCTTCGCGTTAGCGCGACAACGATGTTCACCAAGCTGATTCGCGACGTAAAAGTTACCGGAACGAGCGCAGACATTAGCGGCCTCGATGCCGGAGATTATTTCTGGGACGTGATCGCGACGGATTCAAAGAAGCAGGCAAGTTCGCCGAGTGAGCCGTACAAATTTGCGCTCTTCGCGCAGGGGAAAGCGCAGGAGATGGCGCTTGAAATTTCCGGCACGCAATTGCACGGACGCCTGGCAGAAATCTCCGGACGCACCGAACCCGGCGCGGCATTAATCATTAACGGCCAGCCCGTGGCGAACATCAATTCCGACGGCAATTTTCGCTATTTTACGGAACCGTTGGAGCCGGGCGAGCACACAATCGTGATCATCGGCCAGAATCGGCGCGGCGGAACGGCGCGGCAACAAGTAACGATCGTGGTGCCGAAGTAAGAAAAGAATTTTTCATCGCGGCGGCGTTTTTTGCGCCGGACGCGGCGTTCGGCGACAATAGATGTTGGACTCGCGAACGGGTGAAGGGCAGTGCTTCACAGAAGGACTGGGGGCATGAACAAGAGCGGTTACAACTTGAGGTCGGTGTTCAGTTTGTTTTCGTCCGACCTCGCGATCGATCTGGGTACGGCAAACACGCTTGTGTTTGCTCACGGAAAAGGGATTGTGGTGAACGAGCCCTCAATCGTGGCAATCAACAAGGTCAGCGGCGAAGTCGTGGCGGTGGGCCGCGAAGCAAAAGACATGCTCGGACGCACGCCCGGTAACGTCGTTGCGATCAAGCCGATGAAGGACGGCGTCATCGCAGACTTTAAAGTCACCGAGAAAATGTTGACATATTTTATTCAGAAGGCGCACAACCGCCGTGTGCTCGTTCACCCTCGTATCGTGATCGGCGTGCCGAGCGAAATTACGCCCGTGGAAAAGCGCGCCGTGCAAGACTCCGCGTATCGCGCCCGCGCCAGCGAAGTTTATCTTGTTGAACAAGCAATGGCCGCGGCGATTGGTGCAGGCTTGCCGATCGAAGAGCCGAGCGGAAACATGGTCGTCGACATCGGCGGCGGCACGACGGATATCGCAGTTATCTCCATGAGCGGCATCGTTTATTCCCGTTCGGTGCGCGTGGCCGGCAACGAAATGGACGAAGCCGTCATGCAATACCTGAAGCGCAAATACAACCTGCTCGTCGGCGAACGCACGGCGGAACAGATCAAGATGGAAATCGGCTCGGCGTATCCGTTGGAAAAACCGCTGACGATGGAAGTGAAAGGCCGCAACCTGATTGAGGGTGTGCCGCGCACCGTGACGATTGACGACAGCGAAATCCGCGAGTCACTCGGTGAGTGTGTCGCGACCATAGTCAACGCAGTGCGCGTTGCGCTCGAACGTACTCCGCCCGAACTTTCCGCCGACATCAGCGACCGCGGCATCGTGCTCACCGGCGGCGGCGCGTTACTCAAAAATCTTGACAAGCGTATCCGCGAAGAAACCGGATTGCCAGTGTCCATCGCCGACGATCCACTGGCATCCGTTGTTCTGGGTACCGGTAAGATGCTCAGCGACTTTAAATTGCTGCGCATGGTTTGCATTGACTGATTTAGCTCGACGCGAATTTCAAACGGGATTCAAACCAAATTACGCGGCCGTGTTCTCCGTCACCAGCGCGGATTAATTCGACCCGATAGAAAGCGAATTTAGCGCCTCATGGTTGCCATTTCCTCTCGCCGTCGCTCGCTGGTGCTCCTCACCATCGTTGTCGTCGCGCAGGTGTTGATGCTGGCGATTCAGATTCAGCGCACAAACACTGAGGGCGAAAACAAGAACCTCGCTCGGTCCTGGAGCGTCGGGCTGATTTCACCGTTCGAGCGCGCGGGAACATGGGGCGTCGGCAAAGTGCGCGGGACGTGGCGGCATTACTTCGCGCTCAGCGACGCGGCGAAAGAAAATGAAGGCCTGAAGCAGGAAAATGATTCGCTGAAGCTGCAGATCACGCAGTTGCGCGGCAAGGCGGCGGAGGCCGACCGGCTTGCAAAACTGATGAACTTCCGCGAATCGCAGGAAAAAGTTCCAATGATCGGCGCCCACGTCATCGCCGCGAGCCCGGATGCGAATAGCGCCGTGATTTACCTCGACCGCGGCCAACGTGACGGCATCAAGAAAAATATGGGCGTGATTACCGCCGATGGCGTCGTGGGCAAAGTGATTGAATCCTTCAGCAATACCGCACAGGTGCTCTTGCTGACCGATCGCGAAAGCGGCGTCGGCGCGATGATTGAAGAATCGCGGATTCAAAGTCCAGTGCGCGGTCTCGGCGAGCCGCTGATCAGCATGAGTTACGTTTCCAACGACGACGAAGTAAAAGTCGGCGAACACGTCGTTACCAGCGGCACGGACAGAATTTTCCCGCGCGAGCTGCCCGTCGGCACAATCATCGAAGTAAAACAGGGCCCGCCGCCGTTCAAGTACATTCGTCTGCGGCCCGCGGCCCAGCTGGAGAAGCTGGAAGAAGTGATCGTGCTTTTGACAATGGATCCCTTGGCGATGAAGAAGCCTGCGCAGACAACCGGCGCTGCTGCACCACTGTCGCCCGCAGCAACCGAAGCGGCGCCGAAGCCTGCTGCCAGTAAGCGCACACAAGAACCTGCCGCAAAGCCCGCGGAGAAGCCCCAATGAACGACGCTTTCGATCTTCGAATCGGCGAATCGCACATCGAAGTGCATAAATTCCGCGGCGGCACAATATTATTCGCAACCGCTTTGGCGCTTTTCGTCCAGGCTTTCGTCCCGATCTACTTCCCGAAAGTGGCGATCGTCGATTTGCCTCTCCTGATTACGATCTATTTCGGGTTGAGCCGCCGCAATCCGTCCACGGGTTTGCTTTTGGGGTGCGTGGTTGGTTCGCTACAAGACCTGCTCGGAAAAACCCCTCTTGGCTTCTATGGGATTGCCAAAACTCTTATTGGCTTCGCGGCTTCCTCCATCGGCGGCAAGCTCGACACAGAGCATCCCGCAGCACGCTTCGCGCTGACGGCGGTTTTCTTCGCGTTACATCAGGGAATCGTCGTGCTGATTCAGCGCCTGCTCCTCGCCCACGCCGAACCCTGGTTCACCGCCCGCCTGGCGATCGCCGCGCTGGTTAACTCCCTGGTCGGCGTGGTGCTCTACTTCTTCCTCGACCGCCTCCGCAGATCGTAATCGTCGACGAGCGAAAATCTATGGAACTTCTTCAAAACCTGCGTCCTGTTTCTGCCCCGAAGTGATTCGTCACTCAGTGCGTCAACAAAAACTCCTTGAAATCGGCATAGCTGCTCGACATCGCTAGTGATAGTTTTGGTTGCTTCAAATACGCAGCCAGGCGGTCTGGCAGCGGCGGCGCCGTGCCAATTGCCTTCTCGACCACTTCCGCGAACTTCGCCGCGTGCGCCGTGGCCAAGACCAGCCCCTGTGAACGTTCCGGATGTTCGCGTTTGTACGCTTCCCACCCGAGGATTCCTACCGCCGTGTGCGGGTCAGCGATGTAGCGATACCGCTCCCAAATGGACTTCATTTCGGCAAGCGTTTCGGCGTCGGTCGCGCCGTGTCCCCAGATTTCCTTCTGCACGTTCTCGAGCCGGCCGCGGCACAGATCGAGCAAGCGTGGGAAATTGTTCGGGTTGCCAACATCCATTGCGTTCGAATAAGTAGCCTGCGCGGCGCGGGGCGCAAATTTTCCGCTGCGCAAATATTCGGGCACCACGTCGTTCGCGTTCGTGGAGGCAATAAATTTAGCAACCGGCAATCCAATTCGCTTCGCAAAGAGCCCTGCCGTCAGATTTCCGAAATTTCCACTTGGTACGGAGACAATCAGCGGCACTGAAGCCACCGGCAGTTGGCGATATGCTGCGACGTGATAAAACATCTGCGGGAGCAGCCGTCCGACATTGATTGAATTTGCCGATGTCAGGAACGTGCGTTTGTTGAGCCCTTCGTCCGCAAACGCCTGCTTCACCAGCCGTTGGCAATCGTCAAACGTTCCACTGATTTCCAGCGCCGTAATATTTTCGCCCAGCGTAGTGAACTGCTTCTCCTGCGCTTCGCTGATGCGTTTCGAAGGGTACAAAATCACCACGCGAATTCCCGCCACGCCAAGAAATCCATGCGCGACCGCGCTGCCCGTGTCGCCGGAGGTAGCGACCAGCACCGTCAGCAGCCGTGATTCACCGCGAACAAAATAGCCCATCAGCCGCGCCATAAAGCGCGCACCAAAATCCTTAAAAGCCAGCGTTGGGCCGTGAAACAGCTCCAAAACGTGCAAACCCGGCGATAGCGAAACAAGCTTTACCGGAAAATTGATCGCTTCGCTCACGATCTGCCACAGCACTTCCTCCGGCACATCCGGCGTCGCGAAAGGTTTGACCACTCGAAAACAAACTTCTGTGAACGGAAGCGAGCGGAATTCTTCCAGCTCCTCCGGTGAACGCCGCGCGATCTCCGCTGGCATGTACAGTCCGCCGTCCGGCGCCATGCCGCGCAGCACCGCTCCTCGCAGCGATGTGAGCGGCGCCTTTTGCGCCGTGCTCCGGTATCTCACGCCGCACCGGCCAGACTGTTTCCGACAAGCGTCAAAAATGCGGAAGACTCGGGCGGCAATTCGCGAAGTTGCGCCACTTCAATCGTGCAATGCGCCAGCGCAGCATAACTCTGCCGCCGAGCCGCAATTAGATTCGGATAACAGCGCGCCACGGTCTGTCGCGGCGTTTCGCCATCGCGCGGCTGGAACGCACCTCGCCAAAGCACCGGCTTCGGATCGCTCAAATATCGCTCGATCAAAAGTTGCTGCTCCGGCGGTGAGGCGGCTAGGTGCACAACTGTCATCAATTTCCGCAGCCTCATCAGATGATGATTGCCGGTGTAGATCACGCTGCCCGTCGTATCAAGCACCAATGACTGTTCCGGCGCGCGCGCGAGCTTAGCCAGCACGTCTTCCAGCACCGCTATCTCGTCGCTCAAATACTGTGATTCGCGCTCCGCATAGGTTGGCGAATCCGGCCAACCCATCCATGCCGCCACACCATTGATTCCGGCGTACCCACCGGCGCGCAGTCGCGTTCTAAGCCGGTCTTCAATCTTGTCGTCGCAGGAAATCGCCGGATGCCCCGCCGACGCCAGCAAGCGCGACCAAAACGTCTTGCCCGCTCCGGACATTCCGATAAGCGCAAGACGCAATGGTGTCTTCAGTTTGGGGTGCATTATCGATTGGAAGGAATGATAGACCAGACTTACTGCAAGCGCACTTGGTCGTAGCGATTCCATGTGGACATATCAGACACGATCACGCGATCGCCAGGCGCAAGGCCGCTGACGATTTCCGTGCCGTCTTCTGACACGCGTCCGAGTTGCACGTTGATGCGATGCGCTTCCGACCCATCGTCGGAAACCTTAAACAGCGGCATAGTTGCATCCGGATTCGCTTCGAGTTCTTGCGGCAAGTATGTCGCATTCGCAATCCGTTGCGTTTCAATCGTTCCGTCAACCGTAACGCCGGCGTGCGCTCCTGCCGACTGTACGCCGTCCGCCTTGATTTCCACGCTGATCGCGCCGTTTTGCACCGTCGGATCGATGCGCGTCACTACTCCGGAAAATTTGCGCTCTTGTGCCTGCAAAGCCGCTCGCTGGCGCACATGCACTTCGCCGGCCTGCGATTCCGGAATGTGTATTCGTGCGACGAACCGCTCGGAACTTGTGATGCGCGCAAGGTTCGCGCCCGCGTTAATCCGCTGGCCCGCATCCACGGAAATTTCCTCAAGGATTCCTGCAATTCCGGCGCGCACCACGAGCGATTCCTTTTCGTGCATCTTTAATTCATAAAGAGCCTGAACTTGGGCGACCTCCGCCTGTTTCGCAACAAGCTGTGCCTGGCGCGCTTCCTCTGCGATCGCCAGCTTTTCTTTTTCAATTTGCAGCCGGGTCGAGAGCGAATCCGCCCGCGAGCGCGAAATTTTTGCATTCATTTTGGAACCAATGCCTTCGCGTTGCAGTGCCTCGTCACGCTCGGCCTGCAATTTCGCTTCGGTCAAGTCGGAATCAAGTTGCGCTTCCGTCGAGTGTTCGTTCAAGAGTTGCGCTTGCAATTGCACGCGAAGATTTGAAAGCTCGGCTTCCACTTTCTTGGTGGCGAGTTCTGCATCGCGAACCTGCCGCTCGAGGTCGGGATTGCTCAGTTGCAGCAAAATCGACTCCGGCTTCACGCGAGCCCCGGCGCGAACAAATACCTGGTCCACGTGCGCGTCAGTTTCGGCGGCGAGCCACCGCGTCTCTTCCGGCACCAGCGTTCCAAGCCCGGAAACGTGCCGCACAAGCGGCCCGCGACGGACCGTTTCAATTTGCAGTGCCGATCGGTCAACCACCGGCGCTGCGGATTTCATCCGCGAGGTGCCAAACGTAAATGCGGCAACGGCTACTGCCGCAACAACAGGAAATGAGAACCAAAGCAGCGCGCGCCGCGAAGTTCGGGGTGTTCCTTCAGGTTGCATCAACGGTTTTCTCCACCTCTTCATTATAAAAGGTGGAACACGATGCAGTGGATCAGAAAAACTGATGCGGTTCCGTAAGTTTTTGACTGCAACGCCTGGACCGCATCGTCATCTGCATTTTTCGATCTACTTGCTCGCGATACCCGCGCTGTTGTTCTTACTGGTGAATAAATTCTCAACGGGCATCTTTGCGTCAAATACCAAATTGAAAAAGCCCACCATCATTTCGTCCCAGCTCTGCTCGCCCCAAATCACTTCCTTGGTCGGGTCCGCGTTTTCTGGATTGCTCGCGGAATTGTCAAAATGAGCGGTGCAATCAATCTTCGTGCCCTTCGGCAATTCGATCGGCTCTTCCAGCGTGTACCAGTTCTGCCAATGCCAATCATAGTGCGGGACGCTCAACAAAATTTTGCTCTCACCGGACGGAAATACCGCCCGATACAGAAAATCTTTTCCGCGCCCGTGCATGTGCGGATGCAAACCGGACAGCTTTACATCCGCACCCACTTCAAAGCTCGAATCCACTCGATAGTTGGGATCGCCCGGAGGAATCTTGAACGTACCGTTCGTCGCAGATAGCGTCAGTACTCGTTCTTTCGGCGGCTCCTTCGCAAACACCAGCCCCAGTCGTGATTGATCTCGCATCGCATGCCCGTGCGGCGTGTAATGCACTTGAAAAATAATGTCCGAACCGGCCTTGATGAGTTTGGCTTGTCCCGGACGAAGAATTTCCGCCGGCTGCCCGGGCGCGTATCCCACCAGAAAATCGCTTGGCAGCGCGCTTGTGTCCGGCTGCTCTTTTGTTTTCACCTGCGGTGCCGTGAAAAAGACCCCCGGCTTCTGCCCGCGAAACCAGTTCGAGCCCGGCTCGCGCACAAACGCAATAATATGATGCACCACCATCCGAGCCGTCGGCCGCACTTCCGCCGCCTGCACCCACACGTCTTCCGTAAACCCGGTCGGCACGATCACATGCTGATAGTCGATGACCCCGGAAGCAGGAACGTCATACGCCTGCGGCAATTCGTAAATCTTATCCGGTTTACCGATGCCCCACCCTTCCACCCAATCGACGGGCGGCGGCATTTCCTTTGGATCACCTTTCGGCGCGCCCGCATCGGCCCACTTCGCCAGCGTTTCGATTTCAGCCGCACTCATGCCGATGCTGTTCGAGAATTTTCCATAATGCGGGTCTGCAAACCACGGCGGCATTTTTCCGTTTTGCACCGCTACTTTCATTGCCATCGCCCAAGGTCTGGCTTGCTCATACGTCAACAAAGGAAATGGCCCGGCTTCGCCCGGCCTATGGCACACCTGGCATTTGTTCTGCAGAATCGGCGCGACGTCTTTTGCGTAGGTTGGCGCATCGCCAGCCGCAGCGCCACTGCCGGATTGGCCAAACAATTTGCCCACAAACAGAAGGGCAATCAGCGAAAACGCCACGCGCAGTTTCATATTTACGTTCCCTCGAAGATCTGATCGTTGCGAGTATAGGCAGCGGCTACCGGCACGGCAACAAAATCAAGCAAGAAAAAAACAGCTCGGAATTCCACTCTGCGGAAGTTCCCGAGGCGCGAGTGGATAATCCGGCTCGACTTGAGTAAAGTACCACGGCACATATACGACGGTGCGGCTCCAGACGAGGGAGAGAATCCATGGCAAACACGCAGAGCGGCGCAGAATTCAAGAACGAATTGCGCGCAGGACATCCGAAACTCGGCCTGTTTTTGAACTCCCACAGTCCGACGATTGCCGAACAACTCGCCCACAGCGGCTACGACTGGCTTCTGGTAGACACGCAGCACGGCCCCATGGGTAACGAACGCCTCTCCGCAATGCTCGGCGGAATCTCTAACGGTGGCGCAAAATCGCTCGTGCGCGTAGAGGGCTATCACGACCGCGGCGGCATCCAGCAGTCGCTCGATATGGGCGCCGACGGCGTGCTCGTTCCGTACATCAACACCGCCGCAGAAGCCCGCCAGGCGGTCAGTTGCACAAAATATCCGACCGTCGGCACGCGCTCGGTCTATTTTCCGCAACGCAGCATGAACAAAGACGGCTTGCTCGGTTACGCGGGCAACTGGAACAAGAACGGAATCGTCGCGCTGCAAGTCGAAACCGCCGATTGCATCAAGAACATTGACGAAATCGCCGCCGTTCCCGGCGTGGACATTCTCTTTCTCGGCCAAAACGATCTCTGCATGTCCATGGGCCTCTACGAAAAATATGAATTCCCGCACATGTACACTTCACCTGAACTGAACGCCGCCACGCAATCCCTCGTCAACGCCGCCAAAAAGAACAACATCATCCTCGGTCTCTTTCTCTTCGGCACCACTCGCGTCGGTGAATTCCTCGACAAAGGATTCACCTTCATCAGCATCGGCAACGATTTACATCACGTCCTCACTCAAGCAGGCGCCTACGTCGTCGACGTCGAACGCATCGCCAAGGAAAAAGGCAAATCCTGGACCCGCCGCCCCACGTCACTGTTCTGACTCGGCGCGGATCCGGTCTGCCGGTCTTACTGCCCTACTCCCCAGCAGGAGGTTGTAAGTGCCGCGGTACTAACTCGCTTTTCTTGTCGTCCCCAGCCTCGCGGCAACCAGGAACTTTGCCGGTTGCTTTGCGGCGTTAACTAAGCGCAGTCGTACCAGCCCTAGCAACGCCTCCCACCGTAACCCCGCGGAAACCTGCCCCTCAGGACAACTTGCGACGACCCTCTCCAAATGCTACGTTGGAAAAGACTTCTTCTAGGCCCGTCCGGAGGGAGTCGCAAGGCGATTTGGGAGCTCCGAGAGGATTTTTTCTGGCGCAATCTGAGCCGAAATCTTTCAACGGAAGTTTCGAAAACCGCGCTGTGAAGAGAAGTGCAACGCGAGTGGCTCCTTACAACAGAGCGTAAAACAGAAAACTCGCGCGCGGGGTTTGCGTGTCGTTTTCATTTGGCAGCGACAATCGTTTGCCGCAACAGCGGCTGGCCGTAGCCTCCTACATCATTGTGGGAATGATCGGGGTGTTGCTGCTCGGCTTTTGGAAATTGCAGGTCATTGATTCCGATCAGTACGGCCAGATGGCCGAACGCAATCGCGTCCGCTCCATCCCAATCATCGCACCGCGCGGCCGCATGCTCGATCGTGATGGCCGCGTCCTGGTTGACAATCGCCCGTCCTTCAGCGTCCTTCTCCTGCGCGACGATCCCGCTCTGGTCGAAAAGAGTCTTGCGCCCGTCGCGGATGGCCTCGGCCTTTCCGTTGACGACCTTCGCGATCAACTCGACGCCACCAAAGCGCTGCCGAAGTTTCAGCCTATCGTCATCAAACCGGAAGCCACGCCGGCAGACGTCGCGTTCATCGAATCGCATCGTGCCGATCTTCCCGTTCTCGAAATGCTCTCCGTCTCCCGCCGCCGTTACATGCCCGGCGGATTCATGGGGCACGCCAGTGGGTACGTCGGTGAAGTCAGCGAACAACAGATCGAAGCCAGCAACGGCAAGCTCCGCCCGGGTGACGTCGTCGGCAAGGCCGGACTAGAACGCCAGTACAACGACATCTTGATGGGCACGGACGGCATGCGCCGCGTCATCGTCAACAGCATCGGCAAAGAAGTCGATCACCTTACGCAGCAGGATCCGATCCCCGGCAAACAGATTCAATTGACGATTGATTACGATCTGCAGGTCGTCGCTGAACAATCCCTCGGCACGCGCCCGGGCGCCGTTGTCGCGATCGATCCGCGTAGCGGCGAAATTCTCGCTATGGTCAGCCGCCCAACGCCGGATCCAAACGATTTCGCAGTCCGCATCTCCAAGGAAGAGTGGAAGCAGCTCAATGAAGATGAACTGCGCCCTCTCTTTAATCGCGCCATTCAGGCCCAACTCGCACCAGGCTCTGTCTTCAAAATTGTCACCGCTACGGCGATGCTTGAAGATCACAACCCGCCGGAAAGCTTCGCCACATACTGCCCCGGCTATGGGACCTTTTATGGGCGCCAATTCAAGTGCTGGGTAGCTTCTTCGAAAAAGGGCCCGACCTCGCACGGCACCTTAACCCTTCACGACGCGATTCTGAAATCGTGCGACGTTTTCTTCTACACCGCAGGCATGAAGCTCGGCATCGACCGCCTCTCCTACTATGGCGATAAGTTTGGAATCGGCCACAAAACCGGTATCGATCTTCCCTCGGAAGAGTCGGGTCTGATGCCTTCTGAACCATGGGTCGAGCGCGTCTTCCACCGCAAGTGGTACGCGGGCGAAACGATCTCCGTTGCCATCGGCCAGGGCGCAGTTACAACAACCCCCGTTCAACTGGCTCGCCTGATTGGTGGAATCGCTTCCGGCGGCGTTTTCAAGCAGCCGCACCTGAGGAAAGATTTGCAGAATGTTGGCGAAGAGCGGGTCCCGCTTTCCGAGCCGACTGTCGAGAAAATTACGGAAGCTATGTATGGCGTAGTGAATGAACCGGGTGGCACCGGTACAGCACTCAAAATCAAGGACGTGGAGTTGAGCGGCAAATCCGGCACCGCGCAAGTCATCGGATACAACACGCGCGCAAAATTCGGCAAGCAGAAAAGATTTGATGACAACGGTTGGTTCGTCGGTTATGCGCCCAGGCGAAACCCTGAGATCGTGGTCGCGGTACTCGTCCAGGAGGGCGGCGGCCTGCACGGCGGCGAAACCGCCGGCCCCGTCGCGCGCGATATCGTGAAGGCTTATTACGACAAGAAAATGAAGAAGATGCAGGGCGAAGTCACTGCCGACAATTCCAAGCCGCCCGCACCGAGCCCCACTCCGGCAGCGGCGCTCGTTCCCAGAACGGCCGTCGTTAAAGAAGAGGAATCCGCGGGACACACTGCGCCCGTGCGTAACCAACGATGAGAGACGCTCCCGGAACTCGTGATTACGATTGGTGGCTGCTCGCCATCCTCGCGGCAATTTGCGCGCTAGGCGTGCTGGAAATCTATTCCGCCACGCACGGCAGTTCTCTCGCCGGGATGCACATGAAGCAGCTCCGCTGGCTCGCCGTCGGCACGATCTTGATGTTCGTCCTGTCTCGCGTCGACTACCACCTGATCATGGACCAGTGGCTGATTCTCTATCTCGTGTGTATCGCCGCGCTAATTGCCGTGCTTTTGCTCGGGAATAGCCGCTTTGGCGCCAAACGCTGGATTCCCCTTATGGGCCAAATGTTTCAGGTGTCCGAATTGGCGAAGTTGATTATAATCATTGTACTGGCGCGCTTCTTTACCGAGGTGCGTTCAGATAAGCTTGACCTGCGGGATTTGATTAAGGCAGGGTTGTTGGTAGGCGTTCCGCTAGTCTTGATCCTGAAGCAGCCGGATCTGGGCACAGCGTTGGTGCTGGTGCCGTTGTTGTTTGTGGGCGCGTTTCTGGCTGGCTTGCAGTGGCAACATATGGCGGCGATTGTCCTCGTGGGGGCAATGCTCGTGGGCGCGGTTTTTTATCCGCCCGTTAGCAGGAAAATCCTCAAACCCTACCAGCGCGAACGCATTACGTCTTTCTTGCACCCGGAGGAAGACGCCAAGGGTTCCGGCTATCAGTTGTTGCAATCGAAAATTGCCGTGGGCTCTGGCGGTTTCTGGGGCAAAGGTTTTGGCAACGGCAGTCAGAATCAACTGGGCTACATCCCCGTCCGCTATTCGGATTTCATCATGGCGGCCCTGGCTGAAGAACAAGGATTCAAAGGCGTGCTCGTTGCTTTAGGGCTGTACATGGCGCTGCTTCTGCGGCTCGTCCAGAATGCTCAGCGCGCAAAAGATCGCGCGGGAATGTTTCTGGTCATGGGTGTGGCAGCAACGCTGGGGTTCCATATTTTGGTGAACGTGGCTATGGTGATTGGGGCCATGCCTGTCACCGGCATCCCGTTACCTCTCATGAGTTACGGGGGCTCGGCCACGTTGTTTGTTTTCATGGCGATCGGCCTTGTGATGAATGTGCGGCTTCGCCGCTTCGTCAATTAGGCCTTGCAGTAAATTCCGGCGGACGGCTTTGCCGAATCCCGGAACAAGACAAGTTTGAGTACTTAGGATTGCAAGAGTGAGGACAGCATCGTCCGCCGTTCCCCTGGCAAAAAAACGTCAGGAACGGACCAGCCTCGTTAGCTTGAGGAACAATCGATTCCCCATCAGCAGCGAACGCTTCGCCGCATCCCTACGGGTGTCGGAGTTTGCCTTGGCAAACTTCGATCCAACCGCGATGTCGGCTGCGTGTGTACCCGCAACTTGGGGCACGGCCTTCCCTTCCCGGACCGCCAACGGAATTCGAACCGCGGCGATGCGTCCCGGTAGTCGCCTAGCGACTGCCAAGGATAAGGAGTTTTCATGTCGAAAGAATTGGTTATCAACGCAACCTCCCATGAACGCAGGGTTGCCATCATGGAAGAAGGTCAGCTCGTAGAGATTTACATCGAGCGCGAAAAAGAGTTCGCGCTTGTCGGCAGCATCTACAAAGGAAAAGTCACTCGCGTTTTGCCGGGCATGCAGTCTGCTTTCGTGGACATCGGCCTGGACGGCGACGCGTTTCTTTACGTCAGCGACGTATTCGAAAACCTCGAGGGCTATGACCACGGTCACGACGATCATGGCCACGGCCATGAACACGCCGCCGCGCCGCCGGAAGGCGGAGCGCCCCCGATCGAACTTCTCCCCGGCGAATCGCTTGGACGCGCGCAAGACTCAGCGCCATCCGTAATTTCTCACGATAGCGAACACGCGGATCCCGAAGATCACGACATCCGTACGCATGTCGAGGAAATTCACGCGACCGGTGAAGACACAACTCCGGGTCACGCCGAGAACGCCGAACAATTTGACGACGAGCGCCAGCCCGATTCGAACGAATCGGCGCCAAAGAATTTCGCGCCACAATACAACCCGACGCAGTTCAAGCCATCACCCAGTTACCCCGGCCGTCCTCCGCAAGCCAGCGGTGGCCGCGGCGATTTCAATCGCGGTGACCGTGGCGGCGATCGCGGCGGAGACCGTGGAGGCAGCCGTGGCCGTTGGGGCCGCAGAGGCGGTCGCCGTCGTGGCGGACGTCCGGGCGCTCCTGGCGGGCGCAATCTTCCCCCTTCGAAATATGCCGCTCCGCAAGGCGGCGAACGCGACAATCGCGGCTACGAGCCGCATGGTGGTGATCGCGGTGGCTTTGACAAGCGCGGTCCGCGCCGCGACTTCGGCAGCAATCGTCCCGAAGGCAGCCGCTACGGCCAGCCTAGTGCTCCCGCAGGTCCAGCCGGCCCGGTCGAAGACGATATTCTTCTCCCCGGCGAATCGCTCGCGAAATTCCGCAATCGCCCTGTGGCCGCAGCGCCCGTGGCGCCGGTCGAGGAACACATCGACGAGCCGCAACCGGACATTTCAGAAGACATTCAACCGCGGGGCGGCACCGTGATTCCCGGCGCAGCGCCCGGACCGCGCCGTTCCCGTGCTTCCCTTCCCAGCTGGCTCCTCGCAGGCGCTGGCCCGGAGGCCGCGGAAGTCGTCAGCGAACAATCCAATACCGAAGCGCAGGACATTGCCGAACTCGACGAAGAGGAAATCGAAGCGATGGAAGATGCTCAGGACGCTGCCGAAGAAGCGGAAAACGGCAACGGTTCCGAGCTCAGTGACGACGAGCGCACCACTCTTTCTTCCAGCTTGATCGATGCGAAGCAGGACGAAATCCGTGAAGTCGTGCAGGCCGATGGAGTCTCCGGCGGGGCGGTCTTCGAAGAAGAAGCCGAAATCGACGAAGAAGAGTCGGAACACGACGAACAACAGGAATCGGGCGAAGACAACGAGGAACACGAGTCTACTCAAGACGAGTCGCACGAATCCGAAACCGGCGGACCTATGAGCTCGCCGCAGGCCATCGCGGAAGCGGAAGCCGATGCCGCGCACGAAAACGCGTTGCATATCGCCGCTCTCGGTGACCACGTCGATCTCGAACACCACGAGTCTTCTCACGAAGAGCACGACGAGCATGGGGAACACGGCGAATCCGAACATCATCACGAAGATGAATCCGACGAGCATCACGAACACCACGACCGTCAGTTCGAAAGCGAACCGCAGCAAATCGCGGCAGCCGGCCCCGCGGAAGACGAAATTCTTCTCCCCGGCGAAACGCGTTCTCCGCGTACCGGTGGCGCCCCTCGCGAAGAATTTCAACCGCGTGACTCTGCCCGTATCGGCAGCGGCCCTCGTTCGCGCTTCCAGCGGCCCTTCCGCAGCGGCGGAGGCAGCAGGGATCGTGGACGCGGCGGCGATCGTGGGGATCGCGGCGGACGTCCCGATCGCGGTCGCGGTGGACGCGGCCGCTTCGATCGTCGCAGCGGGCCAGGTCACAGCGGCGGCGGTCACGGCCATCACGGCGGACAGCGTGGCTATCGCGGCCATAGTGGTCCGCAGCGTCGCCCGCAACTAATTTCCGAAATGTTAAAGGCCGGTCAGGAAGTCGTCGTCCAGATCGCCAAAGAGCCTCTAGGCAAGAAGGGCGCGCGCATCACCAGCCACGTCGCTCTCCCGGGCCGCTTCCTCGTCTACATGCCGACGATCGACCACATCGGCGTTTCGCGCAAAATCGCCAGCGCGGAAAACCGTTCGCGCCTCCGCCGACTTGTTGGCGAAGCGCGCGGCGCATTCCCCGGCGGCTTCATCGTTCGAACCGCTGCCGGCGGCGCCACCGACGAGGAAATCCGCGCCGACATCGAGTTCCTCGGCAAAACCTGGAACGACATCAAGCACAAGAACGAAGAGCGCAAACCGCCTTCGCTTCTTCACCGCGATTTAAATCTCGTTGAACGTATCCTTCGCGATTACGTCAGCGACGATTTCACCGCCATCTGGATTGACAGCGAAGAGGAATACGGCAAGGTCGTCGAATTCGTCAGCCGCTTCCAGCCGAAGCTCGCGAATCGCGTCAAGCTCTATACGAAAGAACAGCCTATCTTCGAAGAGTTCGGCATCCAGCACGAGCTCGACAAGGCTCTCCGCGCCAAAGTCTGGCTCAAGTCCGGCGGCTACATCGTCATCAACCACACGGAAGCGCTCGTCGCCATTGACGTCAACACCGGCAAATTCGTCGGCAAGGGTTCCACGCGCCTCGAGGACACCATCGTCAAGACCAACCTCGAAGCCGTTAAGGAAATTGTCCGGCAAATTCGCCTGCGTGACCTTGGCGGCATCATCGTCGTGGATTTCATCGACATGGAAGAACGCCGCAACCGCGAAAAAGTTCTCGGCGCCTTGCAGCAAGCTCTCGATCAGGACAAAGCGCCTTCGAAAGCGCTTTCCTTCAACGAGTTCGGCCTCGTCTGCATCACGCGCAAGCGCACCAAGCAGGCGCTCGAACGTGTCCTTTGCCAGCCTTGCCCCTCGTGCAGCGGCTCCGGCATGGTCAAGTCCATCCCGACGCTCTGCTACGAAATTCAGTCCGAAGCGCGCAAGATGGCCGTCGCCGACCACGACAATCCGAACCTGACCCTGCGCGTCCACCCGGAAATCGCCAAAGCGCTCAAGACGCGCGAATCCATGCTGATTGACGAGCTCGAGCAAAACTCGCACAAGCACGTCATCATTCAGTCCGACGCCACTCTCCACTGGGAGCAGTACGACATCTACTGACGTACCGTACGCTTCAGCGTGCGTCGCATCCAATCAGCACGAAACGCCCGGTCTAATCCCCGGGCGTTTCGCATTTGTGGACTACGATTCGTGCGCTTCTAGTTCGGTGCTTCACTTCGCCGAACAAACCTGCGGCTTCACCGCCCCAAGAATCCGCTCCACAAATCCGGCATTCCCCGGCTCATCCCCCAGAATCTTCCACCCTGTAAACACCGCAACCAGCTCCTCTTCCGGAAAAATCATCAGCCGCTGCCCGCCGAACCCGCGCCCCATCCATACATAACGATTCGCGCCACCGTCTTTCCGCGGCCACAACCACCACTGATACCCGTAGCCGTACCCGCCTTCCTCATCCGACGTCGTAAACGGCGTCATCGCATCTTTCACCCACGAGTGCGCCAAAATCCGCTGCCCGTTCCACACGCCATCGTGCAAAAACAGTGTCCCAAGTTTCGCCATTCCGTCATCGCTCAAATACAGCCCGCCTTCCGTGTCCGGCAATCCCATCGGCGTCCGCTTCCAGAAATGCGCCATCCCGAGCGGCTCAAACAGATATTTCTGTCCGTAAGTTTCCACGTCCTGCCCGGTCTCTTTCTGAAAAATCTGCGGCAGCAATTCCGTATTCCCGCTGCTGTAGTTAAAAACTTTGCCCGGCTCGTGCGCCATCGGCCGATCGATCACGTACTGCACCCAGTCTTCTGAGCCTTCCATCACCGCCGTATCGTTTTTCGGGTCGTCGTAGGCAACTTCCTCGTTCCAATCGAGCCCCGTCGTCATCGTCAGCACATGACGTATCGTCATCCGCCGCTTCCGCTCATCCGCATTCTTCGTCTTCGCCGCATCAAAATACTTCAGCACCGGCGTATCCAGACTCGCCTTAAAATCCCCCCGCGTAATCGCAATCCCGATAATCGTCGACGTCACCGATTTGCTCACCGACTGCATCGAATGCAATTCCGTCCCCTGATAATAGGGATGCCACGCCGGGTCGAAATAATTGTACTGACCCGCCAAATGCGGATTCAGCGGGCCACGCTCCGCCGCTTCTTTTCCATAGATTTTTCCGTAGTCGTGCGCGTATTTCTTTTCGTAAATCTGCGTCCCGCATCGAATCAACTTAAAACTATCCACCAGCGACAACTTTTCCGCCGCGATATCCGCATCAAACGCAGCCAGCTTCGCTTCATCCACGCCGTAGTCGCTCGCCCGCCCCTTCGGCCACGCTCCCACCGGATCCCCGTTCGGCAAAATCTTGATCGTGTGCAGCCAGGTCTCCACAAGGCTCGGCCATCCCGTCACCGGCTGCGCCGTCTTCCGCAATCCATATCCGTGCCCTCCGTCCGCGTACACATGCAACTCCGCCGGCACCTTCAAATTCTTCAGCAATTGAAAATAAACCGTCGCGCTCTCCACATGCACCGGATCGTCTTCCGCCTGCACGATGAACGCCGGCGGCGTCCGTTCCGTCACGTGAATCTCCGGATTCGCCGCGAAATTCTGCTCCGCCACCGCCAGATACCCGGGATACACGAGCACCGCAAAATCCGGTCGGCACGAAACGTCGTCCGCCGCATCCACCGCGCTATACGCGCGCTTTTCGAAATGTGTGCTCAGCGCGGCTGCCAAATGCGCGCCCGCCGAAAATCCCAACACGCCGATTCGTTTCGCGTCGATTCCCCATTCCGCCGCATGCGCTCGCACCATTCCCACCGCCCGCTGCGCGTCCTGCAGCGCCGCCTGTGATTTCGGCAACGGCCCCGTATCCGGCACGCGATACTTCAACAGCACGCACGTCACGCCAGCAGAAGTTAGCCAGTCGCAAACTTCCGTTCCCTCCAAATCAATCGCCAGAATCTTGTATCCGCCTCCCGGAAAAACCACCACCGCCGCGCCGTTCGCGCTCGCCTTAGGTTGAAACAGCGTAATCGTGGGCTTCGAGACGTTGCCGATTCGAATCACCGGCTTCCCCGCGACCACATGATCTTTGGCCGTCGTCGTATCCGCTTCGGGCCCGCCTGCCGTGCTGGCCCCGGGCGCACCTTTGGGCCAGATTTCCATCGTCAAGTGTCCCGTTGGCGGCCAAGCCGCCTGCTGCGCCAATGCTGCGGCCGGAATCATCCTAATCCCAACGAATAAGACACCAATCCATTTCCGCATGAGCTCTCCCGGACCAGGAAAAACGCAGACATCATCGCACACTGGAGCCAAGGCGCGCTTCTTGTCAGCCCATTTTCTGGGTCCTTCTTTCTTGCCCGGCAATTCTCCAGTCGTCGCAAAATGTAACCAGGCACCAAGTCACACCGTAAGTTGAGATAGAGGGCAGCTCATGGACTTGCTCCAGCGGTTCGCGACGGGAGACCTCGACGCGTTCGAATCGCTCTTTCGCCAGCACCAGGGCGCCGTCTATCGCTGGATCGTCCGCATCGTTCGTGATCCGGCCACCGCGGAGGATTTGACAGTGGAAACCTTTTGGCGCGCTTACCGCGCTCACGCTCGCTTTCGTCCCGACGGCAATTTCGAAGCGTGGCTCCGTCAGATCGGCACGAACGCGGCACTCGATCATTTGCGCTCGGTACGTCAACACGTGCCGCTTCGAGAAGACCTTCCTGCCGATCCCGCGCCGGACGCCGCGGAGCAAGATGAATCGCGCCGTGCAATCTTCTCCGCCCTGCTGTCACTCCCGCCGCGTTTGCGCATCGTGGTGCAGCTGGGATTAATCGAACAACAGCCGTACCGCGAGATCAGCGATGCCCTCGGCATTTCGGAAAGCGCGGTGAAATTGCGGATGTTTCGTGCCATCCGGATTTTGCGGAAAAAACTTCAGCAATGGGACGTGCGGCCATGAAAGATCGAGAATTCAAAGAGCTGGACAAAAAATTGCGGGATGCGATTCCGCCTTTGCGCCAACCGGAACTCGGCCGCGACCTCTGGCCCGCCATGCTCCAAAAAATGAACGAGCCGCGTGTCCGCGTCCCCTGGTTTGACTGGCTGCTTGCGGCAGTCGCTGCCGCCGTTCTTCTCTTTTTCCCGGGCGCAATCCCGGCTCTGCTCTATCACTTGTAACTCGGAGGCTCGCAATGAACAAACACACTTATCTTCGCGCATACATGGCTGGCATTATGGTTCCCACGCCATTCCTGCTCGTCGTCATCATGGTTTTCTGTATAAGCCGCTATGTTTACAACGTTCCTGTTCCCATCGAACGCGTCATCATGTTTCCGATGGCCATCGTTCCAAACGTATGGGGCCTGTGGAACGTTCTATATATCGCTCTGCTTTCGCGCCGCAACTTTCCCATCGGAGCACATGGCGCAATCCTGCCATTCCTATTCGCGCCGGCCGGCTATCTCGTAGCCCGTCTCCTCGATTTTCCGATTCCGAGTCTTGTTTTTCACGCCTTCCCCGTCGGCTTCCTCGTCGGCGTCATCGTCTACTATCTGGCCTGGAAGCATCTCGTCGGCTTCCTGAACGGCGTTTTGAGCATCGCATAGGCGCGCGCGTGCGTTTCTCAGAGAAGCGTTGCAGCTTGTGGTTGCAAAAGTGGTTTTGCGATATGCTCCCGCGCACGGGACGACTCGGAGTTCCCTGGGACCAGGCCGCTGCGTTGCTAGGAACCAATTCGGAAATTCCCACCTTCCCGGCAATCCCAGGCGCCTGGCCGCTTCACCGCACTCGGAATTGTCCGCTTAAACTTCGCATTTGGTGATAACCATGCCCGCCTCAAACGCTCCCCGTGATCAGAACCCAGACGGTGAATTCCGGGGCAAGGAAACCACATCGTGCTGCGTGGTTGGCGCTGGCCCTGCCGGTGCCGTTCTCTCCCTGCTTCTGGCGCGCCGCGGTATTCCCGTCACGCTCCTCGAAATGCACAAGGACTTCGACCGCGAATTTCGCGGCGATACAATTCATCCGGCAATCCTCGAAATACTGGATCAGATTGGACTCGCTCAAAAACTCCACGAAATTCCTCACGCTAAAATAACCGGTCCTACGCTTCAGTTTGCAGATGGGCCTTTTCGCCCCTTCAACCTCGCCCGCCTGAAAACGCGGTTCCCGTACATTCTGATGATTCCGCAGGCTCGCTTTCTGGAACTCATCACCGCGGAAGCTGCAAAATTCCCACACTTCAAATTGGTGATGCAGGCGCAGGTTCAGCGCCTGATCGAGGAGGATGGTGTCGTCCGTGGCGTGCGTTACCTCGGAGCCGATGGTGAACACGAACTCCGCGCCCGGCTCACGGTCGGCGCGGACGGCCGCTTTTCCATGGTGCGGCGGCTCGCTGGATTCGAACCCGTACGAACCGCGCCGCCGATGGATGTCCTCTGGTTCCGCCTGCCGAAGCTTCCCGGTGAACCGCCAGCCGTCGGCGGCGCGTTTGGCGGAATCGGCCGTGGCCGCATTTTTATCGTTCTAGAACGCAATGACTATTGGCAGGCCGGACTCGTCTTTCCTAAGGGAAAATATCAGGAGCTTCGCGCACAAGGCGTGGAAGCAGTCCGCAAGAGCCTCGCGGAAACCGAGCCCCAGTTTGCAAGGCACGCCGAGTCGCTAACCGACTGGCAGCAATTAAACCTTCTCTCGGTCGAATCAAGCCGCTGCCCGCTGTGGCACAAGCCGGGATTGCTAGTGATCGGAGACGCCGCGCACGTCATGTCGCCAGTCGGCGGTGTTGGCATCAACTACGCCGTTCAGGATGCCGTCGCCGCAGCCAATCTTCTGGCAGCGCCCCTCAAATCTGGCCCGGTCACTGACGCACAGCTCGCCGAAGTCCAGCGCCAGCGCGAGTTGCCGACTCGCGTCATTCAAGGTATGCAAAAACTGATGCAAGATCGCCTGCTTGCCCGCGCCTTGGAATCAAAGGCGCCGATCTCCATCCCATGGCAATTGAAATTCTTCCTAAGGATTCCGGTTCTGCGCGATATCCCTGCACGATTGATTGCTTTCGGAATTCGCCGGGTCCGGCTCACCGAAACTTAACGTCGCACAGTATCAACCCGAGAACTGATTATCGCTCCGAATACCGCTGCTCTTTCCACGGATCACCATACTCGTGATATCCGTTCCGTTCCCAAAATCCCAGCCGGTCCTGATCCAGCAACATGAATCCGCGCACCCACTTCACGCTTTTCCACGCATACAGATGCGGCACAATCAGCCGCAGCGGCCCGCCGTGTTCTGCCGTCAGCGGCTCGCCGTCGTGCGCGAATGCAAACAGCACATCCGGCCGCGTCAGTTCCTCGAGCGGCACGTTCGCCGTATACCCTTCTTCCGCCAGCACCAGCGCAAACTTCGCGCCCGCCTTCGGCTTCACCAGCTTCAGCACATCCGTGAACAACACGCCCTTCCAGCGGTTATCGAGCCGGCTCCACCGCGTCACGCAATGAAAATCCGACGTCACTTCCGTCTTCGGCAGAGCGCTAAAATCTTTCCAGCTCAACCGGACCGGCGTTTCCACTTCTCCCGAAATCTTGAAATCCCATTTCTCCGCAGCAAAATGCGGCACACTTCCGTAATGCAGCACCGGCCACTTTAGCGTCAGCGACTGCCCGGGCGGAATCCGGCCTTCCGCCTTCGCCTTCTTTTCCAATTCCCTTCGCGCAATCGATTCATCCGCCGTCGTCACACTCAGTGTCCTCTGTGAAGTTCGATGTTCTCACAAGCTAGAAGTTTCGACACTCCTTCGGTCCTCGATTCGGTTGAATTTTGCGCTAAGTCTTTCCCCGTCAAACATTTAAATACTTATTAAGTTACTATTGACTTCTTAAAATAAGCCACGCTATACGGACGAGTGTAGTTAAGCTCCATTCGAACTGTTCGACTTCATTCTTACCCGGGATTCCCACCCAATCCACCCCTCGCGCCCAAATCCGGGCAACCTTTGCTATCCTCTTTATTTTGACAACGATCCGTTTTGCCTCTCCTCTAACCCTTCTTTTGACAACCATCTGGATTGCCTATGTTTTTTCAAGCCTCTCCCGTAGCCTCGCCTTTCACTGTTTCCGCTATGTCCTTTCAAATCAATACTTACAAAATCGGCCGGCCGTAAGTCCTTTATTTCTCATACTTACGAAAAAACGGGGTGGGAGCACCGCTGTTTTCCCCTTGTGCTATTCTTCCCTTTCCACTTTCAGAAAGTGAGCGCCGCATGACCGCACGCGTCCTCGATGGACTCAAAATCCGCGACCAGATCTTCGTCGAACTGAAGGACGAAATCGCCCGCCTTCAAGCCCAGGGCATCCGGCCCGGCCTCGCCGCCGTCCTTGTCGGGGAAAATCCTGCCTCCCAGCTTTACGTCAAGAGCAAAATCGCCGCCTGTGAACAGCTGGGCCTCGCCAGTTGGTTGCACGCGCCGCCAGCCACCGCCACCACCGAATACATGCTGAAACTCGTCGACGATCTCAATCGCGACGACAACGTGGACGGCATCCTCGTCCAGCTTCCGCTCCCCAAACAGGTCGACACCAAGAAAGTTCTCGAAGCCGTCGACCCCGCAAAAGACGTCGACGGTTTTCATCCCGTGAATCTCGGCAAACTCGTCAGCGGACGCGAAGGCCTCGTCGCCTGCACACCCGCCGGCTGCATGGAAATTCTTCGCCGCAACAATATCCCCGTCGAAGGCGCCAACGCCGTCGTCCTCGGTCGCAGCGACATCGTCGGCAAGCCGATGGCGCTACTCCTCATGCATGCCAACGCCACCGTCACCATTTGCCATTCCAAGACGCGCGACCTTCCCGATGTCGTTCGTCGCGCGGACATCGTCGTCGCCGCCATGGGCAAAGTAGGCTACGTCCAAGCCGATTGGCTCAAATCAGGCTCCGCCGTCATCGACGTCGGCACCAACAAGGTCACCGACAGCGCCGAAGCCCAATCGCTCCTCAAGAATTTTCCGCAGCGTCTCGCCAAATTCCGCGAAAAAGGCTCCGTCCTCGTTGGCGACGTTCACCCCGAAGCCGTCAACACCGCCGGTGCGCTCACTCCCGTTCCCGGCGGGGTCGGCCCCATGACTATCACCATGCTCATGAGCAACACGGTCAAAGCCGCGCGCCTCCGACGCGCAAAACCGGCCGCAAAGGCAGCGTTGTAGTGGCGAATCTTTCGCCGATTTTGCGGTCCGACGCGGTCGGACGGATTGCCTTCTCTTTATGTTGAAACTTGGCCTAACCGGAGGAATCGCCAGCGGCAAGAGTTTCGTCGCGGCCCGCTTGCGTGAAATGAACTTCCGCGTTCTCGACGCCGATCAAGTCGGGCACAAACTCCTCGAACCCGGCCAGCCCGCCTACGAACCGGTCGTCGAGGAATTCGGCAACGAAATTTTGCGGTCGGACAAATCCGTCGATCGCAAGAAACTCGGCGCAATCGTTTTTGTCGATCCGCAAAAACTCGCGAGACTGAATTCTATTCTTCATCCGCGCATCGAACAGTCGATGCGCACAGAATTCGCGCAGTGGGAAAAGGAAAATCCGCGCGACCCCGTTTTCGTCGAAGCGGCGCTGCTCATCGAAGCCGGCATTCACAGACGTCTCGACGGCTTGGTCGTCGTCTGGTGCAAACCCGAACAGCAAATCGAGCGCCTCGTCGCGCGCGGCCTTGCGGAATCCGAGGCCCGCCGCCGCATCGCGCTCCAACTGCCCAACGGCGAAAAACTCAAACACGCTACTTACGCAATCGATACGTCCGGAACCATCGAAAACACGCAAACGCAGGTCGCCGCTTTGGCCGACAAGCTGCGCGCCGCTCAAAACTGAACGCGAACGCTAACTTTTTCCTATAATGGAAGTCTGATTTGAAGAGGCCGAGGAATACAACAATGAGTCCCGCAAAAAAAACGAATGATACTCACCCGGTCAGAATTATTTTGATCGCACTGGTTCTGCTCGCCGGCGCTTACTGGGCCGGAGCACGCTGGGGCCCTCGCGACCCGCAAAAAGTCGAAGCCGTTCGGCTCGGCAAATCCGACGCGAATTCCAACGCCCAGCGTGACGCCGCCCTCACCGACGAAGAATCCATCAATGTCCGCGTCTATCGCCAGGCTTCGCCCGCCGTTGCCAACATTCTCACCAAGGCCACCGAATACGATTTCTTCATGGACCCCGTTCCCGTCGAAGGCGCAGGCTCCGGCTTTGTAATTGACACAAAAGGTTTCATCCTCACCAACAATCACGTCGTGGAAGGCGCGCAAACAATTGAAGTAGTCCTCGGCGATCAATCGCGCTACCCCGCAAAAGTAGTTGGCGCCGATCCGCGCAACGACGTTGCTCTCATCAAAATCGAGCCAAAAAAGAAACCCCTCGTCGCCCTTGCTCTTGGCGATTCCTCAACAATTCAAGTTGGACAAAAAGTCCTCGCCATCGGCAATCCGTTCGGTTTCCAGAGCACGCTCACCACCGGCGTCATCAGCGCGCTCGGCCGCACCGTGCAAACCAGCCAGACTACTTTCATCGATCAGGCCATTCAAACCGACGCGGCCATCAATCGCGGAAATTCCGGCGGCCCGCTGATCAATTCGCACGGTGAAGTCATCGGCATCAACTCGGCCATTTACACGCCGACCGGGACAACGGCGGGCATCGGCTTCGCCATCCCCATCAACACCGCGAAGCGCATCGCGCACGACCTCATCACCGACGGCCGGGTTCACCAGGCATACCTGGGCGTCAGCAGCTACGCGGTCGGCGGAGGCTTGGCCGAAGCTCTCGATTTGCCGGTCCAGGAAGGCTTGCTCGTGCAAACCGTTTCTCGCGGCGGACCCGCCGCAGAAGCCGGCTTGCACGGTGGCGATCGCATCGCGCAACTTGGCATGCGCCGCTTCTACGTAGGCGGAGACGTAATCGTCGCCATCGACGGCCAAAAAGTCTCGTCTGAACTTGACGTCAATCTCGTGTTGAACAAGAAACGCCCCGGCGAATCCATAACAGTCACCGCCTACCGCGGCGGCAAAAAGATTGAGATCCCGGTAAAACTCGGCGAACGCGAGAAGTAGGAAAATTTATTTCTGAAATTCCGCGCGATGCCGTTCGCGCTCCCCTTCGCTTTGCGCGAACCAGCCTTCGGCCACATCGCGAACACGTTCGAGTTCCTTTTGCATTTCGGCGTGCTTTGCGTCCATCAATTCGGCGCTCGCATCTTTCGGCACAAAAATCGGCGGGGCAAACACAATCACCGCTCGCGCAAAAGGCATTGGAAAGAGAAAATGGTCCCAGGTTTTCTCGAATGTTCTGCCGCGATCGACTCCGAGATGAAACACCATGATCGGCGCGCCGGTCTTGCGCGCCAGCATCACGGGTCCGGGCTTTGCGACGTAACGCGGCCCGCGCGGCCCATCAATCGTGAACGCGCAGTCTCTTCCTTCTTCGATTCGCCGCGCCATCACGGCGAGGCCTCGCAACCCTCCGCGCGAAGAACTTCCCTGCGCCGTTCCAAATCCGAGCCACTCGATCACTTTGCGCGTCCATTGCCCGTCGAACGCGGTTGTGTTCATCACCACGACGCCGTGATTGCGGTACCACCAGACGATGGGAATAATCACGCGATGCCAGAACGCCCAGATGCACTGCTTCTTCGCTGCGTACACTTTCTCCGCATGATGCCAGCCGAGTACTTCATAACGCAGCGTCGGCCCGAGCAGCCGGATCACCGAATAAACTACGGCAGCGATAAAAGGAATCTGAATGCGCCGCGACCACTTCAGTTGCGGAAGTCGCGTGTCGTAATGCGTGTTGACGGATTCCCGCTCGGCTTGCGAATCCGCACCTGCTTCTGGTGTGCTCATCGTGTTTAATTAGTGTAATGCCGCGAGCCGCCGCGCTCCCGGCGAGTTATAGTATATCGGTCACAATAGAAATCGCGCTCCGGCTCGATCTCGGAATATGACGCCCAAAAGATTCACGCCGAAAATGTTTCGCTGGCTCCTCGCCGCCGCGCTTCCATGCGCCGGCTTGGTCGCGCTTCGCGTGGCCGCTGACGAACCGGTTAAAGAACCTGTCGGATTCGTAGAAGGCGAATCCATATCGATACAGGGGCCGATGAGCGTCGGCGTCGTCGATGGAAAAGTGAAGACAGTTCTGCGCAGCGGCGGAGAATTGCGCGTGAAATCCGGGCGCGCCACGATCGATTTGGTGGAGGGCGGCAAGATTGCAGTTTGCGGGCCGGCTCACCTCTCCGTTTTGAAATCCGGTGGCGGGCTCACATTGGCGCTTGATTCCGGCACGATTCACTCGTACGTGGACCAGGAGCCGTCTCTGACGATTTATACGGCGTTGTTGCAAGCGAAGCCGCTGGCGATTGGCGGAGCGCCGCAAGAAACGCTGGTGAGTCTCGATGCAAATGGCGGGCTTTCGGTTCGCGCAATCGGCGGAGCGGTTCGAATCGAGCAGCAACTGAACGGACAAAGTATCGTGGTGCCGCAAAGCGGCGATGTTCTCCTGAGCAACGGACAATTGAATGGAATGAAACCGGGAGGAGGCCACGGTTCGTGCGAACTCGGCGAACTAAAATTCCAGCCACCTCCGCCGCAGGTCAGCGTTCCGGCCACGGCCGAGGAAGTGAAACAGCGCCATTTGGCCGACACGAAGCCGAATCTTCCGAACCCTCGTTCGAATTCTTCCTCAGACGACGGCCCGATCTACCAGGTTTTTTTGCCGCCGATGCGCTTTGACGCGAATCTGAAGGTGCAGCAGCCACCCGACCCGAATTTGATCGTACTCGTGCGCCGGGTGCGAGTTCGTCCAACTTTGATTTTCGAAGGGCGCGTGGAAGGCGACGCACTGGTCGCAGAGAGCAGGCCGGCCGCGCCGGTCACTGCCGCGTCGAAGCCAAATCCCGCTGCCGGCACAGCGGCGGGGACGCCAGCCACCAACCCAACGGTCGCGGACCGCGTGCGCACCCTCTGGAAACGCATGTGGGGCCCAAAGTCCTAGAACACTTGGACAGGCCCGTTTGCCTCAAGGTACACTGTCTCGTCCAGCCATTCGCGCAGCACTTTTCTTGTGCTAGCTTTTGTCTATAGATAAAGAAAACCCTCCCCGCCGGTTTTCTTTTGTGTCCCCTGCAAATTCTTATTGCGAGTGTGGAGTGTAGCTTCGTGAAAACGTACAAGCCAGCTGTGACCAGTTCGCCTTTGATCCTGCAATTTCTGTTAGTCGCTACCGCGCTGGCGCTTGCCGCGTGCGCGGGGCCGGCAGGTGAGGTTGTTTCGACGATTTCCGTGCACGTTGCCCCGGCCACTGCCAGCGTCGGGACGAACCATACGCAACAATTTGCGGCTACGGTTTCGGGTACGACGAACACAGCGGTCACTTGGCAGGTGAGCAGTACTTCGGCCAGCGCCGCGAGCATCGGCACCATTAATGCCTCCGGCTTGTATACGGCGCCCGGAACGGTCCCAACCGGTGGCACGGTAACCGTTACTGCGATCTCGCAAGCGGACACGACAAAGACCGGCACGGCAGTCGTTAGTGTGACGGCCCCACCGGCTGTCGTCGTAACCGTCAGCCCCAAAACGGCCACTGTGACAACGGGCCTCACACAAAAGTTTTCAGCGAGCGTCACAAACGCGTCTAACACAGCCGTGACCTGGCAAGTAAACAGTGTGACCGGTGGAAGCGCGACAACCGGTACCATCAGCGCGGCGGGGCTCTACACCGCGCCCGCCACGATTCCGACTGGAGCAGTAACCGTTAAAGCGATCTCTGCGGCAGACAACACGAAATCAGATACGGCGAGTGTAACGGTCACAACGGCCCCGGTGATCTCGATTACGCTTTCGCCGACCTCTTCGAGCGTGCAAGCGGGAATCGGCAAACAGAACTTCACGGCGACTTTGACGAATGACACGGGAGCCAAGGGGGTTACCTGGTCGCTTTCCGGGACGGGGTGCAGCGGCGCGACGTGCGGCACGCTGACGAGCGCAACCACGACTTCTGTGACGTATAACGCGCCGGCGAGTGTTCCGGGCCCAGCGGCAGTCACGTTGAAGGCGACATCCATTGCAGATGCGACGAAGATCTCGACGGCCGCGATTACGGTGACGGCGGCGGTCGGCGTGAGCATTTTACCGACAGCCGCCACGATCAACGTCACTAAAACGCAAAACTTTACGGCGACGGTCAGCAACGACGCGCAGAACAAGGGCGTGACATGGACGCTTACGGGCACTGGCTGCAGCGGCACGACGTGCGGCACGTTGTCCGCAACATCCAGTGTGTCCGGCGTGGCCATTACCTACACGGCGCCGACTTCGGTTCCATCGCCGGCAGCGGTCACGCTGAAGGCGGCTTCGGTCACGGACGCCGCGCGCACTGCTTCCGCAACGATTACGGTGGTGCCTGCGATTGCGGTTACTGTCGCGCCGACGACGGCGAACGTGACCGTGAGCCTGACACAAAACTTTACCGCGACCGTTGCCAACGACGCGCAGAACAAAGGTGTGACGTGGGCGCTCAGCGGTACGGGTTGCTCCGGTGCTGCGTGCGGCGTTCTTTCGACATCATCGAGCGCATCGGGCGTAGCGATCACGTACACCGCGCCAGCCGTGGTTCCTTCGCCTGCGACTGTTACCGTCACGGCGAAGTCCGTTGCGGACACCTCGAAGACAGGTGCAGCAGCCGTCACCGTCATACCAGCCGTGGTCTCGGGTATTTCCGTCGCGATCAGCCCGAAGCGCGGCGGACTGACTTTGGGTCAGAACATGAATTTTACGGCGACGGTGACGAACGACGTCGGTGCAGCAGGAGTGACATGGTCCGTGACGAGCGGCTCTCTCTCAAGTCAAACGAAGACGTCGGCAACGTATACCGCGCCGGGTCTTGGCGGCGTAGTTACGGTTACGGCAACGAGTATCGCGGACACTACGAAAAATGCGTCCGCAACTCTGGGCATCACGGGTCTCGCGGGGGTGTTTACCTACCACAACGACAACAATCGCGATGGAGCGAACACGCAAGAGTACGCTCTGACGCCGTCGACGGTGACCACGGCAACCTTTGGAAAGCTCTTCTCTTGCCCGGTAGATGCCGCGGTCTACGCGCAGCCACTGTGGGTCGCAAACATAACGATCAACAGCGTGAAACACAACGTTGTCCTCGCCGTGACACAGCACGATACGGTGTATGCATTCGATGCAGACCTAAGCCCATGCCAGACGCTATGGACGAAGAGTTTGCTCGGCACAAATGAAACGTTTGGCTCGAGCACCGACGTCTCCTGCGCCGACCTGGCACCAGACATCGGAATCGTTGGAACGCCGGTGATTGATCCTGCGACGAATACACTCTACCTGGTTACGAAGACGAAAACGCCACCCACCACGACATTCATGTTCACGCAGCGGATTCACGCGCTGAGCCTGGTGGATGGATCTGAGAAATTCGGCGGGCCAACCGCAATCGCAGGAACGATAAACGGGAATTCGTTCAGTGCATTTAAGAATAATCAACGACCCGGGCTCGCGCTCGTCAACGGGAAGGTTTACGTAGGGCACGCTTCGCATTGCGACCAAGCCAATTATCAAGGGTGGCTGTTCGGTTACACGGCATCCGACTTGACTGTGACTCCGGACGTGTTTACGCCGGCGGCGCACAAAGTCGGTGTCGAATCCGGCATCTGGATGGCAGGAGGAGCGCCGGCATCGGATGCGAGCAACAACGTGTATCTGATCACGGGCAACGGAACGTTCGACGCTAACTCGACCACGGCGCCGAATGACGACTATGGCGATTCGATACTGAAGCTTGCGACGGCCGGCGGAATCTCAGTTGCCGACTATTTTACCCCTAGCGATGAGGCGACTCTGAATACCGGCGATACGGACCTTGGTTCGGGCGGCGCTGCCGTTCTGGTAGACCAAGCGACGGGCCCACATGCTCACCTGCTCATCGGCGGCGGAAAGGAAGGCATTATGTATTTGCTGAATCGCGACAATCTGGGGCATTTCTCAAGCACCGACAGCGGCGTACTGCAAAAAGTCAGCACGGGCGGCGCCATTTTCTCCACGCCCGCGTTTTGGCAGAACCGTATGTTCATCGCGAGCGCCTTCGGAACGACGTCGCTACAATCATTCACGTTCAATCCCTCAACGGGACTGTTCACAACGCCGTCTGCCTCCAAGTCTCCCGACACTTACGCGTTCCCCGGTGCCACTCCTTCGATTTCGGCAAGGCCCGACGGTACGAACGGAATCGCGTGGGCGATCAATTCAGCCAACAACGGCACAGACGGGACCGGATTTGGAGCAGCCGTGCTTCGTGCTTACGACGCAACGAATCTTGCCACGGAACTCTGGACGAGTTCCGGCGTCACCGCAGACAAGGGTGGAAACGCCGTGAAATTCACGGTTCCGACCGTCGCAAACGGCAAAGTCTATATCGGCACACGTGGCAACAATACGGGCGGCGCAGCCAGCTCGACGTCGACACCGGGCGAAATTGACGTGTACGGCCTGAAACCGAACTGATTCCTCCTCGACGAACTGTGTCAGCGGGTGGCAGGCGACGCCGCCAGCACTTGCTTCCGTTTCCGTTTTCGCCATGCTGAAATGGTGCTAACGTCTATGTACAGTAGTCGTCGTGCTGCTCCGGCGCGAGCCCTTCTCTCCATAGACCTTGGATTGGTGACCCATGAACAGAGCCCGGCTGGGAAGTTGCGCTTCGAAAAAAGGGTACGCATGGTTTTTTGTTGGGTTGGCACTCTGGTGTTTCGGTTGCAGCAGCGGCTACACGCCGCCGCCACAGATCACGGTTTCGGTGAGTCCGAAGCGCGCGGCGGTTACGACGGGACAAACGCAAACCTTCGTCGCGTCCGTTACGGGGAGTTCCAACACCAGCGTGACGTGGGAAGTGGACGGCACGGCGGGCGGAAGCGCGAGCGTTGGCACAGTCAGCGCCGGTGGCGTGTATACGCCGCCCATGGCCGGCGGTGCGCACACCGTCCTGGCGCGGAGCGCCGCGGATTCTACAATCACCGCAAGCGCAACTGTCGCGGTAACGGATCTGGCGGGGGTGTTTACTTATCACAACGACATTTCCCGGACTGGCGCCAACACGCAAGAATTTGCGCTTAACACAACGACCGTAACGACATCGACGTTCGGCAAGCTTTTCTCGTGCACGGTGGACGCCGCGGTGTATGCGCAGCCGTTGTGGGCCGCGAACCTTACGGTGAACGGGACGAAGCACAATGTCGTGTATGTGGCAACGGAACACGACAGCCTTTACGCGTTTGACGCGGACAATACGGCGTGCACAAACGTTTGGGGATCCGCGAAGAGTTTGGTTGCGTCCGGAGAGACGTGGGTGAACAGCCTTAACGACACGGGCTGCGGGGACCTCGCTCCTGACATCGGAATCACGGGTACGCCGGTCATTGATCCCGCAACGAACACGCTGTATGTGGTCACAAAATCCAAGGACCCCTCCACGGCTCCCGCAACGTATCACCACCGGCTGCACGCACTGGACCTGGCCACTGGAGCGGAGAAAACGGGGAGCCCGGTCGAAGTTTCCGCACAAGTGAACGGCAATGGGGGAGGCAGCGTTGCGGGTAAACTGACGTTTGATGGGCTGATCAACGCGCAACGGCCCGCGTTGCTGCTATCTAATGACGCAAACGGAAAGCACGTCATCATTGCGTGGGCTTCCCACTGCGACTTTGGGCAATACCACGGATGGGTGATGTCCTATAACCCCTCGAGCCTGGCGCAGGAAGCGGTGTGGAACTCGTCTCCCAACGGTGTATTGGACGGAATCTGGATGTCCGGGAACGGACCGGCGGCAGATACCAGCGGAAATATTTATCTTGTCACAGGAAATGGCACGTTCGATACAACTACTCCACGGACCAACTACGGGGACGCGATTGTGAAGCTGGCCCCGCCGAGCGGAGGTACGTTTGCCGTGAGCAGCTATTTCTCGCCGCTGGATCAAACAAGTCTGGAGCAATTTGACGTGGACCTGGGTTCGGGTGGGTTGGTTTTGCTGCCGGATTTGGCGGGAGGCGCGCATCCGCATCTGCTGGCGCAAGCAGGCAAGGATGGGCGGATTTGGATCGCGGACCGCGAGGGGCTTGGCGGATTCAGTACGACGTCGAACGGCGTCGTGCAAGAGATTGATAACGCGGTTCCGGGTGGAATGTGGGGCTCGCCAGCGTATTGGAACGGGAATCTTTACTTCGGGGCGGCACAAGACGGCAATCCGAGCGGCGATCCAATGCGCGCATTCTCCTTCAACACGACGACGGGAGTCGTCGCTTTCGCTACGCAAAGTGCAAAGATTTTCGCATTCACCGGCCCGACGCCTTCGGTGTCGTCGAATGGCACGACGACGGGCACCGGGATTGTTTGGGCGCTCGACAATCAGGCGTGGACACAGTCGTGTCCGAGCGGCGGATGCCAAGTCGTCTACGCCTACGACGCAAGTAATCTTGCCAACAAATTGTGGGACAGCACGCTTGCGGCGAACAGCCGGGACCGGTCGGGCGGAGCGGTCAAGTTCACCGTGCCAACCGTTGCCAACGGCAAAGTGTACGTGGGCGGACAAGGTACGCTGACGGTGTACGGCTTGCTTCCGTAGTGAGTGAATCTTACGCCGGGAACTTTTTAGTGCGCGAGAGAATCTACATACCCTCGTAGTTGGGACCGCCGCCGCCTTCGGGGACGACCCAGTTGATGATTTGGTAGGGATCGGCGATGTCGCAGGTCTTGCAGTGAACACAATTCGCGAAATTGATTTTTAGTTTTTGGCCGGCGCCGTCCTTGACCATTTCATAGACGGCGGCGGGACAAAAGTATTGGCAAGGATTGCCGTATTCCTTGACGCATTTTGTGGCGCAGACGTTCAAATCCGCGACATGCAGATGGCAGGGCTGATCTTCTTCGTGGCGCGTGCCGGAGTGGTAGACGTCGGTGAGGCGGTCGAAGGTGAGTTTGCCATCGCCGACAAAGCGCGGCGCGGCGGGCTGCCCGTCGATTTTTTTGTAGGTTTCGTGGCCGGCGTGGGCGGGCATGGGATCGATCAAGCCGCGGCCGCCCGTGATTTGCTGAAACGCGGTGTGGACGAAACCGGCAAATTGACCGTGCGTAAAGCCCTGGTGGAAATTGCGGACCTTCCACAATTCCTTTTTGATGTAGCTTTGCTCGATTCTGGATTGGAAGGCGCTGAGCGTTTTGGCGGATGTATCTCCGGCTTTGAGCGCTTCGAAGGTGGTTTCGGCGGCGAGCATTCCGCTTTTTATCGCGAGGTGTATGCCTTTTAGTTTTTGCGAGTCGAGAAAACTGCCGGAATCTCCGATGATGAGGCCGCCTTCCAAATAATTGCGCGGCATGGCGTACCAGCCACCGTAGGGCAAGGATTTTGCGCCGTAACGGACGAGTTTGCCGCCTTCAAGGAGATTCGAGACGAAGGGATTCATTTTCCATTTCTGAAACGTCGCGTGTGGATCGAAGCGCGGGTCGGCGTATTCGAGCGCGATGACGAGGCCGATGGAAACGCGATTGTTCGCAAGACCGTAAATCCAGCCGCCGCCGTACATGCTAGTCGGAACGGGCCAGCCGAGCGTGTGTGCGACGTAACCAGGCTGAATTTTCCCGGGCTGGACGTCCCATAATTCCTTGATGCCTATGCCGTAGCTTTGCGGATTGATGTTGTCGAGTTTCTTCTTCGCGACGAGTTCTTTGGTGAGCGAGCCGCGCGTGCCTTCTGCGAGGACGGTGACTTTGGCCTTCAATTCGTAGCCGGGCTGGTAGTTGTCCTTCGGCTTGCCGTTTTTGTCGACTCCCTTGTCTTCGGTGATGACGCCGCCGATGCCGTCGCGTTCATAAATTAATTGCGCGCCGCCGAATTCCTTGAAAACGTTGACGCCGGCGGCTTCCACTTTTTCGCCGAGCCATTTCACGAGTTTGCTGAGCGAGACGACGTAGTTTCCTTTGTTTTGAAACGGCGGCGGAGTGATGGGAAGACGGAACGAGGATTCTTCGGTAAAGACAAGCGCCGCGGAATCGGTGACGGGCGTATCGAGTGGCGCGGACTTTTCGAAATCGGGGACGAGTTCGGCGAGCGCTTTCGGATTCATGATCCCTCCGGAAAGCTGGTGCGCGCCAAGTTCACGTCCCTTTTCGAGGACGTAGATATTTTCGGCGGAGAGTTCGGGCTTCGAGCCGCTGGCGTTGTGGGCTTTAATAAGATTGGCGAGATGCAGCGCGCAGGCGAGCCCGGCAGGGCCGGCGCCGACAATGAGGACATCGGCTTCGAGTTGTTCGCGTTGGATAGTCATCTCTTTGCTCAGCGAAGTTTTTGAAATTCTTCCAGCCTTATTCCCAACCGTCTGAAAATTCTACCAAACAGGGCGCCCCGATTTTCTGTCCGCCATGAACGGGAATCGTGACAGCCCGGCCGTCCGGATGATTCCATCTTTCATGACTTCCTTTTTGTCGTTTAAGTGCGAATCCTGGCAAACGCGCAAAGCGCTGAAATTCACGTGCTGTGGCTCTAGGCATCCACTATCTCAGTGGAATCGGCGGGATGTTTCTGGCCCTTTTCGCGGTATTCATCCTCAATCATTTCAAAAACGTTCGAAAGCTCAGCTAGCGCCTCCCGACGCGTTTTCATGAGTGCGTGCGTAACACCCCGAGACTGCAGGAATTTCGGCGACCTGGGAGCCATCCTGGCGATAGAGAACAATCTTAAATCTTCGAATTTCATGCCGCGCTACCAAGCATGAGTATAAGCCTGAAAGAGGCGCTCTGACTACGCGCCCTTCGCTTTCCGCAATTCCTCGGTGAGAGCGGGCATGATTTCGAAGATGTCGCCGACGATGCCGTAGTCCGCGATTTCGAAGATGGGGGCGTTTTGGTCTTTGTTGATGGCGACGATGGTGCGCGCGCCCTTCATGCCGACCACGTGCTGAATTGCTCCGCTGATGCCGAGCGCGAGATAGAGTTTTGGCGCGACGGTCTGGCCGGAGCTGCCGATCTGGCGTTCCATCGGGAGCCAGCCTTCATCGCAAATAGGACGAGACGCGGCGATTTCCGCGCCCATAGCTTTTGCCACGGCCTCGGCTTGCGGAATATTTTCGGGCGCTTTGATGCCGCGGCCGATGGCGACGATGAGCGGGGCTTGCGTGAGATCGACGGCGGATCTTGCTTCTTTGAAAAGTTCGAGGGGCTTGGTGCGGATTTGCGCGGCGCTCAGTTGAACGCTAACCGCATTGACCGGAGATTTACCGGAGCCGTGCGCTTGCACGAGATCCGCGCGAAACGCGCCCGCCTGAAAGGACGCGAACCACGGGCCAGCGCCGAGGAACGAAACGTCGGCGACGGTTTTGCCCTGAAACATCTGACGCACGAAAACGAGTTTGCCGCCTTCGCTTCGATAGCCGACGCAGTCGCCGATCAATCCTTTGCCGAGCATCGCGGCAAGTTTCGGCGCGAAGTCGCGGACTTGATAAGTGTGCGGGAACAGAACTAGGTCGGGTTTGGCGGATTCGATGACTTGCTTTAGCGCGATGCAGTAGCCGTCCGGCGTGTAGTTCTCGAGAAGTTCATTTTCGGCGGCCAAGACTTCGGCGACAGCTTTGCCTGCAAGTTCGTCTGCGAACGCGCCGATGCCTTTGCCAAGAACTACCGCGCTGACGGCGCCGGAAGTGGCGCCCACAATTTGCTGAGCGGCGGCCAGCGTTTCGAAGCTGGCGTTATTCCACTTGCCCTGGCGATGTTCGGTGATGACGAGGATTTTCATGGTTAGATCACCCTCGCTTCAAATTTCAATTTTTCCACAAGTTTCACGGCCACTTCTTTCGGCGTGCCTGTCAGGAATTCTGTCTTCTTCGTTTTGGTCGGGACGTAAATCCTTTCGACTCGCTGCGTCGGCTCGCTTGTAACGCCCAGCGACTCGCGGGTTACACTCGCGATCTCTTTTTTCTTCGCCGCCATAATTCCCTTCAGCGTCGCGTAACGAACTTTGTTGATGCCGGACTGGATGGAAAGCACAGCCGGCAGCGGGCTTTCGATGTGCTGAAACCAGCCCGCCTCCAATTCCCTCTTCAACTTCATTTTTCCGTCGGCCACTTCGATTGCCATGATGATGGTCGCATGCGGCCGGTCGAGTTCCGCGGCCATCAGGACGCCGGTCTGGCCAAATCCCTGGTCGTCGCTCTGCAGGCCCGTCAAAATCAGATCCGGATTTTCGTTCTTCACAGCGGCCGAAAGCGCTTTCGCCGCGCCGAGCGGGTCGAGCTGAAAGAAACTGTCGTCTGCGATGTGAATGGCGCGGTCGGCACCTTTCGCCAGCGCTTCCTTGATTGTCTGCTTCACGCGCTCCGGTCCCATTGACAGCACAATCACTTCGCCGCCATGTTTTTCCTTTAGGCGCAACGCCTCTTCGAGCGCAAAACTGTCCGGCTCGTTCATTTCGAAGCCGATGTCCGATTCCTTTATCCAGTTGCCGGCAATCGCCAGCGGCGCGTCCTTGGCCGGCACCTGCTTGATGCAGACGATAATTTTCATGGAGATTTTCCTCGAAGTTTTTCCAGAGGCTTCAGGGCTTGAAGCCCCTCGTTAACAATCGCAAATGCGGGGGCTTGAAGTCCCCGCCTCCTAAAGATGTCTCAACAAGCAGCGCTTATTGGCCCGTCCAGCGCTTGAAAATCAATGCGGCGTTGGTGCCGCCAAAGCCAAAGGAATTCGACAGCGCGTAGTCCACCGTCTGCTTGCGCGCCTTGTTCGGTACATAGTCCAAATCGCATTCTGGATCGGAATTAAATTGATTGATGGTCGGCGGCAAAATTCCGTCACGCAAAGCCAGCACGCTGATGCCCGCTTCGAGTCCGCCCGCTCCGCCCAGCAAGTGTCCCGTCATCGATTTCGTCGAGCTCACGGGCAATTTCTTCGAAATCGCGCGCTCGCCAAAGAGCCGCTTCATCGCCCGCGTTTCAATCGCATCGCCCAGCGGCGTGGAAGTGCCATGCGCATTGACGTACCCGATGTCTTCGGCTGAGAGCTTAGCGTCTTTCAGTGCCGCGCGCATCACGCGAAATGCGCCATCGCCATTTTCGACCGGCTGCGTGATGTGATGCGCGTCGCCGGACATGCCATAGCCGACGATTTCGGCAACGATGGGCGCGTTGCGCCGCGTCGCGTGCTCAAGCGATTCCAGAATCAAAATGCCGCAGCCTTCGCCGACAACGAATCCGTCGCGGTCGCGGTCAAAGGGACGGCTCGCCGTCGCCGGATCGTCATTGCGGGTGGAAAGCGCGCGCATCGCAGCGAATCCGCCGACGCCCATTGGGGTAATCGTGGCTTCCGTGCCGCCGCAAATCATCATTTCCGCGGCGCCGCGTTCGATAATTTTGAAGGAATCGCCAATCGAGTGCGCCGAAGCCGAGCACGCCGTCGCCGTCGCGGAGTTCGGGCCGCGCGCGCCATAGCGAATCGAAACGTGCCCGCTTGCAAGATTCACAATCGCGGACGGAATAAAGAACGGTGAGATTTTTCCAGGTCCGCCGCTGGTCAGCTTGATGTGTTCGCGCTCGATGATGTCGAACCCGCCGATGCCCGACGCAATGTACACGCCGACTTCGTCCAGGTCAGACATCTCCGGCTTCCATTGCGCCTGCTTCACCGCAAAATCCGCGCCCGCCAGCGCGATCTGGATGAAGCGGCCCATCTTCTTCAATTCTTTTTTCTCGATCCATTGGAACGGATCGAAATGCTTCACTTCGCCTGCAATTTTGCAGTCAAAGCCGGTCGTATCGAAATGCGTAATCGGGCCAATGCCACTCACGCCGGCCAGGAGGTTTTTCCAGCTTTCCTCCGTGCCGATGCCCAATGCGCAGACCAGTCCAACTCCCGTGACCACGACTCGGCGAGTCAACGTACCTCCACCCTTGTTGATTTGAAATATCCCGCGGCAAACGAGCCGTTACTTCGATTTGGCGTGCTTGTCAATGTACTCGATGGCATCTTTCACCGTGGCCATCTTCTCGGCGTCCTCGTCGGGCACTTCGATGCCAAACGCCTCTTCAAACGCCATGACCAACTCCACCTGGTCGAGCGAATCGGCGCCCAGGTCATCCACGAAGGACGCGGTCGGCGTCACTTCCGCTTCATCCACACCGAGCTGCTCGACGATAATCTGCTTTACGCGTTCTTCTACGCTGGCCATTCCCATTTCCTCCGTCCCGACCGCGTCGGGACTTATTCATCGTACTTTTACACCGGCGCACATACTGCCAGCGCCCAAACTCTTGCAGAATGCCGTTTTAGCCCCACAAAGGCAACCTTGCCATTCTAGACATGCCTTGCGGCAAGGTCAACTTTTAGGGTCGTCTTTACCACAATGCGGAAGAGCATCAGACTAAATCAACGATGTGGCGATAGAAAAATGAGTAAGCCCAATCCGAGAGATCGGCACTCCTCGGAAGGCACAAATGAATCGTGTATCAGGTCGCATGGCTTTACCAGATTCCTTTCCTCCGGCTGGCGGAACGATCCCACGCCACGCGTGATAGAGGCACCAGAGGCCCAGACCAAGGAACAACCAGGATCTGGCCGATCCTGTCTTCCAATTGTTCTTGCTCCCGGCTACGCCAAATGCATGCCACCGTTCACGTTCAAAACGTGGCCGGTGATGTAACCGGCTTCGTCGCTGGCGAGGAATACGATGGCGGCGGTTACGTCGCGCGGCTTGCCCATACGGCCGAGAGGAATCCTTTTATTCAGTTCTTCTTTCACCGCTGCAGACAGCACGTCCGTCATCGGCGTTTCGATAAAACCCGGCGCAACCGCATTCACCGTGATATTCCGCGACGCGATTTCGATCGCCGTCGCCTTGGTCAAACCAATCAATCCGGCCTTCGCCGCAACATAATTCGCCTGGCCCGCGTTGCCGCTCTGCGCGACTACCGAAGAAATATTGATAATTCGCCCCGCGCGCGCCCGCATCATCACGGCCAGCGCCTGCTGCGTGCACAGATGTGCTCCGGTCAGATTCGTCTTCAGCACCGCTTCCCAATCTTCGAGCTTCATGCGCATCGAGAGACCGTCGCGCGTAATCGCCGCGTTGTTCACGAGAATATCCAGCTTGCCGAATTTTTCGGCGACCAGTTTGAAGCCAGCCTTCACCTGCTCCGCGTCCGCCACGTCCATCTTCACAGCAAACGCTTCGCCACCAAAGGCCGCAATTTCGCTCACGAGCGTCACCAGCTTTTCTTCGTTGCGCGCCGCGACGGCGACTTTCGCGCCCGCTTCGGCAAGCGCCATCGCCGCATCTCGGCCAATTCCCTGCGAAGCCCCCGTCACCAGCGCCACTTTGTCTTTTAGACTGAACATGTTTTTCGCGTTTCCTCTTCGAAACTTCCGACTCTGGCGATCGCTCGTTGCGCTGCCGCGTAGACTTCAGCTGGGCTTATGCTGGCACAGGCAAGAGTGCCTGTGCCTACTTACGCCGCGTCGGCTTTTGCCGCTGCAATTTTCTCCAGCGTCGTAGTTAGACTCTTTTCGTCTTCGATATTCAGCGCTGCCACCGACCGCTCGATCTGCCGCAGCAGTCCCGTCAGCACGCGCCCCGGTCCGACTTCCACGAATGTATTCACGCCTTCGTCGATCATGAGCCGCACGGACTCTTCCCAACGTACCGGCATGGAAACCTGCCGGACGAGCGCGTTGCGCGCTTCTTCGCCTTTTTCAATCGTGTCCGCATCCACGTTCGTCACGAGCGGCACGCGCAAACCCGAAAATTGTACTTGCTCTAAATCTTTCGCCAACTTTTCCTGCGCCGGCATCATCAGCTGCGAATGAAACGGCGCCGACACCGGCAAAATCACCGCGCGCTTCGCTCCGAGCTGTGACGCAATCTCTGTCGCGCGCTTCACGGCACCCGCGTGCCCCGAAATTACGGTCTGCTCCGGCGAGTTCAAATTCGCCGCCGAACAAACCTCTCCCTGCGCCGCGCGCTGGCAAGCGTCCGCAACGACCGCATGCGAAATTCCCAGCACCGCCGCCATTGCGCCGACGCCCGGTGGCACCGCTTCCTGCATATACGTTCCGCGCTTCCGCACCAACTGCACCGCATCCGAAAATTTCAACGCGCCAGCCGCGACCAGCGCTGAATACTCGCCCAAACTGTGGCCCGCAACAAAATCGGGCATCAAGCCTTTTTCTTCCGCCACGCGAAACACCGCCACAGAACATGTCAAAATCGCCGGCTGCGTATTCGCCGTCAGCTTCAAATCTTCTTCGGTGCCTTCGAAACACATCTTCGAAATGGAAAAGCCCAGCGCCTTGTCCGCTTCGTCAAACACCGCGCGGGCTGCCGGATATTTCTCCGCCAGCTCTTTACCCATGCCCGGGTATTGCGAAGCTTGTCCCGGAAATACAAACGCTACTTTTCCCATTGTCTCTGCCTTTGCAGTGCCGCCACTGCATCCCCAAACTCTTTCACCCGCCAACGTCCGTTGCAAACAGCTCCTGCTCGATCTTTGCGTTCACGTTGGCCCTAGCCAACCCTGCCGCCACGCGAATCGCATTCTTCACGGCGTTCGCATTTGAACGCCCATGCCCAATCACGCAAACGCCGCGCACGCCAAGCAGCGGCGCGCCGCCATACTCCGTGTAATCAATCGTCTTCTTCAATCCGCGAAACGCACCCTGCGACAACATTCCCGCAAATTGCGTAATCAGCGAGCCCTTCATCGACTTTCGCAACAGACCAAAAAGCTGTACCGCGAGCCCTTCGCAGATCTTCAGCGCGATGTTCCCCACAAACCCGTCGCAAACGACTACGTCCACTTCACCGGAAAAAAGATCGCCGCCCTCGACGTTCCCCATGTAATGCAAATGCGTCTTCTTCAACCGGTTATGCACTTCTCGCGTCAATTCGTTGCCTTTGATCTCTTCTTCCCCGATCGAAAGCAGGCCGACTCTCGGCCTGCGGTGTCCATGGCCAAATGTCGCGCGATAATAAATCTCCCCCATCACCGCGAACTGCACCAAATGCTCCGGCTTCGAATCCACGTTTGCGCCTACATCCAGCAATACGCTCACGCCTGCCTTCGCGTTCGGAAACGGAGCGGCGAGCGCCACGCGGTCCACGCTTTCGAGCGTGCCGAGTAAAAACCGCGCCACGGTCATCACCGCGCCCGTATTTCCCGCGCTGACCATTCCGTGCGCTTTGGCTTCCCGCACCAGCCGCGCCGCCACATGCACCGACGAATCCTTCTTCCGCCGGAAGGCCTGCGCCGGGTGGTCGTCCATCGTGATGACTTCGCTCGCCGGCACAATGTCAATCGGCAGATTCGCCGGCGCGTGCTTTGCCAGCTCCGCGCGAATCGCCGTCTGTTGCCCAACCAGCAATACGCGCACGCCCAGCTCGCGTGCAGCCAGCACACTGCCTTCGACTTCGGGGCGGGGGGCGTTATCCCCTCCCATCGCGTCCACGGCAATCGTAATCATGGGGACTTGGTACCGCTCTGCTCGGTATGAGTGCTTCAAACTCCGGCGTTTAAGCCTTTACTTCTTTGACGGCTTTGCCCTTGTAGTAGCCGCAGTGCGGGCAGACCCGGTGCGGCTGCTTCGCCTCGTGGCAGTTCGGGCAATTCGAGCTCGCCGGGGCCTTCAGGTGGTCGTGCGCCCGTCGCGTGCTCGTCCGCCGCTTGGAATGTCTTCTCTTTGGATTCGGCATCGTACTACTCCTCTGTATTGGTCCGTCAGGAAACTCTGCTGCTTCACACCACAAAAACACACAAACCCGCAAATTACGACCAAAAACTTCGCGCCCTTATTGTTTCTTGAGCCAGTCTTGCTTTAATCGCGCCAGGGGAGCCAGGCGCGCATCCACGCTGTGAGTCTCGCAGCGGCACTCTTCGTGGTTCAAATTCGCTCCGCATGCCGCGCACAATCCGCGGCAATCGCTGCGGCAAATGGCCTTCATCGGCACCGCCAGCAGCACTTGCTCGGTCAACACATCCGTAAGGAACACTCCGTCGCCCTTATAAAAGCCCACGTCCGCGTCGTCGTCCTTCAGCCGCTCTTGTTCCGGCTTGGCCAGTTTCGGCAGCGGACTATAAAACAAGTCAAACGACCGGTGCACCTCTTCGGTCACCGGCTCAAGGCATCGCGCACAAGCCAACTCCAGCTTCGTTTCGAGCTGGCCAGTAATTCTGATTTGCGTGCCGTCGAAAAGCTCGGCCGTCGCCGTCACTTCGAGCGGCTCAACTTGTTTTATCTCGCTCGTCTGGTAATCGATCGCACCGGGGGCGTAGCTCTTGCGCAAGCTCAGTTTGCGGACAGCCAGCTCTTTTACATCCAGGAACATCGCTTCCGCGCCTCCGGCGCTTACGCTCATGCCTATTTATTTTGAGGTCGCGTCCCCGCCAAGTCAAGAAAACCACGCTGCCCCCCGCAACATTTCCAGACGCGAACGTAGCCCCGTTCTCCTAGTACCCGATGGCCCGGCTTCCCGCCTCGTTGACTCGTCAGCCAAGTCAGTCCATCATCGCAAGGAAAAGTAAACGTTTCCATTATTGGCGGTTGCTCCTCTGAAACGCCCCGGGGACGCGTCCTTCCCCTATTTTCTGAAAGCGAGCCGTCTCCATGATTCTTCGCAACATCTTCACCCGCTCACTTCTCGCCATCGCCGCTGCTGTCCTCTTTCTGGCTCCTTTCGCCTCCTCACAAACTTCGATCCGCTTCCTCGAAAAGCCGAAGCTTTTCCTCCTCGACGACGGCAGAATCACCTACGTCTTCGGCATCAACGAACAAAACGGCCTGCAGCACCACTATTGGGGCAAGCATGTCGCGCGGGACGCTGATTTCTCATCTGCGTACAGCTTTTCGGAATGGGCGTCGTTCGACCTCGGCACCACGCGCACTCCGCAGGAGTATCCAGGATGGGGCGCCGGCCTCTACGTTGAACCCAGCCTCAAGATTACGTTTCCAGACGGCAATCGCGACCTCGTACTTCACTATCTCGAACACAAAATTGACGGCGGCCGCCTTACCGTCACTCTCAAGGACATCGAACGCGACCTTTTCGTTCATCTTCATTACACGATTTTTTCGCAGTCTGGCGTCCTTCGCCGCGACGCCTCGATCGAGAATCGGACGGGCAAGCCGGTGGTCATCGAAAGCGCGCAATCCGGCGCGTTGTATCTTCCTCAAGGCGACGGATATCGCCTGCGCTATCTCACCGGCCGCTGGGCTGGCGAGGATCAGCTCAACGAGGAACCCGTTCACACAGGCCTGAAGATTCTCGAAAGTCGCCGCGGCAGCACCAGCCAGCAAACCAATCCATGGTTCGCGCTGGATCGCGATGGCAACTCAGATCCCGAACATGGGCCGGTCTGGTTCGGAACGCTCGGGTGGAGCGGCAGCTGGCGCATCAGCATTGAACAAACGCCGCACCTGCAGGTCCGCGTCACCGCTGGATACAACCCGTTCGACTTCGGCTACTACTTGCCGCCGAATGAATCGCTTGCCACTCCGCCGCTCTATGCAGGCTTCACCGACGGCGGCATTGGCGAAGCGTCGCGCATGCTCCACCGATTCGAACTGCGCGCCATTCTGCCCAACGGCAGCGGCGCCCGCACGCGGCCGATTCTGTACAATTCGTGGGAAGCCACGGAATTTGCCGTCGACGAGCCCGGCCAGACGGCGCTCGCGGAAAAAGCCGCCAGCCTCGGCGTCGAACGATTCGTGATGGACGACGGCTGGTTCGGCCAACGCAATACCGACCACGCGGGCCTCGGCGATTGGTACGTCAATCCCAAAAAATTTCCCAACGGCCTCGGGCCGCTCATCAAAAAAGTGAAATCACTCGGCATGGATTTCGGCATCTGGGTCGAGCCGGAAATGATCAATCCGGACAGCGACCTCTATCGCAAGCATCCCGATTGGGCCATGCACTTCGATGGGCGACCGCGTACCGAAGCGCGCAATCAGCTTGTGCTGAATCTGGCGCGCGACGACGTGCGCGACTACATTTTTCAATGGCTCGACGACCTCGTTTCAAAAAATGACATCGCCTTTTTAAAATGGGATTACAACCGCAATTTCACCGAACCCGGCTGGCCCGAGGTTCCCGTTGAACAGCAGAAAAATATCTGGGTGAAGTTTACGAACAATGTTTACGACATTCTCGATCGCCTACGCAAAAAACATCCCGCGCTCGAAATCGAATCGTGCTCCGGCGGCGGCGGCCGCGTGGATCTAGGCATTCTTCGTTACACCGAAGAAGTCTGGCCGTCGGACAACACCGAAGCGTTTGATCGCCTCACGATTCAGCAAGGCTTCACCTACGCCTATACGCCGCATATCATGATGGCCTGGGTCACGGACGTGCCCAATTTCAACGGCCGCAGCGTTTCGCTTCCCTTCCGCTTCCTCACCGCCATGCAGGGCTCGCTCGCCATTGGCTCCAATCTCAATCGCTGGCAGCAGGAAGATTTCTCGCTGGCGAAGAAAATGATCGGCTATTACAAGTCTGTCCGCACCACAGTCCAGAACGGCTCGCTCTATCGGCTCACTCCGCCCGCCGATTCGAATTTCAAAGCCACGCAATACGTCGCGCCAGACCAATCCGTATCCGTGCTCTTTGCGTTTCTTCACTCACAACAATTCGGCCGCACCCTTCCCGCACTTCCACTTCGCGGCCTCGACGAATCCGCCACCTACTCCGTTACCTGGTTTGATGGCACCGACCGCAAGGCCTTCGCTTCGCTGCCTGCAGCGTTCAGCGGCGCTTATCTCATGAATCGGGGTATCGACCTGCCGCTCCACGGTGACTACGACGCCCTCTCGGTCAAACTGACTCGTGTCTCACCCGCGCCGTAGAACACGTCGCTGGCCTGCGAGTGATTAGAACGTGATCGACGGCAAGTACGCGCCTTTTGGCTCGTTGTACAAACCAATCGTCATGAGCGTCATGGGCTCCACGACTCGCAAGCCATTTTGCAAGCACCACCGGAACAGCTCCGCATTGCGTGTCGGAACCAAAATTCCCGGCCCTTGAAACTCCTTGGCCGACGCAATCAACGCCTGCAGGTCTTCGTTTGTCTCCGCTACCGCGTGCAGAAAGAATCCCAATCCCGTCGCGTAAGCTGTAATTCGCCCGCCGCGCTCCGTGGCGACGGCGCTGCCCTCGTTGATCGCATCGACCAACTCACCGCCGCGATGGTGCCCGTGCACCGCGCTGTAAAGCCTGTTGCAGGCTTCCACGTCGTTCATCGTTACGCTGCGCACGCGATACCCCTCGATTTGCCGGCTTATCGGCGGCCCCTGCATCGCGGAAATCGGCTCACGCGCGTCGAACCCCAGCTTCGTATACAGCGATAGCGAGCGGTTGTGAAATGCAGCCTGCAACAATCTCACGCCCGGGAATTTCTTCTCTTCCGCGCGCTTCAAAACCGCCTGCATCAAGCTCCGGCCCACGCTTTTGTTCTGTGTTTCCGGATCGACCGTGATCGGACCTACGCCCGCAATTTGCGCCCGCTCATCGAGGCAATTGCTGCCAATCAGTTTTCCGTTCGCTTCGGCCACCACACAATAAAATCCCGGATGCTTGAACAACATCGATAGAACTCCGGTGGCAATTTCTACGTTGGGAAAATCCGGCGGAAAACCATGTTTTAAATTGATGTGGGTAAACGCAGCGTGGCAGATTCGTCCACACTCACCTGCGTCCTCTTCCCGCGCTAGTCTGATCGTGATTCCTTCCGGTGCGATGTCCAGTGCTCGTTGTCGCGTAGCCATTTTCGCCACCTCCTGCCAACTTCATTTCATTCGGGCGCAAGTGTAGCCTCCCGCACCGTTCAATGCCAAGAGAACGAGCAAGGGGCCAGTCTCAATTTTTCGGAAGCTTCAAATGTGGCGGACACTTCCTCGAATCACGAACTCGGTCGGTAGGATGCGCTGGCTGAAGGCCATTTGCGGATTGTGCAATCGTTCGAGCAACATTTTCATGCACGTTTGACCAATCTCTTCCTTGTGCACGCGGATTGTCGTCAACGGCGGGTCCATCAGGACGGCTTCTTCGCGATCGTCAAAGCCGACCAGACTGATTTCGTCGGGTACTTTCACTCCTGCACGGCGCAGCCAAAGCCAGAGCCCATACGCTATTTCATCGTTGCCGGCCACCACCGCGCTCGGCTTCGGCCGCCGCGCCATGATTCGCTGCGCCACCTTTTGGCCAAAATCAACGAAGCTTCCCGCGCCCCTGGCCGCTGTCAGCATCGGTTTTAGTTTTTTCTCGCGCATCGCCTCGCGGTATCCCGCGAATCTGCGCTGAAACCACGGAAAGGACAGGTCTCCCGCAAACGCAATGTCGCGATGCCCTTCGCCGGTCAGGTGGCGCGTAGCCTCCAGCGTGGCACTGAAATCGTCGAAGCCTACCTGATCAAACGCGGACTTCCCTTCCATTCCCATCACGTTGTTGCTCAACGCCACGAACGGCACATGAATTGATTCCATGCGCCGCAAAAGATTCGGATAGATCGTCCCGGCCAGAATCACGCCGTCAATCAAACCGTGTTCCTGAAGCACGTGAGGCAGATCAATTTTTTCCGCGGCGATTCTTGGCGAATAGTGCAGCGCGGCAAACAGTACGTGCTGTTTCATCCCGCTTGCGTAGGATTCGACGCCTTGCAGAATGCGTGCGTGGAATGGATGCAGAAAATCGCGATTGCTGAGCAGAAAACAGACTGTCTCCGACCGCCGCCGCAAAATGCGGCGCGCTTGCGCGTTGGGCCGGAAACCGAGTCGCCGAATTGCTTTCAGCACACGCGCGCGCGTCTCCCTGCTGACTTGCGAACTGGAATTCAGCACGCGCGAAATGGTCCCCACGCCGACGCCCGCGGCTTCCGCTACGTCTCGAATCGTTGTCTTTCGTGGAACTGCTTCCATGCCGCCAGCTACCTCGACTCGCCGGTGCTCCTTCAGGAGCCCCGCGATGTACGGGGAGTCTAGCACAACCTGAAATTCCGTGGCTGTGACGTATTGCCATTCTTCCGCCATTTTGCGTTGAAATCGCCAGAATGCCGCCGGTCGGAAATGTGATGCCCCGCCCCGCCAATCCAAATACCCGATGCCGGCCATCACTTTTGTTAAAAAGCCTTCTTGACTTGCGTCCGGTGCTCCAGTAGGGTGTGGAACCAGTTCCACGGCTTTTCGGCCTGCGTGGGGGCCTATCTTCCTTCCGAAGTGAAACGGGGTGAGGTTATGAGTAATCGATTTTTTCCCCGGGTAAATTCCCGGTTTGCGTCGAATCCAGAAGCGCCAGGCATCTTGTTTTCTTCCCGCGCCCGTAAGCTCTTCTTCTCTGTCTTGAGCGCGGTGCTCCTTATTACGTTCATCTTTGCCGGCGCTCCGGCTCCGGTCGCTGCGCAAGCCGTGAACGCGACCGTCTTGGGCACGGTCTCGGACTCATCCGGCGCTGCAGTCGCAAACGCTAAAGTCACCATCACGGAAACAAACACAAATATCAGCCGTACGACCCAGACCAACGAAAGCGGCAACTACGTTTTTCCCGATCTGCCTCCCGGCACTTATCGGATCACAGCCGAAATGACTGGCTTCAAGCGCGCCTCCCGCGCCGGCGTCGATGTAGTCGTCAACACGACGTCACGCATCGACCTGGATCTACAAGCCGGCGACGTCTCCGAGACCGTTACCGTCGAAGCCGAAACTCCCATTCTGCAGACCGAACGCGCTGATACCGGACGCAAACTCGAAACCGTCTTGACGGAAAACATGCCGCTCGGCACCAACCGCAACTTCCAGAACCTCCTCAATCTCGTGCCCGGCACTACTCGCGCCACATTCCAACACTCGCAGTTTTTCAATGCCAGCAGCTCGCTGCAGACCGAAGTCAACGGCCAGCTCCGTCAGGGCAACAATTATCAAATCGAAGGAATCGACGACAATGAGCGCACCGGCTTACTGCAAATCCTCATCCCACCCCTCGAAGCCATCCAAACTGTGGACGTGTCCACTAGCAATTTTGAGGCGGAACTCGGCCGCGCCAGCGGTGCCGTCACCAACGTCATTCTAAAGTCCGGCTCCAACAACTACCACGGCGCCGCGTACGAATTTCATCGCAATAGCTTTTTCAATGCTCGCAACTTCTTCGACCCCTCCGTCGGTCACCTTGCTTACAATTATTTTGGTGGCAACATTGGCGGCCCCATCAAGAAAAACAAGCTTTTCTTTTTCGCAGACTATCTGAAGGTCTTCGATCACGAAGCCAACACGAATACGATCAACATTCCGACGATGGCCATTCGCACGGGAGATCTCAGCTCTTCCGCGACCGTTATCTATAATCCCTTCAGCGGCAATGCCGACGGCACCGGCCGTCAGCAAATCGTGGCCGCTTCCGCGCCCGGCACAACTGTCCCAGGTCGCAATGGTCCCGTGGACGCCTTCAATCCTGCCTGCACCAATGTTGCCGGCTGCCCAAATATGATTCCAACGGCGATGATTGATCCTATTTCCACGGCACTTTTGAACTTTATTCCCGCGCCAAACAACGGGTTGCCCGGCGCCACCGCGAACAACTATTCTGCCCTTTTGCCCTTCCACAAGGACACCGACTTCGTTGACGCGAAGGTCGATGCCAACTTGACCGAAAAAGATCGTCTCAGCGGCCGCTTCAGTTACCAGCGCCCATCCATTCTCCAGGCGCCGATCTTCGGTCTCGGCGGCGGTCCCGCCCAAGGTAATTTTGAAGGCTCCGGCATTCAGAATACCTACAGCATCGGTTTGAACTATAACCACTTCTTCTCGAACACTCTCGTCGCGGAATTTCGCGCCGGGGCAGGTTGGTATCACAACGAAGCGCACAACACCGATTTCGGCGCCAACACTTCGAGCACTCTCGGAATCCCCGGCGTCAATCTCGACCCGACCACCAGCGGAATCGTCGGCATCACCATAAACGGCGGCATTCTTTCGAATCCCATCATCGGTTTCTCCGCTAGCTTGCCCTGGATTCGCTCGGAAACAAACATCGATTTCGCAAATACCTGGACCAAAATCCTCGGCAATCACACCGTGAAGTTCGGCGTGGATCTCCGCCGCGTCCGCGATGCGCTGCTGCAGGAACAGACTTTCAGCCCCCGCGGTATTTACACATTTAACGACGGTCAGACAGCACTCAACACGGGCGCGGGCGCCTCCAAGACCAGCTTCTCCAATAACTTTGCCAGTTTCCTATTCGACGTTCCGGGTCAGGCAGGCCGCGACCTTGCTACTTTCTTCCCTAACTACCGCGCCTGGCAATTCTTCTCCTTCGTTCAAGACAAGTGGCTGGTGACCTCCAAACTGACGGCAGACATTGGATTGCGTTGGGAATTCTACCCGCCTGCAACTCCCGTCCAAAAGGGCGGATTCTCAAACTACGATCCGACGACCAACACGCTTCGCGTCGGCGGATACGGTGATATTCCCGACAACCTGGGTATCACCACTCACTACAAGTATTTCGCGCCTCGTCTCGGCCTCGCCTACCGCCTAAGAGAGTCGACCGTTGTCCGCGCCGGATTTGGCATCAGCTTCACGCCCTTCCCGGACAACAGCTACGCCTACAATTTCCCGGTCCGCTCAAACAATGCCTTCAATCCCGCAGTCGCCACCTACGGCCCGGCGGTACTTGCTGATGGCGTAACTCCGGCTACTTTCGAAAATGGTTTCCCCGCCATCATCCAGCCCGTGGTTCCGCCCGATGGCATTATCACCAGCGCGAGCAGCCCCGCGGCAGCGGTGGTGCTCAAAAATTCCAACCTCTTTGTAGTGAATCAGAATTTCAAGAATCCCTATGTGGAATCCTGGAACCTCGCCATTCAGCAGTCGCTCCCGGGAAAGTTCGTTCTCGATGTCGCTTACGTCGGCAACCACAGTGTGGACACAGTCGTGAACTACAATCTCAACGCCGGTACCATCGCTGGCGCCGGCAATCCTGGGCTTCCCGAGTTTACGGCGTTTGGCCGAACGGCGAGCACGAACCTGCTCTTCGCCGGATACTCTTCCAGCTATCACGCCTTGCAGGTGAAATTTGACCGCAAGTTCACCGGCGGCCTCTCCACCACGACTGCCTACACCTTCGGCAAAGGAATGGGTTTCCAGACGGGCGATGATGGCGGCCTGTTCTTCTACATCAACCAGCGCAGAAACTACGCCCGCAACGATTTCGATCGCACACAGACGTTCGTCCAAAGCTTCGTGTTCGATTTCCCGTTCGGACACGGTAAGCGCTGGGCATCGTCGGGACCCGCCGCTGCGGTTGTCGGTGGATGGCGCATTTCCAGCTTCATGACCATCATGTCCGGTCTGCCCATGGCGTTCACCGCCAGTAATTCCTCACTCAAGGCGCCGGGCAACACTCAAACGCCGGATCTTGTTGCTCCTGTAACGATCAGTCATAGCGTCGGCGGCTATCCAAATGATCCTTGGTTCTCAACCTCGAGCTTTGCTCAACCTACTGCCCTCGGTGTTTTCGGGAGCGTCGGTCGCAACTACTTAAGCGGACCCAATTTCTTCGACCTTGACACCACGCTCTCCAAATCGATCCGTTTCACGGAGCGCTACAACATGGAAATGCGCCTCGAAGCCTTCGGCGTCACCAACACACCGCAATTCTTCTTCACCGGAAATGGCGGCACCTCGAATGGCACAACTTATAGCCCCGACCCCAAAAGTAGCTTCGGCCACATCACTAGCGCCAGCGGCGGCCGCACACTTCAACTCGGCCTGAAATTCAACTTTTAATCCTGCACCCCGCGGGGTTACGATTCTGTCTCTCGTAACCCCGCCCCCTTTTCTACGCTTCATTACCCCTTAATTCCTTTACTTATCAATTTGGCCGGCTGTGCCCTTCGACAAAACCTCCGCCCCCGGCCTGTCTGTCTCCTTGCCTCTCTGCCTCGCACGCGCCATAATTATTCCCGCATCGCAACTTAAATACGTCCGTCGCCGCTTCCCGAGGAGGGGCAATGAGCATTTCTCCCAACGTGCCGAGTCCACAGGAGTCGTATCATTACGAATCCTCCGGAACACCGCGCTGGATCTCCGTTTTATTCGTTCTGCTTTTCGTAGCGCTCGCCGCCGTCGGCTTCTTCGCGTACAGTTCCACGTCCAAACTCTCCAAGGACCTCACTGACGCGCAGAAGACCAACTCCACGCTCAGCACGCAACTCGATCAAGCCAATACTCGTCTCGCCGAACTCAAGAGCATCGTCGAAGTCACTCAGCAAAAAGTCGGCATGACCGCTTCCGAGGTCGCGCAAGCCAAGAGTCGCGCCGAAGCCATCCGCAAGGAGCAAGTCGCCTCGGATCAAAAATTGACGAGCCAACTCACCGCCGTTCAATCCGAAGCGAATGAAAAGATCGGCGCGGTTGCCACCGAAGTTGGCGGCGCCAAAAAAGACATCGCCGACACGCGCAGCGACCTGGAAGCCACCAAGGCCAAGCTCGAAAGCACCAAGGGCGACATGGGCGTCATGAGCGGCCTCATCGCGCGCAATCACGACGACCTCGAAGACCTCAAGCGTCGCGGCGACCGCAACTACTACGAATTCAGCATCAAGAGAGCCAAGAACGCGCAGCGCGTCGGCCCTATCCAGATCAATCTGAACAAGACCGATCCGAAAAAGTCCAAGTACACCATGACCCTCGTCGCTGACGACCGCCAGATCGAAAAGAAGGACAAGACTTCTGGCGAACCCGTGCAGTTTTACGTCGGCAGCTCGCGCAGCATGCCCTATGAAATCGTCGTCTTCACCGTTGGCAAGGACCAGATCACCGGCTACCTTTCCACGCCGAAAGACGCCGCCGCTCCGGCTCCGGCTGCGGCCCCGGCTGCGGCCGCTCCGGCAAAACCGTAGCGCCGAGTTCTCATCGCTCACCGAATGCTCTTTTGCAAGAAAGCCTGTCGCAACGCAATGCGGCAGGCTTTCTTATTTGCGCTGCTCGCGCTTCCGCGCATTGCCTCATCGCAGGAAACGCAAACTCCCACGATTCGCGTCGAAGTCAGCCGCGTCAACGTCGGCGTCATCGCCACCGATCGCCGCGGCAAATTCGTCGAAGGCCTCCAGAAATCCGACTTCCACATTTTCGATGACGGCGTCGAACAGCCCATCGCCGGCTTTCTCGCCAACGACGATCCCGCCCAGGTCGTCCTCATGCTCGAGTGTGGCCCCTCCGTGAATCTTTTCGGCTCGGAGTACGTACAAAAAGCCGACGCGCTTATTCGAAATCTCGCAGCAAACGATCGCGTCGCCATCGTCTGCTATTCCTCCACGCCCGCCGTGCAATTCGAATTGGGCGAGGACAAACCCTCCGCGCGCCTCGCCCTCCAGAATCTGAATTTTCACATGGGCCTTGCCGAATTGAATCTGGCGCGCAGCCTACTGACGATCCTCGACGGTCTTCGCGCCGTCCCCGGTAAGAAAACCGTTGTGCTTCTGAGTAGTGGCATAGACAGTTCCCCGCCGCAAAGCGCCGGCGATTTTCACGCCATCCTAAGTGGAAGCGAAGTTCGCGTACTCGCCGTTTCAACAACCAAATTGTTGCAACAGCCGATAAAGCGCCGCAAGCGCTCTCCAGAGCAGCGCGCCAGCCAGGCAGGTTTGGATCCGATGCTCCAGGAAGGAGCTTCAACATTGCAGGATCTGGCCGCCGCAACAGGCGGTCGCGCCTATTTTCCCAAGTCTGCAAAAGAGTTCGACAAAACGTATCTCGAAATCGCCCAACTAGTCCGTCACGAATACAATCTCGCCTTCGTTCCTCAATCCCCCGACGGCAAACTCCACTCCCTCTCTGTCACTGCAAACCACGCCCAACGCGTCGACCACCGCCAGGCCTACCTCGCCCCTTCCGCCTCATCTAACTAGAGTCTGCTTCCTGAATCCTTCTTTAGGAGTTCGGGCCTCCCCGACCCGGTCGGGAGCCCCGACGCCCAAGCTCCGAGACAAGGAGGCTTTAGCCCCCTGAAGAAAGTTTCTCAGTTCGTGGAATACCGCTTGAAGAACGAATCCGCGTTCCATTTCGGCGCGGAGGCGGCGTTCGCAGTACCCACCAGAAGTTTGTACGCAATCTCTTCGTATAGCGCAGCAGAATTCAGATCCACCGGCTGGTTCACGTCGTCCGACGGCGCGTGATACCGGTTCGTCAGCCAGTCCTTGAACAATTTCTGCTCCGGAGAACCTGGCTCAAAGAAGACATCCATAATCACCGACGGAACTCCATGCCGTATAAAATAGTATTGGTCGCTGCGGATAAAAAGATTCCGCAGCGGTTCGGGGTCGGCCACCGGTTTCACGCCGAACGACCGCGCCACCTCCGCCGCTTGTTCTCCCAACGACGAATCTGCAATTCCCTGGATCCGCAGCACCTTCAGCGGCGCAATCGGCAAAAACATGTCCACGTTGATGTCCGCCACAATCGTTTTCGCTGGCACCGTCGGGTGCGCGGCAAAATATTTCGATCCGAGCAGCCCTTTCTCTTCCGCCGTCACGAGCAAAAATAAAACAGATCGCTTCAGTTTCGCCGGATGCGCCTTCATCTCGGCCGCGAAATCCAGCACCAGCGCCGTCCCGGATCCATCATCCATCGCGCCGTTGTAAATCTTGTCGCCGCCGATCGGCGCGCCGATTCCAACGTGATCCACGTGCGCCGAGAGCACCACAAATTCATTCTTCAACGCCGGATCGCTGCCTTCCAGCTTTGCCACCACGTTCTGGCACTTCAAGGCCGTGCTTACGATCACCGCATTCACCTTCAGCGAACTCGCCAGCGCGAAATGCGGCAGTGGCTTGCGGTCTTTTCCCAACGCCGCGATTTCCGCGAACGTATGACCTGATCCGGCGAATAGTTTCTCGGCCGATGCGGGATTGAACGCCATCGCAACCTGCAATCCTTCCGCTTCGTGAAATTCCGTATCCGCCAAATCCACCGAAGGGTGATTCCGGTTCACCGAAATGCGCGCCCATGGAATATCCATCGAAGCCGGATTGTAAATCGTGATGAGTCCCACCGCGCCCGCCGCTTGCAACGCCTTCCACCGCTCTGCAATCGTTTGATAATGCGCAGCAAGCGAAGACGGCACCTCTTCGGGCGACCCTGCGAGATAAACCGCAATCTTGTGCTTCAAGTCGACGCCCGCAAATTCGTCCAGGTTCTTCTCCGGCACGCGCAATCCATATCCCACGAAAACCATCGGTGCCGCCAATTCGGCAGACTTCCGCGTCAATCGCGTGCTGATAAATCCATCGTCTGTAAACGAAATCGCCTCCGATTTTCCGTTCGCCACCAACGCCAGCGAAGATTTCGCTTCATCCACCTGATACTGCATAAACCTAACCGGTTGATAGAATCCGTCAGTCCCAGCCGGCGCGAGCCCAGCCTTTTTGAATTGCTCCACCGCGAACGCCTGCGCCTTCTTAATCCCTTCGCTTCCCGTGTCGCGGCCTTCCAGCGAATCATCCGCCAGATATTTCACGCGCTCCCACCACGTCTTTCCATCAAAGTGAGTGGCAGTCTGTTGACCGGACGCTCCGAAAGCCAACGCAAACAGTGCGCCCACGGCGACGACGATACGCATATTGATTGCTCCAAAAGTTAGTGTAAGGCGTTTGAGGATAACAGGGACCGGTTCGTACCACCAATACTCTTCAACTCTTCAACTCTTCAACTCTTCAACGTCCCGCCTCTAGATGTGTTGTGGCGAGTTCTTGTCCACGTTCTTTACCACCCGGCTCTGCGCGATGCACGACACCACGCTGGTGCAGAAACCCAACCCCGCAAAAAAGAATACCTCCTGATAGTCTTCGCCGATAAAGACCAGACCGATGAGCGCTCCCGCAAGAGTGCCGCACAAGAGGCGTGGGCCGTACTTCCCGGCGATGTCGGTCCTGCTCTCAACTCTGCTTCTCCAGTTCTTGAGAAGCGCCATCAATATTGAAAACAGCAGCCCCAGTGCGAAACCGAATACGCCGGCAGCCGCACCCAGGATAGGAATCCAGAACGCATAAAACCACAGATCAGCTGGCTTGGCTCCTGATTCCGCAATCGGCGGCACCTTCGCAAACATCATCGCGACGCCGCCAAGGACGCCCAAGAGTGTCCAACCGGCAGTCCAACGAAGTACCACTCGCAATATTTGGCGCACGGAACGCACCTCAATCACTGCAACCCACTCACATCGTGAACCAGCGCGTTCCGCTCGCTATGCCGCAGAACGCCTGGCAGACACATCCGAATCGCGCCGCGCATCCGATGTCTCCGGATAGGCTCGATTGAAAAAGTAGAACAGCCCTGCAAGCACCACGAAAACCAACACGCTCGCCTCCGTTCCGCGCGGCCCGCCCGTCAGCCAATCCGGCCCGTGAAACCTGATGTCGAGAAGATGCCCGACGATCGGTTTGCCGTCATTGCCGGAATTGGGTTCGGCAAAAAGAATCATGTCGGCATAGTCCGAAGCTGCATGAAAACCTACCGCGAACCACAAGCTTCCTGTCCGCCGCAACGTCAAACACCAAAAGACGCCGTACAACGCAACGCTTAGGGGATCGATCCAGTCCTCATGTGGCTTGAACAGCAGATGGACTAGGCCAAAAATCGACGACAGGAAAATCGCAGCAGGCCAGAACCCGACGCTTTCGCCTAGGGTCTTAAGCGCGTAACCCCGAAACAAGAATTCCTCGCCAAATGCCATGGCGAGCATGCCGGCGCTCCAGATGAGCGCATAAAAAAGCAATTCCCTCCCGGGCAACGCTAAGCCATGAAATTCGCAACCACCAGCCAAATAAATGGGAATCAGAATCAACGCTGAAGGCACCACTCCCCATACGACCCCTTTTCCGAAAAGCGTTCCTGCTTCCCGGGCCAACGGCAGACCGTACGAAGAAAATTTTTCCTTGCCGATCGACGACATCAGCCAGGCAATCGCCGCAACAAAGCCAAAATCGATGAGGCTATTCAGCAAAAAACTGGACCAGACAAAGGACCGATCCGGAAAATGAATTCGCACCAGGGCGCGATTGAGCACATCGCCTGCCGCCATATAAATCGCAAGGAAGAGCACGAATCGCCACGCCGGCCGCAATGCGCCGCGATTGTTAAGGAGGATTCCACGGATGCTCATACCGAATTGAAGCTATGCTATCAAAGGGGATTGTCAGTTCCTATGCAAACTCTTTCAAGACTTCCGCTATGTCGGTAGCCATCAGTTGACACAAGCGAAAACCGCGCCACTATCGTCCAAATCGTCCGCCTCGAATTGTTTGAGCGAGGGCTTATTTGACCGCGTGTTGATCGTTAGCTTCCGCCCGGATTGTGGAAACTAAATTGGTATTTGTAGAAGGGATCGTTGGGGACTTTTTCTTGTGCCCGTATCGGCGTCCACCCGCACAAAAATAAGACGCCGGCTACCGGAAGCCAATTCCGAGGCAGGTCCATTGATACAAGGCCGACTCTATTCAAACTCTTTCAATGTTTTTGCCATTTCGGTGAGCCGCTGATTGACCCGCGCAAAAACCGTTCCGGTATCGAACGCGCCTGAACCATTTTTCAATCCCGCCGAAACTCCTGTCAGCAGTTCCACGCCCTGCTCGATCTTCGCCGCGGGCCAGACATGAAACTTCTTGGAATGGACGGCTTCCACGATGTCTTGCCGGAGCATTAAGTCTTCAATGTTTGCTTCGGGAATCAGTACGCCTTGCGTGCCCGTCAATCCTTTAATGCGGCAAACATCATAAAATCCTTCAATCTTTTCATTCACGCCACCGATGGGCTGAATGTCTCCCTGCTGATTCATCGAGCCCGTCACTGCAATATCCTGCCGCAACGGAAGATCCGACAACGCGGAAACCAGTGCGTACACTTCCGTCGAACTTGCGCTGTCTCCATCCACACCGGAATACGATTGCTCGAAGCAAATGCTCGCTGCCAGCGAAAGCGGCTTATCCTGCGCGAACCGGCTTCGCAAATATCCCGCAATAATGTGCACGCCCTTGTCGTGGAATCGCCCGCTCAAGTTCGATTCGCGCTCGATATTGATCAAGCCAGATTTTCCTAGCGCCGCCGTCGCCGTAATCCGCACCGGCTTGCCAAACGAATACCCGCCAATCTCTAACACGCTCAGCCCATTTACTTGCCCGACGCGCTCGCCCGACACATCCACCAGAAGCGTCCCTTCTTCAATCATTTCCCGGATCCGTGTCTCGATCAGGTTGTGCCGCTCCATCTTGGAGCTGAGCGCTTTTCGCACGTGCTCGGCGCGCACCACATGTTCGTCCGCAGCCTTCGCCGCGTAATGCGCCTCGCGCGCCAGATCGGCAATGTCCACGAACCGCGCCGTCACTTTGTTGCGCCGTCCCGCCATGCGCACGCCGTGTTCCAGAATCGCCGCAAACGCCCCGCGATCGAACGGCGACAAATTCTCTTTTTCCGATAGCGCGCGCAATCGGCCCGCGTATTCCGCGATCACCGAATCGCTCATCGGCATCTCTTCGTCGAATTCCACGCGCACCTTGAAAATCTTCCGGAAATCTTCTTCGTAGTCGTACATCAGCTCGTACATCGAGCGATCGCCAATCAAAATCACCTTCAAATTAATGGGCACCGCTTCCGGCTTCATCGCGCTGCCGCCGAACGGATAAAACATCTCCAACGGCTGAATCTCCAGCCGGTTGTGATTCAGCGTCCGTTTGAGTGCCCGCCACACACCGGGCTCCGAAATCGTCTCCAGCGCGTACATGATCAAAAAGCCGCCATCCGCGCGCAGCAGCGACCCGCCCCGCAGATCCATGAAATCGCTTGTCCACCCGCCGCGCGCATCGTAAGCGCGCTGAATCGTTCCAAAAAGATTTGCGTACGTCGGCGTCGTCTCAAAAATCACCGGCGATTCCGCTTCGTCGCCGTGCGCCAGAATCACGTTCACTCCATACACGCGGAACGGGTCGCGCTCCGGCCCCGGCGGTTTCATCGACGGGCCTTCCGGCAATTCCGGTTGATCTTCCGATTCCCCTTCCCGCTCTTTGAACGGATCCAGATTATCCAGAATGTGGTGCCGCACCTCTTCCAGATATTCCGAAACGCTCGGGTCCGGGTATTTTTCCTTCAATTCTTCAATCACGCCGTCCACGAGCACCGACGCCGCTTCCTGCTCCAGATAACTCAATTCGCTCGCTAGCTCGCGCGAAAGCGTCAGCGTCTTCCGGTAAACCACCGTAAATTCCTGCCGGAACTGCTCGTACTTCCGTTCAATCTCTTCCGCAACCGGCGAATCGAGTTTTCCCTCGTGCACCATCTTCGAAATATCCTCGATCGGCACCATCTGCCCTTCGAGCACCGGAAAAATTTCCGGCAGCGCCACTGCGCCAACCTGCATGTGCCCCAGCGCAAACTGGTCGCGCGCAATCCGCCGCGTAAAATCATCCATCAGATCTTTTTCGCGCGCTGTGAACCGCTCCACGATGCGGCCCTTTTGCCGTTGAAATGGTTCCCCTTCGAACACCTGCGGAATCCGCCGCCGCAGAAAATCGATGCCCGCCTGCATGTCTTTTTTGAATCCGTTCGCATGCCCGCGCGGTAAAGTAATCAAACGGGGCCGGTCGGTGATTTTGAAATTATTAACGTAACACCGATCCGGCGATTCCTTCACGCCCGGCTTCAACTCCTCAATCATTCGTGCGATCGTCCCGCCGCGGCTCGTTCCGGCGAGTCCGCACACAAACACGTTGTAGCCCGGAGCGCCGAGCTCCACGCCCATTTTCAGCGCACGCAGCGCGCGCTCCTGTCCCACAAATCCTTCGCGCAATTCTGCCTGCGCCGTCGTCTCAAACGGAAGTCGCGCCGGCTCGCACCGCCACCGAAGTTTTTCCGGTTCCAATGCAACAGGCTTCGCGATTTTTTTCTGCGGTTCGTTCATACGGGCTCGTTCTTCTACGGGCGGGTACTCTAGCACAGCCTGGATTCCGGGTCTGTAATTCCGCTCCCTGTATTCTTGCAGAGCCTTACGCCTGCGCTTCTTCCAATTCGTCGCGATGTTCCATATAAACACGGAACACGCCCATCGCTGCCGCCATGATCGTCGGCCCCGCCACAATTCCCAGCAAACCAAACACTTCGATTCCGCCAAGCACGCTGACGAAGAGTAACAATTCATTCAGCCGCGTGCGATTGCGCAGCAGCACCGGCCGCACAATGTTGTCTGCAACCCCGGCAACACCGCCGCAGATCGCGACAATCACCACGGCTTTTCCCCAGTGGCCATTCAAACCAATCCATATCGCCGCCGGCACCCAAATCAACGCGGAGCCTACAACCGGTACCAGCGAAAAAAAGGCAATCAGGACCGCCCAGAAAAGTGGCGACGAAATTCCCACCAGCGTGAACGCCAGCCCGCCCAGCGCGCCTTGCATCGCTGCAATCACCAGCGCCACTGCCACGCTCGCAAAAATTAATTCGCGCGATTCTTCCAGCATCTCCGTCTGAATATCGCTGTCAAACGGAAAAAGATGTCTCACCCCTCGTAGCACTTCACTTCCGTCTCGAAACATGAAAAACAATGCAAACAGCATCAGGAAGAGATCCACAAAAAATGTGACGAGATTTCTCACAAGGCCCGTCAGTCTGCTGGCCAGATAGGAAGCCGCTTTCTCCGCACCCTGCCGCAACTGTTCAGAAAAATCCGTGTCCTGCATGGATGCCGGCAATCTGTTCTTCAGCCAGCCCTCCACACGATCTGTCGCAGTCGAACCCTGGTGCGTCAACGCCGCCTGCGCTTTCGCCGTCGCATCCACGGCCTGCTTCGCCGTATAGGCGGCCAAAAAAAGCGACGGCACAACCAGCAAGAAAGTTACGCCAAGCGTACTGACCAGTGCCGCCGGAGTAGGCTTCATCCGTTTCTCAACCCGCTCATGAATCGGCGTGAAAAAAATCGCCAGCACCGCCGACCACGCCAGCGGAACCAGGAACGGTTCAACAACTCGATACACACAATATCCGAGCAACAACAACGCGCCATAGGACAGTACCGTTGTCAGGCGGTCATTCGTCGTGGTTTTCACCGGAGCGGTATTTTTCATTCGCGGTATATAATCCCCTTGAAGCGCAGGTCCAGGTCAATCACAAAAATCGCTGCGGCATGTCATCCAATCCCACACCGCTGACTAGCTATCAGTTCCGGCTACTTGCTGTACTTGCTTTAATCAACTTTGTCAACTTCGCCGCGCGCCAGGTATTTATTCCGCTGATTCCGATGCTGCGCACGCTGCTCGGCGTTTCCGATTCGCAGCTCGGTTCGCTGCAAACTCTTCTGCTCGCGGTTCTCGCGCTTGGCAGCATTCCCTTCGGATTTCTCGCTGACCGTTTCAGCCGAAAAGCGATTATCGCCCTTGGCATATTGTTTTGGAGTGTGGCGACTTTTGCCGGCGGACTCGCCGCAAACTTCACGCTGCTTTTGCTGACGCGATCGTTTGTTGGCCTCGGCGAAGCCGCATACGCTCCCGCGGCGCAGTCCATGATTTCAGGAAGTTTTCCGCAGGAGCGCCGCGCTTCCGCGCAGGCGATTTTTGCTTCCGGAATGTTGCTCGGCGGCGCGTTCGGCCAGGTTCTCGGCGGTATTGTTGCGCCGCGCTATGGCTGGCAAATGGCGCTCTTTCTTGTCGCGGCCGCGGGAATTATTCCAGCGCTGGCGCTTTTTGGAATCGAAGAACCGCCACGCGGTCCGCGTTCGGAAGTTGTTCCGATTGCGAAAATACTTTCCGTGCCGGCATTTCTATCGATGATTGGCGGGGGAATCTGCATCACGTTTGCGAGTGTTTCGCTTTTGACTTGGGGCGTCGATTTTGCGGTCAGCTACAAAGACTTCAGTTTGCGCGAAGCGTCAGTGACGCTTTCGATCATCGGACTCTCTTCGGCGATTCTTGGCGTATTGTTCGGCGGATTCGTTGCCGACCGTTTGCATAAAAGATTCTCGTACGGAAGATTGATCGCTATCGGAATGGCGCTGCTGCTCGCGACTCCTTTTTTGTTGCTCGCGCTTCAGTCCGAAGAAAAACAAACCGTACTGGTGGCGCTTTTTGCCGCGGGATTTTTTATGTCGTGGTACCACGGGCCGGTGACGGCCGTGATTCACGACATGATGCCACGGCGGGCGCATTCGACGTCGATCGGCGTTTACATGTTCGCGACGCAACTGGTCGGCGGACTCGGCCCGCAAATCATCGGAAAAATTTCCGATCAACGCGATTTACAAGTGGCGTTGCAAATTGCGGCGGCGGTGCTGGTTTGCGGCGCGCTGCTGATGCTGCTGGTGATTCATTTTATTCGCCGCGACGGGTTGCGACATCCGGCAGTGGAAGCGTTTCATGCAGAGCCGCCGGAAACGCCTGAGCAGACTTAATTTCCTTCTTCAGGGGCTAAAGCCTTTTTTCCTTTCTTGCTTTTCGGCGCCAGGGAAGCGGCAGCGCAGGCAAGAGTGCCTACGCTACTTAATTCCGATCTGCGAAATCAGGCGGAGGACGTCGTCGTGGAAGACGTCGTAGAGCTTGCGTTCGTCTTCTTCCTCGAGGCGTTCGCGCAAGAATTCGGCGGCGATGAAGCTGGCTTCGCGGTCAGTGAGGTCGCGGCCGGTCTTATCGCGAAACGCGGTGAACGCGGTGTGCGCGAGGCCGACGACGAGAGCGCCGTCTTCGACGAAGAATTTTGTGTCGATGGTGTCGGCGTGGCGCGTGGCGATGCCGTTCCACATGTGCGAGAAGCGGCAGCGGTAGTTGTTGCCGGTGAGCTTCGATTGGACGTCGAAGACGCCGACGAATTCGCTCATTTTTCCGTTGTTCGCCAGCATGGGGCGCGTTGCCATTAGTTCGCTCCTGAACGTCGTGCGTAGTTTTCAGTTTTCAGTCTTCCGTATCCAGTAAAAAGTGTCAACTTCGGCTCTTTCACTTCGCCGCGAAGGCGGCTTCGGCGTGGGAGAAGGAGCGGGCGGCGGCAGCGACTCCGGCTCCGGCGGGGACGCGGGCGCCTTGGTCGAGGGCGACTTTTTCCATGGCGGCGAGAAGCAGGAGTACGTTGGCTTTTTGCGCGCAGTAGCCCATGAGGCCGAGGCGCCAGATTTTTCCCTTGAGCGGACCGATGCCGCCGGCGATTTCAATGTTGAATTCTTCGAGAAGCTGATCGCGGAATTTTGCGTCGTCGACGCCGGCGGGAACCATGACGGGCGTGACGGTGACGAGGCGGTCTTTCGGATTCTCCACAAACATCTTGATTCCCATGGCTTCGCAGCCGGCGATGAGCGCTTGCTGGCAGGAACGGTGGCGTTCCCAGCGCGCTTCGAGACCTTCTTCCATGGCGATGCGCATGGATTCACGGAGCGCGTAGATCAAAGAGATGGGTGGAGTGTGGTGATAGAGGCGGCCCTGGCCCCAATAGGCCATGGCGGTGGTGATGTCGAAATACCAGCTCTGCACTTTTGTTTTGCGATGCGTCAAAACTTCTTCGGCGCGCGGGCTGACGGTGATGGGCGACATGCCCGGAGGCGCGCTGAGGGCTTTTTGCGAGCCGCTGAAGACGACGTCGAGGCGCTCTTTGTCCACGTGCATGGGCACGGCGGCGAGAGAGGCAACAGCGTCCACGATGAGGAGCGCGCCCAGTTCGTCGGCAACTCTGCGGAAGCCGTCGAGATTGGTGACGACGCCAGTGGAAGTTTCGCCGTGGGCGAGACCGACGATTTTGATTTTCTTTCCGGCGGCGGCGCGACGAACGTCTTCGGGATCGACGGGGCGTCCGAGGGGAGCTTCCACTTTGGTGATGTGTGATTGCGTGCGCGACGCGACTTCAAACATGCGCTCGGAAAAGTAGCCGTTGACGCAGACGATGGCTTCGTCGCCGGGCTCGAGCGTGTTGACAATGGCTGTTTCAATGCCGCCGGAGCCGGTGGCGGACATGGGCATGGTGACGCGGTTCTGCGTCTGGAAAACCTGGCGCATGAGTTCCTGCGTCTCGGTCATGCAGGTTTTGAAGAATGGATCGAGATGGCCGACGATGGGCGCAGCCAGGGCACGGTAAACGCGAGGATCGACCGAGGACGGACCGGGGGTCATCATCAGGCGCATGGGTGGGGCGAGTTCACCGATGGATGCTAGTTCAGACTTAGAGGTCGAAGTAGGTGTCATAAGCGACGTTCCTTTCAATTAGCGGGAACATTTTCCCGCTTCCTGTCTTCGCTCACAATGGCCATTTTGGTTTGGAAGCAAGCCGCAACGAGGGGATTCTGGTTAACCATGGCCACCCCTCCCCCCCTGTTTTTTTGTAAGTGTTGAGAAACAACAGGACGTTAAGTCTAATGATTTGTAAGTATTCATTCCAGAGGAGTTACGGAATTCTTGCGGGAGGCCGAGGGGATGGTGGGACGCGGCGAGGCAGGAGGAGAGCGTCGAACCGAACACGCGGCAGGTTAGCACGACGGTATTAGAAAGGTTAAGTAATTAGCAGGGAATGGGCGGAATCGATCTGCAAAAGGTTATTCCCATTGGCAAACGGTTGAGCTGAGCGCAGATCGGACCAGGAGATATTCCTCACTGCCGGATACAAGTCGTTCGCTTTCGTGATCAATCCGGTTTAGGCCGCGGACCCTGGCCGGAAGCTGGCCATCAGTACAGATGACACCTATGCGCGCGAGGGCTAGCCTGCCAATATGCAGGATTCTCCAAAACATAGACCGCGCAGCGCTTATGCGCAGCCTGGCGAGATCGATACCTCGCTGGTTGAAACGGAATCGCCGCAGCGCGGCACCACTGCGGAGCTGAGTCTGAACCGTCAGATGCCTTCCCGGCTGTCGAACGCTTCCGGATCGAGAACTACCACGGGTGGCGGCATCGCCGGACCGGAACGCCAAAATCTTGGATCAGTGAACACAGCGGAATCCAGGCCATCGCCGCTCCGCCCGAACCCGCCGATCGATTCGTTCTACAAAGGCCTGGCGCCCGCAGGAAACATCCAACCCGGCCCCAGGGGCCTAGCGCCCGCACCGGGACTTGTCGAAGCAAAACCAGCAGCGCTTCGATTGGGTATAGATCCGGGTCTCGGCCATAGGAACCCTGCGCTACACAAAGGGCTGGCGCCTCCGCCCGGAATTGTCCCAACACCTTCGTTGCCGCTGCGGCGACTCGATGTCCGCACGCCGATCGTCGAACGAAAACCTGCGCCGACGCCGCTCTCGCGCCCGGAGTTGAAACCGGCCGGCGAAAATCCGGAGGCGGCGAAAATCCCCGAGCACTCCCCGAGCGAGAATCGGCGAATGCGAAGGGGCATTTCCGCTCGCTTCGAGCTTTTGCCTGAGGCCAAGCCACGCTGGAACCGAGTCGGCCTGAGTGCCGGGGTGCAGCTGACAATTTTTGGCCTGGCACTATTAAGTCCGATGATGTTTCCGGAGACGATGAGGACGGCACTCACATTTGATGTGGTCGAGCTGGCACAGCCGAAGATCGAAGTTCCCGTTCCTCCCGAAGCGGCGAAGGTCCGCACGCCTCCACAGCCACCGAAGCCCAAACTCGCGCCCAAGGTGCCCAAGGCCCCGGACCTGAAGTTAGAAGTGCCTGAACTTCCTCCGCTCGTGCCGCAACTGGCTCCGCAAAGGCCGCACGTCTTCCTGAATCTCAAACCGGTTGTACCGAATGTTGCACCGAAGGCGCGCTCAACTGACAGTCCCGCCCCCGAGCTGAAGCAAGATCTGAAGCTACCCGAGATTGTGGTTTCGTCGAACGGTCCGAAAGCTCCTAAGGAAGAAGCGAAGCCCAATCCCGGTGCCGGCAATCGTGCAGCGGACACAGGGAATGCCGCGATGAGCAAAGTGCAGACCGGCACGTTTGGAGATCCAAACGGGATTGCGGGACCGGGAAATCCGAACCGCCGCGGCAACATCAGCCAAGTGGGCTCTCCTGGTTTGACCGGCGGTCCCGGCTCTGGCACTGGCGGCGGAGGCGGAAGAGGCCTGCGGGGCGGCGTGGCTTCGGATGGCTCCGGAAGCGGCGCAGGCGCTGCAGCAGGCGGTTCGGCCAGCGTGACGATTCTGTACAAGCCAAAGCCCTCCTATTCGGTCGAAGGACGTGAGCGCAAACTCCAGGGCGACGTGGTGCTGGAGGTTAACTTCCTCGCCTCAGGTCAGGTTAAGGTTATCCGAGTCGTGAGCGGTCTCGGTTTCGGTATGGACGACGAGGCGATTCGCGCCGCGCAGCGGATTCGGTTCACGCCCGCATTGCGCGATGGGAAGCCCATCGATGTGCCCGCGCGCGTTCGCATCGAATTCCGCGCGTTGGACTAGGGAATCCTCAAGATTTACGCCTGAGAAAATCGACCCACTGGAAGTGTTGATCGTGGCGGGCCGCGCCGCTTTTTAGTGGCGAGTGCGGATCTTCGCGAATCTACCAAGCAAGGCCATCTTCCGCCTTGTCGACACACTGGGGAGCAATCCTAGCTGGAGTTCTTTCTCAGGACACTTCCGCCTGCTTGCGCTTTCTGCGGATGAAGAAGAACCAGCGGCCACAGAAAAAGGCGAGCACTGCCAGATAGAGAACGGCGGCAACTAGCGGGGCTTTAGCATTGAGCTTCTCACCGGAAATCAACATCAGCAGAAAGACAACCGTGGCCACCGCCATGGCGCCGAGCGGCCATTCACGGCGATGGACAACCGAAAGCACCAGACCCGCTATGGACGATACGAGCGCCACGAACGCGATTGGCAGCCCCAACACAAACACGAGCCCGCCCTTGTCATCCTCAGTGAGCGGCAGAATTGAAACAAGCGGGGCGAGGCACGTCGCTAGTACGATGAATGCGAAACATCCATAGGCAGTATCCAAGCGCCGATAATACGGCTTTGCAGCTTTCATATAGGGTGGTGGGACAGACGCGTTCACGCGATTCCCTTCTTGTCTCGGACCGATTCTTCCGCGATACCTTGCCCCGGCAAGTTCGTCAGAGGCGAGGTAGCTTGTCTGGAATCTTCCGCGCGGCCTGACGAACAGACTACTGTCGGACAGCGGCGACGTCCAGAAATCTTCGACAATGCGCAGGAGGAATCAAAGGCTAGCGCACGGTAGCGCCATAAGCAGCGGCGGCGATGCGGGCGATGACAGATTCGATGGTGGCGGAATCTGCGGAAGCGTCGGTGATGAAGACGGCGATGGCGAGGCGACGGCCGTCGGGGAGGACGATTAGGCCGATGTCGTTGGTGGCGGGAGTTTTGCCGGCTTGGGAGCCGGAGGAGCCGGTCTTGTGCATGACGATGGTGCCAGATGGCAGGGCGCCTTTGAGACGATTGAGTCCGGTGGGCGAATCTTTCATCCAGGTGAGGAGTAGTTCGGTTTGTTCGGGCGAAAGCGGAGAATTATCGCTGAGCTTGCGCAGGAATTGCACGGCGCCGGCTGGCTCGAACCAGTTTCGATATTGCGCGGTGGGATCGCGATGCAGGCCGTGTTCGCCATCTTCGAGGTGGAAGCCTTCGACGCCGAGGGACTTGATGCAGGCGTCGACAACGGTGGGGCCACCGACGAGACGGAGGACGATGTCGGCAGCAGCATTGTCACTGAAGGAGACGGACAGGCGAAGAAGTTCGCGCAAAGGAACGTCGACATTGGCGTCGGGATATTTGTCCTGCAGCGGGCTGTAGGTACCCTTGGGGAAGAGATCGCTGGGAAGGAAGCGGACGGGCTGGTCGAGCGAGAATTTTCCCTGTGTGATCTGCTGAAACATGCAAACGGCGAGAGGTAACTTGAAGACGGATTGCATCGGCGGATGGGCAAGGGGTTTAAGATCGCAATTGAGAGTAGAACCAGGCAACGAGCAGGAGACGGAGACCTGTCCACGGGCGGCAGCAACGATTTTGTGGATTTCGTCCTGCAGAGGAGTTTGGGCCGAGACGATGGAAGATAAGAGCGTGCAGAGGAGTGCGTAGAGAAAAGTTAGACGCATGAGAGAAGAATAGCAAAGTCGGAGACGGGCCTGAGTGTTTGGGGGCGGGAAAAAAAAGCAGATCCCGAGGGCGCTCTTTGCCCTCGGGATGACAGTGTCCGGTTAGTGAGCAGCTAGTGAACGGGCAGGCTGTCCGCCGTTAGAAGTGGACGACCAGGCCGGCGGAGACGCGGGTGCAGTTGGTGCGGGTGCCGGGTGTGTCGAGGCCGACATAGTCGAGCTGGGGACGGAAGGCCAAGTGCGGCAGGATGCCGAAGTCCACGCCTCCCCCGAAGCTATAGGCAAACTGGTTGCTGGAGCCGCCACCGCTGCCGACGGTGATGCGGGAGCCTCCGACGAGGCCCTGCACAAAGGGAGTGATGCGGCTCGGATTGCGGAAGGAAAGCCGGGGACCGAAGAGATAGGTGTAGGTATTCACGGAAACGCCTGAAGGCGAGGCGTGGTAGCCACCAAAATCCCCGACCACACCGAGCCAGCGGATGGGGTTATAGGCGACTGAGCCGCTGATGCCGTTCTGGTTGAGTCCGCCGGAACCGCCGAGGCGGAAATAAGAGTAGCCGCCGGAAACGTCAACGGACTGAGCGCGCGACGAACCGGCGAACAGGAACAGGCCCAAACCAAACAAGATGAGTTTTTTCATCGAATTACGGTCCTTTCGGGTGTCAGGTCGCTGGGAGGTTAGTGAAGCGGATGGGCAGGCGGAGGGTGGGACCGTCCGGTGCCGCTGTCTTCATTATCTCCCGGACAGTGCGGAACCGGAAGCTAAAAAAGGGCCAGTTGTGTGGGCGCAATGGGTAAAAAGGTTCCACGCCCACATCACACATTGAACTAGGAAGCGGCGAAATAAGTCTAATGAGGTCGGCTAGCGAGATTGTGTAAGCGAGCGTACGAAGAGGGCGGCGCAGAGGCCGGCGAGCATTAGAAGAAAGGTGGCGGGCTCCGGCGCGGTGGCGGCGGGCGGATCACCGACGATGTTGAGCGTGTAGAAACTGGTGTCGCCGTTCGGGCCGAAGGAGCCGTCAAAGGAATAGCTGAAGTGGCCGGTGCCGCTCTTGTCTTTCGGCGAAAGGCCGACCTTATTGGGCTTCAGGTAAACGAAGGAAATGTCGCCGTCAAAGGTGCTGAAGAAACCGCCCTGATCGCTAGTGCTGGTGGCGCCAGGAAGAAACGTACCGTCGGCGAGCAGGTGATTGTGAGAATCGAATAGCTGAAGCGAGCCACCGCCATTGCCGAAGAAACTGTCGAAGCTGGTGATGCCGCCCTGAATGACCTGCGTGGCGGCAGTGGTGGTGAAGACGAGTGTATCGGAGCCGATCGAGACGGTCAGGCTGACGGGGCCGCCAATCAGATTATTGGGTGAAGCGCAGAGAGTCGGCGAGGAGGGGTCGCAGGTGGAAGACAAGGTGATTTGATCCGCTTGCGCTAAAGCGCTCGCGAATAGCGAAAACACCACGACAAGAAAAAACCGTTTCATCACGCCCCCAAGAAATACGTGACTGCAGACGAAGAGAAGCGTGCAATTTCAGGGCCACAAGAAAAGAGCTTGCGCAACGATCAGTATACGGGAGAAGTCGCGGAAAAGATTGAGCTTGCACGAAAGAACCAACAAAATGCGCGCGAGTACTGCCGAGAGTACCAAGAACCTTTGTACCTTATGTAGGAAGCGAATTGCCGGGCGAAATTCTGCACAGGCAGTACGTAGGTAGTACGAAAAATGTGCGCACTACAAGAAATACCCGACAACAGAGCGGCGCGAGCGCGCGCGAAGGAATCCAGAGAAAAAAATCAGACGCCTTCGACGAGGATCATGTCGGTATGGGAAGTGGCTTGGCGGAGGGCTTTGGGCGCGGCGTATTCGGGGGAATTCCACCAGCTGCGAGCGATTTCCGTGGACGGAAATTCGACGATGACGATGCGGCGCTGGGGCCAGTTACCTTCGAGGACTTCCATTTTGCCGCCGCGAACGATGAAACGGCCGCCGTACTTTTCGATCGTGGGGAGGACGGATTTGCGGTAGTCCTCGTAGCGGACGGGATCGTGAATTTCGACGCTGACGAAGATGTAGGCGGACATGGAACGCTCCTTGGAAGACGGAAAAATTCTAACGCAGAGACGCAGAGTGCGCGGAGAAAGAAAGAAGGAAAGAGAAGGACACCGGTCCAAAGACCGGCCATTACGACAGGCGCACGCAAAGGTTATGCGGCGAGTTTTTCTTCTTGCGGGGCGAGGAGATGGGCGGGGACTTTGCGGAGCTCCCAGACGAGACCGAACCAGGAGAGGGCTTTGAGGGTGTAATAAGTGATGTCGATTTCCCACCAGAAGAAACCCTGGCGGGCGCTGGCCATGTAATGGTGATGATTATTGTGCCAGCCTTCGCCGAGGGTCATGAGGGCGAGGAGCCAGTTGTTGCGACTGGTGTCCGTGGTTTGGTACCGGCGTGAACCGAAAAGATGCGAGAGCGAATTGATGGTGAAGGTGTCATGCCAGAGGAGCGTAGTGCTCAGACAGAAACCCCAGAAGAAGAGCGGCAAGCCGCCAATGAGAAGAAGCGCGAAAACGAGAACGGTCGGCGGAACGAGATAGTATTTGTTGAGCCAGCGGAGTTCGGAAAATTTGGCGAAGTCGCCGATGTAGTCGATCCGCGTGCCGAGGTACTTGTCGGAAACAATCCAGCCGAGATGCGACCAGAAGAATCCGAAGAGTGTGGGGGAATGGAGATCGTCTTCCTGATCGGAGAAGCGATGGTGATGGCGATGGTGAGCAGCCCACCAGAGAACGCCCTTTTGCGCAGAGGTCATAGCCATGAAAGCGATAACGAATTGGAAGGCGCGGCTGGTTTTGTACGAGCGATGCGAAAAATAGCGGTGATAGCCGGCAGTGACAAAAAACATGCGAACGCCGAGAAGCGCGACACAGGTGATGAGATACGACCAGTGAAACGGAAACAAGAAAATGCCGAGTGAAAGAAGATGAATGATGGCGAACGGAATCGTGGCCAGAATCGAGATGGTGGAACCGTTGGAAAGTCGCACAACCCAATTGCGCACAATAGCAGCCATCCGGCTAGTTTCCTCCGAGAGATCGGGTGCGGCGCGAACCCAGCCGGAGCGGGGCGAACGCAAAACCATTTTCAGTGTAGGGAGCGGAAAAGTGGGGGTCAACTGAACGAAAGGGCAATGCGTGTAATAGTTTTGTATGCGGTGCGAGGAGCGTTTCGCAAGATTTTGAAGAATGCAAATATGACGATAGACTGGAACGACTATGGCTGAGCGACCGGTATTGGTGGGAGTGATTCCCGAAGCGGTGGTGCTGGACAAAGGGGATCAAGTGGCGTGGATGTCCGATGCGGGAAATTTGCGCGTGGAATTTGATGTGAACCGGTGCCCATTTGGATCGAACATTTTTCAGGCGCCGATTGGGATGAGATTGTTGAGCGGGCCGCCGGTGATTGGAGCGAAGGCGGGATCGTACAAATACCGCGTGTGGCTGAACGACCAGCTGGTGGGGCGCGGAGAAGTGCTGCTGCGCGAGAAGTAAAAAAACGCCCGGCGTTTTTAGCACCGGGCGCCTTCCGTTGTGCAAACTACGAATAATTACGATTTCGGCTGCTTGGCGATGACGAGGCCCTTGATTTTCGCGTAGGTGGCGGCCGGGATCACCTTTTTGCGCGTGAGATCGGTCTTCATTTTATACGGCCGGCCGTCGATGATTTTTTGGCCGTACTTGTCACCGATGCCGGGAAGCGCCTTCAATTGATCGAGTGTTGCGGAATTGATGTCGACGAGGTCCGCAGCGACCGGGGCTGCAGCCGCGGGAGCCGGCTTTTTAGCAGGTGCAGCTTGAGGCGGCTGCGCTGCAGCGAACGAAACGCCAGCGGCGAGGACAGCGACTGCGAGGAACAGTTTAAGAAAATGCTTTTTCATGATGCGTTTCTCCTTTTTTATTCGAACGTACGGCGCACGACTGACTGCGAGCAAAGAAGCTGGGAAGGTGATGGAAAATTATTCTATTTCGGCTGCGCGATAGCCGCTTTTTGCGCGTCGGCTTCCTTCATGTATTTGCCTTGTTTGGTTTTACCGTACCAGCGAGTGCCGGGCTTTTGATAGACGCCGGAGTCGGCATTGACCTGTCGGATTGATCTGTCTGTTGCGTTTGCTGCGCGCGAATCGATGCTCCGCCGAACGAGAGCATTATCGTTACCAAGACAGCAAGAAAAGAACTGAGCGAGCCATTTTTCACGGGATCCTCCGTCCGCGAGCACGTGAACTTTCTGCCGGACAAGGAGACCAAGGCGGGCGCGGGGCAGACAGAGCGAACTGTTCGGTAGCTCGCGGGGTTCGTTCTCCAGAATGGGCGAATAATGTCGAAGAAGCGGAGGGAAGTCAAGACAAAGGTGGGTTACAACCCTCGGCCCCAATAAAGTGGCAGGCAGAATTGCGTCAGTAGCCGTCGGTCTGAGCGAGAATGTCGCGTGTCGCGCGGCTGCGAAGAACAAGGCGTGTGCCTGGATATTGCTTGGCGAGAGCTGGGAGACGTTCACGAGCGGTGTTCAGATCGCGAGTGCTTTCGAGACGGAGATTTCTGCCGTCGGCGTCTTCGATCAGAATGTCGTAACGAAATTCGCCGTTGGCCGGATTTGCGGACAGCATAAACATTACTCTCCCGGGAGATAGTGACGGAAAGGGCAAAATCGTTTCACGCGGAAACGGGCCGGCGCCACAGTTGATAGGATGGAAGGAGAGATGAGAGCGTTTTTGATGGTGAGCTGTTTGGCGGGAATCGTAATTCCCTACTGGTTCGCGCTGCATTTTTTCGTAATTCACGGTGCAAATTTCGATCTGTTTTTCGAAGAAATGTTCGGAACGCGGATTTCCAGCTTTTTCGCGGCGGACCTGATTGTGGCGTCGGTGATCTTTCTGGTGTGGTCGCGGCGAGATGCTCGCGAGCGCGGGATTTCCGGCTGGTGGGTCGTGTTGCTTTCGAATTTGGTGGTGGGATTGTCGCTGGCATTGCCGCTGTATTTATTGAAGCGGCTCGACGCGACTAGATGAGCAGCCGCGAGAGCCATCGATCCTGAAGCAGACGTTAGAAAAGGTGTACGCGAGAGCACAATTTCCTGAAATTTAGCTCGAAAATCGCGTGGCTCGAGTAAAGTGAAGTCAGCATAGGGTTCCGTCCGAATCGATTCGTTCTCCAATTCTTCTGAGTAAAGGAAGGTAACTCCGAATGAAGCTACGCACGAGTGTAAGAAATTTCATTAGACCAAGCTTGTTTGCCGCTGCCGCGCTTGCGCTGCCGCTGGTGGCAAGCGCACAGGACGATACGCCGAAGGCATTGCCAGCGTTGATGGCTGGCGGGTTCCTTATGTTCTGTCTGGTTTTCCTAGTTGCCATTTACGTATATACAGCGTTGGCGTTGCAAACCATCGCCCAGAAGACGAACACGGAAAACGGATGGCTGGCGTGGATTCCGATCGCAAACGTCATTTTGATGCTGAATATTGCGCGGAAACCGGTGTGGTGGATCCTTCTTTGCCTGATTCCGCTAGTGAGCATCGTGATGTTCATTCTGATCTGGATGGGAATCGCGGAAGCGCGAAACAAACCTAACTGGTGGGGCATCATGGTCATCGTGCCGGTAATGAACTTAGTGATGCCGGGGTATCTTGCGTGGTCTGACTAGCCGAACGTCAAAGTTTCTTAGGTTCTACCATCACCCTTTCCGGCTGGCCGGAAAGGGTGATTCGTTTTTTAGTAGAAAATTTTGAGGCAAGCCGCACGTGTGGAAGTATCATCGCACCTCACAAGCGAGGCTGGCGGAGATGGTCGGCATTCTGGTGCACGGGAATAATCATTTCATTTTGAGTGGGCCTGAGCCGACGGAAGGGGAAGCGATTGCGACGGCGCGGCACTTTGCCCTTGTGAAGATCGGCGAGCCGGTTTCGAACGCGTTTGGGGAGTGGGAGATTCGCAACAAAGAGTTCCGGGAGAATCTGGAATGGGCCGTTGTGGTGCCGGGGGACGCGCAGATTTCGCCCGGAGTTTCGAAGCTGCTGGCGGAATTGGCGGAGCGCGGCGTGGCGATCCGGGCTTGTACGGACGGGATAGGATGATAGGGATTACGGGTACCTTCTCAAAGGGCCATGCTACCGGAGCAGTTACGGAATCGTTGTTGATCATTACGGGGACAATGGGAGCCGGGCAAGTCGGCGGTTATGACAGAAGCGTCGGACATGCTTACGCTACGCCTGTAACGGAAGAATCCGAAACGAGAGAAAAGTGTATAGAATGGCGGGGGAGTGTGAAGAGCGGGCGAGTGCTGCAAACGTTTACAGGCGGAGGGTGGCGATGAAATCGCGCAGAGAATTTGTGAAGACGGCCGCGGCGGCTGGAGCCGGAATCGCGGCAAATCTTGGGCTGGCCGGAAAGGCGTGGTCGCAAGGCACAAATTCGGCGACGGCGAGGATTTATCTGGATACGCGGCGAACAATTGGCACGCTGGACCGGAACATTTTTGGATCGTTCCTGGAGCACCTGGGACGCGCGATTTACGAAGGGATTTACGAGCCGGGCTCGAAGTTGTCGGACGCGAACGGATTTCGAACTGATGTAGCGAATGAAATCAAAACGATGGGTGTGCCGATGGTGCGCTATCCGGGCGGGAATTTTGTGTCGGGCTATCACTGGCTCGACGGCGTCGGGCCAAAAGAGAAACGGCCGCGGATGGTGGAGAAGGCATGGAATTCGATCGAGTCGAATCAGTTCGGATTGAATGAATTCATGACTTGGTGCAGGACGACCGGCACAGCGCCGCTGATGGGAATGAATTTTGGAACAGGGACGGCGGAGCAAGCGGCGGCGCTGCTGGAATATTGCAACGCGGAACGCGGAACGAAATGGAGCGACTTACGGCGCGAGCACGGCGTGGAAAAACCGTACAACGTGAAGCACTGGTGCCTGGGAAATGAAATGGATGGGCCGTGGCAGATCGGGCACATGACGCCGACGCAGTACGGGCAAATTGCCGCGGATGCCGGACGGCAGATGCGGGCGGTGGACCCCAGCGTGAAGCTGATTGCTTGCGGTTCGAGCTCGACCTTTATGCCGACCTACCTGGAATGGGATCGCGAGGTGCTGGAGCAATGCTACGAATATGTGGATGCGATTTCGCTCCACCGGTATTACGGAAACAACGCGCGCGAGACGGGCAACGACAGCACGAAGTACATGGCGTTGAATCTGGCGATGGAACGGCAGATCGAAGACATCGAAGCGGTGTGCGACTACGTGCAGGGGCGGAAGCGCTCGTCAAAGAAATTGTGGCTGTCGTTTGACGAGTGGAATGTGTGGTACCGGGAGACTTCCGGGGACGGGCACAAACAAGCGGCGCCGCATCTGTTGGAGGAGATTTACAACCTGGAAGATGCGCTGCTGGTGGGCGGGCTGATCAATGCTTTGGTGCGTCATTCGGACCGCGTGAAGATTGCGTGCCTGGCGCAACTGGTGAACGTGATTGCGCCGATCATGACGAACGAGTCCGGCCTCTACCGGCAGACGATTTTTTATCCGTACGTATGGGGGATGCAATATGCGCGAGGCGCCGCTTTACAGCAATTAGTGGAATCGCCGACGTATGAAGTCGCGGGAATGGGAGCCGTGCCGTACGTCGACGCGGCGGCAACGTTCGACAAGGAGAGCGGAAAGACGGCGCTCTTCGTGTTTAATCGCGATTTGACGAAGGCGCACGAAGTGGAAGTGATTTGGGAAGACTCGGCACCGGTGCGAGTGGCGGAAGCGATGGTGCTGACCGGCGACGATTTGAAGGCGTTCAACAGTTTCGAAGCGCCTAAGCGGGTTGCGCCGCGTGCCTTAGAGAAGCCGGCCCTGGGCAACGGAAAAATGAAGTTTGAGGTGCCGGCGCGTTCGTATTCGATGATTCAGTTGACGGCATAAGGCGGCTCGCAGGCAGGGCCGACCAGTCGACCGACCTGGCGGCCGAGGTGGGGATCAATCGAAGAGGGCACGATGTTGCGCCTGCTGCCCGGAATCTTCGATATCGTGCCCTACTTGTGCCAGATGAAAAAGTTAGTGGGGCCACTTGTCGGGCGGAAGCGCGGCACGGATGCTGGCAATATTTTGGAAGCCGTCTTTAATAACGGTGGCATTAACGTTCGATTTGTTCACGGCGACGACGGGACCAAAGATTGCCGGAACCTCATGTTTGCCATTGGAGATTGACCCAGAAGATTTCGGCTGCTGGCCGTTGGCAAAAGATACGGCCGTTTCCGCCGCTTGTGAAGCAAGCGACGCGAGTGGCTTGTAGACGGTCATCGTTTGCGTACCTTGCAAGATTCGAATGATGGCTGCAAGGTCGGCATCCTGGCCGGAGACGGCGACCTTACCGTCGAGTTTGCGTTCTTCAAGAGCCTGCACGGCGCCGCCGGCGGTACCATCGTTCGACGCGACGATTGCCGTGATCTGGCCGTGATTTTTTTCGATGACGTCCGCTAGGCGAGTGTAGGCCTCAAGCGGTTTCCAATCCGGGCACCAGACCTCTGCGACGATTTTGATGTCGCCGCTGTCAACGAAGGGTTTGAGCGCTTTTTTCTGCCCTTCGAGCATGAGGTGGGCATTGCTGTCAGTTGGCGCGCCTTCGAGCAGGACGTAGTTCCCTTTTGGCGCGATGGCGGTGAGGGAGTTGGCTTGCAGTTCTCCGATACCAACAGTGTCAACGCCAACAAAGAAGTCGATCTCGCTGTTTGGAATCATGCGGTCGTAGGCAATGATCGGCACACCCTTGGATTTGGCGAGTGCGACGACGCGAACGGCTTTTTGAGCGTCGTGCGGCACTATCACGAGCGCTTTGACGTGCTGGTCGAGCATCTTTTTGGCCTGCTTGAACTGGAGGTCGTCGTTGCCGTCGGCGTCGCCGAGTTCGACGGTGGCGCCGAGTTCTTCAGCGCGCTTCTTGAACGAGTCGAAATCCCTTTGCCAGCGTTCGACTTTGAGCGAATCGAGCAGAAAGCCGATTTTTGGCTTGTCCTTGGCGCCTTGCGCGAGACTCGACGCTGGGAGAAAACTTAGACTGCACACGGCGCACAGAAAAAGGCGAGCCCGGAGAGAGAAGACCATTGGCGCCTCCTGCCAAGTTTGAATGTGAATAAAATTTAACATTTAACAATCAAGCCGAATATCGACAACAAGGCCAGTCGTGCTCAAAAGGGGATTGATTCGCTGGCCAAATGACCAAATGCTATGAGAATGGCGAGAACAGTAGAATTCGGGCGCGCGAGGGCAGTCGGCGAAGAGGCAATGGCTTGAACAAGCGAATTCCATAAGACCCTAGCAAATCGTGATCATCAACGAGCTAAGACGTCGTTCAATCTGAGGATGGCGGCTATTTTTCGAAGTGGCGGGAGTAGGTGGCCATGTCTTTGTCACCGCGGCCGGAGAGGTTGAGGATGACGAGGTCGTCTTTGGAGAGGCGTGGGGCGCGTTCGATGAGGCCGGCGATGGCATGGGCGGATTCGAGCGCAGGGATGATGCCTTCGGTACGAGCGAGGGTTTGCGCGGCGTCGAGGGCGGCGGCGTCGCTCACGGCGGAATATTCGGCGCGGCGCTGATCGGCGAGCCAGGCGTGCTCGGGGCCGATGGCGGGATAGTCGAGACCGGCTGAGACGGAATGCGTGGTGGCAATTTGCCCGTCTGCGGTTTGGAGGACGTAGGTGTAGGTGCCTTGCAGGATGCCCGGGCGCGCACCGGTGAATCCTTGGGCAGCGGCGAGGCGCGCAGCGTGTTCGCCGAGGCCGTTGCCGCGGCCGCCAGCTTCGATGCCGATCATTTTTACTTCGGAATCTTGCAAAAATTCGTGGAACAGGCCGATAGCATTAGAGCCGCCACCAACGCAGGCCATGAGGTGGGTGGGCAGGCGCTTTTCCGCGGCGACGATTTGCGCGCGGGCTTCGCGGCCGATGCAGGAATGAAAATCGCGGACCATCGTTGGATACGGATGTGCGCCGAGGACGGAGCCGAGAAGATAGTGCGTGGTGCGGACGTTGGTGACCCAGTCGCGCATGGCTTCGTTGATGGCGTCTTTTAGAGTGCGGCTGCCGGAGTTCACACCGACGACTTCCGCGCCGAGCATGCGCATGCGGGAAACGTTGAGGGCCTGGCGCTCCATGTCCTCGGTACCCATGTAGACGACACTTTCGAGGCCGAGATGCGCGGCAACAGTGGCGGTGGCGACGCCATGCTGACCCGCGCCGGTTTCCGCGATGATGCGCGGCTTTTTCATTTGAACGGCAAGAAGGCCCTGGCCGATGGCGTTGTTGATTTTGTGCGCGCCGGTGTGGAGAAGATCTTCGCGCTTGAGGTAGATGCGCGGGCCGCCAAGATGCGTGGTGAGGCGTTCGGCGAATTGGAGCGGTGTGGGGCGGCCGGCGAAATTCTTGAGGAGATCGTTGAAGCGGGTTTGGAAAGCAGGATCGGATTTGGCTTGTTCGTAGACGCGCTCGAGTTCAAGGAGGGGCACCATGAGGGTTTCCGGGACGTAGCGGCCGCCGTAGGGGCCGAAGCGTCCGGGAACGGAGGCGGGAATGGTGAGTTGGGAGGCCATGGAAGGATTATTGTCGCATAAGCCCGAGAGAATCGTCTTTGCGGTTGCGGGCGCACTATTTCTGCCAATTTGGTGTCTAACTAGGCCGATGGTTACAACTTTCGCTTCTGCTTTGGGGCATTTATGTTTCCTTGCTTGCTGGCAAGATTGCTCGCAATTCTATTCTGGAACCTTCAATGCCATCGGCTCACCGTGTGTTCCGTTCAAGAGATCTTTGCAATCCCTCACTTGACGCTGGCTATCGGCACGTTCGCGTTTTTTGCAAGACGGCGTATCACAAAACGGGCGGTAATTGCGGACAACTTGCACTCTCAAAGCGATGCAAACCATCCGAAATAATTCACAAATCTCTACCTTCCGGTCGAGAGAAGTGCGCGGTTGGCGCGGGAGACTTCGGCAAAGAAGTCGCGGAGTCTGCCGGGGTCCTTGATGCCGGGGCGGGATTCGACGCCGCTGGCAACGTCGACGGCGTAGGGGCGGACAGTAAGGATGGCTTCGCCGACGTTTTCGGGCGTAAGGCCGCCGGCGAGTATGATTTTGTGTTTTGCGGCCGCTTTTTGCGCGATGGTCCAGTCGAACGTTTTTCCCGTACCGCCGAATTGATCTTTTTTCGCAACTGCATCGAGAAGGAAGTAGGAGGCACGGCGGTATCTTTTGAAATTGGACATGGAAAAACCGGCGCCGACGCGAAAAGCTTTGGTGACAGGCAGAACGTCCCCGAGGTGGTTGAGCTGCTTCGGCGTTTCGTCTCCGTGAAGCTGGACGCTGGTCAACTGGAGGGCGTCGACAAGATACATGATGACTTCGGGATGCCAATTGACGAAGACGCCGACGGCTCGCGTGGTCGGCGCGAGTTTGCAGCGAATGTTCCAGGCGTCGGCGGGAGCCACGGCGCGCGGAGATTTTTCGTAGAAATTGAAACCAAGAGCCCAGACGCCGAATTTTTCGGAGAGGCGGGCGTCCTGCGCGCGAGTGATGCCGCAGATTTTGACAAGCGTCGCCATTATTTTCCGAGCAGCGAAGAAAGCTCGGCGGCGGGGTCCGGGGCGAGCATGAGGCTGGTACCGATAAGGAAGGCGTCGTAGCCTGCGTCGCGGAGTTTGAGGAGTTCGGCGCTGGAGCCGATGCCGGATTCGCTGACGGCAATGCAGTCGTCGGGAATTTTGTCGATGAGTTCAAAGGATGTTTCGACGCGGACATCGAGCGTTTTGAGATTGCGATTGTTGACACCGATGATTTTTGCGCCGGCGTGCAGGGCGCGATCGAGTTCGGCGGGCGTGTGAACTTCGACGAGCGCCTCCATTTTCAGTTCGCGGCCGAGGGCTAGGAGGTCGGCGAGCTGCTTGTCGGTTAGGGCTGCCACGATCAGTAAAAAGCTGTCGGCGTCATTGGCCCGGGTCTCCCAGACTTGCCACGGATCGAAGATGAAATCCTTGCGAAGGACAGGAATTTGGATGGACTTGCGCGCGTCGCGAAGATTCTTGAGCGTGCCGCGAAAGAATTCGCCTTCAGTGAGAACTGAGAGCGCAGCGGCGCCGGCGGATTCGAGCGACGTGGCGAGCGCGATGGGATCGAATGGTTCGCGAAGGACACCACGCGAGGGAGAAGCGGGCTTTAGCTCAGCTAAAACGTTGAGGCCCGGGCGCGTGAGCGAGGCCGAGAAATCGCGGAGCGGTGTGGCGGCGGCGACGCCATATTTGAGCGCGGTCTCCGGCAGAACCTGTTTGCGATGCTCGACTTCGGCGCACCGCGCTTCGAGGATGCGGTCGAGGACGGTGCCAGTGGGGACGGGAGTGTGCATGAGTGTGAGTTATCATGCTAAGGAGTGGCGCAATGAGAGTCAAACGGCGAGGAAGTCGTCGGTCATCCAGTTGTCAGTCGTCAGTTTTCGGAGAGGAAAACCTTAGGGCAGGAAGATGGGCAAATACAGTGAACAGTACGGGAAATTGCTGGAAGTGATCGCAAAGGAAGCGGATGCGATTGCGCTGAAATATTTTCGGACGGCGGACCTGCAGATTGAAAACAAGCGCGACGGCTCACGCGTGACACAAGCTGACAAGGCAGTAGAGACGATGGCGCGTGAACGTGTATCGGCGAGTGGCCTACCGTTGGATGTGCTAGGCGAAGAGATGGGAGGGAGCGGCGCGAATGCTCCGGGCGGCGCGCGGGCGCGACTGATTGTTGATCCGATTGACGGTACCGAAGAGTTTTCGAGGGGAATTCCAACGTTCGGCACATTGATGGGAATCGAGAAGGATGGGGAAATTGTTGCCGCATTTGTCAGTGCGCCGGGTTTGCGCTCGCGGTGGTGGGCGTACAGGGGCGAGGGCGCATACCGCGACGGCGTACGACTGCACGTTTCGGCTACGGCCACGCTGGCGAAATCCATGGTATTCAGCACCGGAACCGGGCCGAGCAAGGATTCGTCTGACCAGGCACGGATTCGAAAATATCTCGACGGCGCAAGGAACAGCCGTTCGTTCGGCGGATTCTGGCAACACATGCTGGTGGCGGAAGGCGCGGTGGAAGCTGCACTCGACTGGACATCGAAGCCCTGGGATTTGGCGCCGCTGATTTTGATTGTGGAAGAGGCGGGCGGGAGATCGACGACAATCGGCGGCAAACGAACAATTTATGAAGGAAGTCTGCTGAGCACGAATGGAAAGATTCACGACGAAGTGTTAAAGCTGTTGCAGTAAGTTTTTTGAGACTAGATGCTGCTCCAATTTGGTTGTTCCCCGCCGCGCCATCGGGACCTAAGCTTGGCTACAGAGACTTTTAGGTGTAGTGGAGACCCGTATGGACGTCCAAAAACAGGCCGCGAAAGCTGAACAATTCCGAAAACTACATCACGGCCAGAAAATGCTTTTGTTGCCGAACGCATGGGACGTGGCCAGTGCGCGAATTCTGGAAGAAGCCGGTCATCCTGCCATCGCCACAACCAGTGCCGGAATCGCGTATTCGCTTGGATACGCGGACGGCCAGCGAGTTTCTCGCGATGAGATGTTGTCCATGGTGGCGCGAATCGCGCGTGCGGTGCGCGTTCCAGTGACCGCGGATTTGGAAGCGGGATACGGAACGACGCCTAAAGCGATGGCGGACACGGTGACGGCTGCGATCGAAGCAGGCGCCATTGGAATGAATCTGGAAGACCTCACGGAAGATGAGAAGTCTCTCTTTGAACTGCCGCTGCAGCTCGAAAAGATCCGGGCGATTCGCGAGACAGCCGCGACGACGGGCGTTCCATTTGTACTGAATGCGCGGACGGATATCTATCTGGCAACAATCGGGCCGGCGGAGACGCGATTCCGTCAGACGGTCGAACGGTTGCGAGCGTATGCGAAGGCTGGCGCGGATTGCGTGTTCGCGCCCGGGCTAACGGACCTCGACACGATTGCGAAGCTTGTCAAAGCTGTTGTGGCGCCGCTGAATATTCTGGCGCAGCCCGCTTCTCCGCTGATGGCCGACCTGGAACGAGTCGGCGTGGCTCGCGTGAGCACAGGTTCCGGCATCATGCGCGCGGCGATGGGACTCACTCAGCGCATTGCCAAAGAAATGATCGCCGATCGCTGTTGCCGGTCCATGTTTGCCGGCGCAACGCCTTTCGTTGACTTGAAACGCATGATGACGCGCGACCAATCGTGAGTCCATGCCGCCAGTAGATTTGCAACTGCGGGTATTGAATACAGAAATCGTAGCGTGCCGCAAATGCGTGCGGCTGGTGACGTATCGCGAAGAAGTGGCGCGCGTGAAGCGGCGAATGTTTCGCGAGTGGGAATACTGGGGCAAAGCTGTGCCGGGATTTGGCGATCCGCGAGCGCAGCTTTTTATTTTAGGGCTGGCTCCGGCGGCGCACGGAGCCAATCGAACCGGACGTGTATTCACCGGCGATCGCAGCGGCGATTTTTTGTACGCCGCGCTGCACAAGGCGGGATTTGCGAATCAGCCTGCTTCCCTTCACCGCGATGACGGGTTGAAACTAAAGAATGCTTACATCGCGGCGGCAGTGCGGTGCGCGCCGCCGGCAAATAAGCCGGAGCTTTCCGAGATCCTAAATTGCCGGCCATATTTGGAAAGAGAGCTGGAGATTTTGCGGCCGCGGGTGGTGTTAGCGCTGGGAAAAATTGCCTGGGATGCGTATCTGGAAGTTTTGAAGCAGGCAGGCAAGATTACGTCGCGTGCGAAATTCGGTTTCGGGCACGGCGCGGAAGCGGCACCGTTAAAGGATGGGCCGCTCCTCATCGGTGTCTATCACCCGAGCCAGCAGAACACGCAGACGGGCAAAGTGACGGCGGCGATGTATGCGAGGGTGCTGAAAAAAGTGGCGTGGCTTCTGAGCGGGAATTGACCTAGATATCGCTAGTCTTGTGGTGAGTGGAACTTCCGCGCCCACCGTTCGCCGACTCTGGCTCGCCCTGCATACCAAGGTCTCGGGAGATCGGCCAACTCCTCGAAGCTGCGGTCCCCCGGTCAACGGGGAGTCTGTTCGACTGGCGGCTTTGGCTGGCGTGGATGGCGGGCTTGGGCGACAGTTGCGGAACCCTCCTTCGAGTGACTGAAATATCTTCTTCTAAGTCTCTGGAATAACAAGAGTTACGCGGCTGCCGGAAATGGCCGACGGCGGCTGGCGTGCTTCCTCTTTGGGTGACGGGGAGAAGGAACGGACCAATGAAAGCACTCAGAAAACTGTTCTTGATGGGAATTGCAATTGGAGCAACGGGCTTGAGCGCGAAGGCGCAGGCCCAACAACCGGAAGACGACAGGCCGCCGGTTATATCACGCGATACGATGGCTGGAACCGCGCCTACGGCGGCCCCAACGCAGCCGGCAGACGGTTCGCGGCATGGATTGCCGTTGGAAGCGTTCGCCGTGGTCCCGGGCACGCGCGTTCTGGTGCGGCTCGAAGACGAGTTGAGTACAGGCGACTGCAAGAGCAATTTCAAATTCAAGGTGCGGACGATGGAGCCGCTGGAAGCGGGCAGCGGATTTTATTTGCCGAGCGGCGCGGAGATTCGCGCGCATGTGAGCAAGGTGGAACCGGCAGCGATTACGGGTCACGCGAAGCTATACCTAGTCTTCGACGAAATCAAAACGCGATTCGGCGTACTGCCAATCGTCGCCGATGTTGTAGACGTGCCCGGAGATCACAGCGTGAAGAGTGGACCAGGCACCGAAGGGCTCATCGAAGGGAAAAAGAGCACGCAGCAAGCGGCGGGAGAAGCGGCAGCTGAAGGCGCGGCGCTTGGCGCGGTTAAAGGCGTGAAAGATAAGAACGCGAAGGAAGCCGTAACGCGCGCGGCGGAATCGGCGCTAGCGGCGTACTTAATGGAAAGCGGGCGCGGGCACGAGATCGTTTTGCCTAAGGGCGCAAAGCTGGAGCTGGAATTGGAGCGAGCGCTATATCTGGTAAAAGAGTAGAAACTGCCATTAACATTCGAGCCTGACTGGCCCGCCGGGACAGGCGCTGGTCTCCCGCGTCGCCTCATGGCCGGTGAGAGGCCGCGATTGAGTGTGTTCTGAGCGCTCTGAATCTGCCAAAATAAGAGAGACAGCCTAGGAAGAGGGTCTCGGATGACCGAGGATAAGAAGGCGGCGGTGCGCGCGGTGGAGACGGGCGAACGCAAAGACCGCGTGCTGATCGTTGAAGACGAGGAGAACGCGCGCAAAGGATACGAGCAGCTTCTGCAACGCTGGGGCTGCGAGGTGCTGGGCGTGGGTACGGCGGAAGATGCGCTGGCGAAATTCGGCGGCTTTCAGCCGGATGCATTGATTGCGGACGTGGAATTGCCCGGCATGAACGGCCTCGATTTGCTCAAACAACTTGGGCTGGAGCTGACAGACGTTCCTGCGATTATCATCACCGGAAAAGGAAGCGAAGAGCGCGCGGTGGCAGCGATCGAGGCCGGTGCGTTCTGGTATATCGAAAAGCCACTGAAGGGCCCGGTGCTGCGGGCATTGCTGGATCGCGCTTTGAGCAAGGCGCGCGATGCGCGGCAGCTTGCCGTGTTGCAACGGCAATTACGCGAATCCGGGCGTTTGGGCGATCTCGTCGGCGGTTCGAAGCCGATGCAAGACGTGATGCGCATCATCGAGATGGCTGCGCCGAGTTCCGCGTCCGTATTGATTACCGGTGAGACGGGATCGGGAAAAGAAATTGTGGCGCGGACGCTGCACAAGCTTTCACCGCGCGCGGGCGGACCGTTCGTGGCAATCAACTGCTCAGCGATTCCGGAAAGCTTGATGGAGAGCGAAATTTTCGGGCACGAGCGGGGCGCGTTTACGGGCGCCGCGGAGCGCCGCATCGGCTGCTTCGAACTGGCGGACGGAGGGACGCTGCTGCTCGACGAGATCGGCGAGATGCCGGCGCCGACGCAGGCAAAACTCCTGCGCGTGCTGGAAGACCGCAAAGTGCGGAGGCTCGGGAGCAAAGTGGAAACTCCGGTAGACGTGCGCGTGCTTGCGGCCACGAATAAAGATCCAGAACAGGCTGTTTCGAGCGGGCACCTGAGGCAGGATTTGTACTTCCGGCTGAATGTGTTTCATGTGACGTTGCCGCCGCTGCGCGATCACAAGGACGATATTCCCCTGCTCGTCGAATATATGCTGCGCGACATCAACGCCAAGCACGGAAAGAGCGTGCGCGGAGTCGGGGCGGAAGTGATGGACATTTTCATGAGCCACACCTGGCCGGGGAACATTCGCGAACTGCGCAACGTGCTGGAGCGATCCGCGATTATGTGCGAGAAGGATTTGATTTCACGCTCGAGCTTGCCGGGAGAATTCGGCAAAACGACGGCCAAAAACACCGGCGACCTCGGCGCAGTAAAATTTCCAATCGGGACAACCGTGGAAGCGATGGAGCGCGAGCTGATTCTGCAGACGCTTGCGGCGACGAACAACAACAAGACGCGCGCGGCGGAATTGCTGGGTATCAGCTTGAAGACACTGCACAACAAATTGAAGGAATACGGCGGCGCCAACGCCGACGGGGAGTAGGTACCCGCGATGCAGCTGCGGCTGCGCACAAAACTTACGTTGGTGATGACGGGACTGGTATTCCTCGTCGTGGTGGTTCTATCAGGAGTTTTTTTCGCCCGACTGACCGGCCAGGTGATTCAAGAAACGTACAATCGAGCGAATGAGCTGACGCAACAGGTGTTCGCACAGGCGAAGCGCTCGCTGGCGGACGCGAGGCAAAGTGGGCTGCAGGCAGCTTCCGATTTGCCGGACGACCGTCGCGACTATGTGCGGCAGGCATTCGAACGCAATGAAGGGCTCTCCGAGGAGTTGCAGGCGCCGCTCGGCGCGAACGCATGGATGTACGACGTGATGATCGTCGACAAATACGGAATGGTATTGGCGTCGAGCGATCCGCAGATGCCGGGAACAACCGTCGCGCCGCGGCCGCTGTTCGCGCAGCTGGAGCGGGCAAACATTTTCAAGCAGATGAAGGCGCTTTACGGGCCGCAACCTGTTTATGAAGTGCGGTACCCCTTTACGATGGCAAAAGAGCCGTTCGGTGAAGTACGCGTGGGCATTTCGATTTCGCTGCTGCGAAATGAAATTCTGCCAAGCCTGCGGAATTCCGCGGCAATTGCGCTGGTCGCGCTTCTGGTTTCAACGGGCCTCGCGATGGTGGTGAGCGGAGCAACACTGGCGCCGTTGCAGGAAATCAGCACGCAACTGGATCGGATTTCCGCGGGCCAATTTGACGCACCGGTAGCGCAAGCGACGGGATTCGCAGGCGGCGCAGATGAATTGGGGCTCGTCAGCAAGAAGATTTCGCAGGTCGGACAGCAACTGCGCGGCGTGCACGAAATTTTCAGCACGATGCGCGAAAACCTGAATTCCGTGATGGCTGGTCTCGAAGACGGTTTGCTTCTCTTCACACGCGATGCGCGAGCCGTGATGGTTAGTCCGGCGGCGGAAAAATTTCTCGGCGCGCCGTCCGGACATTTTTTGGGAAAACGTGTAACCGATATTTTTCCAGGGGGCCACCCGCTGCGGCAAGCCCTTCATCTGGAAGGCGACGAATTGAGCGAGACCGCCGCCGAAGCCGAACTGGAAACGAGCGAAGGCACGCGGCGGGTCGGCGTCAGCGTTCAGGCCATCCACGAAGACGGCGAAAGGATGGGCGCTCTCGTGACGTTGCGCGACCTCGATTCGATCGAAAGCATCAATACACAATTGCAAGTGAGCGAACGATTGGCTGCGCTGGGGCGTATCACGGCGGGCGTCGCTCACGAAGTAAAGAACCCGCTGAACTCGATGCGGCTGTGGCTGGAAAATCTCAAAGAGTCGTTACCACCGGATTCGGATGCGAATTCACATCAAGCAGTGCAGGTGCTGGACAAAGAGATTGACCGGCTGGACACGGTGGTGAAACGGTTCCTGGATTTCACGCGGCCGATGGAAGTGAAGCTCGAGCAAACGCAGCTATCGCAATTGCTCCGCGAAGTGCTGGAAGTGGCGCGACCGCAACTGCAGAGAGCAAATGTCGAAGTGGTGCAATCGCTGCCAACGGACGTCCCGGAAGTTTTTGTGGACCGCGACCTGCTCAAGCAGGCGGTGCTGAATCTCATACTCAACGCCGTAGAGGCCATGCCGGGCGGCGGACAGATCCGGCTGGAGTTGACACGGCGTGCGGAAATGGCGGAAATTTCGGTTGCCGACACGGGAAAAGGAATCGCGCTCGAAAACCGTCAAAAGATTTTTCAACTTTTCTTTACAACCCGGCCCGGTGGCAGCGGAATCGGATTAGCCAGCGCGTTTCGAATCGTACAGTTGCTGAATGGTTCGATCGATTTCAAATCGGAGGTTGGACGGGGCACGACGTTTCGAATCGAGTTGCCGCTGGCTGCCTGATGACAACCGCGAACCTTGTGAGAAGATCTTCCGGAACCGAACGGTGCGGGCGGCGCGCCACGCAGGTCGCGTTGTGTTGCGCGGCGGTTTTCACGCTGAGCGGCTGCGCAGAACGAAAGGTACATGCGTTTCCGTGGGCAACCGCCATAGTCGTGCGGCCAAACTTGCCCGTCGCGCAAGGCGATGTTTCCGCGGCGAATGATCTAGCCCCTGACTTTCGGACGGAACCGCCCTCGAACAATGGAAGAATCTTCGGAGCGAGAACTGTTCCGGCGCGGCCGCGTGTGCACTCGCCAGTGCAAACCGAAGCCGATGACGCCGCAAGTACCACGGGCCTTGTCCCGGAGTTGAGCCCGCAAGATACAGCAGCGGCCAAGCAACAGGTTGCCGACAGCGTCGCCATCGCCGAACGAAATCTGGTAACTGCACGGGGAAGAAAATTATTGCCCGCGCAATCGGATATCGTCTCCAAGATAAAAGGATTCATGACGGAAGCACGAGAGGCAAGCCGCGAAGGCGACTGGGCACGAGCAAGAAACCTTGCAAAGAAGGCTCAGATTCTGTCCGAAGACCTCGCGTCGTCCTTGTGACAATTTGTCCGCTCCGGATGCGGAGCGAGACGTCCCGCTACAGCCTTTAAATTCTCCTACTGCGATAGAATCGATTCATGAAGACATTTGAAGTGGCGATTGCGGGCGGCGGCCTGATTGGCGCTTCGATCGCATTCGAATTGGCCCGCGCGGGCCTGCGCGTCGGTCTCTTCGATAAACAGGAACCCGGGAAAGAAGCGTCGTGGGCCAGTGCAGGCATTCTGTCGCCGGCGCCGGAAAGCCCGGCAATGATTACGCTCGTGCCGCTCGGCAAGGCGAGCATGGATCTTTATCCGGAATTCGTTGCGGGCGTCGAAGAAATTTCGGGGCTGGACGTTGGTTATCGTGCCAAAGGAACGGTGGAAGTCCTCACTTCGCGGGAAGCGCGCGAGGAAATGAGTACCGTCATCGCCTTGCACCACGGATTGGGACTGCGAGCGGAACCATTGAGTCCGGACGACGCGCGCGCACTCGAACCAGATTTGCGCGACGACCTCGAAGCGGCGGTGCTTCGCCCTGCAGAGGCGTCGGTTGACAACCGGCTGCTGACGCGGGCACTCCTCGTGGGGGCGCGAAAGAGCGGCGTCGAAATTCATGCGGGCGTCGGTGCGGAATCATTGTGGATCGAAGGCGAAGCGTGCCAGGGCTTGGTCGCGGCCGGCGAACGGATTTCCGCGAAGCACACCATCGTTGCCGCAGGTTGTTTTTCATCACAGATTCGCGGCGCGGAAAAATGTGCGCCGGTCAGGCCCGCAAAGGGCCAAATGATTTCGCTGGTCTGCCCGGACGTAAAAATCGAGCGCGTGTTGTGGGGCGATGAGATTTATCTCGTACCGCGAAACGACGGAAGAATTCTGGCGGGGGCGACGGTCGAGTACAAAGGGTTCGACAAGACGGTCACTGCAGGCGGTCAGCGAAAATTATTTTCGGCTGCAATTGAACTCGTGCCGGCGCTGGAAAGTGCACGAGTGGACGAAACGTGGGCTGGATTGCGGCCTGACTCGCCGGACCACCTTCCGATTCTGGGGCCAACGGATTTACAGGGGCTTGTCATTGCGACTGGCCACTTTCGCAGCGGCGTGCTGCTGACACCGATTACAGCAAAGCTGGTGCGTGAATGGATTACGACGGGAAATGTGAGCGCAGATTGGGAACGTTTTAGTCCGCTACGCTTCGCAGCGGCTCACAAACAAAGCGGGGCAACCGCGCACTAATTTTGGCGCCAGGCTGCACGCGGCGTGCTGCTCTCACTCCTCGCGGTTCCGCGCAGGAGATCGTGTTATGTGCAGCGGACGGCCCGTACCTTCAAAATCCAAATAACTTGAATCGAGCGTAAGCTCGCGTTCGATCACGATGTCCAGTGTGGACCCGCGCGGAATCTGTGCTTCCGGCCCGCGCGTCAAAAGCACCGCGGCGAGTCCAGCCAGCCCGCCAATCCCCGCGCCGATTCCGGCGCCCCTGCCTCCGCCAGCGATCGCTCCAATACCCGCCCCGGTGACTGTAGTCTCGGCAACAGTTCCTGCGTCTCGCCCTTTTCCGCCCGGACCAGTCACTTTCCCTTCCGAGTCCGTCGTTTCGCGCCCACCTGTGTCAGCGCTGCGAGGAGCCGCCATCAAGTCCACGGTGTATCCATTGGGGAAAATCAGCGATTCGAGCCGCAAACGAAATTCACCTTTGCCCTTGATGCGACCAGGTCGCTTGCTTTCGAGCAGAGAGCCGCGAATGTACGATCCCACAGGAATCACAATGCGATTATTTTGCGTCACAGGAAACGAAGTATGAAAGTAGAGCGAGTCGCCGGCCTTCGCGCTGCGCGTCGAGATTCCGTTCTCTAACACCACGGCGAGCCGCGTGCCGGCCGGCACAGAAATCCTCTGGCCATTTGCTGCCGGCTCTCGCTTGTGCGCCGGTGCGACAGGCGGGGGTGCGGACGTTTGAGGTCCGACCGATTCCTCCTGGGCATGGGCTACAGCGGTCAAGCCGATAGCGGCAACAAGGGCGAAAAGGAATCTCCAAGGGCGGGTAATGTTGGGCAACATATTAATCCTCCAGGCTGTCCCCTGTGATGCAAATAGTAAGCCAAGCGGATGTCCGCGTCTAACGATTCTGCCAAGGGTCGCACTCGTCAAATTCGGTCAATCTTCTATCACTCCCGCGGCGATCAGCGGGTAGATGATCAGACAGAGCGGGATGGCCAACGGTATGGCGACTAGAATGCCCACACCGATACCGGTCCACTGCGCGCCTTGCTTGATACGGGTTCCGACGGCGGGCACCACGCGGGGCGGCTCGGCAAGGGCGGTGTAGTGAATGTATGTGCCGCCAACTGCGTTCGTATGAAGCGAGAATCCCTGGTCATTCAATTCCCGAATCAAGCCGGTAAGAACTTTGCCGTTCTGGAGCTTGCAATGAACGAACCGGTGCTTGTGGACGGCGAGAGTTTTTACAACGGTTCGGTACTGATCCGCGGATGAGCCCGGCTCGATCCGTTCGCCCTGCCGCGCCAACCGGAAAGGCGCTGGCGGACTTGGTACGGGCGCGTGTTGCAGGGGGTCGTCGGGCTGTATCGATCGCTGTTCGGCGCCAACCAGAACCGGCGGATCGACATCCAACGGTGTCGCCTGCAATTGACCGACAGCTGGCCGCACAAAAGTTGCGATGGCAACAACCATTACCGCCGCCAGACTGAGTTTCATAGAGCCTCCTCCGGATCAGAATCGGGTCAACAACTGGGAATCACTCCGGCAAGCGCGAGTGGAATGAAAAACACAACTACAAAGACAACAAAGGCAGTCCATTCTGCCCCCTGCTTGATGCGCGTACCTGCAGCCGGCGCCGCACGCGGTGACTCTGCGAGATTTGTGTATTCGACGGAGGTCACTTCTCCCAAGGCATTCGTTTGGATCAAAAATGACGTGTCGCCACGGCCGCGCAGTATTCCAGTGAGCACTTTCCCGTTTTTCAACTTGCAATGAACAAACTGGCGCCGTTTCTGCGCGAGCAGTTCTACTTCGGCCCGGTAGCGATCCGCGGTTATTTGTAAGTCAGCCAAACTAGATTGGGGCAACGCGAACGCTGAGGGTGGCTCGGGCTGCGCCGCCTGGACGAAAAGCCGCGAAGGGAGCTCAGGGGATTGAACCCCAGTCAAAATCGGCGCTTCTTCATTCGAAACGATCGACGCCTGCGCCAGAAGCGTATTTGCAAACGCAAACGAGCCAGCAAGCAAAACCACAACTCGACTAATTCTCATGGAACTCTCCTGCATTCGAAACTTCGTTGTCGTGGGAATTGCAATGCCGGTACCAATTCCCCTGCGAACGATCAGGAGCAAGCGGAAAAATTGGTGAACAAAAGAGGGGACTTAGGGCGCGGTTCCAGCAAGGGGTACAGCGGCGCGAATCTCAAGCTCTTGGTGCTGACGGATTTTCGCGCCACTGTCCTGAAGACCCCGTAGATTTGACAGCCAGCTGCCGCTTCGGCACGCTGGATAGAACACACACGGAACTGGAGAAACAAATGGCTAAGCTAGCCTTGGTTTATGGATTGCGACTATTGCCCGAAGAAGATTTGGCCGAAGTCCGCGAAGCGACGGTGGTGCTCAAAAACGGAAAAACCGCGCGCGTGGCCATGCACCTGATCGAAGGCACAAAAGAGGAAATCGAATCGACTTTCCACGAATCCATACAGGCATTCTTCGAACTTTATCCCGAGATTTAGACGGCTTCAGCGGTTGCCGAAGTTTTCCGGATCGGCGTTGCGATCGCCGAGATTATCGTTGATAAGAACCGTCGACTGGCCCGTCAGTTCAATCCGCTTCCGGCATTTGTGGCAAGCCACCATGTCGTCCAGCCGGACCATATAAGAAGAAGCCTTCGCAAATTTCTGCCGGTCTTCCGAGTCCGCATTGCGCGGCAACTCACGCTTTTTGGTGCAAACCTTCCAGCGAATCGAAGCCGTAAACTCATTCCGGCAACTGGGGCACAGCAACTTCGTCGGCTTGTTCTCTTCTCGTTCCGTGTAAAAGGCTTTATTGTCCATGACTAAGTTGCGGGTGCGCTCACCGCTTCCTCAATTGTAACAAATTCGAGCCCGGCATCGCGCCAGCGCGGGAGCCAATATTCAAGCGCCTCGAGTGTGCGCGTGCGGTCGGCGTTGAGTGCGCGATGTCCGCCATCATGCAGACACAGCACATCGCCGGTGCCGTCTGCCCCGGACGCAAGATTCCTCTGAGCATGCACCGCGATAGGCCGCATCTTGCCGATGAGTTTTTCCAGCGGCCACGGCTTCCAATCGCCCGGAATCTCCGACCACATTGCCGTGCGCATCCCGAGTTGCGCCGCCGTTTTCACAACCCAGGGATTGCGGTAACCATACGGTGGGCGGAACCATTTTGGTGCGAAGCCTGTGGAGGCAACGATCGCGTCCTGAGTCTGCCGCAACTCGTCGTGAATCATAGACGGCGCGAGCCAGAATAAATTGGGATGTGTCAGCGTGTGATTCCCGACCAGGTGGCCGCGCTGCGCCGTTTCTCTGACAAGTTCCGGGCACTCCCGCACGTATCTTCCAATCACGAAGAATGTCGCTCGCGCGTCGTGGCGTGCGAGCAGATCGAGCAGCTGAGGAGCCAGCGCCGGATTCGGGCCGTCGTCAAAGGTAATCGCAAGCTTGCGCGGAGAGTTTGTGCCGCAAACGGTCGAGCCAAATATTTGCGCACGCGCATGGACCGCCGCGTAGCTCACTGCGCCCGCACAAGCCGCAAGCGCCGCACCTACCGGTAAGAAAGGATTCATTGCAGCAATTGTCGCACGCGTGCCATTTTTGCCGCCACTCGGCCGTCGAGGTCAATCTTCATGCACATAGCTCGCGTGATACACTCCGGCGGTTCTGTGCGAAGGGAGTTCACCGATGAAATGTCCGGTGTGTGGCCAGAACTACGGCGTTGCCCACCAGTGCGCCGGAGTGCCGGCCGCTCCGGATGTATCGGACGTTCCTGCGCCGCCAAAGCGATTTGCTATGGGACATTACCTCGGCGAGGCTCTTCGCATCGCCACCTGGAACGACGACGCGATTCGCCGCACGATGAACGATCCGAACGCAATCGTCCACGGCATCATCATCTACATGCTCGTTGTTCCGCTGCAATTGGCCTTGCCCATTTTTCGGTTCTTGGTGTCTGGCCGATTTGAGCATGCCGTGATTATAGCGGCGTCCGTTGCGATCCTGATATTCGGCGCGGCCGTGCTGGATTTCATGAAGGTCGGGATCTGCCACCTGCTAGCGAAGTGGTTCGCGGGCGGCTCCGGAAGATTTACCCAGTTGCTGGGGCCGCTCCTGCTGGGATCGATTGTTTATGCGCTCTTCCCAATTCCGTTTGTCGGTCCGCTCGCCGCTGGCATCGCGTGGATAGCGGTGTTCGCGATGGTTTTCCAGGAAGTCCATGGCGTCGAGCCGCTAACGTCTTATCTTTTAAGCGCAGGCGTTGGCTTGGTGTTTTTCCTGATTCAGCTCTACGCGCTACCGGCGCCGCGCCAATAAGTGAACCCACGCCTCGACTATTATTCCGGCTTGCGGAGTGATTGTAGGTCGATGCCAAGCTGCTGGCATTTCTTATACAGATGGCTGCGCTCGAGGCCGAGCGCGCGTGCCACATTGGTCATGTGAAAATTGTTGCGCCGGATCTCCGCGAGCAGGACTTCCTTTTCAAAGCTTTCCGTTCGCTCCGCCAGAGTGCCCGTTCCATTGATCGAAGCAGGGTGTATTGCTCCCCCAGCCGTGCCAGCGCCCGCCGGCAGCGTCAACTGAACATCTTCCTGCGACACTGCGGCGCCTTCTGCGAGCAACACCAGCCGCTCCACCACATTGCGCAACTCGCGAACATTTCCCGGCCATGAATATTTCTGCAGCTCGGCAATCGCTTCCTCTGAAAACTTTTTTTCTTTCCACCCATTCTGCGCCGCAACCTGTCCCGCGAAATGCCCGACGAGTGGCGCGAAATCTTCCGGCCGTTCCCGCAACGGCGGAAGAACCAGCGGAAAAACGTAGATGCGATGAAAGAGGTCTCGGCGGAACGAATTTTGTTTTACAAGGTCTTCGAGATTGCGATGCGTCGCGACAACCACACGCACGTTCACTTTCGTGGGCTTGTCGCCGCCCACGCGCTCCACTTCGCCTTCTTCCAGCACGCGCAATAGTTTCGCCTGCATGGCGACAGGCATGTCGCCAATTTCGTCGAGAAACAGCGTCCCGCCTTCCGTTTGTTCGAATTTTCCCGTATGACGCGACGCGGCGCCCGTGAACGCGCCTTTTTCGTGTCCGAACAGTTCGGATTCGATGAGTTCCGCGGGTACCGCTGCGCAGTTCAACGTGACGAACGGCGCGTCCTTCCTCAGCGAACGTTCGTGGATCGCCCGGGCTACCAGTTCCTTGCCCGTGCCGGTTTCTCCCAGAATGCACACTCGCGTTTCGCTCGCTGCCACGCGGTCAATCTGTGCCTGAAGCTTTTTCATTGCCGGGCCGTTGCCGACCAGCGTGTGCTTGCCGAGCCGCTTCTTCAGTTCGCGATTTTCGGTTTCGAGGCGCGACAACCGCAGCGCGTTTTCGACCGTGACAAGCAACTTGTCGGTCGAAAGCGGCTTTTCAAGAAAATCCAGCGCGCCGAGCTTTGTCGCACGGACAGCCATCTCGATATTCGCCTGCCCGGAAATTAAAATCAGCGGCGTGCGCACACCCGCGTTGCGAATTTCTTCCAGAAATTCCAGTCCGCTTTTTCCCGGCATTACGACGTCGGAAAAAATCAGATCGAAGCTTTCTGATTTGAGCAGCTCGGTTGCGCGCGCCGCGTTGTCGCAGACTGTCGCTTCGTGCCCCGCCATTCGAAATGCGCGGGAAAGCGACGCCAGGGTGTTTGCATCGTCATCCACCAGCAGGAGATGAGCCTTTTGTGCCATGGAATTTTCGCGCGCGGCGCCGCTCATCCTTCGTTGGCGACCGCGGCCGCCCGCGCGGACCCTTCGCCTTGGGCCTTCTTTTCTTCCAGCGCCGGCTTCGTAACGGCGCCCGACTGCCACGGCGGCAGGTCGATGCGAAAAGTTGAGCCGCGGCCCTCTTCGCTGGAAACGGAAATCGTTCCCTGATGGTCGCTCACGATCGATTGCACAATCGCCAGCCCCAACCCCGTGCCTAGCTGCTTCGTCGTGTAGTACGGCGTGAAGAGCCGTGAACATTCTTCCGGCGTCAGACCTTTTCCAGTGTCGCTGATTTCAATTCGTACCTTGCCGTCGCGCTCGGAGGTGCGAAGTTTGAGCGTGCCGCCGGCCGGCATCGCGTCGAGCGCATTGAGAATCAAATTCTGGAACGCCTTGTGAAGCAGGTCGGGATCCGCGTTCACGTCCGGCAACGACTCCGCAAGGAAGAGTTCCGTTCCAACCGGCGGCTTCCCGACGGCGTTGAATTGTGGTTCGAACAGCCGCATCGCATCGCGCAACGCTTCATTCACGCGCACCCGCGTAAATTGCGGCGTGGGCATTTTGGAAAAATCGCTAAAGCGGCCAACGATCGCGTTCAGATTGGTTAGCTCCGCCTTCAGTGTCGCGGTGGATTCGTTGAAAACTTCCTGAAACTGGTCGGAACTCAGCTGCTTCGCGCGCTGCAAATTTTCAACCGTAATTTGCAACGGGAACAGCGGATTGCGCAACTCATGCGCCAGCCGGCGCGCCAATTCGCGCCACGCCGCGACGCGTTCCGCCTGCACCAGCCGTTCTTTCTGCGACGCAAGCGTCCGCGTCATCTCGTTGAACGCGGCCGCCAGTTGGCCCACTTCATCGCGGCCGCGTATATCAATGTGGCGGTCCCATCGGCCGGAAGCGACGTCGCGCGCACCTTCGGCAAGCTCTTCAATCGGGCGTGTGATGCGCCTCGAAATCCACCAGGTAAGAATCAATCCAATCAGGAGAGCAGAAACGCCCACAATCCCGGCGATCCAGACAATTTTCTGCGTAAGCAAGACCAACTCACGCCGCGAACTGCCCACTAAAAGCGCGCCCAGCACTTCCCCGCCCCGGCCCGTCAGCGGAATCGAGTGAAACGTCTCGGCGTCCGCGGCATTTCCATTCCAATCGACCGTCTTGATGAGCGGCTTCGCCGATTTGTGAATCTCGTTGATCAGCGGTTCAAGGCGCTCCGGGTTTTGCAGCGTGTCGTTCGAGTCGACCAGTTGCGCCGCGGAAAAATTCGGTTCGAGATTGCGATAGAGCAACGCGCGCATTCCGGCAGGCAAAACCAGCGACGCGAGAAACCGCTTGTCCATCTTCTTCCCGCCGATGACGTAAAGATTCTTTTTCTCGACCGGTAACGCCCGAACCGCAATAAGAGACAAGTCGAAGCCATCCGGCAGTTCTTCTTTCCGCAGGAAAGGCGCCACTTCGTGCCAATCGCTCACCTGCGTAACCCAGTCTTCTTTGTATCCGACGCGCGCGGGATATTGAGCGGATGAAATCAGCGTGCCCTGATAGTCCACCAGCTCCACAAAATCGAGACCGTGATCCTGCGCAATTCCGGAAGCATCGCGAAAGAAAATCGATTGGTCGGCATTCGGTTTAGCCAACTCAATCGCGGTACGCAAAGTGATTTCCGAATTGACGATGTTGTCCAGCTGGCGTGCAATCTCTTCGCCGCGCTGCGCATACTCTTTTTGAAATTGCGCAACGAGCGCTTCCGTGCGTTCCCGGTCAATCTCTTCGAACGCCGACCGCGAATAATACGTCACGGCGTAACTCACCGCCGACACCGTCACCAACACGGTCAGCAAAAATACCCAGAAAAGTTTTGTGCGAAAACTCATGGCCGTACTCCCGATGCCGCGGTCACGGCAGGCGATGGGTTTCGGGTCACCGCTGGTTCAGCACCAGCAGGCTCCAGCCAAACGTCCGCAAGACGCCATTCACCCCACGCGCTCGGCTGCCAGTCGCGAACCGTCGGCGCGAGCCCTGCGTAGTCCGGTAGTGCCACCAGCGGAATCAATTTCCGTTCCTCCAGAATTTTACGCTCCCAAGCATAGCGCCGATCCGGATCCGCTACGTTGCTTTCCTTCGAATCCTTTGCCAACTCTACTCTCGCAAACTCACGTAATTCCTCGCCGGGCGAAAGCAATGAATATCGCCAAACGAACAGATGCACGTCCGCCACGTCCGCCGCCCGACTACTTGCTTCACGCGCGCCGGTTTTCAGCAACGGCTGCACCGAAAGGCCGACCTGCCGCGCGTTCACTGCAACCCGCTCCGCGAGCAGCCGCGCCAGATCGCCGAGCCCTTGCGGTTGAACCCGTAACGGAGATGCCCCGCCAGCGACATTCGCCGGCAACGACGCGCGCAACTGTTTCGCGCGCTCGATGTCCATCTCCGCACGGAAAAGAAAAGCATATCCCGACAGCCACTGCGGCAAAAGGGCGGCTGCGGGCTCCCCTTGCTTTTGCAGCAACACCCCGGCCATCGTCGTGCGATCGAGCGAAAGTGCCAGTGCCTCCCGCAACGCGGCGTTTTCCGATTGCGGCTGCCCGCTATCGAATCGCAACGCATAAAGCGTAAGTGGCGACGACGCCCAAACGCGCGTATTCGATTGTGCCGCGCGTCGCGCGATGTCCGGCGCAAGTTCCACTAATTCCGCCTTGCCGACTTGCAGATCGAATAACGCGCGCAACGGCGGCACGCCGAGCGACACGTCGACCGCGTCGAGAAACGGCCGTCCAGCCCAACACGACTCATTTGCCGAAAAGCGAAGATGCTGATTAGCCGCGGCTTCACCGGCGACGGGCTTGAAGCCCTTCGGCGTATCGTCCAGCGTAAAGGGTCCTGTTCCGATCAAGACGCCATCCGGCATCGCGCGATAAACAAAATATGGGCCGGAGGCAAGTATCTCGAGCAAATCGGGGCGCTGCTCGGCAGATTGAAAAATAACACTGTTCCCGGACGCCGTAGCCTTTAGATCCTCCGGAAGGAGTAGAGCCAGCGCCCCCGCCGCATCCGCCGCCGTCAGCGCAGCACCATCTGAAAATTTGACGCCCAACCGGATGGTAAATTGCCAACGTCGAAAAGAAGCATCGTGCGTCCACTCGGTCGCGAGCTGAGGAACAAACCGGCCGTAGTTGTCCAGCGCCACCAACCGGTCAAAAACCAACGACGCAATCCGTTCGTTCGTGGCGAAATCGCGCGAGCCGGTTTTCCACGCGCGTGGATCAAGAGCCGACGAACTTGCAAGAAACTCGACGCGCAGCACGCCGCCGGTGCGAGGTTTCGTGGTCGCTTGCGCTCCGGAGATGATTAGAACAAGTGTGACGAGTGGAGCGAGCCTCTTACAGCCCGCACGCCAGCGCAATTCGATAGACTTCATAATTTCCCGTGGAAAGATTGAACACGACCGCGGTATCGGCACGCAGCGCTTCGCCCGATGAAATTGACAGCACCGGGCCCGGAGTCGCAAGCTCCGCGACGGGCGCTTGCGTCGCAGGCAACGACGGATTCGTCAACTCCAGCCGGTCCGGCACCGTCATGTCCCCGCCATCCGATCGCAGCCACCAAACCTGCGAACTGCACGGCGAGCTGAGCAACATTCCTGTGCGCCAAACATCCAAATTTTGCTGGCAGCTCGGCGCGGCCGCATCGCCCAAATTTGCCTGGCATGTTTTTCCGGCCAATACCATCTTCACGCGGTCTGCCTGATCCAGGCTGTAATAAAGTTCACCGTGCGGACCGCGCTGCGTCGCCGTCGCATCACCGAGCGGCTTCGATTGCACTTCCTTCCAGCTCCCGCTCCGCTTTTCGTAAACGTTTAAAACATCTTTCTGCAGCACTACCAAGCGATCGCTCGCTCCGTCTTCCCCGTGCACAAAGATCGCATCCAGAATTCGTTCGCTCTGCTGCCACAGCAACTCTTTCTCCAGCCGCTGCGCGGAAATGCTTCCGCTCTCCGCCGGAATTCCCGCCCGCGGAATCGCTGCGAACAACACCAGCTTTCCGTTGCCGTTTTCCACGTCCGCGGTAAGGACGACCTGCGCCGGCGTTCGTTCCAGGTAAACAGAAACGCCGCAATTCCCCGCCGCCGCAGCCGAATCGCTCTGCGCACCCTGCAGCTCCTCAACAAACATGCCCTTCCACTGTTGCGAGCGCGACTCCGAAACCGCCTTGTGATTATTCCAGTTCACGCAGTTCACTTTATTTTTCGCCAATTCTGCCGACACGCGATGTGCCAGCTCGCGAACGTGATGCTCGGCGGAATCGTCCCGTGCCATTGCGGTTCCAGCAAAAAAGAAAAATAAAATCGTGAAGAAAATCCGGATTCGGGGTGAGAGACGCGCAGGTAGTTGGGACACGGCAGTGCAAGCAAATCATAGCACGCCCGCAAACCGATTCGCGGGGCACGCCGCTCTTCAGCCCTGAAGATGCAACGGCGGCCCCGCTCGGTTCCCCGTGACCGAAGGGGAAAGCCATCTCCCGAAAAATTAACGCTGCGCGATGATTTCCGCATGCGTTGGCACCCAAACAATCGCGTCCGCATCGCCCGCGATCGGCAGCAGCCATTCGAACCGTTCCACCGTCACGCGATAGCCCGCCTTCCCATCCGGCGAAGTCCAAACAAACACCACGCGGTTTTCCGACGCCGGCTCCGCATCCAACGGCAGTGCATCCAGATCGGCCGAATTGCCGGCAAACGCCGGCGCCACCCGCCGCAGTTCATCGATCGCCACCAGCCGCGCGTCCTTGCACCACTCCTCATGCCCTGCGCTCACCCACCGCTGCAAATTCTCAATCTTGTGCCGATCCAACTCCGGTCTCACGTCAATCCGCCGTTCACCCGTAAAAGCCATCGCCGCCGGAGCGCCAATCGCCAGCGCTCCCGCCAACAAAATGCCCGCGATCCGAATCGACATCGACCGCCCGTTTCCCATCTCTGCCTGCTTCTCAAATGTCCCGTTCATGACTTCCTCCCGAATCCTTTTCTTCATCCCTGCTGCGAAACTCACCGCTTTGTCTGGCGCGCCGGCCGGGTGGCGCAGTGCGCGGCGCTGGCTGCTGAGGTTGACGGCGACCCGGCGAAGCGCGGCGGTGCTTGCCGGATTCTGTTCTGCCGCTTTGCGGTTGAGAATGACCATGGCCTCTCCTTTCCAGCGTCGCGCACCGCGCCACCCACAGGGGTTTTGGCGGGCGCTGTTCGGCGGACATTTCTGCCCGCCGCCATCTCTTACGGCTTCCGGCCGCCGCGCTTTTGCGCGGTCAGTCCGGACGCGGGCGAATCGCCTTCTGCATCTTCTTCACCCGACGTCGCTCCCGGTGTTGCGTTAAATGCCGACCGGAACACGTCGTTCGCGAAGAAATTCTTTCCGTCGACTGGCACCATCATGATTTGCAGCTTGTCCGAAAGCCGCTCGGCGATAATTTTCTGAATGAGCATCGGATTCTGCTTCAACACCGCCGCTTCGAATTTCATCCGCTCGGAATCTGCCGCAGCCGTCACACGTATCCGATTTGCCTCCGCGTCGGCAGTTACGCGAATCCGGTTCGCCTCCGCATCAGCCAAATTCCTCTGCCGCTCAATCTCCGCTTTGCTGTCGATGATCTTGGCTTGCGCCGCCGCTTCCGCGTTTTGCAGCGTCGCTTCCTTCCGCGCTTCGGCTTCCAGCTTTGACTGCTCAATCTGTTTCTGCTTCAACGGCAGCGTGTATTGCATCGCATCCGACTGCGCCTTGGCTTGCAGTACCTGCACCGCCGCTTGCGCCTCCGCCTGCTTCACGTCGCGAGACTTCTGCGCCTCCGCCTCCAGCTCCGCAATCTTCACTTCCTTCTGTTTAATCTGAGTCACCGTCTCCAGCTGTTCGTTTTGCTGTTCTTTCAACAACAATCCCTCCAGCCCCTTCGCGTATTCCGCGGGCAGCAAAATGTCGCGCAGCAGAACTTCACGCACCACAATTCCGTCTGACGCCAGCCGCGTCTTGATCTGTTCGGCTGCTTTCGTCCGCAGCTCTTCCCTCTTCAGCGCAAAAATTTCGCGTGTCTCGTAGGTCGGCGCCAGTTGCCGGTAAATCGTCAACACCACCGGCGCTACAACTTCTTGTCCGACCGGTTGTGGCAAATTCGAATGAATCGTTGTCAGCTTCGAAGGGTCCAGCCGGTACCGCACGCTCACCGCCACGCCAATCACCAATCCTTCGCGCGCTTGCACCGTCAGTTGTTCGCTTCCTGGCTTTGGCGGAAAACCCGACGACGTCGTGTACGTCTGCTCGCGCGTGTCATAGAGCGCCACGCTATCGATAAGCGGCGTGACCAGATGCACTCCGGGATAGAGCGTGCCCGGCCGCACTCCCCAAATCTGGCTCAGCCGGACGCCGGCCGATCCATCGGGAACGACGGCGATGCCGTCCGAGATCAGCAGCGGCAATACGGCGAGTCCCGCGAGCTGCAGTGCGCGCTGCCAGCGCACCCGGCCGAAAGGGCGCGGCACGAGCGTCGTCGCGCTCAGTGCTCCCTCCGTAGATTCGGCCTTGCGCTGCAGCAACCGCCTCAATTGCGCGGCCACCACCACGTCGTAAACAACCAGCGCGCCCGCACTTCCAAACAACCCTGTCCCCAGAATCACCAGCAACAGCTTCAGTACGTTCATCGCAACACTCCTTCTTCTCCCCGCCTAATCGGGAAGCTCCGGGGCGCGGCAGCGAGGCAAACCGCCTTGCTCGCTTGCGGCGTTGGCCGGAGAAAACCCTGCCTACCGCCGCACCGCAGCTGGCCCGAGGTGCCGCACCAGTTCCCGTGTGCCTTGTACGAGCTCCGAACCAAACGTGGGTTTTGGCTTCGCCGCTGTCGCTGGACGCATCAGTTGAAACATCGCTCGCAGTAACAGCCAATCCAGAAGAACCGCGGCGGCAGCCGCAAAAAGTGTGGTGAGCGCAAGCCCTAGAAAGTGCGCGATGGCGATCATGTGTGCCTCCCGTTTTACGCCAAGCGGAATGGCACGCCCGCAACCAAACGTAACCAATTGAAAATAGGACCTTTACATTGAAGGAAAAACTAGGAACTGTGGTACGGTTCGCACGCCGTGTCACAAACGACACGGGCTTGCGCGATGGGCACTTATGTCTCTATACGATTGTCCAAAGGTTGAAAGGATCGGCGTCTTGGTTTTGAGAGTACTGAAAGGACCCGGCTTAGCATTTCTCGCGCTCCTAGCGTTTTTCTGGCTCGCGACCGCCGTAAACACGGCGTTCGGCTTCTTAGAAAACGGGAGAACAGGAGCATGGCATGCGCTGGTCCGTCATAGTTCCAGCTTCTCCGTCGACGAGAACGGGAATCTCGTGATTCGGTCACACTCGCCGGCCTTCTCGTACGGCGTTCTCGCGATGCTGACTGCAATTTTCGTGTTTATATGCAAGAGGACCCTGCAGGCGATGCTCTCGGCACTGAAAAGGGGATTTCAGACAAGATTTAACGACGCCAGCAAGTTTCCGTACTTCCCAAGTTTGCGCTTTCGCCGCTCTCGTCACCTTCGGTCTACCTGCTGGGCCTTCGTTGCTTTACTCTCAACTCGTGTTCCCCTCTTGGAATCCCGCTCAACCTGAAATTTCCGACCTGGTCGTTCAGCACGACCCGAAAACGCTCGAGCGTCTGCCCGTCAACAAACTGGAAATTCTGAGGATTTTCGAACGCTTCCAAAACAAAAAGGCGTTGCGTGCAGTTGAGCGCATTCCCGCCAAAGAGGGTTTCCTCGATCCCGTCGCAGTTGACCGATTGATGCTCACCGTCCACTGGGAAATGCAGCGGCTTGCCGAGGAGTTCTACCACGGACACCGCGTGTTGAAGCTCCTGCGCGCGACGATCGCCGCGATGCGCTCCAGCGGACACGCTGGTCCCATCCGCATCGTCGACGTCGGCTGCGGTATTGGCTACACCATTCGCTGGCTCGCCGCTCGCACCAGCTTGCCACAGGAAGGCGTCGAACTCACCGGCGTCGATCTAAATTCCACGCTCATCCGCGAAGCCACCCGCCTCGCTTCCATCGAATCTCTTCCCTGCCGCTTTTTTCACGGCGACGCTTTTTCCGCGGATCTCCGCGGTCAGATCTATATCTCCACCGGGGTCCTTCATCATTTCCGTGGCGACGGCCTGGTCGCCTTTCTTCGCCGTCACAACGGCGAAACCACACAAGCCTTTGTTCACTACGATTTTCAGCCCTGGGCGCTCGCGCCCGTCGGCTCCTGGTTCTTCCACGTCATCCGCATGCGTACCGCCCTTGCCCGCCATGACGGCGTCCTCTCCACCGCGCGCGCATACAACGCAAAAACGCTGCTCTCCGCCGCACGCGCCGCCGTCCCCGAACTCGCCGCCGGTATCTATGGCGCCAAAATCTGGAACACTCCGGCGCCTCGCGTGTTTCACGCACTCGTCGGCTTCCGTCCGGTCCTCGTTCCGCAGTTAAAGCAATCGCTCGGACGCATGCTCGGAGAGTTGCCATGACTCTTCTTCTACTTTTTCTCCTCGCTTCGCTCGATGGTGCACTCTGCGGGTGCCGGACTTCCATGGGACGATGTCCGTTGATCCACAAAAGGAACTACTACGTGATGGGTGTGTTGCGCGGAGTTTTCGCCGCCCAAATCGTCAGCGGCTTTTCCTTGATCTGTTTGCTGCTCGTGGTCGCGTTCTCGCGAAACCCTCAGCTACTCCGCGCGGACTTGGTCGAATCTGCAAGGCGCATGCTCTTTGTCTTTCTTCCTTACGCTGCGCTCGTACTGGCCAATATCGCGCTTCGCATCATTCCTTCCACCGACCTCCGCAGCGCCACCAGCGTCTTTTTTCTCGGCCCGCTCACCGGCATCCGCCCGTTCGTCATGATCGCCGGCGTGCTCGCCGGCATCTGGCGCGCGCAACTCCACGAAACCATCTTTCTCGGACTTTTCGTACTCGCTCTCATGCTCTCGGTCGAGTACGCCCTCAATTCCTATTGCAACCGCCTCCAGCAACGCCAAATCCAATCACTCGTCTAGTGCAGGGGACTAGCACCCCCCCCCAGCGTCGCCTTGCAAGTTCGCCCGACTCCACACCTGTTGCAGAGCCAGAACTTTTCACCCATCTGCGCCGTTACCTCTTGAGCTTTTTCGTCAATGGTGGCTTCTTCTCGCCGCCCTTTGTGTTGATCAGGGCTAGATAATCCTTCGCGTTAAATGGGTACCGATGAGTGGACTGTTGACCTGTGGTGCTCAACGTGACGTCTACCCGCCGGTTGTTGGCCAGAACGAGAACCCGCAGGTTACTCAGCATCTGTTTCCGGTCGTCCGCGCTTAAGTCTGGATTCTTCGCGATCTGTTCCTTTACCTGTTCGGCATTCAGATTGTCATCCTTGCCGAAAGAGCGCGTCTCGAGGTGGTCGGCAGGGACGCCGTGTTCCACAAGGAAGGCCTTGGTACGCTCCACGCGTCGCTCTGTGAGCGCTTTGTTGTACTCCTCCGAGCCACGAGGGTCAGCATGGCCTCCGAGAATTAAGTGGGCCTGCGGCTTGTATTTCAGATAATTTCCGTAGTCCTTGGCCAAAGCCTCCAGGATCTCCGCCTGGCTGTCGATCAGGCCGCCTGCTGGATTCTCGGCTGTCGGCCGAGCCGTCTGGAAATAAATACTGTGAAGGGCCAGCTTCGTTTCCAACTCTTTTATTTCCGGCGCCGCAACCGCGGCCTGCGGTGGCGGAGGAGCTTCTACCGTAACCGATGTGGTAGCAGAAGCTGTGAGAGGCGGATTGCGGTCATCGCTGGTGTTGCACGTGACCGTAATGCGGCCAGGCTGTGCACCCCGTGTTGTCAGCGTCGCGGTGTCACCGTTGCCGCTAATCTCTCCGGAACTGGCGGTATAGCTGTACGCTAGCCTTCGTCCATCCGGACTGCTGGCGCGCGACGTAATTGTGGAGTTTCCGTCCGGGCGAACTCTCTCCGGCTCTGCAGAGCACGAAATCTCTGGTGGATGCGGCATTTTTACGGTGAAGCGGGCGCTGCACGATGCCGTTCCCATCCTCCGGCCATCGCTCAAGGTTGCTGAAACTTCGTAAGCGCGCGGTTCCAAGCCTGTCGTGTCAATTTGCGCGGAAGCTTCGCTACCAGAAACTTTCACTCCCGTGCCATTCCAGGTATATGTGACCGTGCGCTTGGGATTGAAATTAGATCCGGTAGCAGTCGCCGTCACCACCTCGCCCGCGAACACTTGGCTCGGCTGTATGGTGCAAGCCGCGCCCGGGGGAACGGGGGACGCTCCTCCTCCGAACATGAAAACAACTCCCGCCTGTGCTCTGAGGCCGCGAATCTCAGTGGATGGGATGCTCGGACTGCCGAACCGATAATTCGAGACTACATAGTCGGCCCGGATCAGCCGAAGAGCAACGTGCCTCGACAGGTTGACATCAAGACCGCCACCGAACATCACCCCTAGTTTGTCGACATCGTGGAAGGCATCCGGCATAAGACGATGGTCACCGACTAATACTTCAAGGAAGGGCGAAAAACGCTCGTGGCGAAATGTAATCTTTGGTCCAAAGGAGAGGTTGGTGAAAGCCGTATCATCTATTCTTCTCGCGAGCGTAGTTTCACGGCTGCCCCAATGCGTGCTGGTATCCAGAGTCAATCCAAACCATTTGTTGAAGTTGTAGGTAACGCTGGCGCCCGCGCCTCGCGGATTTGATTCCAGGCGGCTAGTCAACGGCAGCAGTGCTCCAGGAAGTTCGCCGGTGACGTCTGCGCCGGGATCAAAGAAGGAGTATCCGCCGTAGATCTCCCACTTCGGAACTGGTTGTTCCTGAGCGGAGGCGACGGTCGCAAACGCGCAAAGGATAACAATCATTGCCGGCATCGTTGCCGAAATCCACCCGGGATAGCTCTTTGATTGAGATGACATGCGAATATTCCTCCGAAATTAACAACTTGAAATCGTTTTGCGGCGAGGGATTGGGACCGTTGAGCCGATCCCGGACGTCGCGGTCTAGGGATCGGTGATTACATTGCTGTCCATTGTCACCGCGGCATTTCGTGCCAGCGCTCTGCCTTGCAGGGCTGCGCCCGTATCCAACGTGATTGATTGGAGGGCCATGATGGTGCCTGCGAAACTTGAAGTCGTTCCCAGCGTGGCCGAACTTCCTACTTGCCAGAACACGTTGCTGGCTACGACGCCGCCCGTCAGCACGACTTGCGTCGCGGTCTGAGTGGTGAGCGTGGAACCGATCTGGAAGACAAACACAGAGCTGGCGTTTCCGGTCAGAGTGAGAGTACCTCCCACCGTTAATATCCCCGTGGTGCTCGAGGTCTTGTATGTGCCCGGTGTAAGGGTAAGGCCCGTCAGATCTCCAGGCAGAACCTGAGGTGCAGGTAAAACGATTCCGGCGGCAAAGTTATACGCCGCAGTCAAATCAAGCTGGGCCTGTGCCGCACTGGAGGCGGGGCCCACGTGCATCGCGGCGGGCGGAGTGAGCGTTCCCGGCGGGAACCCCGTGACCGCGGTTCCCGGACTAAGTCCAAGATCTCCGCCCGTAATCGACGTGGGGCCGGTGTTGGTCACGGTTGAACCAGCCAGGATCTTAAAACCTGCAGCCGACCCCAACGGTACCGCCGGCGGATTTGCGCCGCACGACGCGACAGAAGTCATGAAGGTCCATGCAAAATTGGCCGCCAGCGCGTTGCCAAACTGATCTTTCGCCCCGGTAGTAATCGTGGCGGTATAAGTCGTATTCAGCGCAAGGCCTGGGGCATTTGGCGTAAACGTGGCAGTGTTGCTCGATGCATCGTAGGTAACGCTCCCCGTGATGCTCCCGCCTGTCGCGGCCAAAGTAAATGTCGATGTGGTGATCGTCGCAGGGTTCATCATCTTGCTGAATACCGCTGTGACTACCACATTGGGACAATTGCCCGCAGAGGCATTTGGCGGAAGTTCGGAGACCACGGTCGGTGGAGTCAGCGGGGAGCCAGGATTTCCAGTTCCCGCATTCCTGTCCGGGTCGCCGCACGCCGAGACGACCGCCGCCAACACAAACGCCAGAGTCCAAAGTTTCTTGAAATTCGAATTGGGCATTAGCTTCTCCTCTTCACGCACGCGCAAGGCTATCCATGTCGGGCTGCCTAGAACATACGAACTTGCACACTTGTCGTCTGTATAAAACTGAACAGCATGGGTAGAAATTAAATTGAAATATCGGAATGTTTAGTTGGAGTACTGAAGAAGTCGGGACAGGTGGAACGTTTTCCAACATCGATCCCGTTCGAACGATTTTTCACTGCTCATTCGAATTAAACACATCATTGGCTATCAAATTGATAAGCATCTAGTGTGCTCGCTCGACGCTTCTTTTCCTTCCCTCCGCGGATTCTCACTACTCTCAACGCGTCCGCAACCCGTTTAGAATGAACACTTGCGGCTCATTGGACTTAAAGTTCCTTTGTTTTCAACACTTACAAAAAACAGGGGGAGGGGGTGCGGTTATTCCTTCTCAGTCTGCTCGACACGCAAGCTTCGATGGTCGGCCTTTCCGCCGTCATTGGCATCTTGCGCTTTCCCTTGTACCTTAGAAATAGGAGCTCCGCTGCTCCAACCAACCGTGATGCCCACTCGTCCAGGATTCCGCATCGTCACCATCGCCGGCATCCCCATCTACGTGCACCCCACGTGGCTTGTCATCTTCGTCCTCATCACGTGGACCCTAGTCGGTCAGTTCTCGATCGAGCATCCGAATTGGTCCGCGGAAAAACACTGGATCGTCGGCATACTGACGAGCCTCCTTTTCTTCGCTTCCGTCATATTTCACGAAATGTCCCATAGCGTCGTGGCGCAGCATTACAAAATTAAAGTTGTGTCGATTACGCTTTTTATTTTCGGGGGCGTCGCTCGCATCGAACGCGAACCGTCGAAAGCTGTTCAGGAATTCAACATCGCGGTCGCGGGTCCGCTCGCAAGCCTTTTCCTGTACGGAGCTTTCTTTGGCCTTTCAAAAGTTTTTCCCTACAGCGAGACTCTCGGTGCACTGGCGAAGTGGCTTTCCTTCATAAATATTCGCTTGGCGCTCTTCAACCTTCTGCCCGGTTTTCCGCTCGACGGAGGCCGAATATTTCGCGCGATCGCCTGGGGCGTTACTAGGAACTTTTCGAGGGCGACACGAATCGCGGGCGCCAGCGGAAAAATTGTCGCCTACGCCATGATTCTCGCCGGAGCCTGGATCTCACTCGCCGGCAAGATATCCCTCGGCCCCTGGATAATACGAGGCGATTGGGTCTCCGGCCTCTGGACCGCCTTCATCGGCTGGTTCATTTTGAACGCCGCCCAGGAAAGCGTCGCCCAGGTTGAAGTCCGCGAAACTCTCTCCGGCCTTCGCGCGCAGGACGTCATGAGTCACGAAGTTCCAACGTTCCCCGGCGGAGACACGCTGGAAGACTACGCCGCGGAAGTGCTCCGCACCGGCCGCCGCTTCCATCTCGTTCTTACCGATGACCGCCTCACCGGAATGATGAATGTCCACGCGCTAAATAGCGTCCCGCAGGAAGACTGGGCCGGCACTTCCGTTCAGGGCGTCATGGTGCCGCGCGAAAATATTTTGTGGGCGCGTCCGGAAGAGCCGCTCCTCGGTTTGCTCGAGCGCCTGCTCGCCAACGAAGTCAATCAGATGCCCGTCGTCAGCGAGACCGGAGAAGGTGACGACACAAGCATGCACATCATCGGCATGGTCACGCGTGATTCGATTCTTCGCGTGATTCAGACGCGCAGCGAAGTCGGCGCCGAATCCGTGCGCGGGAAATAATCCCGCCGCCGTCAGCGCGCTTCCAAAGTCGCTCGGATGCCATGTTGCGGCCGCAGTGTAATCGAAGCCAGCGGCTTTACCGGATGCCCTTCGACTAATTTGAATCGAAATTTCTGCGCAATCGTCGCAAGGATTAAAGTTGCTTCCATCAGCGCAAATGAATTCCCGATGCACTGTCTCGGCCCGCCGCCGAACGGAAAGTACGCAAACCGCGGCAGGCGCTTCGCCAGATCCCCTTCCCAACGCTCTGGAACAAATCGCTCCGGCTCGTCAAACCACCGCGCATCGCGGTGCACCACCCACTGCGCGCACGCCACGCCGTTTCCCGGCACCAGCTTGTACCCCGCCACCTCCACCTCTTCTTTCACCAGCCGCGCCATACCCCATGCCGGTGGGTACAACCGCATCGACTCCGTCAAAATATTCGCCGCGTACGTCAGCTTCGGCATGTCTTCAACATTCGGCGCGCGTCCGTTCAGCACGCCGGCTAATTCGTCAAAAAACTTTTTCTCGGCTGCAGGATTTTGCGCGAGCAGCCAGATTGTCCACGAGAGCGCGTTCGCCGTGGTTTCGTGGCCGGCGAGAAAAAGCGTTATCGTTTCGTCGCGCAGTTGCTTATCCGTCATTCGCGAGCCGTCTTCATCCCGCACCGCAAGCAACATCGAAAGCAGATCGCCGGTGTCGCTCGCTTCGGCGCGCTTCTGCGCGATGATGCGGCCAATAATTTTTTCGATGCGACGGATGCCCATGCGGGCGCGCAAATTTCGCGGAGTCGGAACCCAAAGAGGAATCAAAATGGATTTGCCAAAATCGGCGGCGAGTTTCAGCAAAACTTCCATCGTCTCTCCGACCTCTTTCGCGTCGCGCGTCAGCTCTGCGTTGAACAGCGTTTTTCCCACGATTTGCAGCGTGATCTCCATCATGTCTTCGTGGATGTCGCGCACCTCCCCGCTCTTCCATCCGCGCATCGCACGTTCGGCGTATTCGACCATCGTTGCGCCGTACGCCGCGATCCGCGCGCGGTGGAACGCCGGCTGCGCCAGCCGCCGCTGCCTTAGCCAGAAATCTCCTTCGCTTGTGAGTAGCCCCTCGCCGAACAGGCGCATGTTCGCTTTCATCACGCGGCCTTTTTCAAATTTGCGCGCCTTGTTGACGAGCACGTCTTCAATGTCGTCGGGATGGTTGATAAACAGCGTGCGGAAATTGAGCAACCTCAATTGCGAGACGTCGCCGTACTCGCGCGCGATCTTGGTAAAAAACGCGAGCGGGTCGCGCCGCCGGTCGCCAAATAAAAACGCAAACGTGCTCCCGCCCGGGCCGGGCGGAAGAGAATTTTTCGGAGGTTCGGGCATGCTTGGATGCTATGGGTTCGGGAGCAAAGGAGCAAAGAACAAAATTTCGATGCGTATTACGCTTCGCGCGCCCGCAAGGCGCAGATCCGAAAAGCGGAGTTTTTCATGTCCACGGCAATTTTGGAAAACCCAAGCGAAGTCAAGCGCGTGAATGCGGCCGCGGGAGCAAGCGGAACGAAGGTGCTTTTGATATGGCCGAAACGCTGTAGCCAGCCATCGCCGACTTCCACCGCAAGGAACGCTCCGCCTGGCTGCAGGACGCGATGAATCTCCACGAACGCTTTTTCTTGCTGCTCTTGTGATTTCAAATGATGCAGAACCAGCACGGCGACTACGGAAGAAAATGCGGCGTCGGGAAACGGAAGAGAAGCCGCATCGCCTTGCAAAACGCAGACATTGGTATTGGAAAAGCGAGCGCCGAGCTTCGCGGCAAAACGATGATCGTATTCGAGACTCGTGACGCGGGCGGAGCGGCTGCGAAGTTCTTCCGTGGTTGCGCCGGGGCCAGCGCCGAGTTCCAGCACATTGTCGCCGAGTTTGTAGCCCGCAAGCAGCCAGGGAAGAATCTGCCGTTCTGTAATCTTGCGCCAAATTGCCGAGCCACAAAACCAGTTTTCAAATCGATTCATTTTTCTTCGGCGAGTTCCCAGACAAATGTACTGCGGACAAAACGATTAACGAAGCAGTTCGTGAATCCTGCGCAGCGCGGCGGCGAATTGGTCGGCGTTGTAGGACGAGGGCAATTCGAGTTGCTGGAACAATCCGTTGATCGCGGCACGGACTTCGGCCGCGTTTGCGGGCTTCGCTTCTTTGCCGTACGCGATGTAGAGAGAATCGAGTGCCATCGCCGCTTGCTCGGCCGCGCGTTCATCTGCCACTGAAATCGCATCGGCATCATCGGTGATTCGCTGCATCGCGCGTAGAGCCAGCGCGGAATCGTACTGCATTCCCGCCAAGCGGTCCGCGAATCGCTGCGCGATTGGTGCGGCTGCAGTCGCGGCGGACACGACGGCGTTGCGATCTGGATTCAGCTTGCTCATTTCCGCCGACACCGCGCTCAACTGCTTTTCCAATTCCTGTGCCGACGCTTTGTCCACTTGCTCGGCCATCAAGCGAAAGACGGCGAAGCGCGAAGCGTTCCACGCGGGATCGCCCGGTCTGCGGTTGCCGTATTCGTGCTTTTGCCGCCAACTGTCGGCAGCAGGGCCGAGCGAATGGTGACAGGCAAAACAGGAAAGTTCTGCGTATTCGGGCCAAACATCTTTTTTGTCGTAGCGCTCGCCTTTCGCGCGCCAAGTGAGGCGCTCCATCGCGGCGCGCAATTGTACGGCCTGGCCGGCGCTCCAATCGCGGACGCCGACCCACGCGGGATCTTCCATGGGTTTGCCGGGTTCGGATTCGAGCGGCTGCTTCCAATGGCGGGGCATGACGGCGGAAAAGGAATCAAGCTCGAAATAGAGATCGGGATGGCCCGCAGCGATCATTTCGTGGTCGACGAATTTGTCTTTGGTACCGAGGTGGCACTCCAAACATTTTTCGGTGCGGTGAATTACGTTTCGCGTTTCGGTCATTCCCGACTGAACGGATTTTTCGTGAGGCCAACCGGTTGTGGTGTGCTGACCGAGCCAGCCGGAAGCGGGGCCGTGACAGTTTTCGCAGGAAACGCCTTCGGCGATTTCAAATTTGCGGCCTTGCTGCTCGACTTTGGTGTATAGGGCGTGACAGATGAGACATTTGGGAGAATCTTCGGCTTTGGCGCCCAATTTCAAAATGCGGGCCATGCGTTCGCCGACATCGCCGGTGAGGGCTTGATAGGCGCGACTGTGTTTATCTTTCAAAATCCAAGTGGAATATTCGGTTTGCAGGATCCGGCTGCCGGCAATTGGTTTCACGCTGCCGTGGCAACTTGTCGCGGCGCAGGAGCCAGGACCGATGTACTTCATTGGCTCGGCGGCGACGGTCTTCGTATCCGCGTGCAACGTGCCACAGAAAATCGCCAGCAGAGGAAAACAAGCTGCGGCAACAAAGTGTGTTCTGGAAAGTGTGCGCATCCGTCTGGTTGAAAATGGCCTCTCTGCTTATATCTTTGCCTCGCTGCCAAGTCAACGACCGGCTGGAGAGAAAATTGCCATCCGGGCGGTCTACACAGCCGGTTCGTATACCTCGGCTCCCAATTCGCGGGCTACGCGCCGAACCAGCGAACGAGAGGACCGCTTCGCAACACATTTGTCCGTTTCACAACATTTCAGAGGACAGGGTCAGCATCGGTAATTAGGATTCTCGCTGCAGGACCATTCTGCGCAAGGCGGAAGAGCCGATCCTCGATCGTTAACATAGACAGCGTCGTTAAGCTTCAGCCCATGTCTCGCGGTGAGTTCGAGCTCGTACTGAAGGGCGGGCAACGTCTGCGCGTTAGCAGAACCTATCGCACACAGATTGAGAAGCGGCTGGGCCAATCCTTGTGACGAGGGAACATTAGCGCGGCAACGATTCTGGCAACTAAGTAACCCGGGAGAAATCCGGAAACAGTCCTGAACTGCGTGCAACCTAGCCTTTGGTGTCTGGAACCTTAGGCTGCCACAATTCGATCGGATTTCCCTCAGGGTCATGCACGCGTGCGAACCGGCCGTTGGGATAAGACTGCGGGTCCATCTTGACCTCGATTCCCGCGGCTTGTAGCTGGGCCGCCATTTTGTCGAGATCCCGGACGCGAAAGTTCAACATCCAGACCTTCTGGGTATCCCCGAAATAGTCGCTCGTCTCCTTGAATGGAGCGAAAGCGGTGGGTCCGGCCTCTTGCTGCCAAGGGGATTGCCCGTAGCTCGTTGGTATGAGCGAGACTCCCAGGTGTTGCTGGTACCAAAGTCCCAGCGCTTTCGGATCTTTGGCTCGGAAGAAGAATCCTCCGATTCCAGTCACTTTTTCCATATCCGTTCCTCCAGCGATCCCATCGCGAACAGCGCCGCCTGAAGGGGAAGGAGAGAGCTCTGGCGGTACGGCCGTCTCCGCCGCTATGCTGAGTTGGTCCCGTTCCAAGATGAAGCTCGACCCGAAAGCAAATGACAGGGTTCGAAGTAGCTGGCGTCTTTGAAAATGCATCCCATCCTCCTTATCGAGAAGTGCGCGAATCGGTCTCGGATTATGCTTCGCGCGGCATGGCGCCGGCGAGCAGAAGAACGGTGCCGCAAAACATCAGTGTATCGCCCAAGTAATTGAGGCCATTGTCGAGGCTGGCGCGTTCTACCGCGGCGATCGGCACGTAAACGACCAACACCAGAAAGAGCACGGTCAAGCCCAGCCACGTCGCTGCCACGCGAGTCTGCTTGCCAATGAATAACAGGATTCCCGCGATTGCATAAACCACGGCCGCGACGTAGGTCCAAATGGCGTGTCCGTAGACGTATTGAGGAGTGAGCGGTTCGAGCGGAACGCCCGGAACGTGAGCGCCGCGCAGGAATTGCTCGAAGCTGTAGAACAGCACGGGAATGGCAACGAAGTATCGCGCAATTGTCGCGAGGACGTGCTTGCCGCGTTCGCGCGACTGCGTAGTGAAGCTAGCTGCCAGCGCCAGAGGGCCGCCGCTGAAAGATAATTCCCGAAGGACCAGCGTCAGCGCAATCTGATTTCGCGGATGGCGCGTCCATCAGAAGCACGAAAAGGAAAAACGTCAGGGCGAGTAGGCTCGCGGAGAGTCGCGCCTGAATTCCCGTCACCAGGCTCAACGCGGCGGCGATAAAGCAAGCGCCGACGAAATACGCCCAAAACAGATGCCAGGGAATCCACTGCGGCACGATCGAGGCGATGGCCGCCGCCAACGTGAAATGTTCCGTGCCGAAGGCCGCGAGGGGCGCCGCGTAGCAGAGCGGCCCGAACAGAATCAGCTTGTCGAGTCCTCGAGCCTTTTGCCAACCCCCGCGAAGGAAAATCGCCACCAGCCCGATGGCAAGAACCACTCCACCGACAGAGTAGGACCAAATCACCGTGCTGGGGATAGCGAGGAGAACGATGGCTGCCGACCAGTTCACTAGATTGTCGCCGACGGCGATTCCTTTCCGCCCCGTTTGCGCGCTAAACCACTACTTCGATTTTGTTCTGCGCACTCAGCGGCGGAGTCTATCACGGAGGGCGTCAGGTGAGAGTCGGTGCATCTGTACAAGCGTAAGTCCCAACAACGTGGGCTATAGAATTCTCCGCCGGGATCACCTAACCCGAAAGATTAGCTGGCTTTGTTAATCTCTTGGGAGTATGTTAAGAGCGTCAATACACACCTACCGCCAAGCCGGGTTGGCCACGGCACCTTGTGCATAAGACGACGCAAAAGCTGAAACAACCCTTCGATTTTTCATCCCACAGCGTGGACAAGCTACGGAGAGCGTATTGCCCATCACAGGAGCGGCACTATGCAGGAAACTGTCACCTTTAATGGAATAATCATCGGCGAGGGCCAGCGGATGGAGTGCGAGGTTCGAGCAACCAGGACCACGCTGGTCGGAGACCCACCGGTGATTTCTGGTTACTGGATTGTGGAATCTGACGTAACGGATGTATTGCCGGATGGCAATTACGAATTACTGGTAAACCGCGAAAGAAGTCGATTCAAGCGGGACGCCGGACGGTTCATCTCGCGCCCATATTAATTGCTCCCAGAGGGTGACCATTTGAACGACGTTCTAACTGGTTTTGCATAGGCGGCAAGGGCGTTTTTCAGGCGCTACTAGAGACTGCAGCACTCCGCGTTCGCGCGGGCAAGATTCGCCGGCGGCGGCACGGCGGCTCAGGCTATTATTGTGAACCGTGACTGAATTTCCAGACGTGCCCGCCCCACCTTCCCCGCCTTCCCTACCCATCGCGACGCCGCGACGGAAGAGCTTCCTCAGATTCATTATTCGATGGGTTGTTATTGGCGTGTCGGTTCTTTGGTCGCTTGCCGCGCTGATGCTTGTGGCCGCGCGGTGGATCGACCCACCGACAACCGTGGTGCACATGCAGCGGCGAATGCAGGCTTGGATTCACCACAAGCCTTATCACGAACGCTACAAATTCATTCCGCTCGGCCAAATCTCGAGCGATCTGCAGCACGCCGTGATTGCCGCAGAGGACGGGCGCTTCTACCAGCACCATGGATTCGATTGGCAAGAGATCCAAATCGCCGCGGAAGAAGATCTGGAGGGCGATCGCACTCGCGGAGCTTCCACGATCACGCAGCAACTCGTAAAGAACCTGTTCTTCGGAACGGGCCGCTCTTTTCTCCGCAAGGGCGCAGAGGCCACGCTGGTGCCGGTGGCCGAATTCGTCCTCGGCAAACGGCGCATTCTGGAGATATACCTCAACGTAGTCGAATGGGGCCCGGGAATTTATGGTGCTGAGTCGGCGTGCCGCTACTACGATGAAAGCGGTGCGCGGAATATCAGCCGGCAACAAGCGGCCCGGCTCGCGGCGATTTTGCCAGCTCCCCTGAGGCGACGACCCGAGCGCATGAACAACTACAGCGAAACCATCCTAAGGCGGATGGGCCAAATAGGGTGGTAAACGAGGCGAACATTCCCCAATCCGGCGGTTTTGCTACTCCCGGGCCGGGTTCTTGTTCACTTGCCGCGAGCCGCTATTTACACGCAACGATTAGCCCGTTACTATCTGCAAGACTTTTCACTCCACTTTGCGAACCGCGTTTTTTGCTCTTCCCGCGGGACGCTTTTTGCGCGAGACGGGCGCCTTGATCTTCGACGATCTGCGGGCCATCCAGCTACGCCACGGTTTTCTGCCGAAAGCGGAGCTTGAATCGTTGTCTGCGCGAACGCAGACGCCGCTTTATCAACTTCACAGCGTTGCGAGCTTTTATCCGCATTTTCATCTTGTGCCGCCGCCGCGTGCGGAGATACGCGTTTGCGCAGACATGAGCTGCCATTTGAACGGTGCGTGCGAATTGCGAGCGGAGCTGGAGACGCGATTTGCCGGAAGTTCGAAAAGCGACGTGGAGATTCGTGATGTTTCATGTCTCGGGCGATGCGATCATGCGCCGGCCGTTTCGATTAACGACCGGATTTTTACGAATGTGACTGCCGAGAACGCGGAAGCGCTGGCGCGCGCGGCGATTCGCGGGGACGAATTGCACGAGGATCATCCGCCGGCGCAAAGAGTGGAATGCGCGTCCGATCCTTACGACGGGCCGGAGAAATATCGCGTGCTGCGGCAGCTGATTATCGGCAAGGATTACGACGAGGTGTTGGCAACGCTGAAGGAATCGGAGCTGCGCGGGATGGGCGGCGCGGGATTTCCCACTTCGATGAAGTGGGATTTGGTGCGCAAGCAGCCGGTGGCGGAGAAATATATTGTTTGCAATGCCGATGAAAGCGAGCCGGGGACGATCAAAGACAGATTTATCATGACGCACCTGCCGCACCTGGTGATTGAGGGCATGGCGATTGCGGGGCTCGTGACGGGCGCAAAACACGGCATCCTTTATATCCGGCATGAATATCATTTGCAGGAAGAGATTCTTGGGGAAGAGATTCGACGGTGTTATCGCGCGGGGTTGCTCGGCAAGAATTTAATGGGCAGCGGACTCGATTTTGATTTAAGGGTGTTTGTAAGCCCGGGCGGATATATTTGCGGAGAAGAGAGCGCGTTGATCGAGGCGATTGAGGGACACCGCGCAGAGCCACGGAATAAGCCGCCATTCCCGGGTGTGAACGGACTGTATCAGAAGCCGACGGTGATCAATAACGTGGAGACTTTTCTGAATGCGCCGCAGATTCTGGCGCGCGGGATCGATTGGTACAAGTCGGCGGGACAAGGCGGATCGCGCGGACTGAAATTCGTTGGCGTAAGCGGACATTGCGCGAAGCCGGGGATTTACGAAGTGCCGATGGGCATTCCGATGCGCGAAGTGCTTTTTAGTTATGCGGGCGGAGTTCGCGGCGGGCGGCAGTTGAAGGCTTTCGCGCCTTCAGGGCCGTCGTCGGGATATTTGCCGGCCGCAATGGTGGACGTGCGGCTGGATTTCAAGGCTCTGGCCGAAGCGGGATCGATGCTCGGGTCGGGCGCGATTGTGGTTTGCGATGACACGACTTGTATGTTGGATATGGCGCTGAATGCAGTGCGCTTTTACCGAAATGAATCGTGCGGGAAATGTGTGCCTTGCCGGGTGGGTTCGCAGAAGATGGTGGATTTGCTGACACGATGGTCGCAAGGAGCGGTGCAGGAGCAACAGTATCGCGCGGATTTGGGACTGCTGGATGAATTGTCGCACGCGATGGCGCAAGCTTCGATTTGCGGGCTTGGGCAGATTGTGCCGGCACCGATTCAATCGGTGCTGAAACATTTTCGATCGGAGGTGGACGCACACGTTTTGCGCGGACAATGTCCGAGCGGAATCTGCAAGAGCGCCGCGGCACGAGCGGGCGAAGCAAACCGAGTGGGAATTAGACCCTGACGAATGACAACGCCAACTATACCTCCGGGACTGGTGGACATCACGATTGACGGCGCGGCGATTCGCGTGCCGGCGGGAACGACCGTTTTTGATGCGGCGCGGATGAATGGCGTCTCGATTCCTACGCTTTGCCATTTGCAGAATGAAACACCCGTTGGCGTTTGCCGATTGTGTCTCGTGGATACCGGCGCGCGGGTCTTGTCGGCGGCGTGTGTACGGCCGGTCGAACCGGGAATGAAGGTTTCGACGAATACAGAAAAAGTTTTGAGTGCGCGAAAGACGCTGCTGGAACTCTTGATGGCGGACCATCCTTCGCCGTGTGCGCGACAGAAGAATTCCGGCGATTGTGAACTGGAAACGTTGGCACAGGCGGCAGGGATAAAAGAGCCGCGATTCGCCAAGCGGACCGTGGCGCGCGGACATGACGATTCTTCGCTGAGCATCGCGGTGGACCACGATGCGTGCATTTTGTGCGACCGGTGTATACGCGGGTGCGACGAAGTGCGGACAAATTTTGTACTGGGCCGCATGGGGAAGGGCTATTCCACGGGCATCGCGTTCGATCTGAACTCGCCGATGGGCGATTCGACATGTATTTCGTGCGGCGAGTGCATGGTTTCGTGTCCGACGGGAGCGCTGACGAACAAGAGCGTGACGGGCACGGCGATTGCGGAAGGGCCGGGCGCAGAAGGATTTGAAGCGGAAGATTTGCTGAAAATTCCGGTGTTCAAGGGCGTGTCCGGAACTTTTCTGGAGATGAATCGCGGCGCGATTGTAAAACGCCGATTCCGCAAGGACGAACTAATTTGTAAGGAAGGCGATTTCGGTTCGACGGCTTTTTATATTTTGGAAGGCATGGCGCGCGTTTCGATTTCCACGCCGATTGCGCACGTGAAGACACAGGGTGGCGCGAAAGGATTGTTCAAGCGGCTGACGAGCACGCTGGTCGGACGCGAGGAAGACGAGCGGACCGAAGAGGTTCGCGATAAAACGATTCCGATCGATGCGGCGGTCGACCTCTCGTACGGAAACCCTGTGGCACAACTTGGACCGGGGGATCTGTTTGGTGAAATGACTTGCATGAATTTTTATCCGCGCTCGGCGACGGTGCGCGCGGAATCGGATGTCGTGGCATACGAAATGTTGCGCAACGTGCTTGACATCATGATGAAGAACAAGACTTTCAAAGCGCAGATTGACGAAACCTACCGGCGGCGGGCACTGGAGAATCATCTACGGGGCGTGCCGATGTTCGCGGACCTTGCGCCGGATTTCATCGAACACTTGAAGGAGACAGTCGAATTGCAACGATTCGCGCCCGGGCAGGCAATTGCGCGGCAGGGCGAAGCGGCCGACTGTTTCTATCTGGTGCGAATCGGATTCGTGAAGATTTCAGAGGATTATCCTGGCGGCGAACTGGTGCTGGCGTATCTTTCGCGCGGGGACTATTTCGGAGAAATTGGATTGCTCGGCGGAGGAGTGCGAACGGCGAATTGCACTGCGCTCGACCACGTGGAAGTGGTGCGAATTCCCGGCGAAGATTTTCGGCAAATGGTGGAGCGATTCCCGACGGTACGGCGGGGATTGGAGCTTGTGGCACAGGAGCGGCGATTCGCGAATCAGCAGCGGATGGAGATGGTCCAGGGCGTGCCGATCGATCAATTTCTTTCGCAGGGCCTGATGGAAGCGCAAAGTTTGCTCGTGCTGGATTTGGAGAATTGCACGCGGTGCGATGCGTGCGTGAACGCGTGTGCGGACGCGCACGACGGGGTGACGCGGCTGGTTCGCGACGGATTGCGGTTCGATCATTTTTTGGTGGCGACGAGTTGCCGGCAGTGCCGCGATCCGCTCTGCATGGTGGGATGCCCCGTGGGATCGATCCGGCGGCGAAATTCACTGGAAGTGATTATTGAGGACTGGTGTATCGGTTGCGGGCTCTGCGCACGAAATTGCCCGTATGGAAATATCAACCTGCATCCGTTTGAAGTGATGGCCGAAGATCCGGAGAACCCGGGGCGGAAGAAAGCGACGATTAAACAGAAAGCTACGTCGTGCGATTTGTGCACGCACTTGAAAGAGCCGAGCTGCGTGTACGCGTGCCCGCACGACGCGGCGCATCGCGTGGAGCCGCGCCAGTTCTTTCAGGAAGTGATTCACCAGGGGTGGAAAATAAAGTGAGGTTCGACTCCAGCCAACGGCCATGGCTCTTCATTTCGATCGCGATATTTGTCATGAGCGTTGCGATTTATGTCCCGTATACGTTGACAGCGGCGAGGGGGCCGACCGGCGGAAGCGGAATCGGACTTGCGTTTGGCATTGCAGGGTTTGCGTTTATGGTGTTCGCGGCGGCGCTGGGCGCGCGAAAGCGAGTGCCGACGTGGAGGGTCGGACGCGCGCAGGCGTGGATGCGCGGACATTTGTGGCTGGGATTTCTGGCGCTGCCGCTAATTTTGTTTCATGGCGGATTTCATTTTGGCGGGACGCTGACGCGGATCTTGATGTGGCTGCTGATTGTTACGGTGGCGAGCGGAGTGTTTGGCGCGGCGCTGCAAAACTATTTACCCCGATTGATGACGAAAGATGTGCCGCTCGAAACGATTTACGACGAAATTGGGCACGTGCGGCAGTTGCTGCGCGAGGAAGCGGACCGAGCGATGGAGCGGCTGTGCGGGCCGCTGGGATTTACGTACAAATCCGAGGAGGCGGGCCAGCGCGCGGGCGGTTTTACGGCGATGCGGGCGCTGACGGCGACCAGCGTTGCGCTGCGCACGTCCGCGGCAGTCAGCGCGGGAGCGAGCGTTGCCACGGCCGTGGCGGCTGCGCCGGAGATTTTGCTGTTGAACGACGAGCAGTCGGCTCCCCTGCGACGTTTTTATTGCGGCGAACTGCGGCCTTACCTGGAAAATGCAAAACGGAGTTTTGGACTGGGCGATGTGGGGCGAGCGCGGAGTTCGTTCACGGCGATCCGCACGCTGGTTCCACCATCGGCTCACGCGACGATCGGGGATCTGGAAGAGATTTGCGATGAGGCGCGGCAGCTCGCGCTGCAAGAGCGCTTGCACCGCTGGCTGCATTGCTGGTTGCTCGCGCACATTCCGATTTCGCTGGCGCTGATTTTACTCGGTGCGGTTCATGCAGTGATGGCGCTGCGCTATTAGGTGACGATTGGCACGGACGCGGACAACCAAGAAACTGGCACAGCGGATCGACCTGAACTATTTCAAGAGGCCGACGCAGCTGAAGCGGGCGAAACTGTGGCTCGCGATTTTGCTGCCGGCAATTGCGCTGGCCTGGATTGCCGGACATTTTATTGCCCGGGATTCTCGGGTCTATTCGAGCGGACGGTTGAGCAATCCTCACGCGGTGTTTGAAACGCAGTGTACGGCGTGCCATGTGCAGCGGGCCGAAGAGTTCAGCGCGAAGGCGGAAAACTCGGCGTGCCTGGCGTGTCATGACGGGCCGATACATCATGAAGAGCAGACTCGTGCGCCGAATTGCGCGGAGTGCCATGTGGAGCATCGAGGGAAGATCAAGTTGTCGGCGGCGTCGAATCAGGCTTGTGCGACGTGTCACGCAAACTTACTGGTGAAGGGCGGCGAAACACATTTTCCTTCCGGCATACGCAGCTTTGAGGACGGCCATCCTGAATTTGACGCGGCGGAAAACAACAACATCGACACCGGCACGATAAAACTGAATCACAAGCTGCATATGCAGCCGATTCGGCGGTCGGCAAATGGCCCAGACGCGCAACTTGACTGCGGCGACTGTCACCGGCCCGCTGCGAGTGCGGGAGCAGCGTGGCCGTATGGCGACGCGAAGTATATGGCGGCGACAGTTTCCTATTTGGATGCTGACAATTTTCAGTTGGGCGGACGTTCCGGGCTTGCGCCGCACAATCCTCCGAGTGGGCGCGAGCTGATGGCCCCGGTTAAGTTTGCGAATGCGTGTGCGGCGTGCCATTTGCTGGTTTTCGACAAGCGCTTCGACGAAGGAGTACCGCACGACAGGCCGGACGTCATTCACGCATTTCTCGTCAAGAAATTCGCGGGTTATATCGCGGGGCATCCGAATGAGCTTCGAGAAATGCAAGATCCGTCGCGTGAGCTGATCGGGAAGCGGCTGCCGCCGCGGATGCAGACACTCACGATGTCGCAATGGGTTGAGGAAAAAGTGGCCGTCGCCGAAGAATTGCTCGCCCGCAAGACTTGTGCGCAATGTCACGGAATGGCGCTGCAAAAATTACCAGACACGGCGATTGCGCGATGGATGGCGAGCCATGAAAGTTCCAATACCGGACAAATCCCCCCGGGGAGGGTCGCTCCGGCGGTGCCACAGCGTTTTCCCATGGTCGCGGCAGCGAACACCAAATTGCGGTGGCTGCCACATTCGAAATTCGACCATTCGGCACACACGGGATTCACTTGCGTGAGCTGTCATTCGAAAGCGCTAAAGAGCACGGATTCGAGCGACATTCTGATTCCGGGCGTTGCGACTTGCAAGACGTGTCATGCGCCGGGGCCGAATCATGCCGAGTCGCGTTGTTTCGAATGCCATACGTACCATGATTGGGCGAAGCGGAAAGACGTGAAGCCATCATTCACGCTTCCTCTGCTGCATGCGGGGATGTAATGTCTTCACGGAGGTAGTCGCAATGTCTTCGTCAGCACAGTTTGCGCCTCAGGTGAAAACTTCGATCGCGCCGATGCTAAGCGTGCGACAAGGCGCGGAGGCTGTGGAGTTTTACAAAGCGGCGTTTGGCGCAACAGAAGCGTTTCGAATGGACGACCCGAGCGGGGCCGTTGTCGCGCGGCTTTCCGTTGAGGGAGCGGAGTTTTGGGTTGCGGACGAATCCCCTGAACATAAAAATTTCAGTCCAGAGGCTTTGAGCGGCAGCACGGTACGAATTGTTTTAGTTGTGAACGATCCGGACGCGGTTTTTTCGCGCGTTATCGCGGCCGGAGCGAGGTCTGTTTATCCCGTTCGCGAGGATTACGGTTGGCGGCTCGGCCGGCTGCTGGATCCCTACGGCCATCATTGGGAAATTGGCAAACCGCTGTCGGACGGCTTGTAGCACTCACTCAAACGTGATCTGCACGATTTCAGACTGCGAGCCGATGCGCAGCGGCGGTCCCCACGTTCCTGCGCCACTTGAAACATAGAATTGGGTTTGGCTTAGCCGGCTGAGGCCGTAGGTGAACTGGCCGTAGATTCGGCGCGCGATAGACGAGAATGGGAACAATTGTCCGCGGTGGGTATGTCCGGAGAGTTGGAGACCGATTCCGGCTTCGGCCGTGATCGCCGGACGGTCCGGCGCGTGCGTGAGCAGAATACTGGCTGCTTGGGGATCGATTGCGAGGCGGGTGAGGACGGAACGAAAATGTTCGGCGTGCGTGGCGTGATGGTAGGGCACGCCCAGAATTTGTAAACCGTCGACGATGACTTTTTCGTTTTGCAGAACGCGAATGCCCGTGAGGCGCAACGCGTCAAGATAAACTGACTCGCCGCGGAACAGTTCGTGGTTTCCGGTGACAAAATACGAGCCGAAACGGGCTTGGAGGTATTTCCATGGCGCAGCGACCTCGCGGGCGTCAACTTGCGTTCCGTCAAAGAAATCTCCCGTGAGAAAAACGACGTCTGGCTTGAGTGAGCTGATTTTGCGGACGATGCGATGCGAGAACCCGCGGTGGTGCACGTGGCCGAGGTGAAGGTCGCTGGCGAGAACGGCGGTTCTGCCGCGCCAAACGCCGGGCAGGTTCGGGAGCCGCACAGAAATTTTCTTTACGCGGACCCAGTTTGCATTTGCGACACCCCAGAGGGTAACCAGCGCGGCAGCACCGAAGGTTGCGCTGGCGATCCACTCGCCCGGAATTTCGAGCGACGTCGCCAAGACCAATCCGTAGACGAGCCAGCTTGCCACGGCGGCGAGGACAAAGAAATTCAGTGCGCCGAGCCAGACGGCGGCCGTGCGGTAAATGAGCCGTACGATAATGTTGTTCGTGCGAAATGCGAGCAGCGTCGCCGGTAGGAAGCTAAAACTCAAAACGGCCGCACTTAGTGCGAGCCCTGTCTGCGCGCCGGCAGGCATCGGGCCCCAAAACAGGTGGAATGTTTCGTAGACGAACCAATGTGCCGCGAACATAACGGCTTGAAAAACTGAAGCGACGACGGCAATTCCAGTGTGACTCGCTTCGCGGCTAGGTGCTCCCCGTCCGCGCGCTTCAACAACGTGCTTGCCGGTTAATGTCTCAGAGGTCGCCATTTTTGGGTTCCTGCTGCGCGACTTACGCGTTGCACCGTCCCCCTATATTCTGATGCCCGCGAGGGAAGCGCAGTTACAAGAAACCGCACAAATTCATGTTGACATTGCAACATCTATATGTTGCAGTAGCAACATGGAGGTGCCCAATGCTTTCTCCGTTGGAGGCCATCTTTCAGCGAAGGGCGGTTAAGGTGTTCGACCCTGTCGCCATCGATACCGGGCTTCGCGAGCAAATCCTAAATGCGGCTCGTTCAGCCCCGTCCAGTTTTAACATGCAACCCTACAAATTTTTCTGGATCGAGTCGCCCGAACTCCGCCAACAAGCCGCTCATCTTTGCATGGACCAATCCCCAGCCAAGACCGCATCCGCACTCGCTGTTGCTGTCGCTGATATCGGTTCCTGGCGATCCACGGTGTCAGGACAGATGGAATGGATGCGCACCGCCGGTTTCAGCGCCGAGAAGATTTCCGAGCACGAGAAAAAATCGAGCTTTGCGAAATGGTTCTTCCTCCAAGGATGGTTCGGAGTTTTCGGCGCCGCAAAATGGTTCATTCTGCGGGTTATTCATCTCCGCAAGATTATCGGATCCCTGCCGGTCGCCCGGAAGGGCCTTTTCCAGTGGGCCACGAAGAGCACGGCACTCGCTTGCCAAAATTTGATGATCGCCGCCGAAGCCCTGGGGTTCAACACGTGCCCTATGGAAGGATTCGATGGACGAAGACTCTCTAAACTCCTACACCTGTTACCGCGTCACCACGAAATCGTCATGGTTATCGCGATTGGCAAGAAGTCAGCCGGCCACAAGGAGTCTCCGCAATGGCGCAGACCGCTCGATGCTACGGTGCAATTTCTATGAGCGCACCCTATCTCGCCGTCGACAAGAAGTTGATCCCGCAGGAGATCCTGAAGGATTCCGTCATTTTGCATCTGGCGTCGGCTTATTTTGCCGTGGGCAAGCGGCTCGAACAGAAAACGCAATGCTCCCAAACGCGCGGGTTCATTCTTTCGACGCTGCGCGGCGGGACGTCGCTAAATCAGAATCAAATTGCGACACTGCTCGGTTTCGACCGTACGGTTGTCCACCGCGCCGTGAAAACCATGATCCGCGAAGGATTACTTTCCGAACGGAAAGCCGGATTCGGCCGAGCGCTTCTCGTCCAACTTACTGCAAAAGGCAATAAATACCGCGAATCGCTCATCAAAGAGCGCCGCGCAATGGACGACCATCTTCGTGAACGCTTCACTGCGGACGATGTTGCCAGTCTGCTTCGCCTCCTCAAACGCCTCGCTGAATTCTAGGCCTAACTTTCACTTAGTCTTTTGGCGCTCATTTTGGACTCGGGCCAGCGGCCTGCGCTAAAGTGCTTCACTACGGTGACGGCGCTGCGAAACCTCTAGGCAAGCGCTATAAACTTCATGGCGAGCAATCCGGTCACAACTTCGCAGACGACGACAGCAGAACCCGCCGCGCACGTGGGCCAGGCGCGGGTAATCTGGCGGCTGCTGACCCATTTCGATCATTCGAAAATGGTTCCGTCGTTGGCGCTGAGGAATACGGCGGGAGTACTTCTTCCTTTGGCTGTCGGATTTGCGCTGGGGATGCCGCGCGGAGGGCTGGCGATGGCCAGCGGCGCGCTCAACGTTTCCTACTCGGATGGACACGATCCCTATCCGCAACGAGCGCGGCGGATGCTGGCGTCCACGGTGTGGTGCGCGATTGCAATCTTTCTTGGGGCCCTTACCGGCCATCGAAATGTCGAAGCAGTGTTTGTGGCGACGGCGTGGGCGTTTATCGCCGGAATGCTTGTCGCGGTCGGCACAACCGCCGCGGACGTCGGCGTCATCAGCCTTGTGCTCCTCGTGGTGTACGCCGCGCAGCCGCTCACACCGAGGCAGGCCGCAGAAGCCGGCGCGCTGGCCCTTGCGGGCGGGTTGCTGCAGACGGCGCTCTCCATCGCGCTGTGGCCCGTGCGGCGCTACGATCCGGAACACCGTGCTCTCGGCAACCTTTTTCGGGAACTAGCCGCTACGGCAAGCCAAACGACACCGGCGGCCGGCGCACCTCCTGCGACGAATGCCACAACACAAGCGCAGGACGCGATCAACGCGCTCGGCAGCGACAATTCCGTTGCGAGTATCCGGTTCCGGGCACTTCTGAGCCAAGCCGAACGTATCCGCTTGAGCGTCATGATGCTGGCGCGCCTGCGCCTCCGGATGCAACGCGAAAATCCGAATCATGCGGCGATTGGCGCCGTGAGCCGTTATCTCGAGAACGCTTCGGAAATTCTCCGCGCCGTCGGTGAAGCACTCTTCAACAACAGACAAATCGGTCTTCAAGCCGACCGCGTGACTTTGGGCATTGCGCTCACGTACCAGATTCGCGCGCAGCACGGTATCGGCTCACGCGCAGCCTTTTTCGAAGCAGTTCTGCAGGACGCGCAGTTTCAGATGGACGCGCTGTCAGGTCAGCTACGCGCCGCGATTGACCTGACAAATAACGCGACGCCAGAGGGTGCGGCCGCATTCGAGAAGAGAGAAAACGAACAGCCGCCGTGGTTACGCTTCAGCAGTGCCATCGCGACGCTTCATGCGAACTTGAACTTTAGATCCGCGGTGTTTCGCCACGCGCTGCGTTTAAGTTTTGCGATGGCTGTTGGCGATGCGATCGGCCGCGAGTTTGACTGGCGACGCTCGTATTGGATACCGATGACGATTGTTCTCGTGCTGAAGCCGGAATTTTCGGTGACCTTTACGCGCGGAGTCTTGCGCGTTACAGGCACGATTTTGGGATTGCTGCTGGCGACGGCACTTTTCCACTTTCTGCCAATTCACGTAGCTACGGAAATCATCTTGATTGGGATTTTTACGTTCCTGATGCGCTGGATCGGTCCGGCAAACTACGGCGTTTTTGCGGTGATGATCAGTGCGCTGGTCGTGCTCTTGCTGACGATAAACGGCGTTTCGCCGAAAGATGTAATTCTGGCGCGCGGGCTGAACACTGCGGTGGGCGGAGTTTTGGCGTTGTTGGCGTACGTTGTATGGCCGACATGGGAACGTTCCCGGGTGGGAGACAACGTGGCGGCGCTGCTGCGAGCGTACCGCAAATATTTTTCCGCCGTCGCCAAGGCTTACAGCGAAAAAGATTCGGTGGAGCGGTTCGAGATCGAGCGCACGCGACAGGACGGACGCACGGCTCGGACGAATCTGGAAGCATCGGTGCAACGGCTGGCGGCCGAACCGGGAACCACGCCGGATCACATCCAGCGAATCAACGCCATACTCGCGAGTTCGCATCGATTCGTTCATGCGGTGATGGCGCTCGAAGCGGGATTGCCGCTGACGCCGGAAGTACCGGCGCGACCGGAATTTCGGGTCTTTGCAGCCGACGTCGAAAAGACGCTCTCGCTGCTCGAGGAAATTCTTTCCGGCGGAAGAGTTCCCGAAAAGAAATTCCCCAATCTTCGGGAAGACCACACTCGCCTCGTGGCAGCAGGCGATCCGGAAAAAGAGCGTTATGCGCTCGTGAATGTCGAAGCGGATCGAATGACCAACTCCCTCAATACTCTGCGGGAAGAGATTGTCGCGTGGTCGCGCCTCGGACGCGCACAATTCACGGTGGAATCGGGAATCGTTCCTGCGGCGGCGCAACAGAGAAAAGCGCAGCGGGGTGGGGACGGATAAATCCGGGCAAGGCAAAGTGCTACCATTCTTGGAGCGTTCGAGATTTTTCTTCCCGGAGGGCCTATGCCGAATTCGCGCCGTTCGTTTCTCTCTTCGCTAGCTGCGACCGGCATGATCGCGGCACTACAACAGCAACCGCCTACTCCAATCCGTCCGCGGGCCGAGCCCATGCCCGAGCATCCTCAACCTGCGCAGAGGCTGCCTACCAATCCGCGCCCGAGCGGTCACAAAAATGATCCGGCGGTGCTTGTGGCGCACGAAAAAGAGCTTCGCGATACGACCGACCAGCTGTTGATTAAAGTACAGGAGTTCCGAGCAAATCTGGACGGAACACATACGGCCGATGTTTTTTCGGTGGGCATGTATAAAGCCACCGAAGACATCGAGAAGCTGGCGAAACAATTGAGGAGCCGCGCGAAACCGTAATGCAGGAACAAAAACGCCCCGACTGGAGTCGAGGCGCCGTTGTTGAATACGAATGGAATCTGGAGCCGGGGAATTACGCGCCTTGGGCAATAGCGGGCGCGGAAGCCACGGAATTTTCCAATGGAATGGGATCCGCCGATTCCTGAATGAGCAGTTGGTCGGTGCGCGTCTTGCCCCACTCGCGCAGCATCAAGCCGTGTGAAGCAAAGAAGCGCCGGATACGCGCGGAATCCCAGCGAAGGACGTCTTCCATCACGGGAACAAGTACGCTCATTGTGTTGTCGCTGAGCACGGTGCGCTTGGCGACGCGCGTGATGAATTCGGCTTCGCTCACAGCGATAGTAAGGCCGTCGTAGGAATTAACGTGCATCATCACGGGCAGGTCAGAGCTGCCGTCGCCCATATAAATGATGTGGTCGTGGCTAATGCCGAGTTGCGCGCGAATCTCCTCGAGCGCTGTGATCTTGCCCCAGCCAGCGGAAGCGCGGACGATGGCTTTCACTTCGCCATTCGACTGCTCGTAGTAGAAGCGGGTACCGGAGATGTTTTCCGGCGGAACGATTCCTTCCAGCGCTGACTGAATAATTTCCTGCGGCGCGGCGGAGATCACATGAAACGAAATCTTGAGGTCGTCTGAGAGCGTTTCGAGCGCCTTTGCGAACATCCGAACGTTGTGTTTGAGGCGGATCCGCTTTCCGGTCTCGATTAAATGTTCCTGACGCACGCGGCGGAATTCCGGGTCGTGCAGGATGAGATAGGAAAGCTCGGCTCCTTGTTGCACCAAGTTGATTTGCGACAAGCCCTTCACCCGGTCATGAAAATTCTCGATGCCGATCAGTTCGGCAAGGACCACGCCCGAGTCATTGAAGCTGAGCGTCTGGTCAAAATCGCTGGCTAATAGGTATTGCTTCGTCATAATTTTTGCTCCCTTCCAAAACTGCTGCCCGCCTGTGGCGGGCCGGGTCCACCTTTCACTTGGACCAAAATACCCCTGCACGTACACCTTACGCATGTTGCCCAGGGGACTCCCAACAAATTATTTTAATCATTTCTATGCAGGGAACGTCATCGGACGTTTTCCCTAGGTTAGATGCTGTAGACGCGCAAAGGGTTAAATTTGAATAAGTTGGGGACTATATCGTTAAAGCTGTGAGGTGAAAACGGGAGACTAGGCCAAGGCACAGGCGAACATATAGCGAATACGCTTTTTGTTTGCCCGGTGGCTAACTATTTACCAAAAAGATTCCAGCGGAAAAGGTGATTGAGCCAGGCGCGAGGGCCACTCCCGGCGGCCTTGTCCGAGGCCGAATCGGGAGCGTCATCGGAAACTTTGTACGGCTCGTTCGAGCCAGGATGAAGGTAAAGCGCGCGCATTTCGGCGGCGTTGAGCGGTCGGGCGCCGCGGCGGCCGAAGACGGCGAGTTGATTCCCGGATTCGTCGACGGCGCGATCGCGATCGATGCCTTTCGAAATGGCGAGCGCGGTGCCGCGTGTGCGGGCGGTGGCGATTAATTTTGGAGTGGGGCGCGGCGAGAAACCGGAGAAGTGAGCGGGGTCGTCCCAGGGCGAAATAATTTGCAGGACTTCGATACCGTTGTAGCCGTCGGCGACGAAGGCGAAGGCGCTGCCGGCGACCATTCCGATTTTGACGTCGTTTACTTCGTGCATGGCGTTGTTCGCATTAAAGACCTGGTCGAGGCGAGGCGCTTCTGGGTTTTCGACGTCAAAGATCGCGAGGCCATTTTTTCCGCCAGCGACGTAGGCGTAGGTGCGCGCGACGTAGACATTGCGGGCGTCATCGAGCGCAGCGCGGCCAGTTGGGATGGACTTTGGATGAGCGAGGTCCGTGACGTCGAGGGTTTTTAGGCCATAACTGTCGACGATGAACGCATAGCGAAACTGGACAGCGATGCCGCGCGGATTTTCGAGATCGGGAGCACCGACAGTGGCAGTGACTTTGGGTGCAAGAGGATTGTCCAGATCTACGACGACGAGATTCTTGTCGGTGAGGATGTAAGCGAAAGTTCCGGCGATTGTGATGCGGCGGGCACCAGTGAGGAGGCCGTTGGGATTGAAGGCAACAGCTCGCTTGAGGAAATTGTTGCTGGGATTGCCGTCGAGGAGCGTGCCGACGCCAGGCATTTTGGATTTGAGATTGGGATCGCCGACGACGACCAGGCCTTCTTCGCTGTCGGCGACGTAGAGGAAGCCGTACATCAAATGGATGGGCTGTTCTTCGTTTTCGGGGAGCTGCTTGCGAAGCGGATCGACGCCAAGAGTCGTCGGTGAGGCGATGGCTTGGGCGTTTTTCGTGGGGACGTAGAATTTCTGGCCGAGCGGAGAGACGGGGGCGCTGGTGATACGTTCGGAAAAACCTTTGTTGTCAATATTTGCGATATCGAAGACACGGACGCCGCCTTTTCCCATGGCGGCGTATACATATTCGCCACGCGCCTGAATGTCGAGGACGTCGCCGTCGTGTTCGTAGGAAGTGTGGAGTCCGCGGCCATACTTGACGAACTTTTTGTAGTCGTCTGGATACGCTATGCGGTGCAAGTCGCTGCCGTAGATTGCCTCGGGCTCGTCGTGTTCGGCAACGGCGATGGCCTCGAAACCCTTCTTGCCCGTGGCGATATAAACGTAGCGGCCCATGAAGTTCATGAAGTTGGTGCCCTGCAAAAGAAGTTGGGCCATCCAGGCGTTGTTGTCGCTTTTCTCGGAGAGATGGCAATCGCTGCATTCTTTCGTCTCTTTCGCACGAACGGTGTGCGGAACAAAAGTCGAGTAGGCCTGACCGGAAAAACCGGGCGCGGAGATCGTTTGCTGCTGGTAGTAGAGCCACTCGCGATTGGCGTTTTGAGAGCTGACGAGAATGGCGCAACTGGAGCGGGCGGGGGCGATGCGGTGGCCGGTGACGGTTCCGTCGACGCCGAGCATGTAAATGTCGTCGCGCAGCACCTGGAAGTTGTAGCTGGTGTAGTTGCGCGTCGTGAGGCCTTCGTTGTGCAGCATGGGCCGGCGAACGTTGGCGGTCATTTGCAGATGGCAGCCGAAGCAGGTTGGCGTCCAAGAGGTGTGGCAGGCGTAGCAGGTCATGCTGCTGTTCGCGTGCGCCAGTGATTTCTCATCAGCGGGAGCGGAGGTAAGCGCGATGCCGTCTTTGCCCATGAGTTTTGCGCGTCGAGACTTCGGGTTGAAGTGGACGTTGCCGGGAGTGATGCTGTCCACGGTCTGCACGATTTCCCATTCTTTGCCGGGATCGGTCATGGAGCGCTGGAAGATTTTTCCTTCGCGGGATTCGAAGCGTCGGAGGCTCCACGGGGTGCGAAGCGCATCGAGAGAATGGCCGCGCGGCCAAGCGGGAACAGCGGGATCAGGGGCGGCGGGACCGGACGTAGTGAGCGTGGCCTTCTTGGCGACAGTTCCATGGCAGTCGACGCAATCGATTTCGACGGCGGCACGCGGCTCACCGTAAATTTTCGTATTGCCGTGATTGTCCTGATTGAAATGGCAATCGGCGCACTGCATTCCCTTTTCGAGATGAATGTCGGCAAGGTGAACGGCTTTGCCGAAGCGATCGGGATCGTCGAAGGGAATGATTTTATCGTCGGCGCCGAGCCAGTTCCCTTTTCGATCGTGTTTGTAAACGCCGCGGAAAACCCAACCATGGCCGTGAAAGTCGGCGAACTGTGTCGTCTTGAGCTGTTTGTTGAATTCGGCAGAGCCAACTTCATTCAGAAACTTTTTATCGCGCCAGAGGCCGCGCGCCGCGGCAGCTTCCGGATTGCGCAACGCGACCTGGTAGCGCTCTTCCTCCTTGGGATTGTGCTGTTGCTTCGGATACATCGATTCGGCGTCGATTTCGTTGTCCCACCAGGTAAGGCCGAAATAAGTGGTGAGCATGTTTGTGCCCGGGTGAATGTGACAGACCATGCATTGGCTGGAAGGAATGGAACGTGTAAAGACATGTTTGATGGGATGACCAGATTCATTCTTGGGAATTGTTGGATCGATTGTGGCCGAGTGACCAAGATTTCCGAATGGCGCGTATTGCGCGGAGTGAAGCGGGTCACGATCGTTCGCGTAGATGACATGGCACGCGGTGCAGCCACTAGCGCGATAGTCACCGGGATGATCGTTTGTCCCGGGCAACGACATAACAGGATCGACAAGGCGCGTTTTTTGGAGGCCCAGAAAAACGGGATCGGTACGCAGTTCGGTTCCAAGGCCACGCTCACTTAATTTGTCGTCGGGCCTGCCGGGAGGCTCGTCTTTTTTCGGATTACCGATTTCGCCTTTTTTCTCGCCGCCACGTTCGAAAACGCGGAGAACGTTTCCGGGCTGCGAAATTTCCCAGCGAAGGAGCGGTTCGAGCTGCGAAAGAACTCCTTTTACGCGTGTTTCCTCTGGCGTTGGCGCGGGAATGGTTTTGAGAGTCTGCGGTTTACCGTCGCGATCGTAGCTTTCGCCAAAGCGCGTGTTCTTTGTGGGGTAGCCGCCGTTGTTGTAGAGCGCGGCACCCCACAACATTCCGGTATGCGTCATCATGCTGTTTGAAACGGCGCGCGTTTCGGTTGCATGGCATCCGGCGGCGCCGCAAGTCTCGGGCGCGACGCGAAGGTCGCCTGGATTGACGAACTTGATGTATTCGGCGGGCTCCTTCAGCCATTTTGCGTAAACATTTTCGGGAACCGCGGAGCGATTTTTGAAAATTGGATCGCGCGGCTGGACGTGAGCTTTTACTTTTGCGGATTTGTAGTCGGCCGAAGCCGGATCAGCTCCAATCGCAATGGAAATCGAGGAGTTGCCGCCGTGGCAGTCGGTGCAGGCGAGGTGCACGGTTTTTGTGGGATGCATCGTGGGTTCGTCTGTTGGGCCGTGGCAGGAAATGCAACCCGTGGATTTGCCGGTGGCTTCGGTTTCAGTTTGCCCTCGGAGCGGCAAGATTTGATCGCCGGGTTGCTGACCGGCAGCTGAGAAATTGCGGGCTGCAGCGAAGATGAGAACAGCACTGAGCACAAATGAGGCGAGAAGCGAAATGCGCGCGCGGCCATGCATCAGAACGTGAACCTCACAGAGGTGAAGAGAGAGAAAAGGGTGTGGCCGCCGTAGATGTCGCGGAAGCCGTCGCCAGGGGCGAGGGCCGAGGCACCGCCGGTGAGGACTATGTTTTCAGAGAGCGCCGGACGATACGTGACGCCGATACCGTAGTCCTCGCCGATGCCGTGGCGAATTCGCCCCTGCAGCAGGATGAACTCCAGCGGCTCGGTACGGTCGAAGCGAAGGTAATTAAAGTTGGCGAAGGCTCGAAGTCTGGGAGTGACGTCAAAATCGGCACCGGCATTTGCGAGGAAAATTCCGGGGTTGACGAAATTGGCCTGGCCTTCTTCTTTATTCGACCGAAGCGAGGGGAGGAGGCTGCCTGGAGGCGTGAGCGAGATGCCCGAGCCGGTGAGGCGGATTTGTTCGCGATTCCAGAAGCTGAACAGGCCGCCAGCGAAGGACGGTAGATCGAGTATGGAATCGAAACCGCGGGCGCGGCCGTCACGAACGTTTGCATCGCCGGAAGCGTAGAAGCCGGAGATGCGATAACGGACCCAATTGTGATCATAAGAAAATTCCGCGGCGGCCATTTGTGCGTTGACAGTGACGCGCTTGCCCGCAATTGGATTGAAACTGTCTTCACCGACGGCCTGAAAGAAAGCGTGCGTCAGATTTATGCGCCCGATGTGGCCGCTGCCAAGCCAGCCGAAATAGCCGACGCGAATGCCGTGAACAATCGCGCCGATGCCGGGATTTTGGTTGATGACGTTGCCAACGGGCGATGGGCGAACGAGGAAGCCGTTGTCGTCGTAGTGGAGGCCGCCGTCGTCCTTGTTATAGGCGACGAGAAATTCGGCGGTGTAGCCCGGAAAAAAGAAATCCTGCAGATAGGTGTTCGCTATGGCGACTTGCTGGCTACGGCGTTCGAAGGTGTTGAGACCGCTGTTGGTATTTTTTTCGAGGAAGTCGAAGTAGGCGGCATTGTATTCGATTTTGTCGTTGTGAAGATTGCCGAAAATGCGGATGCCGGGCTGTTCGTCCTGAAAGAGGAAGCCCCGGAAGTCGGCGTTGAATTCCTGAATGCCGGCGCGGATCGAAACAAAATCATAGTTGGAGCTGAGGTCGCGGATTTTATATTCGATGAACGCTTCCTGCAGACCGACGTGCGAGTCGAGACGGTTCGTACCGTTCAACGGACTCGGGCCGACGATGCCGAGTTCGCGAACTTTTAGATTGTTGAGGCTGACTTCGGGCGTGATGCGAATGCGCCAGTCCGCCGGCTTGAAGGAAGCGTCGCCGTGGAATAGATCGAAGCCGACGCGAAAAGTTTGGTCGAGAAAGGCTTGTTCGCCGCGGCCGAAAAATTCAGAGCTGCCTGGCTGCGAAGTGCTCACGTTGCTCGGCGATGGAACACGGCGTCCGTCGAAGAATGTTTCCGATGTCGCGGTGAGGTTGAGAAACGTTTGCTGGCCGAGTTTCGATGGCCAGATGGGTTCATCACCTTTTAATTTATTGCGGTTGAAAGGGTCATACCAGCGCGGTTTGGTGTAGAGATATTCGTCTTTTGCGTCGTAGCGGCGATATTCAGGCTGCTGCAACTGCCAGCGGTCGGGAACTTTGTTGTAAACGTCTGCGACAGACGGAAGAACTTCCGCAGCGGGATTGAGGACGTACGCGGGATCGGCGTCGAGGCGATGACGAAATTCACGGTAGTTACCGAAGGATTCCTCGCCGGTTGCGGAAAAGGCTGGGCCCAGTTCGGGCTGGCGCGGGAGGCGGGAGCGGGCTTCTATCGCGGCCATCGTGACCAGCGAAATTTCCAACGTGACGACATCGTTCGGCTCGAAGGAGACATCGGGAATGACAAAAGGTCCGTAGTCCGGCGCGGTGACGCGGACCTCGTAGTGGCCGGGAGTGATGGGAAAAATGCGGAAAATACCTTCGCCATTCGCGGCGCTGGAAATGGTTTGGCTGGTTTGCAAGCTGCGTAACGAGACAATTGCGCCCGGCACCGGAACAGTGATGTTCGAAAAACCGGAGTCACGAATGATGCCGTCGAGTGCGGCGGAGTTCCGCGCTTGTTGACGAGGGACGCGAAGAGTTTGTCCTGTGGTTTGGCGCGATTGCTGCGCGGTTGGTTGTTGCGTTGTCGATTGATGAGGATTGCGGGTATAGCTCGAGGCCGAAGCGCACAGACACACAACGCAGGCAGCGAGGGCTGCGCGAAGGGCGGGTCGAGGATGCCGCGAGATCGGATTGCGCATGAATCGAAACCGGAAATATCCGGAATGGAGCAAGGAGTCGTCCAATAGCTAACAATATCGGCGGCGTATGGGCAATGACTTTTGCACAGGAGTGGCAACTTTTCATAACGCTTCACAACGAGACGGCCGCGGAGAGAATCGTTGCGGGTCGAGACAGCAGGAAAGCAAAAGCGTTGAGTCGAGCGGCGCTAATGTGTTACCAACACTTGTACCGTTCGATATGGCCACTGTTCACAGACTGCGGAAGCCTGTTGCGTCTACGGCGATGCTCTCTCGGCGAAAAAAAGTGCTGGGCGCCGGGATCCTGCTGGCGCTTGGAGTTGCAGGTGTGTTGGCGTACTTGCTGGCGGGTTGCGGAGGCGGAAGTTCGACGGCGCCCCCACCTCCCCCACCACCTCCGGCGTTTCAGGCGCTGACGGCGACGGAAGTAACGAGCATTGCGACTGCAGCGGCCGCTTCGGTTTCGACGGATGCGCTGGTCATTGCGGTCGTGGACCGTCAGGGAAAAGTGCTCGGCGTGTTTCACAAGGCAGGCGCTCCGATTGGCGCGCTATCTCTGGGAAATTTTTCTGTGATGGAAAATGCGGACGACGTGGCGGTCGGGCTGGCGCGGACGGGCGCGTTTTTCAGCAACAATCAGGCGCCGCTGACTTCGCGGACGGTGCGATTCATTAGCGGGATTCATTTGCCGCCGGGAGTCCAGAATCAGCCGCCGGCGGATTTGTATGGAATTGAAAACACGAATCGCGGGTGCACGCTTTCGACTGAATTGCAGACGCACGGATTTTTGCCGTCGCAGCCGGTGAGTGGAACGAAGGCTCTTGGAATTATCACCGGTAAAAAAGATACGAACGATTCGGATCCGAATGTGGTGAATCCGGGCGGGATTCCGATCTATCGCGGCAATGTGCTGGTTGGCGGAATCGGCGTGACCGGCGGAACGATGGATGTGGACGAGTACGCCGCGTTTGTGGGCGCGACTTCGAATGGGTTTGGCGGATTTTTTGGCGCGCTGCCGCCGCCGGGAGCGGTCTTTTTGGGTGGTGTGGTGCTGCCTGCGGTGACGAACACGACGCCGCCGAATGGAATTGGAACGGGCACGGCCGCGGGCGGAACGTGGGTGATCGCGGCGACAAGTGGAACGGGCACGCCGGAGTTCGGCGATTTGGTGCCGCCAACAGCTGGAGCCGCGCTTTCCGCGGCGGATGTGAAAACGATTCTCGACAACGCGGAAGCAGAGGCGAATTTGACGCGCGCGGCGATTCGCTTGCCAGAAGGTTCGCGGGCGCGGATGGTAATTGCGGTCGCAGATTTGGACGGAAAAATTATTGGTTTGAGGCGAATGGATGACGCGACGGTGTTCAGCATTGATGTGGCGGCGAGCAAAGCGCGGAACATGGTGTACTTCAACAGCGGCGCGCGGTCGGCGGCCGACCTGAATGGCGTACCGATGGGAACGGCCGTGACGAATCGCACGGTCAGTTTTGGCTCGCAGCCGCTGTTTCCACCAGGGATTGACGATTCGACGATTTCACCGGGGCCGTTTTTCGATTTGTATTTGAATGATACGGCGTTTCCGTGTTCGCAAGGGCTGGGCAGCGGGCTGCCGAGCGGGAATAACAGCGGGATCGTGTTTTTTCCTGGAAGCGCCGGGCTTTATAAGAATGGTGTGCTCGTCGGCGGATTGGGAGTGAGCGGTGACGGCGTGGACCAAGACGATTTTGTGACCAGTGCCGGGACAAAGGGATTCGAAGCGGCAGATGCAATGCGCGCGGATCAGGTTTTGATTGAAGGTGTGCGGTTGCCGTACTTCAAGTTTCCGAGAAATCCGACGAACTAGAATTCAGCGCGGCGCAGAAGGGTCGGCGGAACCCGCTACGTTGAGATCCAGATGGAATTTGTGCGCCGCGTCGAAGGCCGCGTAACAATTGCCATCCTTCGCGTAACCACGGCAATGACGGGCGGTTTCTTTGTCGCGAGGCGAGCGGACGAATTGCCAGACCTGCGCGTAGGCGACGCCGCTCTTTGCGGGCGAAGGAAGGTCTTGCGGAGTGACGCAGCCGGGAGACGGCGGACAAGAGTCATTGAAGACCCAATAGACTAATTCGATCGGTTTGATTTTCTCGCGGATGAGATCGGCTGTGATCAACGTAAGACCTTCGCCTTCATCGACGGGAATTCCGGAGCAGTAAACGCCTGCGCGAAAGCCGGCCTCGGAAAGCGCCGAGGCCCAGTGCCGGAGATAGGTGAAATAGGTGCTGGGCAGGCGGCCGCCTTCTTCGATATCGAGAAAAATTGCAGTGCCCGGCGGGAATCCTTCCTTGCGCGCAGCAGCGATGGCGGTCTGTGTGTCGGCGGCGACTCGCTTGAGCGTGTACGGTTCGTCGCGGAGTTCGCCGGAAGTAGGGCCGTTGAAGAGCGGGAGAAATCCCCAGCCTTGCGCGCGGAGAAGTTCCCGTTTACCGGACCAGGAATTGGATTTTTCGCCGGGAGGTTTGCCTAGCCAGTAGCTGGTGAATGAAAACTCTTGGCGAAAGAATTTCATCGCGTCGTCACCGGGATAATCGTTGCGGTCAAAACCGAGAGAGACTTTTTCCGGCGCGGAACTGGGCGAACAGGCTCCAGGCAAAAACAAGAGCAACGGAAGTAGAGCAGCAACGGTTCGCATGGCGTGACTTTTCCAGCTTAGCGCAAAAAACGGCGAACACGACCAACGAGAAGAAATATTTTCAGCCTTCGCGAAGTTTGTGGCCGGAAAGGTTACCGAGGCCGTCGTACGCGGCGTATTTGTACATTTCGCTGAGCGTCGGATAGTTGAACACCTGGTCTATGAATTCGTTGATGGTGAGGCCGTTGTCGAGAACCATCATCCCGATGTGGACGAGTTCGGTCGCGCTTTCACCGATGATGCTTAGGCCGAGAAGCTTTTTGTCGGCGGGAGAAAAAATGAGCTTTAGCAGGCCGGATGTGTCGCCGGTAATGTGGCCGCGGGCGTTGTTTGAATAGTGGGCGCGACCGACGCAGTGGTCGATTTTCTTTTCCTTGCAGGAATCTTCGGTTTCACCCGCCGCCGAAATTTCCGGAATCGTGTAAATCCCCATCGGCAGCATCGAAGCGACGCGCTGCTTATATTGAAAACCGAAGGCATGGCAGACGGCGACGCGGCCCTGTTCCATCGAAGTGGAAGCCAAAGCGGGAAAGCCGATGACGTCGCCCGCAGCGTAGATGTTTGGGACGGCGGTACGATAATTTTCATCGACGCCGATATAGCCGCGGTCGTTGACAGCGAGTCCGGCCCTTTCGAGAGCGAGGCCATCGACGGCGGCGCGGCGGCCTGCGGCAAAAAGTGCAGCGTCCGTTTCCAGAACCTTGCCGGACTTCATCGTCAACTTTGCTCCGGCCGCGGAGTTCTCCACTTTGACAGGGCGTTCATTGAACCAGAAATTCATGCCAAGTTCGGCGAGACGGTCCCGGAGACGATCGGAGATTTCAGAATCGAGAAATGGAAGTAGACGATCACGGCCGTCTACCAAGGTCACTTTGACGCCGAGCGCCATGAAGATCGAGGCGTACTCGCAACCGATAACGCCACCACCGATGACCGCGAGCGACTTCGGAATGCGATCCATCTGCAGAAACGTGTCGGAATCGAAGGTATGGACGTCGTCGAAGGAAATCTCGGCGGGGCGATTCGGTTTTGAGCCGGTGGAAATAAGAATGATTTGGCCGGTGAGTTTTCGCGAGCCGATAGCGACCGTATGGGCGTCCTCGAACGATGCCTGCCCCTGGATGTATTCGATTTTGTGGAGTTCGAGATTCTTCAGGATGCGGAGGCGTTCCATTTCGACGACTTCACGCTCGTGGTGCATGAAGTCGTGAACGGTGAGATTTTCCTTGAGCGAATAATCGATGCCGTAGAGGCCGCGCTGGCCGAGGCCGGAAAAATAAAGCGCAGATTCGCGCAGAGTCTTGCTCGGGACGGTGCCCGTATTGATGCAACTGCCGCCGGGACTCGCGGCGCGCTCGATGACGGCGACACGTTTTCCGAAATACGCGGCTTGCGCTCCGGCTTTTTCACCGGCCGGCCCGCAACCAATCACAATGAGGTCGAACGAATCGTTGGATGCCAACGCTACCTCCACGACACTCTTCAGAAGGGATGTACTAAGACGAGTCTAGTGGAGTAGTGCTACCGGCGCACAAACAAGTTGCGCGTGGTGTGACGAACTGAGCGCGATGCGACCAAATATCAGAGCGGGAAGAGCCGCCTGGCGTTCTCGTCGACGACTCTTCGCAGAGTTGGCAATTCGTTGGCCTTACTGTGCCAGCGCTCGAGCGGTAAGTTGGCGGCCACTGCCAAACTGCAATTGCTGCGCCCGTTCGCGCGCCCCGGAGACTTGCGCGGAATTGAGGCGCGCTTCGAGGGCGGCGAGCCGCTCGCGACCTCGCTGATCACCGCCGAGCGACGCAGCGGTAAGCCACATGTAGGCCGTCGCCAAATCGCGCTTGGTGCCGATGCCCTCTGCGTATAGGGAACCGAGCATGATGCGTGCGCCGGTGTGGCCATGGTCGGCGGCGCGCTGAAAGAGGCGAAAGGCTTCGGCCGGATTTTGCGCAACACCGTCGCCGCGAAGATACATGTCTGCAAGATTGTGTTCTGCGAGTGGATTGCCCGAGGCTGCCGCTTTGCGATACCACGCCAGTTCCGCGCTCAAATCCCTGGCACACCCGAGACCGTTGCCATACATGTAAGCCAGATTGGTTTGTGCATCAGAATCGCCCGCGTCGGCACCAAACTGGAACCAATGAACCGCCTCCACGTAATCCTGGTGAACGCCTTTCCCGTTGAGATAGAGAATGCCCAGATTCGTGTACGCGCGGGCGAAGCTCTGTGCCGCAGCGGCGTGAAGCCAGTTCAGTGCGGCGCCGTAGTTGGGCGAGGTGCCCCAACCGTTCGCGTACATTACCGCCAGATTCACCTGAGCTGGAGCGTAACCGTTCTCCGCAGCCCGTGTGAACCACTTCAACGCCTCAGCATCGGTGTAGTCCGGACCAATGGCCAGGACGGAGGCGATGCCGAGCTGATTCTGTTCGAACGCGTGCCCCTGTTCCGCCAATTCCTTCACTAGCTTTCCGTCGCACACTTTCTGATCCTTCGCCGCCAAGCGTGAAACCACGGCCAGGCTGCACTGGTCATCTTGCGCCGCTGCTATCCCTTCCAAAGTTGACGCCATGAGCGCTGCTGCGACTGCGGCCTTCCAAAATCCCGAAAAAAGTCTATTCATGACTTCCTCCCATTTTCTGCCAGCTGTTTTGGCCACTCGTGCTAAGCGACGAGCAATTTCCCCGAAATGTTTGGCGGTGACCATACACGGAAGCTCATGGATTGGTCCGTTTCGGGTAATTTCTCTGACTCTTGGAGGTCATCCGTTAAAATATTGATTACACGAAGTTTACTCATGGAGTTTTCGTGCGGTCGCGTCTCTTACGGCGTTCTGAATGGGGTAAGATGGGACCGGTTCGGCAACCTAAACGTCCATAATCTCGTACCTTGCGGTATGTCCACGGGAGCTTTGTCACACGCGATGAACGGGAGCAGCGCAGAACGAGTCAGGTTTGGTCCATTCGAGGCCGACCTGCACACACACGAAATCTGGAAGTTCGGGGTGAAGATCAAGCTGGTCGGCCAGCCATTCGAAATTCTCGCCATCTTGCTGCGGAAGCCGGGCGAGCTCGTGACCCGCGAGGAGTTTCGCACCCTGCTTTGGCCGAGCGACACGTTTGTGGACTTTGACCACGGACTGAACGCAGCCGTAAACAAGCTGCGGGAAGCGTTGAGCGATTCCGCGGAAGCACCAAAGTATGTCGAAACGCTGCCGCGGCGAGGGTATAGGTTCGTCGGCTCTGTCGAACGGCCCACGACCAGGGCGACACCGGAGAGCGCCGCAGCGCCGCTTGACGTTCCTCGCTTAAGCCCAAGTTCCCCTCACCAGCCGGCTGCCGGCCTCAATGTCCCGCTTTCGCCCGTTGACCATGCCCGTCCAACCCGAAGCTGGCGTTTGTACCTCTCCGCGGCGATGTTGATCGCGATTCTTTTTCTTGGTTTCACGCAATTTTTCAGGCGCAGCGCGGGTGGCCGAGACGTGCGCGACCTGACAGTTCCGCAACAGCGGATTCGGACTCTGACGAATTTTGCCGAGGAGACAAGCGAGCCGGCGTTCTCATCCGACGGCAATTCGGTAGCGTTTCGCCGGCAATCGGCGCAGCCGGGCGGCTCTGGCATTTACATAAAAACAATTCAAAACGAAGAGGTGACGCAGCTGACCGGCAACGGAAACGACTGTTGCCCAGCTTGGTCGCCGGACGGCAAGACGATCGCGTTCACGCGTTCGGCTGACAACAACGAACTTGGAATTTTCCTGGTACCGACCTCGAAGGGCAAAGAAACCGCCGTCGATTACAACGGACAAAATCTGACCGTGTTGTTAGGCGGAAAGGAGCACAGGCTGGACACGCGCGGCACGGCGCCAAATCGCGGCGAACTTGCCTGGTCGCCGGACGGCAAAACGATTGCGTTCAGTTCCAGGCAGGGCATCGCCTTACTCTCGATGGAGAGCGGCTCGGTCCGGCAACTTACGGTAGCGCCTCCACAATCCGAAGATTGGGGTCCAGCGTTTTCTGCCGACGGCGAAAAGCTTTTGTTCGTGCGAAGTCCTGATTCCGGCATTCCCGAAGAACTAATGATGGCTCAGTGTTTGACCGGTGATGTGACGCGCATCTCGTCGCAGCACGCGCGAATCCTTGGCGCACCGCAATGGTCGATCGACGGCAAGAGCGTGATCTTCGCATCGGACTTCGGCAGTCATCCGGGATTGTGGCGCGCGGCGGTGGATTCGACAGCCGTGGCAGTGCAGATCAATGACAGCGGATGGCGGCCCTCGGTTGCACGCGCAGGTTATCGGCTCGCCTATCAAAGAATTACGCACAGCCTAAATATCTGGGAGCTGGACCTGGCGGATTCGCAACGGGCTACGGAAAGAAAAGAGCAGCGCATTTTGGTGCCGTCCACGAGCGAGACGGATCAAGGGCCGGGACCACAGATTTCGCCGGACGGAAAAAAACTTGCGTTTATGTCCGACCGGTCCGGAACGATGGAAATCTGGGTGAGCGAACGCGATGGGAGCAATCCGGTACAGTTGACAGCAGTTGGCGACGCGGGCACGCCGCGATGGTCGCCGGATGGCCAATGGGTTGCGTTTGACGTGTCCGGCAGAAACGGCACAAGAATCTACAAAATCAAGCTCGGGAGCGGCGCTCCGCAGCTTCTGACTGGCGATGAATTCGAAAGTCGCTGCCCCAGCTGGTCGCACGACGGTAAGTGGATCTATTTTGCGTCGGTGCGAACCAACGAATACCAGGTCTGGAAAGTTCCTGCGGATGGCGGAACCGCGGTCCAGGTGACGCGGCAAGGCGGTCATGCGGCGCTGGAGTCTGCCGACGGCAAGTTGCTTTATTACGCAAAAACTGCCTACGCCAATCCGCAGATCTGGCAAGTTCCCGTTGATGGCGGCGCGGAGAGGTCGGTGTCGCAGCAGTTGCAACCGTTTAGTTGGGCGAGTTGGGCTGTAGTGGATCGGGGAATAGTCTTTGCGGGGCCTTCTGGAAAAGGCCGGCCGTGGATCAGCCTGTACGATTCAGCGCAGCGCACCGTCACGAAATTTGGCGAAATACAGACCGTGCCGTTTTGGCTTGGTGCAACGCATGATGGAAAGAGCGTCGTGTTTGACCAACCCGGCTGGCAGCAATCGCAAATCATGCTGATTGAGAATTTTCGCTAGCCGAAAGAACGACGCATCCGCGATCTGCATCTTCCGGCTTCCGGCGAATCAGGATTCCTCTGGCGGGCGAATTTTTCGAAACGAAAAATATAGCAGCAGGTCATAGATGCTTTTCAAAGCGCCAGCGATGAAGAATGGAACGCTGATGAGTGCGGGCCGCGCAAAGAGGAGTCCTGCGAGCAGGGGGCTGATGGCCGCGCCCGTCGTGCGCGCGACCGCCGTAAAACCTCCCGCCGCAGACCGTTCTTCGGCCGGAACGACGGCCATCGTGTACGACTGTCTGGCCGGAACGTCCATCTGGCTTATGCTGAAGCGAAGTAAAAGGACGAAGACCGCCAGCGGGAGGTTCGGCATCAGCGGAACGAGGATGAGGAGAATGTTCGAAGGCAGATGAGTGACGACCATCGTGCGGACAAGTCCGATGCGCGACGCAAGGCGGGATGCAAAGAGAGCCGAGATGCCCGCAAACACATTCGCCCAAAAGAAGATGGCACCGAGTGCGCCAGGCTGCACGCCGAAGCGCAGATAGAACCAATACGCGGCGAAACTTTGTACGACAAACCCGCCCGCAAATGAATCCAGCGCAAAAAGACCTGACAGCCTGAAAACGATGTTGCGTGACCTGGCGATCCCGAACACGTGAGCAATGCTGGTCGTTGCAAGTCCTGGGCCGGTTGAGACGGGGCTTGCTTCCACGGAATTCGAAAGCCACAGGAAAGGTAGCGCCAGTGCGGCTCCCAAGGCCGCGTAAAAAAATACTACGGCGCGATAACTCTGAACATGAGTCATGGCGGCGCGCTGCAACGCTTGCGCCAGACCACCACCACACAGCGCCCCCAGGGCAGTCGCCAGCGAACCGCTGAGCGTGTACCACGCAAAAACTTCTGTGCGCGCCGCCGCTGGAACAATCTGCGAAAGCGCGGCTTGTTCAATCGAGAGAAACGGTCCTACTTCGTTGCCGCTTGGACTGATGACGCCGACGGTGCCGGCGATTACAAGGAACAAAAGATTGCTGGTCAAGGCGAACGCCAAACCCGCAGCGGCCATGAGAATCGAGCCGATGATCAACATGCGCCGCCGTCCGATGCGGTCGGCTCTTGTCGTCAGGTAGAGCGAGACGACGACGTCACCAACGAGGGTCAACGTCAGCACGAGCCCAGCCTGGGCCTCCGTGAGGCCGATGCCGGTCAAATAGAAAATCAGAATTACGGAAAGCGAACCGTACGCAAACAAGCGAGTGAATCGTGTGATGAACAGAAGCCATCCGTCACGCGATAAAGTTTCCAGTGCGGTCGGGATTAACCTTTTGCTCGTCATTTCGATGTTCCGGGACTCAACGATGGCGAGCGCTTCACCGGCGCACGAACTGATGCTTCAGGGCGTGAAGTTTGCGGCGGAAGAGAGAATGAAAACGCTGGTGCCCGGGGTACACGGATGTCGTCCAATTTAACAATCCATCGGAACTCGCGCATTCGCGAATCCCAAATAAGCGCCAGTTCGTGAAGCCCCACAGGGCGAAAGAGGGTCGTAGTCATTTCTCATCCGCCGCCGACAACACTTTGCGCGGCTAGGTCGTGATGAGTTTAGCAAGAGAGGTCGCCTTACCGGACATTAGGATCAAGTTTCCGAGAACGGCGTTATCGGGCGCTAGTGTTGGCAGCCAGAACCACAGATGGATTGCCATGAGGGTCTTGCCACCGCCATCCTTCGGAAATGGCTTGTCGTGCGATGTCTCAAAATCCCTACCCCGATTGACACAGGTGGCCATGCGGGGAGGGCAATATGCGGACGAAACAATCTCGCGAAAAGTTAAAGGTCTGCCGGAACTCGCTCCCTTTTCAGTAATTAAACCACAGTGACAGATAAACAAAACTGTCCAAATCTGGACAGACGCGGCCCGCGCGATTGGCTAACCTTTTTCCGCCTCTCTAAATTGCGAAGTAGAGCCTCGCATGATAACTGTCAAGTGAACATTTCCGCCGGCAATAAACTGAGCTCTGGCCTCCTATGAGCAGGACGCAGACAATGTTACTTCGAGCCACAAGTGTGGCGCATGGATGTCTTGCGCACCTGTCGGTAGCGAAAGGCCAAAATCCGAAACTGCTGGCCGTTGCGGCGGCGGCAATTCTTTGGCCAGGCGTGGCCGCGCCGCAACCCGCGCCGGGGACGTCTAGCCAGCCTGTTCACGTGCTCAAACCCGACTTCGCGGATCGATTCAACCAATACAACTGGAATCAGAAAGACGGACTTTCCGGAGCGTCGGTAAATGCCATCGCGCAGACAGCTGACGGCTATCTGTGGCTTGGCACGGGCGATGGCCTGGTGCGCTTTGGAGGCGCAAGTTTCACTTGGTTCCGGAAGTCCAGCGTACCTCAGATTGTCGATAATGAGATCACAGCGCTCGCAGCGGACACAGTTGGCGGGTTATGGGCGGCAACCTCGAGCGGCGGCGTGCTGCACTACACGCCGGGTGCTCCGTTGAGCCCGGGGACCTTTGAGCATTACGGAAGCGGTGAGGGATTACCTGACGATCGCCTGCTTTCGATCGCGGTGGACGCGCAGGGGCGCGTCTGGGCTGGAACGCAACGCGGTATGGCTGTGTTCGAGGGCGGCCGCTTCCGGCCCATGTATACGGATAACTTTCAGGGGCCGGCGAGCTATCTATATTTCGGCACTGATGGCGAGACTTGGGTTGGAAGTTTCGGCCGCGCGTTGCGGATTAGCGGCGGCAGACTGGCGGAGATCCCCCTCTCGGGCGGCTCGGTCACAAGCATCATGCAGACCCGGCATGGAGAGACTCTGATTTCCGGCGAAGGAGGGCTCTACCGGGTCGTGGCAGGCCGCGCCGCCTCATACCAGATCCGTGGCGTCTCCAACGCGATAGCTGTACTCGAGGACTCCCGCGGCGACATGTGGGTATCCAAGGCCGGGGGCGGGCTCATCGCCCTCGACAGATCTCGCCCGGGTGGCACTCCAGGAGGGCTCCTGGCAGACTCCCAAGGCGAAGTCCTGGCGTTGTTCGAGGACCGACAGGGAAACGTATGGGCTGGGACGCGGTCGGGAGAGCTACATCGATTTCGCCCCCACCTATTTGAAGGAATCGGTTCCAAAGAAGGTCTAGCCAACGATTATATTTATTCCGTCTACGAAGACGCGAGGGGGAGCATCTGGATTGGCGGGCCACAAGGCCTCAATGAGCTGACCCCCGACGGGCGGCTGCGACTATTCACCATGAGGGACGGGCTCCCGCACTTGCACGTTAACGCCCTCTGCGGCGCGGCCGGTGGCAGTTTGTGGATCGGCACAGGTTTCGGAGTGGCGCGTTTGGAAAACAATAAGGTCATAACGCCGCACCAGCCCACTACCCTTCGATCCGGCGTTCGAGTCGTGCTCGAAGATCGGGAGGGCAGCCTTTGGGTGGGCACTACGCGGCAAGGCCTGGAGGTGTTCAAGCACGGCACTTGGACGCACTATGGTGTTGAAGATGGTCTTGGCTCGCTCGCCGTTCGAGAAATATACCAGGATTCCCGCGGAGCCGTTTGGGTGGGCACGTGGGGCGGCCTGACCCGTTTCGATAACGGCAAGACGACCCTGTTCAACGCTCGCTCGGGCATGCCGCACGACTCCACGACGGTGGTTTATGAAGACGAGCAGAACACGCTTTGGGTCGGCAGCCCGGCCGGACTGGTACGGCTAAGGAATGGTGCTATAACGACGTTTGGCCCGGAAGCGGGGATTTTAAGCGGTGTCGAGCAGATCACCGGAGATTTGAACGGGGACCTGTGGCTCGGAACTGAGTCCGGTATTCTTCGCGTCTCTCGCGCGGCATTGGACGCCTACAAGGGACCACACGGTCCGCCCGTTAATGTTGTGCATTACGGGCCCGACGATGGCCTCCCCTCGTCGTCTTGCAGCACATCCACGCACCCGCTTGCAATGCGGAGCCGCGATGGGCGGCAGTGGTTTGCGACACAGCGCGGTCTGGCGGTGCTCGACTCAGCCTTTTTGAAACCCGATGCGTTCCAGCCGACGGTTCTGATCGACGGCTTTCTGGTGGATCGTGAGCCAATCGTTGCGAACGGCCTTGCCACCGCGCCGCATCTTGAGAACACGGTGCGCAATGAAACGATTGTTCTGGCGCCCGGCAAACGGAATCACCTGGAGTTCTACTACTCCGCTGTCGACCTCCTGGGGACAGGCAAGATCCGTTTTCGATACAAGCTTGAGGGATGGGATACGGATTGGGCCGAAGCGGCAGGGCAACAGACCGCCTTCTACAACCAAATAAAACCGGGCGACTACCGGTTCCGCGTAGCGGCTTCAAACGGCGATGGCGTCTGGAACGAGCAAAGCGCCGCCATTTCGTTCAGGCTGACACCGTACTTCCACGAAACCTGGGCGTTCTACTTCTTGACCGCATTGACAGGAGTACTGGCGCTCGCGACAATCTACAGGCTTCGCGTGCGCAGGGTTTACAAAACGGCACAACTCCTTGCCCGCCTCGTGCAGGAACGAACCAGCGAATTGCAGATCGCCGAAGCGCAGGCGCGCCAGGCTTCGTTCGAAGCGAAAGCAGCCAACCGCGCCAAGAGCGAGTTTCTGGCCAACATGAGCCACGAAATCCGCACGCCCATGAACGGCATTCTGGGGATGACCGAACTGGTCTTGGACACCACTCTCACTGCCGAACAGCGCGAGCATCTCGGCCTCGTCCGATTCTCCGCCGAGTCCCTGCTCTTGATCATTAATGACGTTCTTGATTTTTCCAAGATTGAAGCGGGAAAAATGGAACTGGAATTGATTCCCTTCGACCTTCGCGAGAGTTTGGGCGAAACCATGATGGCGCTCGCCTTTCGCGCCCACGAGAAAGGATTGGAGTTAGTGTACGAAGTTCAACCTGACGTTCCTGAGGCCCTGCTTGGTGACCCTGGCCGGATTCGCCAAATTCTGGTCAACCTCGTCGGCAATGCCATCAAGTTCACGGAACACGGCGAGATCTTCGTTCGCGTCGAGCAGCAATCGCCGGGATCACCCGTGCACTTCGCAGTGAAAGATACCGGCGTCGGCGTCCCGCTCGAGAAGCAAGAGAAGGTCTTTGATGCCTTCTCCCAAGTCGACGGCTCGATGACCCGCAAGTATGGCGGCACAGGTTTGGGACTCTCAATCTGTGTGAAGCTCGCCGAGTTGATGGGAGGGCGAGTCTGGCTGGAGAGCCAGCCCGGCCAAGGGAGCACCTTCCATTTCAATGTCCACTTGGCCTTACAGGACACGGGAGCCGTACGGCCCATTCCTCTCCAGCCAGAGCAGCTGCGCGATCTACACGCGCTCATCGTGGACGACAATTCCACAAATCGCCGAGTCCTTCACGGCATGCTGACTCGTTGGGGGATGAGTCCCACTTCTGTCGAAGGTGGCCGGGCGGCGATCCAAGCACTCGAGATCGCCAAAAGCACTGGCCAGCCATTCCCGCTTATCTTGCTCGATGGTCAAATGCCGGATATGGACGGTTTTGCATTGGCAAGAGAGATCCAGAAAGACCCGGGCTTGGTCGGGGTAACCATCATGATGCTCACATCGGGCGGTCAACTCGGTGACGCCGCTCGTTGCCAGGAACTCGGCGTCTCCGCCTATCTTGTCAAGCCCATTCGCCAAACGGAGTTGTTGGACGCGATCTGTCAGGTTCTCAATAAAGCATCCGTGACCAAGAGTAGGCCGCTGGTCACGCGCCATACCTTGCAGGAAAACAAGCATCGTTCGCGAGTCCTGCTGGCCGAAGACAACGCCGTAAACCAGACTCTCGCGCTCCGCCTCCTGGAGAAGCGTGGCTACTCTGTGGTCGTCGCCGGTAACGGCCGGGAAGCCGTCGAGGCGTTCGAGAACAGCCACTTCGATGTGGTGCTTATGGATATCCAGATGCCGGAGATGGATGGCTTCGAGGCCACGGCAGCGATTCGGGCAAAGGAAAAGTTGACCGGTCAGCACATCCCGATCATTGCCATGACCGCCCATGCGTTGATAGGTGACCAGGAACGGTGCATATCTGCGGGGATGGACGCCTACATTTCCAAGCCGATACGCACCATCGAACTGTTTGCAATGATTGAAAGCATGGTTGCAAACAAGACTCCGATTCCGAAGGACGCGTAGGCCGACATTCTTAATCCGATTCGCCTCTCCAGTAATCCCTCCAACAATCCAATTCCACTTGCCTGGTAAGTCGAAACCGGACATGTGCCCGAGTCGGCTTTCCCGCTGGATTCCACTTCGACGGTTACGGCGTTTAT